>Ga0247843_1000106_pt1 | contig 179930 bp, 185 predicted proteins | sample LaCruzMarch2017__FD_192420 | JGI IMG/M metagenome (GOLD analysis project Ga0247843, IMG submission 192420) | Freshwater microbial communities from meromictic Lake La Cruz, Castile-La Mancha, Spain - LaCruzMarch2017_8m | ecosystem: Environmental > Aquatic > Freshwater > Lake | place: Spain... | reverse complement strand
ATCTAGATTTGTGACGTCAGCAGCTCCAACGTCATATTCTTTTTGTTACCCAATTCCACTCAATTTGCCTTCTACGTAAACCTTTGATTCCATGCGTCTTGGTAACACCTTTTGTGACGTGCATGGGTCGCCGATCTTTCATCGAATCTTAACTTTACTCTTTAAACGTCATTCTTTTACAATTTGACGTGATGGGGAAATTTAAAGGCAGGGTATTGTATTATGAAGAATTTTTCCAGAATTTTTATCGGGGTCATTTCACTTTTTGCATTTGATTGTCGTGCGGAAGATGCGCCTGCGCCAATCACTTCTTTCGGTAAAAAACTTACGAGAAGTGAAGAATTAAAATTGAAAGTTTACGGAATGGAGAACACACAAACACCTGAAGCTCCGAAAAGTGCCCAGCAGAGGTCCGAGACTGAGGGAATGCAAACTACGCGATCGCATGCCGATCTTACCCAAACGAGTGAATCAGGAAAAATTCCCGATGAGTATTTTATTGATAGAAATCTTTGGAAACTAGTCAGGGAACCTACAAGTGAGCGTGTCTACATTTTAGGAACGGATCGATCGAAGCACTATACACGAGAAGAATTGCTATCAATTGCTTCCGCATCAGGTGAGGAACCTAAAACTGAAATTCGGAAGGCAGAAACTGCCAACCAAAATCCAACAGATATTTTTACAAACGGTACTGGAACTTCCGAAAGTTCTAAACTTCTGGATGAGCGATTGAAAAAAGCTACAACCCGTGGATCGCTACATGGGTCGACAGGTAAATACTTAGGAAACGGTGTTCGGCAAAGTTCTGCTCCAATAGGCAGTGGTGCCTACAAATTTATTAAGTAGAGATACAAACTACCACAGTTGTTATTTTCTTTTGCGCTTTTTTACTTCAGGAGCCAATTTGCTCTGCTAAATGTATGCTCATATATTTGATTTGTACGAATTATTTTGGTCACCAAGAATTGTTAAGATGAGATGAATTCATTGTTAATTTTGTATAAATTTTCCGAATGATTTTAAAATGAAATATCAGATTTCAACAGCTTCCGAATACGACATTAATTTTTTATAAATATGTCTTAAAATACTGCTAACCTGTAAATATGGAACATGTGTTTCCATTTGAAGTATCAGAGGTGTGTATGTTTAAAATTAAAATTCTAACCATAATGACTTTTGTTAGCTGTCAGGCATTTGCAGCTCAGCACTTCGTTCCTGGAAATCACATCAGTTCTCCTGAAGATGTCGCTGCTGCAAAAAATGTCTACCCTCCCGCATCTCAAGAATTTATGGATAGGCTTAATCAGGCACTCTATTCAAAACCAGTTCCCGCAGCGCAATCTTATTCATTGAGTAAAATTCCTGGATTGGGTGCTCCCTCCATACCCTCTCCTCCCAATCCTTTGGGTGGTGCTGGTACTCCCACTAAACCTGGACCTTACCTTCAGAAAAATAGAGAAGAGTTTATGGCGCAAATCAAACTCACACATGCTGGGAAACCCTATGTCTGGGGTGCAGACGGTCCTCACTCTTTTGATTGTTCGGGATTTGTTAGCAAAACACTTTTTGAAAATGCTTGCATGATGCCTTACAAACGACTCACATCTGCAACAATTGTTGATACTATGCCACTTAAACAAGGTCCCTGCGAACTAGGCGACGTCATCGCTCACAAAGGTGATCCAGGGCATACTGCCTTTTTTGAAAGCCCAACTTCTTCCTATGGTTCTTCCGGAAGTAAAGGCGTTGATACCCATGGCTATTCCACACAAAAATCTGGCGTGAGCTGCCACGCTAACCCTTGTTTTAACAAATGAGTTATACTCAATACTTAATGAAGCTTTTTTTTTGTGGTCTAGCTTTTGTACTCGTATCATTCACAATGCCTTATACATTCGCTCAATCTTTCCCTTCTAAAAGTGTCGAAAAGGTAAACTGCCCTTCCTTCAAAGACAAAAAAGAACTCGCTGCGACTTTTGTTTCGGCAGATGGAATGGGTGCGCGCCTAAGCAGCCAAAGTCAAGGAATTCTAAGACAATGCTTTGCTTTTGAAGACCTCATAGCTTGGGACTACTTTTATGTGATCAAAGATTTTTCAGTGAACGAATGCGAACAGAAATCCCAAAAATGTGTGTCGGTAAAATTCAACATCCTTGGAAAGCTGTACACCAACTCAAAATTCGAAGCGGTGCAAAAAAATTATCGCAAAAAAATTCTCGAGATAAATATCAATCAAGACACTATGGATCGTTTTTCAAATCAAGAGGCCTCATCAGTGCCATGGAAAATCTCGAAGATGGATTCGCATCCCCCCCATTTGTTGAAAGCCGAAGCTGTGAAGTTTTTAAATCACTTGGAAAAACAAATCGGCGCTGCTTCAACTACGTCTGATCAAAGCTGGATTAAAAAGGCCATCCAAGATATTTCAGCAACTGAATAAACTAGCGACTCAATACAAAATTCAGCACAAATCGCCCAGCAGAATGCGATAAAACTGAACTTGAATCAGTTGTCGCATTTGCTCCGACCACTCCCAAGCAAGAGAACTTATATTTCCTCGCAAATGATGCATGAATTCAAAAATCTGAAAGTGCTCATCCGGATGCCAATAACCCTCGGAGAAGTAAGCCGTGATTAAACGAATGGCTAGACCTGTGATGAGGAAGAAAGAAATTTTTTGGAATTTCATATCAAGGAGTCCAGCGGCTTAAGTCTTCTTCAGTTGAAAAATATGCAGACAGTCACGGCGGCGATTCTTTTTTGGATTAAGAAAGATCACAAAAGATTCTAGGGGGCCTGGGCAGAATGATGCTGTTTCGGTGAGTTGACTTTCATTCACAAAAGCTTCGAGGTAATCTTTTCGTACGACTAAGGAATCGTTTGTTTGCAGTGTGTCCATCGATTTTTCTTCCATGTACTGAATTGCTGGCAATGGCTCTCGTGAGTAGGCAAGAGGATACATTCCAACTGAATCCTTGTAAGAAATAATTTTTCCGACATTTGCTTGGCCTTCAAAGTGCTTCACTAATCCGACAACATTCCACTGCGCCGGACTTAAACAAATCGCAACGCCCATTATCACGTTTGCAATACCAAGCAATTGGAGGTGTCTTTGACAGCCACTTTCCCATAGGTGCGCAATCCAAGGTGATATTAAAACAAAAACGAGTGGCAGAGTGGGGTAAAGAAATCTTTCTTCCTTGTGACCCACGAGACTATGTAATGCAAAAAAAAGAATAAAGCTTAGAATAAAAGGCAAAAGATCTGCATATTTTTCTTTAAAGTTTGGCCATCCTTTAAAACGAATCAAAAAAGGAAATTGGACTAAGCCGAGTAATACGGGCAAGTAGTAATAGAACGGTTTAACGCCGTAATCTTTGGAGTGAGCCATATTGTATTCAAAGTACAATCGAAGTGTTTGGTGAAAGGAACCTCGTAGGTACTGATCCACAAATCCAATTATCAAAAATACCAGAACTCCAGATAGCACAACGTGGCCTAGTGGTTTTAAAAGAGCAATCTTTTTTTGCTTCAAAAATTTGATGAAAAAAATCAATGGCCAAATCAAAATAATGGCACCCACTTGGGGCCGCGCGACACTGGCAATTCCCAGAAGGGCTACCGATAAATAAATTAAAAGATGCGTCCATTTTGAAAAACTTTTATTTTTGATTTTGTAAAAATAATGAAAACAAAAATAAATCGATGCAAAAAATGGGAGCATACCGATATTTTCGAACATGACACGAGTATTTAAGTAGGGCATGAAAAAATGTAGGCTTAAAACTGTTGCCGCGATTCGTGCTTCTCGAATTCGGCCCAAAATTTCAAAACTTCGATAAGCAAGGTAAACACTGAGGATGCTAGTCAGTCCCACAAAAAGATAGACAAGTCGCAATTGATGAATAGGGTCTTCCAATCCAAGGGAATATCCCATTGAACTGAGAAAAAACAAGACGATCCGTACCAAAGGAGATCTCAGTTCGCTTTCCTGAACAATCCATCCTATTCCTGAAATATTTTGAGCAGGAATGACAAGTCTAATCACGCTTTGGTAATCGTCATAGGAAAGAAATCCAGGGTTAAATATGGCCCCTAATATCCTTAGAAAAACAGCCAAGGAAAGGATTCTTCCTAACGTCATCGCCTATAGCCCTTAACACAAGTTGAAATGAGCGTCGAACTTTTGATCAAAGTGTAAAATGCATTGCAGGTCCGCACAGCTAAGTGAAGATTTTTTGTTTTCCAAAATACCGTTTTGAGCGGCACAAAAAATGCTTATTTGAGTCTAAGGGTTGAACTTGCGATTGGGGAGATTTATGAAAAATTCATTTGCGAAACTTGTTTCTTTAATTGGTTTTCTAAGTTTTGGTGCGTGTTCGTCTCAAAGTGTGCCTCGACCCGCCTCGGATTCTCGCCAAGTGCAAGGGGTGCATTCACTGCAGCGGGACCAAAACAAAACAGATTTTCTAGAGCTTGAAAAAGACTTTGACCAGATGAGCGATTCGGAAACTTTTGATGGACTAGAACTTAGTTCTTCGGAAAACTAGGAATCTGGTACCCAATTGCCTCACGGCCACCGCGATTGGGGCCAGGCGAAATCGATTCTTCGCTTTCGTTGTAAAATGTGAGCTGCGGCACTTGGGATTCCTCGCACCAATCCCACTCTACAGTCCCTTTCAAAAAATCTTTCGAAAATATTTCGGCATTTTCTTTAATGAGGGCCTCTTCAAATTGATGATTTTTGTGCGCGCGTTCATCGTAAAATATCGGCCAATGTTTGGGATGGAATTTTTCTAAAATGTCTTGGAAATTTTTGTCATTTTGAAAGTCTCGTAAGGAACGAAAGTTAGCGACGAGTTCTGATTGAAACAAGCTTTCAAATTCAGAAGTCACTGTGATGCGACCTTTGGTGAATCGCAGCGTTTGATTTTTAATGTACTCGCGATATGAAATCGCGACTCGTTTTTGAAATGCCACTCCGCCTTCTCCAAAGATGCGAGCGGGTTTTTGGAAAGCTTTTTGATGTTTCAGATAAAGTGAATTGGCGTTTAACAAAACATGATAACTGTGATCTGCTCGGCCTGCTTCGGGAATTGTGATCAATTTGGCTTCTTCATCGAATTGTATTTTGTCCGCAAACCAAAATTCTTCCCCATCTTGAGAAAGCTTTCGTCCTTCGCCCTGTCCTCCGCAGCTTCGGGTGTCCCACTCGATTTTTCGATGATGAACTAAAACCCCTTCGCGCTCGCGAAAAGCATTTTGTTCCTCGGCGCTTGAAGATCTCCAGACTGCCCAATACACTGCAAATCTATCTTCGTCATGTAAGGCTCGGGGAGCGTTGGAAACATGTTCAAATTGATTTACCAAAGGGTGGATGTTGGCTAGACTTTGCGAGATAAAAACTACACTGCTTGCCAATACAGTAAATGATTTGCAAAGCATGGCCTCGTGTGTAGCCAATGAAGGAACCTTTTGTATAGGGAATTGCCGTTCTCTCTAACTCTGGTGGCACGGGTGTTTGGAACAGCTTCTATGATGGCCATCTGCATTTTGAAGATAAAAACTTAAATTAGTTTCATCTCGCGCCAAATCGCTCACCTAAGACGAAGGAACTTCCGTCATGTTTCCAAATACTTGCAGTGATTTGCCGCTGACAAACATGCAAAGTCTTTATAGTATGGCGGCTCAGGTTGGGATAACGAAAGGATAGAATATGAATTTTAAACAAAGTGTTCTCACATGTGCGTTGGCCCTTAGTGCGTTTAGCACTTCAACAAAGGTTGAGGCTTGGGAAAGCTTACCAAGGCTTGCAGCTGACGTAACTTCAAACGTGGCTGATGTGCTCCGAGATTCAGATATGATGGGCGACCGAGGTTATGCTGTTAGCGATCTTCGCTACTTTTTAGACGCTTCTTATAGATTTCAAAGTACTTTAAGTTTTTATGATTACCAAAATCTGTGGAATGCCTATAGCAGATCGCGTTCGACTTGGGCATACCTCCGTGCCTACAACTATAGCTATAACAAGTTGATGTGGATTGATGGCGATATGAATGAAATTCGCAATTTTATGGATCGTGGCCCACTTCCTCCGCCTCCTCCCCGTGACCGAGTGATTTCGCTTACTGCTCCAGGCAAGGGTGGATCGACTGAGGGTGATCGACAGGCTGCGTGTCAGCGAGCATCGGATCGAGCTTTTGCTGATGTTGTGGGTCAGTGTTCACGTTACCGAGGTAATGTACAGTCAACCCGATATGGATCTTGCAATTGCCGAGGACCAAATCGCGATCTCGTTTGCGAAACTCATGTTGTTGTCAGTTGTGTGATTCAGTAGTTCGCTGAAGTTTTATAAAACATAAAAAAAAGCGTGTTGTTAGCAATGCTAGCAACACGCTTTTTTGTTTTATAGTGTTTTCTGGGTAGCGTTATCGTCAATCCATTTCCAAAAGGCTTTATTTAAATCAGGAATCTTGCAGTAAGTGGGAATAAAAGTTTCCAGATTTTTTTTAAGTGAAAGATTGATGAGCTCTCTAAAGCTGGGACATTTTTTTTCGAGCATATTTATCGACGCCAATGCGGCTTGATACTTAAAGTTGACTTCGTCCAGAGTTTTGGCATCAAATGGGTGGGTCAGCTGATTCACGGGACCTCGAGGGGTAAATTTCTTTAAAAAATTGTAATCAATTTTCGTATATCCCGCAATTTTGTTGACCAAACCTTCTTCGATCCAACCTGGTATCGAGTTTTTATATTTTTGAGTGATAATGACATGACCGAGTTCATGACCAAAGATAACTTTAAAATTTTTGGCATTTAATTTTGGACCCAGATGAATACTTTGGTCGGAACGCTTCATAAACGCCAAAATTGTTGGAGCGCTATAGCCAAAAGCTGCTTCGAGCTTTTTATGGTCGCTGTAAAAGTAAACCTGAATTTTTCGCACACTCCATTCAAGCTTTTGTTCGATCCGGTCAATCGCCGATTGTGCAATTCCAGAGTTTAGCCAATCTGGGGGACTATGAAAAACGGCCGAGTTAGTGACGAGGTTTTCCTTGGCAAAACTTTGGTGATGAAACAAGAAAAGCAAAACAAAATACAAAACAGACGAAAGAAATTTCATGGGGATACTAAATCATGCGGGCAAGCCCTTGAAAAGTTGAAAAACTATAATTGATCTAGGGCCGCACAAAACAAGCAAAAACGCGTTAATGCTTCTTAGTGCGCTTTGGAGGATCGGTATACTTATCAATATCAAACTCGATTTCCATAATCACTGTTGCAAGCGTCGCGGTGAACGACACAAAAATGGCGGTCCCAAGCAGCATGAGGCCCATAGATACGATCTTTGCAAAATTGCTTTTGGGAACGATGTCACCATAGCCCACGCCACTCATTGTTGTGACAACGAAATACAAAACATCCGTAAAACTTTGCACTCCAAAATGAGTTTCAGGTCCGATGAAATACAGAATTCCTGCAACGAATAACATCACGGTTCCCGATAGAAACGCTAAAAAGATAAATGCGGGCCGTGCCAACCCACTGAGCAAACTGCGGGAATAGCCCCACATGAAGGAATGGTGCTTGCGAATTCTATGTAACATGAGCTTATCCTTTCACGAGCAACGCGCAATTTCAATGAAGCAAGTGTTCATAGAGTATTTTAAATCCCAGGAAAGTGAGTGCTAGTGACGAAATTATGGGAAGCTTTCTTTGGAATCGAGTAGAAATTTTTGTACCCAAATGCAAAGCCAGCCAGACTGCAAAACCTGTTATTAAAAAAATTGCTGCGCTATGGATGAAAAGGTTTTGATTGTTAAAAGCTGCCCCAGTTCCTGCGCCAAAAGCATCGATACTTGTAGCGATGGCCGAAAGGGCCGTTGTCGCCAAAGCAAAACCGAAATCTCTTTTTTCGCTGGCGTTTGAACTCCAAATCGCTTCGCTTCGACTTTGCCAAGTTTTAAACGCCAAATAGAATAATATCAAGGAGGATACCCAGTGATCGATCTCCGCAAAAAACTTAGAACTACTCTTTCCCAAATAAAAACCAAATACAAAAAGCAATGTCTGAATCACAGCGAAGGCTAAAGCTGTTCGTGAAAAGTAAAATTCTTTTGATCCTTGATCTTGAAAATTTTTAGGAAACGCGCCCATGCAAACAGCAAAGGAATCAATAGAAAGTGCAGACGCGAGCAAGATGGCGGTCAACAATTCAAAAGGCATATGTTGAAATCGACTTTAAAAGAGAAAGACTAGGAAATCACATCTTTTTCGTGACCTTGCAAATCCTTAGTGCAGGTACTGATTTTAAAAATTCGGTAGAGGGGGCAAAATGCAATCGTAGCAGTTCCAAGGAATACAAACCCTACAAGCCCCCAGTAGTTTTGATTATAGTAGCCCAGTGCTAAAACGATGACTCCCAAAATGGCTCTAAACGCGCGATCAACATTTCCAATATTTTTCATATTTACTCCTTAAGAACATCTTAGCTGGCTCACTTGTCAGCTGATATGACCTAAGTCATAATGCTAAGAATTGAGTTTTCCAGACATCCAAAAATGGCCAGCGGATAAAGATTTTGTTGCCTTTGGTGCATCACTCAACACCGATTTTGTGATTTCGGCCTACCGTAAAGGTATTTTTCCATGGCCTGATCCCGAATATCCCGAGGTGATATGGGCAAGTCCCAAGGATCGTGGAATTCTTGAACTCGATTTTTTTCATTTAGGCAAAAGTGATCGCAGGCATCTTCGAAAAATCCCCTTTCATGTCACTTTTAACGAGGCTTTTGAAAAAGTGATTTTAGAATGTGCACAAATTAAGAGACCAGAACAACATGGAACTTGGATCACCGAGGGGATGCTAAGTGCTTATACGGAACTTCATAAAAAAGGATTTGCTCATTCCGTAGAGGCATGGCTCAACGGAGAATTGGTTGGAGGGCTTTACGGCGTATGCGTTGACAAAATATTTTCTGCCGAAAGTATGTTTCACAAAACGGATTATGCAAGCAAGGCCGCTCTCAATTTTCTTGTTGCGCGGTTAAAACAACTCGACTTCAAGTTTCTTGATGTGCAAGTTGTCACGCCGGTGATGAATCATATGGGAGCACGACTTATTCCACGGTCAAAGTTTTTAACTCTTTTGAAATTGCATCGGGTGGAGAATTTTCAACTTTCTTTGAAATAATTTCAAAGCGAAGTTTTTTTGTCGAATCATCAGTTGCGACGAGATCCACCAAAACTTTCCCGCCGCCCTCAAGTTTTCCAAAAAGAATTTCTTCCGAAAGAGGTTTTCGGATTTCTTCTTGAAGCAAGCGTGCCATCGGACGCGCTCCAAGAGTGGGTTGATAGCCTTTTTCGGCAAGAAAATCTTTTGCGGAATTGCTGACTTCTAGCTCCACATTTTTTGCAAGAAGTTGATTTTCGAGTTCTGTAAGTTGTCGATCAACCACAAGACGAATACTCACAAAATTTAAAGGATTAAAAAAGACGATGGCATCAAGTCGATTGCGAAACTCGGGGCTAAAAGTTCTTTCGATTTCTTTGTTCACATCTCCCGAGTATTTGGGTGTTTGACTCGCACCTTCGCTCAAAACGGGAGCAGGAGCATCTTTTGTTGTGATCCCCATTTTTTTTCGATCAATTTCTCGCGCGCCTACGTTGGAAGTCATTATGATGATGGCATTTTTAAAATCGGCTTTTCTGCCAAAATTGTCCGTAAGAGTTCCGTGATCCATGACTTGCAATAAAATATTCCAAATGTCTGGATGAGCTTTTTCGATTTCATCAAGCAGCACGACACAGTGAGGATTTCTTCGAAGAGCGTCGGTTAAAAGTCCGGCTTGATCAAAACCCACATAACCTGGAGGCGCACCAATCAATCGGCTGACCGTGTGCTTTTCCATATACTCGCTCATGTCAAAGCGATGAATGGGTAATCCTTGTAGGAGGGCGAGTTGGCGACTGAGTTCGGTTTTTCCAACTCCAGTGGGTCCACAAAATAGAAAAGATCCCACTGGTTTGTCGCCCGATCTTAATCCCGAACGAGAAAGTCTGATGGCGGTGACCACTTGAGAAATTGCTTGGGGTTGACCAAAGAGAGTCATCTTAAGATCTCGTTCCAGATTTTTTAATCGTTCTTTTTGATCTTGCGATACGGATCGTTGTGGAATTCTTGCAACTTGCGACACCAAAGTTTCGATGTCTTCCATTTCAACTTTTTTAACATTAGCAAGTCGCGCTTTTGCACCGGCTTCATCTATCAGGTCAATGGCTTTGTCGGGGAGAAATCTTTCGCTTAAATGTTTTACCGAAAGGTCTACTGCAGCTTTTAGAGCGGTATCGCTGTACGTCACGTCGTGATACTTCTCGAATTTTCCGCGCAGACCTTTTAAAATTTCTAATGCCTCGCTTTGAGTGGGCTCGGGAATATCGATTTTTTGAAAGCGCCTGGCTAAGGCATGATCTTTTTCAAAAACATTTCGGTATTCCTGATAGGTTGTTGATCCGATACAACGAAGTTCGCCACGAGAGAGCATGGGTTTTAACAGGTTTGCAGCATCCAAGGACGAAGATCCTGCCGATCCTGCGCCGATCACGGTGTGAATTTCGTCTATAAATAAAATCGGAGTAATGCCTTCTTTTTTCTTTTTCTCTAAGGCATTCAAAACTTTCTTTAATCGTTGTTCAAAATCTCCACGAAATTTTGCTCCAGCTAAAAGCGCGCCCATGTCGAGTGAATAGACTTCTGCTTTTTTTAAGGGTTCAGGAATTTGTCCTTGCACAATTCGGAGTGCTAACCCTTCGGCCAAGGCAGTTTTTCCTACACCAGCTTCGCCTACAAGAATGGGATTGTTTTTTAGGCGACGAAGAAGTGTTTGAACCATTCGCTCCATTTCTTGTGAGCGTCCAATTAAGGGATCAATTTTACCATCGCGGGCTAAGTCATTGAGTGGCTGCGTAAATTGCAATAGTGGATCTGCTTCTGCCGACTGGCCTTGGGAAGCGTCAACATCTTCAGTAACTTTTTCAAGTGCTTTTGAATCTCTTGCACCGTGAGAAAGATAGCTAATGACTTCCAGTCGATCGATTTTTTGTGCTTTTAAAAGTTTTAATGCAAAAGAGCTTTTGGATTGGAAGAGGGCTACAAAAAGATCATGGGGTTCTATTTCGTCTCCACCGCTTGCTTGAACTTGGAAAAGTGCGCGCTGAATAAGACTTTGCACCGCTAAGGTGAATTCGGGAGCAGCTCTTCTGTCGAGAAGAGCGGGCGAGTCTTCGACTTTTGGCAAATCATCTTTTAAGAATTTTGTAAGATCTTTTTTAAAGAGTTCGGCGTTGCCGCCGCAGTTGTTGATGATTTCTACAATTTCGGGAAGTTCAAGTAACGCACTCATAAGGTGTTCTGTGGTGCAGTACTCGTGACGAGCTTCAAAAGCTAAATCATTGGCTCGCTTAATGGCTGCTTCACTTTTTCTACTGAGCATTTAAAAACACCTTTCATAAAGTCGTTAAAATTTAGGTTGAAGGTTCAGAAGTGCACAGCAACGGAAATCCACGAGCTTTTGCCATGCTAAGAGTTTGATGAACTTTCATTTCGGCGATTTCTTGAACAAAAATACCAGCCACAGCTTTTCCATTGTTGTGAACAGTCAGCATGATTTGAGTTGCTTGGTCTTCGGACTTTTTAAAAACACGCACCAAGACTTCAACGACAAATTCCATCGCAGTGTAGTTGTCGTTGTGAATCCAAACGCTATGGCGGTTTGGTTCTTTAAGTTTTGGATCGTCAAGCGCGACATCAAGATCTTGGCCTTCACGTTCACTCATAAGAATAGTTTGGGTGCGCCAATCTAAAAAGGCAAGCTGCAAGTCGGAGATGGCGAGAAGCAGTGAATTAGCGGAAACTTGGGTTTGCCGAAAATGTAGACACTTGAATGTCGGGATTATGACGCTGATTGGACAGGCGCTCTTTTAGTGCCTGTTTGCTGGAGCAGGCCGAAAGGGCCAAAAGTCCGTAGATGCTGATAAAATGCAATTTTAGGGGCCTAACGTGGAATCTCATCATAGAAACTCCTTTCACGAATTAGACCCCTTTGCGAGGGAGAAAGGTTAAAAAATAACCATTCTTTTAGTTTCAATAACTTAGCGCAGAGCGCCTTCCCAGGATTTTACCCAGTTTGCGGATCGCCCACCTAGAGAACGGCTCACATTGAAATCGGCTTTGAGTACCTTTCCTGATTTAAGATATTTTTCTTTAATTCCCATGTTGCCCACTTTAATAACCAATTGGTTACGCTGAATCGATAGAAGGTTTGCAGGTACAACGCCTTCAAAAAGGTTTCGATCAAATAACGTGTCAGCTTCAAGTTTTAAACTGACAGCAGTCCCGACGAGGTCCGAAACTGCTGAGGCATCATGCAAAACGAGTTCAGTTGTGTTTCCATTTCCTCGAACACTCACCGAAAGATTGGTAGCTTCTGCAGCTTTGATAATCTTTTGCACTGTGAATACTGAGGTGGTTCCGTTCATTGCTTTCGAAATTTGAGCCCAAATATTTTGAGCAGGGCTCACGCTAACTTCGCCAGAGCTGACTTGAGCGGTCACAGAATTAGATTGGAATTCGCTCACCGCACGGCGAGCGGCCCAATTTATTTTGACAGGAAATGCGCGACGGCCCGTAAAAATTGTGTAGGTATTACTCAAGTCACTTCCGTTACCGAAAAGTGCCAAAGTTCCTTGGCGACTGCTCCATTGGTTCATTTCGAGTTGAAATGTTTCGGCGATCTGCGAAAAATTTCGAGTCTGAGATTGTACGTTTGGAATCAGAGGTTCAAGTTGAGGAATTAAAGTCACTTGACCATATGAGCCTTGCGACCCATGAGATCCTTGACTACCGTTATAACCATCACGTCCATCTCTGCAATAATGTGTATCTGTTTCGCAACGTCTCTCAAAAGAACCGTCAGGCCGGCGAATGTCTTGGCATCTTTCGGTAGTCCAAGAAAAATAAGTACAGCGACATCCTGCACCACCGCGCCCAGCGTTACCGCCGTAAGAGGCTTGGCCAGGCGTGCTTCGAACCGTGATCGATCTTAAAAATGAAACGTCATTATAATAAACTGTGACATCGCCACCGCTACCGCCGTTACCACCGCGACCACCGTCGCCTCCGTTACCGCCTGATGCGCCCCAAACATCATGGGGGACGCCGTAGGGCTGGCTGCAGCCCCAAGCGGAATCGGCGTCAGACGCCCAACCACCGGGTGCCCCGTCGGTACCGCTGAGATCAAAAAAGCGCTGCGTGCCATCAGCAGTTATGGTGATATCTTGGCCAGATCGACCTGAAGGTCCCGAAAAACCGTCAGAGCCGTTTCGACCGTCGATACCAAAATGTGAAGCCTGGGCAACTGAGCCCAGGGAAAGTGTGAAAAGTGAGAGCATTCCAAATCTAAATAAGTTCAATTTCATGTTCATAATCATTTCCTCCAAAGAATTTGATTCGCTGAGACTAATGACTCTGTGGGCTAGGTCGGCTTAATTTTACTTAATTAGGCTTACAAGCTTAGATTGGATAACTCATAATGATCGGCTCGAATGAAATTTCTTGCGGGGTTTAAACTTTTTCTAGCGCTATTTTTATTAGAAACCGTGACTGCACAAAGTTGGGCCAATCCCAAAAAAGAATGTCAATGCTCTCATAAGGAAATGCAGCTGCCATATTTGGATGACATTTATGAAAATGAGTATTTTTTAAATTTTGAAGCAGGCCTCTTGAAACCTTTTGCAGATCGATTCACTTATCCCGTGGATCTAGGCTTGGGAGTCACTTTGGGAATAGGGCGCTTTGTGGATTGGAACCATGCCTTCTCGGTTGGAATGGAATACGATGTTCACTCAGCTTTTTTTGCTAAATATCAATACTGGTTTCATTTTGACAAACCCTATTTAAGTTTTGGCCCATCATTGGGAATTCGGCAAAAAGTTTTTAACCTTTTGCCGTGGGACAATTATATCAATGAAAGCGAAAAACTCCCCTCTCAGTATTTGCAACTTGGAATCGATGTGATGTTTCCAATGATGCGAAATTCGTTGCTGGTTGGAGTAGAATATCTTGCCTCGCAAAAACCCTTCCTCAAAATGAGTCTGGGTTTTCACATTGGTTTATAAAAATCATTCCCAAGAACAATCTTTTTGAGGTTGTTTGTTGGTGTAATATTTTGCTCCGCCTTCAAGCTTGGTATTGCAATCATAAATTTTTCCGCTGAAGGAACCATACTTAGTTTCGGTATCAAATGAGGTGCCGCCAATAATACGATTGTCGCGAGCGTAAACATTTCCATCTTCTTCACTTTGAAACGCGCCATTACAGTTGTGGATTTCGTTTCCAGTTGCCTTTAGCCAACCTGCTGCATTTTTGCTTTTTTTACCGGATGCGCGAAAGGCGTAGTTCGAGCAAGGGCCGCGGAAAACGTTGCCGATGACTTTGTTGAATGAAGCAACTTTACAATTTGCCGTAGGGTGATTGCCGGGATCGGCCTTATCGGAGCACGAGCCAATTGCGCGTGGACAGTTTTTGAAAGTGTTGTTCTGAAAGGTCGCGGATCCTCCGTTGGTTTGAATACATTTGTCGGGTGCATTTTGAAAAAGAGAATTTTTTACCAGATTGTTTTTGCCCCAGTTGGTGAGGCCATCTTCGCAAATTTTAATAAAAGTAATCTTGTCCACGGTGTTATTGTTTCCCTTTAAGTGAATGCCTTCGGGACTCCAATCCATCGTGAGGTTTTTAATTGTTGAATTGCTACCGGTGATTGTAAAAATTGTGTCGCTCGATGGCTTTTCGTCACATTTATGCGCGCCCGTCCATTTCATGACAAGCTTTCCCGAGCCGTCGATGGTTTTTCCCGAGCCAACGGAAATCGGTGAGCTGGTGGAGATCGAGGTGCTATCGCAGTTTTCATCGTCAAAAACAAACTTGCCTTTGCTGCTCAATGCATTCTTGATGGTTGTGGCTGTGCATTTAACCGCATAGGACTGCTCAGCCAATGCGATCAGAGAAATTGCAGCAAATGTATAAAAAAAATGTTGGCGAAAAGATTTGATCATAGAGTTTCTCCGATGGAATTGGGGGGGAGTGCTGGAAGCTTTGCGCTTACATGATCAACTTCAACAACACCCTCATAATACGGATTTCTCACTCTAAAGCTCAAGAAGTTTTGTAAGAATTCTTGTGATTTTTTTATCAAAGATCGTGTGAAGAATTTAAGAATCAAGTGAAAAATAAAAACTTGAGTTTGCCTATTCTGTAAACAGGTGATTCCGTAAAATGGCATCGAAAGAGAAAACCCAAGGTAAGTGATCAATATTGTTTTGAGCTTTTGTGATTTCTGGAGTCCGTATTTTGCAATTTCAAACATATGGGGCTTTTCAATTTCTCACGCTTAGGTCTTCTTTTGATATTTTTAATTACAAAAATTTCCATCTCAAACGCTGAAAATTTGGCCTATGTAGGCGACCGAGAAACATCAAAAGCTAAACCTTGCTCAATTGTGACAGTGGAAGCCTTGTCGCAAAGTGGGCAGCAAAGTGCTCGCTTTCAAACTCAGGGAATTGGTTGGGTTTTGAAAAATGGGTCGCAGATCCAAATCCTCACTCCGATGCATGTCGTGAGCTCGGCTCAAAAAATTCGGATTGTTTGTAACGAATTTGTTTCTCATGCGAAAGTCATTCGGCAGCATGCCTTAATGGATTTAAGTTTACTTTCGATTTCTGATATTGAATCTGAAGTTCCTCAAGCGCAATTTCGCCCTCTTTTTAAATTTTCAGAAATTGAAGCTCTCCGAACAAAATTTATTGAGTCCAAATTTTTTAAAGGTTCTTCGGGCTTAAAAAGATTTGTCACGACGACAGCACTCCGCGGAAGTGAAGGCGAGGAAGTCCACGTTGATACTTTGGCACAGTATCTTGATGGCGATTCTTCCTCTCACGCGCTTTTCCCAATGAAAAATTATATTTTTATCAATCAAGGAATGCGTCCAGGAATGAGTGGCAGTCCATTTTTTGATTTCACGATGGAGAGTCGATATTTTTCGGGTGTTATTGATGGGGTCATCACAGGCTACAGCTACAGTTATATGCTTGCTAAAGGCATTCCCCTTGGAATGGTAGTGAAGACCAAGTTTAATGGAGTGGAATCGGCTGCACTATCACTTCCGACTATTCTTGATTTTTTAAAAGGGACCTATGTTCGGCTTCCCGTTAATTTTTTAAACTATTCTTTGGACCTTCAATCAAGTGCTCATGGAATAGCTCGAGTGCGAAGTGTGGTTTTTCAAATTGGCACCCAATCATTAAAATTCACGGAAAACTGCGCGGCTCCGTCATTTGTCTCCGTATCCGATTGGCAGGCAGTGGGAGGAAGCGACTGGGGAGATGGCGGTGGTAGCGATTGGGGTGATGGTGGCGGCCAAAAGAAAGCTCAAGAGAATCCCTTTGAGAGTGCAAATGACTTCCTTGGTTTCACGGCAAATCATCACCCCAATCATGGGCAGTATTTTGGGCAGCCATTTTATTTGCGTTCGAGTGCCTGTAAAAATCCTCACCTCAAAGTAGAAGGACTCAGCCATTTAAAAACACTTCACTGGTTGCAGCTAAAAAACCGAGCCGAGTTTGTTCCGTTAGAGTCGCTCTCGGATTTGTTTTGGGCGGCAATGCAGTTCAGGGATCCCCAGGATTTTTATCGCTTGCTCTTGCAGCAAAATGCGAGCACACAAAATTTTAAGGCGCAACAAGAGGGTTTTTGCAAAGCTCTGCCATCTAAGGAGATGCTCCAAACGAAAGGATCAACGCAGTTTGAAATTCAAAATAATCGCAATGGGGCGATATTTTTATCTCAAACATTGCTCGTCGCAAAGCGCTCGCTATTGGCGATTCAAAAATGGGATTCTCTACGAAAAGATTTTGGAATGACTTGTACGAAAGATCAAATTTGGCATCGTTTTTATTTAAGTGCAGCCCAATTAGGCAATGCGTCTAGCGACGGTTGGGTAGAAATACGGCAAGGTGCGGGTGGTGCTGAACTTCGTTACAAATTTCCATTTTGTGAGGGAGTGATTGTTGGCCCTCATAATTTGCAACCACAAAATCTTAATTTCAAGAACGACGATTTTTCCGCACAGCTGCGATTTGAATGGCAGCCCTTTCGAAGTATTTTAGGACTAAGTTCCATCAATTCAAAATGTCTGAATACAAATAGTCAGAGAACAGTAAATTTTATCGAATTGAAACTTGATTCTGCTCATGCTCTCAAAGCTGGTTCTGATTCGAGCCTGTCCAGCGAAAGGATTGAGTAGTGAAAAAGTCAGCTGGCTATCGTGAGATTTTGTTTAGTATCGAACAAGGAGCTTTTGAATTAGCGTCTCAAAAAATTTCAAAAATACGAGACGCAACCATTTTCGATGCGGCTCAGTTTTTACGCCTGTTGTCCTACCGGATTTCCATCAAAAATGGAATCGAAGTTGATACGTCAGATATTTTGGAAATTTTAAAACAGCCTCATTCCCCATATCTCAGCGCGGAAGTGCATTTTGTGGCTGCGCTGAATGATATGCATCGAGGAACTTTTGAAAGCGCCTCAAAATACTTTTCGGAAGCTGCGCTACAATATAAAATTTTGAACGAGTCCGAAAGGCACATGCTTTGTCTTTACAATTCTTGGTCAGCACAGTGGAACTTGGTTTTAGGTCCCAGTCGTGCACAAATCGAAAATGCGCTTTTAAACTTAGGTGAAATTTTTGCGTTCGCGCTGGGCTGTAAAAGTTATCGCGTCCAAGCATTGGTTCAGCGCCAGCAATCAGCCATCTATCAACATGAACTCAATCAACCTCGAATGGGTTTAGGATGCGCGCTGCGCTCCGTGAAAAATTTTCAACTTTCTCAATCGCCACGCTCTGATTTGGATCTGGCTTATTTACAGGCAGCGGACTGTTGTTTGGAATTACAAGACACTGCTCAGGCAAAGTTACTGATTAGCGAAACGTTACTCAGCCAGGAAACGAGAGTGATTTCTGCTCGAAGTTTTTTGCAAATGAAAGTGGGAGAAATAAATCCGATCCAGTTTCAAGGTTTTGCAAATGCTTTGAACCCTTTGTGGAGAGAAAAACTCGACCGTTTTGAAGAATCTGCGAAGTGCCAAGCACCAAAGTTAATATCAAGTCATGAATTCGAAGTTGAATTGACCACGATTGAGTGGAGTCCCAGTCATTCAACATTGAAAGGCCAGGGCAAGACAGTCAGTTTAAAGCGACAGTCCGTTGAAGGAAAGTTATTGCAACTTCTTAAAGGTGGCAGGAGAAGCAAACGCTTTTTACAAGAAGCCTTATGGCCAGAGCTGGCAAATTCCCAAACTCTCGACTTGCGTTTTCACAAACTCGTCAGTCGTTTGAATTCTAAAATATGTCCAATAGTAGAGTTCGACGGCGCAAGTTACCTTTTAAAAAATAATCTCAGATTGAGTTAATTTCATAAATATTTATAGATACTTATAAATTGTCAGAACTCGTCAGTGTCGCATCGCGTTAAATTTCGGCATACTCCTCCCACCTCAAACAAACAAAAAGGAGTTAGTCATGAGCACATTAAAATCACTTCAATTTTCTAAGGTTTTCCCCGGACTTTTAATCGCAGCGTCTGGGCTGCTTAGCATTGCGCCTGCAATGGCTGAACACGCTTGCTTGGTTCAAGTTTCCAACCAAGAACTCGTGCAAGAAGTCAGTCGGCGTATGGGCTCAAGCGGCGGGCACGAAGAAGATTCGATCTCGGTGATCTATCATTCGAAAGACTACTACTTGGTTGTAAACCTTTTTGTGAATCTCAAAAAGATTGCTAACCAAAGCATTTACATTGGAAACACAACTACCGCTCAAGAACTTTCAGTCCTACTCAATCAGACAAAATCAAATCTCACGTCCCGCGGTGCCATGTTTGCCTATTGTAGAGACTACGACCTTTACACAGTCAGCTTAAGTGCCACAGCCATCGTCGAGAATCGCAGCGAATATATCGGCAATATCGAGCAATGCAAAACACTTGCGCAAACCATCAACAATCGCGTTCGCTAACCGAAATCTAAGTTTCTTGAAAGGAATCATCATGAAAAAATTATTCGCAACATCAGTTCTACTATTCTCAACTTTGGCTCAAGCTGGAATCATCACAATCACTCCAGGATCGACGGTCACATTGACCCCTCTTGTTGAGTCTACCGTTGTTTGTTCGGGATCAACCTTTGTTGATCAACCCTTGCGACAATGTCTATGCAAATGGGGCAGCGAAGCGGGTTGGATTCCGACTCTGCAATATCTTAATCCAAGAGATGCTTCGATCCTTCGGGAGTCAGTGCTTTCACATGGTTCGTGGTCAGCACTTGATTGTGAAAAAACCCTCGAGCGTTTTGCTATGTGCAGATAGGTCAAAACCAATATTTGGATTATGGGTTTTGGCCCATAGCGCCCATTTTTTTAATCGCGAGCCTGCGCAAAAGTATCGCTTTCAGACCCGTTGAACTGACCAAACTTTAGGCAGCTGATTGGAAAAAGATCATACACTTTGGCATTTGGAGCTAAAAAAAAATCTTAACATTGGACCCGAAATAGCTTTTTATTTCAAAATCTTAGATGAGCTCTTGAATTTTTGGAACGCTTTGGTATTGTCCTTGCTAAATAGGTAACTAAGGAAGCTCGGAAACGAGTTTTAATTTGGGAAAAAATTTATTTAACAGGGAGATGATCATTATGAAAACTCAAAAATTCTTTTCAATCGCAGTTCTAAGCTTTGCTTTCGTTGCCAGCCTTATCGCTGGTGGTTGCAGCTCAAAGAAGTCCGAAACTTCTTCTGACGCTGCTGCTGTAGACACTTCAGCAATGAAGCCTACCGAAGTTGCTAAAGCTAATCTTGGCAAAGCTTCTTCAGGTCGCGCTCGCTAAGATTTTAGACTTGAAAAGCACGAATTTTAATTCGTGCTTTTATTTTGAGAAGGCTTTTTAGATTTCCCCTTCAAGGGAGACTCTAAAAGGCCTTCAATCTTTATGGCACTAGGATTTTTTGAAAACTGAGATCTTAATCGTTTCGAAAACTCATTTGCGCACTCTCGACGCAAATAAGCATCCACCGATCTGTATGTATTTGCCAACGCATCGGTGTAATAAATCAAGATCCGACTCGAGATAAGTGTAAGATCCTTAAAAGTTTCCTTTAACTGGGCTGCAAAATGCTCACTCGATGAACACGACATAATCCCCAATAGCAGCGGATGATTTTTAGATCGCTTTTTTAGTGACCCCAGCATTTTGTTTAAATCTTTTTTATCTCTCGTATAAAAGGGGTAGTCGACGTGTTCGTCCCGAGTCAGTTTTGGTGGGGAAAAATCGGGTCCTCCTCCATCTCTTGAATGTCCAATATAAAAAATTGCATCGGATTGGGTGAGCGCCAAATGGAATTCTTTTTCAATGTTTTTGGAATGATTTTTTTGTTCTGGCAAAAGTCGATTGGCGGCATCGTCCGGACCTATAGCGCTCGAAAGAATTTTTAAATTCACAGTTCTGGCTTCAGCGCCTTGTCCTAAAACTTTTGTGAAAGTCGAAACCGAATCGGAAATCGAACGAAATCCACAGGCACCCTCTAGATTGCTGGGAGCGCAAGGTCTTATAAATTGATTGATCAAGGAATTTTTTTCAAAAAGATCAGCTACAAAACGCGAAGGGCGCGTGTCTTTGTAGCCAAAAATAATCACAATGTTGATTTGGCTGCGTTGTCCTTTATAAGCGGGGTGTTCTACACACGTGATTTTAGAATTTTGAGTGGGTAAAGCCTCATAAGGAACAAGGTGAAAGCCATTTGATCTTGGCGGGTCGACAAGATTTTTTTGTTTTCTGGGTGTGCACGAAGATGCCAATATCAAATTGCAGAAAATAAAAAGTGAAAAAAATTTGTTCAATTTAAATCGCCTTTTCCTTGTCGGAAGCCACTTTGTCAACGGCCGACTGGCATTCAGCACGAACAATCATTGATGTGTCGCGCACGCATTGATTCAAAAAACTTCGAGCTTCGCTTCGAAGATGAGAAGGAATGTCATTTAAAGAATCAATTGCGAGTAGTCGAAGTTCGACGGGTTCAGCGCGAAATGCCTTTTTATAGGCATCAAGTAAGTCCGAATCTTTACTTTTTAATATAGAATTTTTAAGGTGTCGCATAGTCATTATTCGCAACTCAAAAGAAGGATCGTCAAAGAGCGAAACATAGGTGGAATTTTTCAACGGCACCTCAAGTCGATGAAGTGTGTCGATATATGCGATTCGTGCTGGAGGACTCAGTGACGACCTCAGTTTTTCATCACTGAGATATTTTGTGTAGGTATCGACGAGAATAGGAAAGTTTTTTTCGTCAATCAAAAGATTCAAAGTTTGGGCAACAAATCCATCTTCATCTTTGGAGCTTAAGGCTAGGAGTTCATCAAAAAATTCCTTTTTTTCAAAAGTCGCAATCACATCAAGCGCAAGGCTTGCAAAGGGACCGGCGAGTTCTTTTCGTAAAATATTGTTGAGCTCGGGAAAATTTTTCAAACGTTTTTTTGCAAGCGTTTCAATCTCAGGACTTTCGCCTGTCAACAGCAATGCCAACTTGCTCCAGTCAGCATCGAGCAATTTGTCTTCTTTATTTCGAATACGTTCACCTCTGATAAAGGCTTGTCTTTCGGACTCGCTGAACTCGATTACCGGAAGAATGGGCATCGCTTGAGTTTCGACTTTGAGTTCAGGCATTAAATTTTGCGCTTCAACAGTGCTCGTGCGGATTCCCAAAATACAAATGCTGGCAAATATCCAACGGGCAGGCGAGTTTTTTGAAACAGTCTTTTTCGTCAAAATTTTGAACAAATCTTAATACTTGGAATGAATTGTCGTCAACGGCAATCAAGTTTTTGGCACCTTTTGTCGATTCTTATCTCAGGGACCCGAATTTGTTCGGGTTGGGGGGAATTATGGACATTATTAAAATTGGCGCGTGCGCCGTTCTTTTGGCGTCTCAAGCTTGCGCATCGTTCTCGTTTGCTGGAGGTTCTTCAAAACCTCGCAATGACAAAGAATGGGATCCAAATCAATGGAACGATTGTAGCTATGGTTGTAAAAAAATTCCGCCTGACTCCCAGGTTCTCAAAAAATTCTCGACTGGCAGCCAAGAAAACTTAGATAGTAATCGATTTCGGGTCCTTGCTTGGAATTTGTACAAGGGTAGAAAACCAAACTTTCGCCAAGCTTTTCTTAAGCTAACTCAAGATGCCGACGTAATTTTGACATCCGAAAGTGTGGATAGCGATCCCGTACAATCTTCCAAACTTTCGATTCAAGGCATGGGTTGGGACTTTGCCACAAATTTTTTGATGAAAGACAACGTAGGAACTGGAGTCAGCGTTGGATCCAGAGCTGTAGCAAGAGACGTAAGATTTTCGAGAACTGACGATCTAGAACCTTTTGTAAAAAGTCCGAAGGCCATTATCATGGCGACCTTTGGTATTCCTGGTTTTCAACAAAGACTTCTAGCGATTTCCATTCATGGAATTAATTGGGACGATGACGAAGCATTGGGCCGTCAACTCCGAAAGATTTTACCAGAGTTGAAAAAGCACAAAGGCCCTATCGTTTTTGCAGGTGACTACAACACCAAAAATCAAATTCGAGTCGATATTGCTAAGCAAGTCTTGGGCGAAGCGGGATTAAAACGAGTATCTTGGGACAATCCTACGCAAGGAAAACAGTTAGATGATGCCTTTGTTCGAGGAGTGGAAGTGCACAGCGCTCGTCTGATTCACGATTATGTAGACGACGGCTCTGATCATCCCGCGATCGATTTGGACATGACTTATCACGGCAAGTGAGTTGAAAGATTAACGATAAAGCCGTCAATCTATTGACCGTCAAATGCCTAGCATTCGTCACAATTCGCTCTAGAATAAAAGTCCATAGTGAGAATTATCACAATCGTTTTGGTCTTGTGGACGCAGATGGCGTTGGGATGGGGTCGCCTAGGGCACGAATGGATTGCGGTATACGGTTCGCGACTTGCAACCACAAATTCTTTTTTCAAACTTAACGAAAACTCCATGGAAGTTTTTACCAATACTCCAGACAATGTTTGGAAAACGGGCGCCACTGCCAATGAAGAACGAACTCTTCATTGGTTCCAACCTGATGCTTATTTTTCGCGGGCAGAAGAGTTTGTTAAAATTCCCCAGCAATATTCTAAAATCAATCAAAAATTTGGTGAAGACTTTGTCGAAAAAAATGGACGTGCTCCTTGGCGAATTTTGCAGCTCTACGATTTGTGTGTTGTCGCGCTCACCCAGAAAAATTTTACAAAGGCACTGCAGATGTGTGGAACAATGAGCCACTATGTTGGGGATCTCTCGCAACCTCTTCATGTCACCAAAAATTATGACGGACAGGAGTCTAATCAAAAAGGGTTGCATGCGTTTTTTGAAAGTTCAAATCTTTTGAATCGTTTAAATGGTACAATTGAGAACGAAATTTTGCGCGATGCCAAGCGACTGATGGATGATCCAAATTATAGGAAAAATTTTGAAGGTCCACTGACAGAAATTGTTTTTCAGCAGATTTATAGAAGCTATGCCGAACTTGAAAATGTTTTAGAAATTGACCAAAAATTTGGGAGAAAAGGAACTGGCGCATCAAAGCAGTGGCAACTTGCCAAACTGCGAATTGTCGATGGCGTAGCAAGTTTAGCTTTGATTTTGGATCGTGCTTGGATTGAGGCAGGACTAAATTCAACGGATGGACAACAAATCAATCCACCCGTGCCCAGCTTTGTTAATGCCGAATTTTACGACGATGATTCTAAATCACAGAAGATTTCACAAAAGATTTCACAGATGAAAATCGTTTCCGAATTTTTTCTTCCCACTGAGGCCACAGAGGAATGTGAATTGGATCACTCGCATTAGGAAATTTTGCGCTTGATCTTTGCCATCGTCCAAACCATTCGTCATCCAACAAATCAAAAGGGAAGAGTGCAAAATCGGGAGTTCTTGCGATTGTGGTTTCTTCTTTTAATCCCGTTCCCGAACCTTTACCCACTTCGTATCCTGCCACCATTAGCAACGATCTGATGGCGGTCGATGCGGAATAAGTCATCAGCGCATGATTTTTTATTTTTGAAAGTTCAAAAAGTTTTTCAAACAGGGTGATCGACCATAGTGAAGAATTTACTTTGCTAGAAAAAGGATCAAAGTAAATTAAATCGGGGGCGGGATAGTCTTCGAGGTTTAATGTCTCAAAATCTCCTAAAATCAGCTGCCAATCGATTTTAGAATTGCCTTTTAAATTTCCATCAGCGCCTAAAGAACGCCATTGATTTTTTTCGACTAGTTCAGCAGGCCCGGGATGCCAAAGATGTTTCATTTTAGAATGATTTTGCAGACAAAGTTTTAAAGGGTCCAGATCATTTTCAAAACTGATAATTTTAACCGAACGCGCCTCTCCATTTTGGATTTGAATTTTTTCAATGTTACGTATGGCACTCATGGCATTAAATGCCGCACCCAAACCGACATCCCAAATCACAAGAGGCGAGGGAGCTTGAGTGGCAGTGTCTGCGAGTCCTTTTGCAAAAAGACTCAACTCAAATCTGCTTTGATCTGCATATAACTTTTGTGCTTCCTCAGAGGGATCATTTGAAGAATGCATGACTTCGCCGCTCTCGATGTGCTTGATAGAATAGCACTGCGATTTTTCGCTCTTTACAAATTGGTAGGCCCCGCGAATTGTGGGACGTAAGCGTTTGGGTTTTGTCTTTGGAACTTTTATAGGATGTTTTTCATCGTCGGCAACCAAGCGAGATTTGTATTCATTGTAAAATGCTAAAAAACGATTTTCTAAAATCGCTTTTCGCATGTCTCGCATGAGTCTTAAGTAAAAGTGAATATTGTGTTGAGTGAGCAAAGTTTTGCCCACGGTCTCTTCGCCTTTGATCAAGTGATGTAGGTATGAACGCGAATGCATTTTGCAGGTGTCGCAGTCACAGCTTTCATCGAGCGGGGCAGAATCAAATTTATAGGAAGCGCGTTTTAGTTTTATTTTTCCGTTATACGAAAACGCAACTCCTTGTTCCCCCAATGCACCAGGCAATATACAGTCAAACATGTCGACTCCGCGATGCACGGCCTCAAGCAAATCTATCGGAGTTCCTACACCCATCAAATATCTTGGAGATTCTTTGGGCAAAAGTGGCGTCACGAATTCGGTCATTGCCTCGCGTTCGCCTTTGCTTTCTCCCACAGCCAGGCCCCCGATAGCAAAACCATCAAAGGGCATATCGGTTAATGCTTTGGCTGATTCACGTCTTAAATTAGGAAATATTGCGCCTTGGACGATGGCAAAAAGTGCTTGTGTAGATTCCTCAGTTCTTGCATCGAGTGAGCGTTTTGCCCATCGATGAGTGAGGTCCATTGCGCGTTTGGCTTCGGCTTCGTCAACCGTGGACGGAACACATTCATCCAGAACCATCATGATGTCTGAGTTGATGGCTCCTTGCATCTCGATTGATTTTTCGGGACTTAAAAAAATATCTGAGCCATCGTAATACGATTTAAATTTTGCGCCTTCTTCGGTCATTCTTCTCTGATCAGATAAACTAAAAATCTGGAAGCCCCCAGAATCAGTCAGTACGAGGCCCTTCCAATTCATGAATTGATGAATGCCGCCCCATTGTTTAAAAACCTCAATTCCTGGACGTTGCAATAAGTGAAAAGTGTTGCCAAGAATGATCGGTACAGAAATCTGTTCTAGCCGGGAATGATGGAGATGTCTGACACAGGCATGGGTACCTACGGGCATAAAAATGGGGGTTTCGATAACTTGCCCTCGAAGATCGATTCGACCCGCGCGAGCCATCGACGAGCTAGCTTCGGCTTGCAGGGTAAATTTTAATCGTTTGTGTGTCATGGCTTGGATTTTGGGTCATAGCCAAAAAGAACTTGGATTTCTAGATTAATGAGTAACTTGGGCCAAAGGAGCCGAGATCGGAGAGGCTTCTAAATCAATAGGATCTTCAAAGTGAAGATCAAAGCAACTGTATTTGCTTGAACTTCCGGTGATTCCTAAATCCTTTGCCAGCGTGCTTGAAAACACCTCATTTTTTACGATTTCAATGGAGCTGATTTCTTGATCAACCGAATTGGTGGTGATCAAGTAAGTTTCTTCGATATTGGTGTTTTCGTCTTTTTTGAGATCCTTGGAATTGTCTTTAAAAACTTTCAATTCAATTCGCTCAAGTGAATTGCTACTGGAAAGTATTTTTCGATCTACACTTGTAACTTGCGTTGAAGAATCTTCTTCGTCGAGGTTCAAGTCCATTGGACTAAAGGAATCTGCTATCTCTTCTCCAATACTCAGTTTTAATCTTAGGAATTGCGAGTAAGGGTTCGAACGCGCTGCAATTTTGCTCTCGGGACTTTTAAAAACAAAGCACGATTCTTTTAGATCAGTCGTGCCCTTAAGGCTAAAAGAGTTTTCGGCTTCGCTCGACATTCTCTGAAATTTTCGACTGGGAGATCGAAGGCTTTGAAGTTCTTGAATTCCTCGAAAATGCAGAAATCTTGGGTCTTGATTTTCTTGAAGAGCGCTTTCGGAGCTCAGCAACTCGGCTTCGAGATCGATGGCTTCCATTACGCTGCCATCGAGTACTCTTTCGACTTCGATGGGTAGGGGGGGGACTGAATTCAAATCTGCGCTGGCGAATGTTGAAGAGGTGGTTGCAGTGGATTCTTGAGTCTCAGCACAAAAGCTCGGCTGGCTGATTCCTGCAAAGATAAAAAAGGACAGGCAGAATCCTATTTTTTTGCACTTTTGCATTGAAAAATAAAAATAGCCTTTCATATCAAGGGTCATATATGCACACAGTGGACCTCAGTATTTCCCAATAAATAACAATCACTTATATTGGATTTGCTGACCAGCAAAGCGACACCTGCTCGCAAAAAATGTCGTTATCTCAAATTCGATTCAGTGTTCTCAAAAATACCCGTAGCCCCAAGGTCGGTTTAGAACTCGTTATGAATCTGAAATGCTGGGAATTAGCGAAGCAAGATTCGAGTTTTAAAGATTGGTCATGCGGGCACATTTCTTCGGCTAATATGGAAAAGAGAGAAATTCAGTTACTATAAGAGTAATGAGCGATTACATCGGACCAAAACTTAAGCGTCGCTTGCACATATTGCTGTGGACCATTACTACGATGGTTGCTGCTAGCTACTGGGTTTCCTTCACTAACAACTCGAATGAATTAGAAATATTTATTGCCGCATTGGTTTGCAGTGTAGGTATTTTGAGCGCTTGGATCTGCTCGTTTGTTCTAGATCCGATTTCAGAGAAATTTATCGTTGGAAAACTACTTTTGCTTTCCATTCTTGCATATATTCCGTTGGGTCGAGGACTTTGGGCGCTTCAGGCATTAGTCGTCTCATGGGTAAATTTTTGGTTGATTGGTCTTAGCTTTGTGTTTGCTTTGCTTCTGTTAGTAGGGCTGGCTGGTAAAATTTTGAAACTCGGAAAAAGTGAGATTATGACGCATATCTTTTTGGGAATGTTCATGATTCCAATTCCAATGGCTCTGATCTATTTCGTTAACATCAATTTTGATAACCATTCTCCACAGGTTTTCAAAAGTACGGTACTAAACAAAGAAGATAGGTTTTTGGGTAAATGCAGCACCTTGAGTCTGCAATTTTCTGGCTGGGACGATAAGCGGATTCCAAATAAAATTAATTTTAGTACGTCGTACTACTGCACAGAGATTCCCGATCCTGACTATTTCTACGCGAAAAGCATTAGTGAAGAGGCATCTGCGCTTCTTTATCCTGGTAAGCTAGGAATCTCTTGGGTGAGATTTGAATGAATCCCTAATCTTAAAATCGAATCGTGTTCGGAAAACTTCAGGCTTAAATCGCAAAAACTCCGTTGCACGAAACGAGCCCGCTGTTCGTCATTCCCAAAGCTAAAAACATGTCGTTAGTAAAGGAAACAGTGCCAAGCGGGCACTGAAATCCATTTCTACCGCAACGGGTTAGAATAAATTTCGACTATGGTTTCAAGTTTTTCTTGGGAACTGTCGAATCCTACTCACGGGGTTTATGCCGTTTTCGTTGTCTTAGGGCCTTTCTAACTGCCTTTACAGTTAGAAAGAGCCGAAAAACCAGTAGCAACAAGCTGAGGAAATCCATACGATCCTCCGATCTGTCGCGCTTCAATCCATGAAGAATAACATTGTGCCCGCTTGGCAGGATCGTCGTCGCGAGAAGTGTGCCAAAAACAAATTTTATATATTGAGATCCTGAGCGGGCGGTTAAATCAAATCAGCAGGCGCAATAGATCTTTTGAATTGAGTCCCGCCAAACCTTGCCCCAAGGAGTTTTCATCTAAAACTTGCGCCGCTAATTCACGCTTTTGAGTTTGCAGTTCTAAAATGCGTTCCTCAATAGAATCTTTCATAATGAGTTTTGAAACCATAACTGTAGAATTTTGTCCGATGCGATGGGCCCGGTCCACCGCTTGATCCTCTGCTGCGGGATTCCACCACGGGTCTAATATGAAAACGCGATCTGCGGCCGTTAAATTGAGTCCAACGCCTGCTGCTTTTAGGGAAAGCAAAAGCACTTTATTTTGAGTTTTGTTTTGGAAGGCATCTACAATCTCAGCACGTTTTTGAGTAGAACCGTCGATCCTTAGAAAACCAATGCCCTCTTGTTCGAGCGCCGGTTCTATGAGATCCAAAAACTTTGTCCACTGCGAAAACACGAGGCATTTGGATCCACTTTCAATAAGGTCTTTGATTTCCTGCACAAGCAGTTTGATTTTTGAAGAAGTTTTGCCTTCAAATTCCTTGGGTGCGATGAGTGCGGGATGGCAACACGCCTGCCTCAATCGAAGAATCAGCTCCAAGGCTTCGATCATTTTGTCGTTGCCTGCCTCCAACAATTCCATCATTTTACTTTTGGTTGTGGCAAACAAACTTTGATAGAAATCCTTTTCCCAGTCTTCCCATTCGCAATGCCTAAGCACTTCAATTTTTTCAGGGAGTTCTTTGGCGACATCTTTTTTCAGTCGTCTCAAAATAAAAGGTTTGATGCGATTCTTAAGGATGAGCGCCTTATCCCCTTCGCCTGCCAAGATAGGATTGTTGAATCTTTCTTTAAAATCTTCTCGTGAGCCCAAGTGTCCGGGAAGAACAAAATGAAACTGACTCCATAATTCTTCGAGTTTGTTTTCAATCGGTGTTCCCGATAATCCAAGTTTGAATTTTGCCGGAATTTGAAAGACCGCTTGCGCAAACTGGCTGCTAGGATTTTTTAATGTTTGCGATTCATCTACGATAAAAGCATCCCACTCGTGACTCTTAAATTGCGCAATGTCCATTCTTAAAAGTCCGTGACTGGTTAAAACAACATCGTAGTCGGTGCGAAAAACTCTTTTGCCACCATGGTAAATATGGACATTTAAATCGGGACGGAACTTTTTGATTTCGTTTTCCCAATTATAAATCACGCTCGTCGGAGCGGCGATCAAGGTTTTTTTCTCAATCACACTTAAGCTTTGAAGAGTTTTGCCGAGACCCATGTCATCACAAAGCAGACCTCCCAGCCCTTGGGATTTTAAAAATGACAACCATCTAAATCCTGCAACTTGGTAAGATCTTAAATCCGCTTTAAGTGTTAGTGGAAGGGATTTTTGCAGATGCTCGGGATCTTCTAAAGCCTTTGCAAAATTTGTTAATTGCGGAGGCGCATTGACAGAGGCATTCTCGAAAATTTTCTGTAATTCGGGATAAGAATTTTTTGGAATTTTTTGACCCTTGATCGCTAAAAATTCCTTCAATGCCGCGCCTTGATTTTTTAAAAAATCTTTTGGAATTTTGGCCCATGAACCGTCTATCAGCTGCACGCGCAATGCCCCACTTTGAAAGGCTTCCCACAGTTTGTCAAAGTTCACTGAAGGAGTGTCGCCGCTTGAAGAGTCCATGGATTCTTTTTTCACACAAAACTGAAAGCGCAAATTTTCAATCTCACCATTTGATAAATCAATCTTAAAATCAGGAATTAATTCTTGGTCGATGCTGCGATAGCGGGCTAAAGCCAAACCTTCGCGAGAATAGCCTGCAGTTTTTTGCATAATCGCCAATGCGTCTTGCGCAAAATATTTCACAGGTCGTCCCGCTTGTACCTGAAGATCTTTTGAAAGCTCCATCAAAAGTTTTCGCTCGAGATCGAGATTGCGTTTAATCAAAGCAGTTTTTACATCGGCTTTGACGAGAGATTGCAGTTCTAAAGTCTCCAAAACCAAACGAGACTGTGGAGGCTCGCCATAGACAACATCTGCAACAAGCGAAATCCCTTGGGTGTCGCCATTGGGAATGGATTCGATTTTTAAGTGAATGTAGGGCGTCCACTCCACCGGCCGTGGCAATTTGAGGGATTCAATTTTTAGCGGAATTTTTTTCTCAAATTCTGGAATCACAAAGTTAATGAGTTTTTTTTCGTCCTCAATAGTGAAGAAAGTCCCGTCATTTTTAATCCACAGCGCAGCTTGCGAATTTCGGTCATAGAGTGAAATCAGTTTCAAAGTGTTGCTACATCGGGCAACGCCGCCTGCAAAAATTTCGTTGATGCTGGGATTCTTCACCCGTCTTAGTCGATAGCCATCGGCCTCATCGATCAATTCGGCTTGAACCGTCAGACGTTCATTGGAGATTTGAATTTTCTCAGCGTCTAAAAACAGATTGAGGTCGTTGCTGAGGATTTTAAATAGGGCTTCCATCCTATTTCTTTCTAAAACAGGACCTCGGTAGCCACCCATAATTTGGTCGATCTGTGTGTCTTGAGCTGAGGCAGAAATTGACTCGTTGTTTTTCCCCAGGATTTGCTTCAGCCCAAAGGGAAGAGTTTTTTCTGAACTCGTGTCGGGGCTAGTTGCTGTCGCAAGAAAACGTAAAAAATGCAGGCCTTGCGGAGTTTTTACAAATCGATAATTGAGATTTTGGGTGGAGTTTTGTGAATCGCCGGATGCACTTTCCTCAAAGATTCCTTGCTTCAGCAAAATCAACGAAGCCACGACGTGGGGGCAGGGACTCGTGTTGGCGCGACAATCGCAATCGCCTTCCATTTTTTTAAAATTCAAAACCACCCGCTGCGCAAGTGGTCTTTGGGAAGTTTTAAACGCAAAAACAAAATCACCGTCTTCAAAAGTTTTTGTGAGTGTGATTTTTGCTTGAAGGCGGGAGAGTTGCACTCCTTGAGACCAAATTGCAGGGCCAGCTTCCTCTTGTGTGTTTTGGAATAATTCATCCAGAAGACCTTGGTGAATTCCAATGAAGGAAACTGCTTTTTGTGTCATTCGTACTTCGTGGAGCCCTGGATGGGAACCGAACCCACGACCTCTTCCTTACCAAGGAAGTGCTCTACCACTGAGCTACCAGGGCAATGAGTCCACATCCAAGTCTGTGGACAAATCTAGGACTGCTATCGAGAACTTCAAACATTTGAACAAAGAATGGAGCGCGAGACGAGGCTCGAACTCGCAACCCTCAGCTTGGAAGGCTGATGCTCTACCAATTGAGCTACTCGCGCTTTCCTTTGTTCAACGCTGTTCCTAGCAAATGTATTTTGCTTTTTGAAGGTCAATTTCCAAATTATTAACATTGAGCGGCATTTTTTAAGTTTCAGGTGAAGCTTTTTCTTGAAACTTCACCAAGAATTCGTCTTTAAGTCGAAGTTCGTGGCAAATGTTGAACTCCAGCCTTCTCCAAATATTTTTTTTGCCATTCCTTCATCTTTCTTAAATCGGTCGGGGATTGAAGAACTTTTTCGCGACTATGATATTTCATTGAAATTTGCTAGCAACCCCCATGTTTTGATGGAGCTGCTCAATACTCATCAACCCACCGCTCTATTTATTGACACTCTCTTTAGCCCCGACGTTATTGATCTTCTCAAAAGAACTAGGTCCCTCTCCAAATTGAAGATTTTTTTAATTTCTGAGCAGCTAAAAACTAATGAGGAGAAACTGTTTCTTTCACTAGGAGTGGACGAAATTTTGCATCGGCCGATATCGTCCGATATTCTTCTAAAAAAATGTGCCCAACTGGCTCGTTTAAAAAGTGAAAAACTCGCTCCAAATGTATCGTCCCACTCTCAACAGAATCCTCAAAAGATCTTTCGGAGTACACTAGGTTCCGAACCCCTTAGTCCTAAAAAGAAAATTGATCCGGTCCTCGAGTTTTGGCTGGGCATTTATAGAAATCAAGCTCCCGAGCTGTCGATGATTTCGGATAAAATTGGGTCCCTAGTTTCGCGAGCGAAGACGATACCCAAAGCCGGAATTTCGAACTCTCAGAGAAGGGAATTACAAGTTTTTCAACGTTCTTTAGAGGGTTTAAATTACCAGCGTCAGATAAAGGTTTTTGAAGATCGTTTGAAGGCCTTTGTGACTAGGAGCGAGGCCCTGCGAGCGGTAGTTTTAAGTCTCAAGCCATATCCACTTTGGCAAAGTTCCGAGTGCCCTCGCGAACTTTTTGTTCTTGCAAGTTCGGACTTTATTTTTCCAAACCGGAGCAGGTCGATTCATACAGTCCATGTGCCGTTAGTGGCTGTTGCATTTCAAAAACAAGAGGCGCTTTACGTTCTTGATACTCCTCAATCTGAGGTTATGGGAAATTTTAGACCTGGAGATTTGATTTGTCGGGGAAAACCCGAAACTGCGCAAGCTGCCATTCCGGTTTTTGGGGATGATGAGACTCTTCTTGCGATGTTATATGTTCAATTTTCAAAATTTGGTCCTTTGCAAATTTCACAATTGACGGAGTTTGCGACGGAAATGCAAGAGTGGGCCAGCTTTTTTATGCGAGGAGACTTCCTTGCTCGTACATATCGAGGTGATTTGCAGGAGTCCAAAAGACCCATCGGAAGAGACGCGCCGCGTCTTCTTTGAAATACTTTTTGAAATCCTCGTGTCTCTTGGTGACAGGAAAAAAAACATTGTATAAGCCTTTCCCGTTACTTTTAGATTGCTGACCGCGTTTCAAGAGTGTCTAGTTGGCGTGAATTATTATGTTAACGGGTTCCTTGGGCGGCAAGTTTTTTAGAAAACTTTTGGATAACAGACCAAAAAAATAAGCAGTAGGAGGCTTAAGCAAATGTCAAAAGAGAAATTTAACCGCGACAAGCCACACGTTAACGTCGGCACAATCGGTCACGTTGACCATGGCAAAACCACTCTCACAGCGGCATTGACTTCTGTGCAATCAAAGAAGGGCTTGGCGAACTTAATTAGTTACGATCAAGTTGCTAAAGCTTCTGAAAAAGAAGGTCGTCGTGACTCATCAAAAATCATCACGATCGCTACCTCACACGTTGAGTATTCTTCAAACAATCGTCACTATGCACACGTTGATTGCCCTGGACACGCTGACTATGTAAAAAACATGATCACCGGCGCTGCGCAAATGGACGGAGCAATCTTGGTTGTATCTGCTGCTGACGGCCCAATGCCTCAGACACGTGAACACATCCTCTTGGCTCGCCAAGTTGGTATTCCCGCTATGGTTGTTTTCTTAAATCAAGTTGACAAAGTAGACGATCCTGAACTTCTTGAACTCGTCGAAATGGAAGTCCGCGACCTTTTGAACAAATACGAATTCCCCGGAGACAAAACTCCGATCATTCGTGGTTCAGCTCTCAAAGCTATGGAAGGCGACATGACTTCCGAAATCGGCGTGAAGTCTATCGAAAAACTTCTTGAAGCTCTCGATACATGGATTCCTATGCCCGAGCGTCCAAAAGACAAACCTTTCCTTATGCCTGTGGAAGACGTTTTCTCGATCTCTGGTCGTGGAACTGTTGTTACTGGTCGTATCGAACGTGGTATTATCAAAGTGGGTGAAGATGTCGAGATTATCGGTATCCGCCCAACTCAAAAATCCACTGTTACTGGTGTTGAAATGTTCCGTAAACTTCTTGACCAAGGCGAAGCTGGCGACAATATCGGCGCTCTTCTCCGTGGTACCAAAAAAGAAGACGTTGAACGTGGCCAAGTTTTGGCTAAACCTGGTTCAGTATTGCCTCACAAAAAGTTCCAAGCTGAGTGCTATATTTTGACCAGAGAAGAAGGCGGTCGTCACACTGCATTCTTTAATGGTTACCGACCTCAGTTCTATTTCCGGACAACAGACGTCACTGGAAACGTTACGCTTCCTGAAGGTACTGAAATGGTTATGCCTGGTGACAAAATCACTGTGGCAGTTGAGCTCATCTGTGCTGTTGCTATCGAAAAAGGCCTCCGCTTCGCGATTCGCGAAGGTGGCCGTACCGTTGGCGCTGGCGTAGTTGCAAGCATCACTGAGTAAACGAAATTCGTTTAGTGAAAACGGAGTCTTCCAAATCGGAAGGCTCCGTTTTTTTTTGTTCTTTTTTGAACTTATGAGATATTTCTCGCGACAAAAATAGTTTGCGAGTGTTATTTATGACGGTCTCAATGATCGGGTCAGTAGCTCTAATTGGTAGAGCGTGGGACTCCAAATCCTAAGGTTGTAGGTTCGAGCCCTACCTGGCCCGCCACGCCCCGTGGCAAAGGCTGACTAAATGTCAGGCTTTGACTGGCGGCGTGCTTCCCCCTTTTGCTTCGGTTACGCGTCGTAATACTTCGTCAGATTCTTCGACATTTCGGTCACGGGCGTTTAAGCCCGCTCCCTCACGTCTCATCATCCTCGATCAGCTGAGAATTCCGCCGCCAGTCAAAACCTGTCACTGGCGGAGGAACTCGTTGCTCCCAAGGGTCGCAACTCCTGCCACGGGGCGGCCTCGCAAAAAGTTTACATCAATGTGACAACACAGTTAGCTCAAATTCAAAAACCTTTCCTGTCGATAGCACTTCTTGTATTTCACTACTTCAATTCAGAAAAAATCAGAGAGGTAATTTATGATTCAAAGTTTGTTCAAATCTGCAGCACTTTTTGCTCTTATATCTGTTTTTCAGGCGAAGGCTGACTACAGCGAACCCGCGTGTACCGGTCAGCAAATCGATCAAAGTGTGAGAGGCACTTATGCCTTTGATGAGAGAGATTTAGTTTTAGGTGAAGATTCAGTTACTTCAGGAGATGGGACTCGTTTCAAATCTTGGACTTGTGTGAAAAATGGAGTTTTGATTTGGGTTTTGCAGTTTCAACCTGACGGCCATCCAGACTTAGAATTTGAATCAAATGCCATCGCAGTCAGTGGAGATTTGTTGATCTTATTGGGTGAAGTTGTCGGTGATGTTGTGAATCCTTACGACCCAGGCGAAGAAGCCCCACTTTCGAAAGAAGGCGTTTCTTGGCTGATGAAATCCGGTTCATTCGAAATTGTCCAAAAAAATAAGTAGGCTGATTTGCAGCTTCACTTGTTAGTTCAGTCTTGTATTTCATTTCTCTATCTCAAAAAAATTAGGAGGGTTATTTATGATTCGAAAATTGTTCAAATCTGTTTCACTTTTTGTCCTTTTATCGGTGTTGCAAGCAAAGGCTGATTACAGTCAGCCGGCTTGCGTAGGTCAGCAAATTGATCAAAGTGTAAGAGGCACCTACGTCTTTGACCAAAGTTCCATAATTGGCGAAGATTCAATTACCCTTGAAGGAGGGATTAAACTCAAAGCTTGGACATGTTTAAAAAATGGAATTCTCATTTTTGTTTTGCAGTTTCCCAACGATGGGAGATTGGAATACGAATCTCGTGCTATTGGCATGAGCGGGAATTTACTTTTAGATTTTGGCCAAGTCGTCGGGGATGTTGTGAATCCTTTCGATCCGGGCAAAGAAGCTCCGCTTTCCAAAGAAGGCATTTCGCAACTCATGAGGGACGGATTAGTTAAAGTTGTGCAAAAAAACTAAGCGGTTTGGGTTTCAAGAGCTTACTTTTCAGAAGGGTCAGTTGTTTTTCTTACGTAAAACTAAAAATAGTGAAACACAAGCGGCTGTTAACATCGAAGTGATCAAAGCAGCCGCAAAAAATTTTTCACTTTGACCGTTGCTCACTGCGATCCAGCCGGCGCTACTTCGCCAAACAAAAACACCGCTGAGCAGCACAAGAATTCCTATTCCCACTTTACGCGCCCATGGAATTTTTTTGCTCAAAAGATACGAAACCGCAACTGAAAGCGATCCAAAAAGTCCTCCCGAAAGAAGCGCAGTTTTAGCTTTTTCGGGATTTGATGCGAAGCCCGCGATGCCTGCAATGATGAGATAGATTCCAAAAAATAAAAATGTTTTAGCGTCCTTAGAAGTGCTCATGATTTTATAGTTATTTTTAAAATCTTAACAAGTCTCTCCAAAATTGCGTCAATCTCAGTTGCTAGTTTTGAACACACAAAGAACGGCGGCTTTAGTGGTACTGACCTTAGTCTTGAAACTTTTGGGAGGAAGAACTTCGTTGTTGAGGGGGTAGGTAACTACATTGTAGGGAGCCAAATCAAAACGCCCCACATGATCGATAAAAACCTCATAAGAGTATTCGGCTTCAAAGATATCGTTAAAAATTTGGGATGATTTCAATGCTTCACCGATCGGACAATTGATTTTAAGAGCTGGTACGGATGCCATATTTGCGATTTCCCATTTTCCAGTTTTTGACTTTACTTCGCTGTTTGAGTTTAGTCCCTCGCAAAAGGATTCTGCATATTGAAACTCTAGTTTTTTACTACTCAGGAAATATCTATCCTTTACACAAGGGGGGGAATCAGTGGCTTCGATTAAAACTCCTTTTCCATTGTGTAACCCACCATTTTCGGGATCTTTTAAAGTCCTTTGCCCCCACTTCACAGGATTGAATTTGAATTTTGCGTCAATCACAGGTCCAAACTTTAAACCAGTTTTTGGCTTTGCCTCTTCTTCAACTTGTGAATTTAGAGAAGCAGATGAAGTGTTGTTGGTATGTACTGCTTTTTCTTCAACAACCAAGGCTGGACTTCTGTTGTTTGTTTGAGAAGTTGCGCACGCAACACACAGCAAAGATATAGCGCAGAATGCGCCTAGAAAGTGGTTCTTCTGGAACCGGCTATCTGTAAATTGTGCCATGAGTTCATTCTATACGAATGCCCCGAGGGTAGGGCTTATAATTTCGCCAGTTCTTTGACGTGCAGCAGCTTTTTTTAGTTTTAGATGGATGTCATTCTTCCTTTTTATAAACTCGCCACATTTGATATTCAAACCCATGACTGACGAAAAGGTTAAAATATTTCTGAAACGATAAAAAAAAAACTATGCTGAAAACAATGCAAAAAGAATAGGGTTTGATCGAATCGGCTTCATGTTTTTGCCTTTAGCGCCCGAGTAAATTTTCTAACGACATAAACTATTACAGACCTTGCAAAATTTCACCATCCTTCTATGATGGGGGCATGATAAAGAGTCATTGTTTTTCCCAATTAAAATCCGGTTTTACCTTAGTGGGTGCCATTATCGCAATTCTTGCAGTAAGCGCAGGAGTCTATGCTCTTTCAAGGATGACAGGAATTATGCAAGTTGGTGAAAAACGTTTGGACAACATTGTGGCGGCGGATCAGGTTTTGGCACTTACCGCGCGCGTTGTTCAAGAAGAAGACTTTGATAAAACCAAATTGCAATGCTCACAATCATCCTCTGGGAACGGAAAAATTCCGCTAAATGAAGATGCTACTTGGGACTGTCGCGATGCCAGTGGAAAGTTTAATTCGCTCATACAGGCCGACGCCACCAAGATTTTTCGAAGTAAGTTAAATCAAAAAGCTGATGCGGATACGAATGGCAAATTTTGTGTGGAATTGACTCGATGTGAATTTCAAATGGGAGATTCACTTTTGGACATCACGCTTTCGGTATTTTATCCGGATCCCGGCCGACCTGAAGGAATTCATAGCAAACTGATAAAATTTCGTAAGAGCCGATGGTAATGCGTAACAAAAAGTCGGGCTTCAGCATCACAGAATTAGTGATCGGGGGTGTGATACTTCTTGGCGCAATAGCTGCAGCTTTGCAACTATTTTTAAAATCCCACAAGACTCAAAACGATGCCCAAAAGCGGTTACAGTTAAGCAATCTCAGCAATCTTTTCAGCGGCCACCTGCAAAAAAACATGTCTTCTAGCGATGTGAAGTTTTTGGGGTTTACAGGCAATCCTGCTCCAGAGCGAAGTTTAATGCGTGCATTGTACCCTCTCCAAGGTCGCTGTGCAGATTTGTCGACTGCCAATTGTGCGAATGACGCTGCAATTGTTTTTATTGATTACAACAAAACCACCGCACCGGCCGTAACTGGGATTTGTCATTTCCAAGATGCGGTGGATGATTATATTATTATTGATTCTGGAAATTCTACTTTTGGAAACGCAGCTTTTGCCTCTCCAGATTTTAATGTTGTTGCTGGAACGGGTTATGCGTCGGGAAGACTACCGCTTGGAGTTGGATCTTTGCTTGCTCTTCTAAGTGCACCCAATGCCTCGGTTTGGCGAGTGAAAGTGATCCCAACTGCAAATGTGACAATGGCAGCGCCCGGAGTTTTCCAAGCTGGTGGCCTTCCAGTTCCTGCAAATTGTGTTGCCAATTTTCGTCCAAACACTGAAGCAAATTATCTTAGCGCTCTCTATCTTTTAAAAATCGAGCCCTGGATTTTGAAAAACGCGACTGGAGGAGCAGTAGTGTCACTCCCTGATCGCGCCAACGCACTAGGTTCCTTTCCCATGCGGCTATTTCAAGCTAAGCCACGCACGATTGGTCGGCTACCTATAAATGCACAAACTGGTTCGTTGGTTTTGCTCGATTGCACTGTGCCAAACGCTGATGGATCTCTTGCCTGCCCAAATCAAGTCTCATCTAGCCTGATGAATATTGAAGGAGTTTCGAGACTCGAAATTGAAATGGCTTTTGTACTTTCTTTTTACCAAGGTACGGTAGAACTTCCTGCGACAAGGTTTCAATTTTTAAATGCGGGCGGCATTGACGAAGCCCAAGCCTATCTCAAATGCCCTTCTCCCACTTGTCACCGCTTAACTTGGTCAAGTCCTCTTCAGGTGTTGGGGTTGTCGACTTCGGGCGTCGCCAATGGTGAAACCTTCGACAAGCTAAACGCCGATCACTATTCGCAATTAAAAATTGAAGCGCTCAAGCGCCTTCAATTTACTTTTTTTGACAAAGATAAGAAGGAAACCAGCTTCAATGTACTCTTTTAAAAAAATTCGATCAGGGAACATGGGTATGATCTTCGGTGTCGCTTTAGGGACGACAGCATTGGTGGCAGTGGTGGGGCAATTTATGTCTCAAAAATCAAAATCCGTGCAAAAGCGCAGTGTCGAAACTCGCTTCACGATTTCACTCAGCTCCGGAATTGAAACCATGCTCATGGCCTATCGATTGGCTGAGCAAACTTATGTCGCAAAAGTTGGAGTTTGCGATACTGCAAATCCTTTTCTGAAGGCATTACAGGTTGGGCACAATTGCCAAGTGTCAACTGGTTCTGCTCCGTCAGGCATTGACCTTTTCAAATGCACGGGTAATGAACCCGCGTGCAAAAATAAAAATTTATCCGGAGCTGAACTTTGGACTTATGGTTCGGGTTGCACGATAAATAAAGATTCTTCAAATTGCGTTGTCACCAACGCTCCAGTCATGTTGATTTCCATGGGTCACGGCACGGGAACGGATGCGCAAAAAATTTCAGCCGACTCTGAAAAATACCAATTTCTTTTGACTAACGTCGATATGAAGAAGGGAATTGCCGAAATGATTCAGGTCGCTGAATCAAACGACAGTAAGCAGACCAAACATGCCTTTGCCATTCGCTCTACACTTCCCAATTCTGCGCACATTGAAGCTGATGGAAGAGTGACCCAAGAAAATCCGGATCCGCAAAATTACTGCCCTGGTGCTCCTTGGGCCACCTATATGATTTTAACAAACAAAAAGTGTTTACCTTTTGTGGAACTTGGAAGCGGTACTGGACTTGCTTACTATGCCGGAAGATTTTTTGGTTTTCGTCCCTTTGATGGACAGGTTATTGATATGTTGGCAGCTTCTTCTGCAGGAGGCGGCGCGGATTCTTATCTAGTGGTTCCTTCGACTGGTAAAATTGCAGCGACTCCTCCCGTTCTTCGAACGGATTGTGTAGCCAGCCCGAACGATGACTGCACACAAATTTTTCCTAAATACGACAAAGATGCTCTCATTAACGTGGACGACATCACGTTGATTTCGAATCAACTTTACTATGTCGCGCATTCGGGCGAAGCCGCTCACATTGGGTATCTTAGGATGACCGGTACGACTGCGGAACGTATCAAAGTCTGCGAACTTGGAAAAATGGGTTGGGCTCAAGCCTATGCAGGCATCGCGGCGCTAAGCTGGAGTGATCCTTTGGATCCGCCTGTAGGTGCTGCACAAGCAACACGCCTTGCGCGTTTCTTTTTAAAAACTGATGCAGGTGATCTTTTAACGGTGCTGATTCAAAACACAGGAACCGATCTCCAAAATGCAGGGGCAACTAATGCAAATTTATCGTGTTTTGTCACCAAAGATGCAGATCTCCAGCAAGTTGAATACAAACGAACTTACGGCTTCGACCGCAGCGCCAATGCGAAGCCCTACTATATTTACTAAAAATTTTCTTTTTTTGATTCTTTACATGAGGCGATTGAAGTTGCCTTATTTTCCCGCTAGGCTCTGGTCCCTTAAACTATAGGATTTGTGAGGACGTATGAGTAAATATCAAAAGCAGGTGAATGGACTTTTCTTTGGCGCTGGGATCATTGTTTGGCTTTTGTCGAAACACTACCTCGAAGTCGCGATGGTGGCTTGGGGTTTGAGTAGAAAATTGGGCGGTGCGGCAGAAGTGTTGCACATTTTGCTCCCAATTCTTTTCGCAGTTGGGACGTTTGTGGCTTTGCGGACAAACAACACTTCTCACAATTTTGTCAGTGACGCAGTCTCTGAATTGGCTTTGGTTAGCTGGCCCAGTAAGAAGGAAACTCAAGTAGGAACAATCGTGGTCATTGTTACTGTCATCGTTGCTGGAATATTTTTGGGAATCGTGGACCTGAGTTTTATGGCAATTGTAAAAACAGTTATAAATCTGTAATTACAATTGTTTGCACTAAAAATAATGGGTTTAGTCCTTAAAGATAAATTTTTCGGGATTTCAGAAGAGTTCCGCAAGCAAAGTTTAGCGGAATTAGAAATTCCATAAACTTCTCAAACGGGCCGAATTATTTCGATAATTTTAACTTGATGTACTGAAACTTATTGCCTAGGAAAGAACGCCTTATGTCAAATGAAGCCCCGGAAACAATCCAAATTTTGCCTGCGCCAAAACATCCCGACATGAAGTGGTACATTGTGCATGTCCATTCTGGGTTCGAGGCCAAAGCTAAAGCGTCGCTTTTTGAACGTGCTGGCCGTATGGGTAAACAGGATTTGTTTGGTGAAGTTCTCATTCCAGTTGAGTCAGTAGTTGAGCTCGTCAAAGGTCAAAAAAAATCTACCGAGCGCAAATTTTTCCCAGGTTACATTCTTGTGCAAATGGTTTTGAATGATGAAACTTGGCATGTAGTTAAGGCAACTCCTCGCATTTCTGGTTTTGTGGGAAATGCTCGCACTCCTCCCGCGGTGCCTGATGATCAAGTGGCTCGCATTACTAATCAAATGGTGGAAGGCGCACAAAAAGCCAAACCCAAATTTACCTTTAAAGAAGGCGACACTGTTCGCGTGATCGACGGACCTTTTGCAAACTTCAATGGCACGGTCGAAGAAGTGAAACCCGATAAAAGTAAATTACGAGTTTTGGTTTCGATTTTTGGTCGAGCCACACCCGTTGAATTGGATTTTATCCAAGTCGAGAAAAGTTAGTTTTAAAAACTCTCTAATGTTTAGAGAGTTATACCTAGGAGATTAGCGTGATTACACGAAAGTCGTTTGAACTAGGAAGGAAGGTGTTAATTGGCTAAAAAGGTAAGTGGATTTGTAAAACTCCAAATCCCCGCCGGCAAAGCAAATCCTGCTCCGCCCGTGGGACCCGCCTTGGGACAACAAGGCGTCAACATTATGGAGTTCTGCAAGCAGTTCAACGCGCGCACACAGCCGCAAGCTGCTGAAGGACTCATTATTCCTGTGGTGATCACGGTCTATTCTGACCGGTCTTTTACATTCATCACAAAAACCCCTCCTGTTTCGATTTTGCTCAAAAAAGCTGCAAAAATTGAATCAGGCTCTGCGATTCCTAATAAAAATAAAGTTGGGAAAATCAGTGAAACTGAAATCCGCAAAATTGCTGAATTGAAAATGAAAGATATGAATTCTTTCACAGTTGAATCAGCGATGTCACAAGTTCGTGGAACCGCGCGTTCCATGGGCCTTGAAGTGGTTGGATAAGGAGTAAGATGATGGGAAAACGTCATAAAAAAAATCTTGAACTCCTCACAGTCGGTAAAAAATACCTGATTGATGAAGCTTTTGAACTTGTGAATAAATTCCAAGGTCCAAAGTTTGATGAAACCATTAACGTGGCTTTTCGTCTGGGAATCGATACTAAACAATCTGATCAACAAGTTCGCGGCGCAACTGTATTGCCAAACGGTGTTGGTAACAAAGTTCGCGTTCTCGTATTTGCTAAGGGGCCTAAGGCTCAAGAGGCAACTGCGGCTGGCGCTGATTTTGTAGGTTCTGATGACCTCGTTGAAAAAATCAACAGTGGTTGGATGGACTTCGACAAAGTTATTGCAACTCCCGACATGATGGTTGCAGTTTCCAAAGTGGGTAAAATCCTCGGACCTCGCGGTTTGATGCCTAATCCAAAAACTGGAACCGTAACCATGAACGTGTCGCAAGCCATCAATGACGAGCGAAAAGGTAAAGTAGAATTCCGCGCTGAAAAAGCAGGGATTGTTCACTCTCCTCTTGGAAAGCGTTCTTTTGGTCCTCAAAAATTAAAAGAAAACTTTATGGCACTCAGTGATCAAATCATGAAACTGAAACCCGCAACTTCCAAAGGAAGTTACATTCGTTCTATTACCATTAGCGGCGCTATGACTCCTGGAGTAAGGCTTGAAGCCAATCAATTCTCCAGCGGAAATGCCGAGGTTTAATTATGAATCGTACAGAAAAATCAGCCAGCGTTGAATCGCTGAAAGAAAAGTTTGTAAAATCTACGGCAGTTTTTGCGGCGGAATATCGTGGCATGAATGTCGATACTCTATTTGCGCTTCGCAAAAGAGTTCGTGAAGGCCAAGGAGAGCTAAAAATTGTCAAGAACCGCTTGGCAAAAATAGCTCTCAAAGGCACATCGTTTGAAACATTGACGGAAGATCTTAAAGGTCCTGTCGCCCTAGCATTCGCGTACAAAGATGCAGTCGCAATCGCAAAGGCGTTGACCGAATCTGTCTCGGAAACTAGCCCCTTTAAGATCAAAGTCGGATCCATGAGCGGAAAGGCCGTCGATAGCAAAGCTATCGTGACCCTTTCAAAACTTCCTTCCAAGGAAGTTTTGCTGAGTATGATGCTCAGTGCGATTCGTGCTCCCGTTCAAAACTTTGCAAGTCTCATGGCAGCTGTGCCGCGTGACTTTGTCAATGTCTTGACCGCCGTCAAAAACCAAAAAGAAAAACAAGCTTAAATTTTTTAAGCACTATTTAGGAGGAATTTAATATGTCCGTATCACAAGACCAACTTCTCGAAACCATCTCCAGCATGACCGTTCTTGAACTCTCTGAGTTCATCAAAAAGGTCGAAACCAAATTCGGCGTGACTGCTGCTTCTCCCGTTGCTGTTATGGCCGGTGGCGGTGCAGCTGCTGCTGCTCCTGCTGAAGAGAAAACCGAATTCACCGTCACCTTGACTGATGGCGGCGCTAACAAAATTAACGTGATCAAAGAAGTTCGCACTTTGACCGGTCTCGGTCTTAAAGAAGCAAAAGATCTCGTTGAAGGCGCTCCAAAAGTTTTGAAAGAAAGCGTTTCTAAAGACGACGCTGCTAAGATCAAAAAAGCGATCGAAGCTGCTGGTGGAAAAGTTGATATCAAATAATTTTTAAATTTTTGAAAAAATTTAGAGCGAGACTCCCAGTTTTTGGGAGTCTCGCTTGATTCGTTTCTTAAGCTAAAAACTTTTAAACGAAATATCACAACTGTTACTGAACCAGGCTCTGATTAAAAGCCAACATCGCCAAGTGACTCCCAATGGAGTGTAGATTCAGCGATAAATTTTGATCAACCCAATAGCTGCCCCTTTAGGGCGACGAAGAGGTCATTCGAACAATGTCGACACGGGAAAGTTTTAACACCGTCAAAAGAGTTCGCAAAAGTTTTGCGAAAATTTCTTCACCCATTGAGACCCCAAACTTAGTTGATATCCAAAGAAAATCCTTTGAGCTTTTCTTGCAAGCTGGAGTTACCGCTGACAAGCGCGAACCTTTTGGTTTGCAAGGTGTGTTCAAATCCGTTTTTCCGGTTACGGATTTCAACAACACTTGTAGTCTTGAATTTGAATCCTATACGGTTGAAAAACCTAAATACGATGTCGATGAATGTCGCCTCCGCGGAATGACATATGCGGCTCCTATTAAAATTACAGTACGCCTTCTCGTCTGGGAAATTGACGATCAAAGCAAAACTCGCTCTATTCGAGACGTAAAAGAACAAGAAGTTTACATGGGCGAAATTCCGCTGATGACTGAAACGGGTTCCTTTATTGTCAACGGAACTGAGCGCGTTGTTGTTTCTCAGCTTCACCGTTCTCCCGGCGTATTTTTTGACCACGATGGTGGGTTGACTCACGCAAGTGGCAAACTTTTGTTTACCGCGCGAATTATTCCTTACCGTGGTTCATGGCTCGATCTTGAATTTGACCATAAAGATTTCCTCTACTGTCGAATCGATCGTCGCCGCAAACTACCAGTGACCGTGCTTTTGAAAGCATTGGGTTTAAACACTGAAGAAATTTTGAATTATTTTTATGATATTGAAGAAATTTCTTTAGAAAGCGACGGCAACTTTAGCCGCGTTGTGAATCCCGTATTGCTTTTGGGCCAACGAGCTAGCCAAGATGTTCTTGATCCAAAAACGAGTGAAGTGATTGTTAAAAAATCACGTAAATTTACTCGAGCAGTTTTGGCGGATCTCGAAGCTCGTAAGATCAAAAAAATTCCAGTGCTTCTTGATGAAGTCGTTGGAAAAATTATTACAACAGATATTCTTCATCCCAAAACTCAAGAAGTTTTGGTTGAAGTTAACCATGCGTTGACTGACAAAGACCTTGAGCTCATTCGGGACTCAGGCGTCAAAGTTTTTCAAACAGCATTTATCGATGGCGTGAACGTTGGATCTTTCCTTCGTGACACTTTGCTGATCGATAAAATTAATTCGCAAGAAGAAGCTCTCATTGAAATCTTCAAGCGTATGCGTCCTGGTGATCCTCCAACTGTCGAAGGATCGAAGAATTTGTTTAACGACATGTTCTTCAATGACTCTCGCTATGATTTGTCCAAAGTGGGTCGTCTAAAAATTAACCATAAGTTTAATTTCAGCACGCCACTTGAAAAAATGGTTCTTACAAAAGATGACATCTTAGCAACCGTTAAGCACCTCATCGAATTGAAAAACGGTCGCGGTGTTGTTGACGATATCGATCACTTGGGTAATCGCCGAGTTCGATCTGTCGGTGAATTGTTAGAAAATCAATATCGAATCGGTTTGGTTCGAATGGAACGAGCTGTAAAAGAGCGTATGAGTCTTCAAGAAATTGAAACTCAAATGCCTCACGATTTGATCAATGCAAAACCCGTGAACGCGATTGTAAAAGAGTTCTTTGGACTCTCGCAACTTTCGCAATTTATGGAACAAACCAACCCACTTTCTGAAATTACGCACAAACGTCGTCTTTCAGCGCTAGGACCCGGTGGTTTGACTCGTGAACGCGCGGGCTTTGAAGTTCGAGACGTTCACCCCACTCACTATGGTCGTATTTGCCCTATTGAAACTCCTGAAGGACCAAACATTGGTTTGATTTCGTCTCTTGCGACCTTTGCAAAAGTCAACGATTACGGATTTGTTGAAACTCCTTATCGAAAAGTCGAAGGCAATCGAGTTACAGACGATGTGACTTACTATTCGGCTCTCGAAGAAGAAGGCCATACAATTGCACAAGCAAACATTGCGAAAAAAGAAAATGGCGAATTCCGTGATGACTTTATCGAAGCTCGTCGCCAAGGTGAGCCATCACTTGTTCGTAAAGAAGACGTGGATTTGTCCGACGTATCAGCGAATCAGCTGGTGTCAGTAGCAGCATCACTTGTTCCTTTCTTAGAAAACGACGATGCAAACCGAGCTCTCATGGGTTCAAACATGCAACGGCAAGCCGTGCCTTTGATGATTCCAAAAGCTCCCCTTGTTGGAACAGGCGTAGAACGCGTTGTTGCCAGCGATTCCGGTGTAACCGTTGTCGCTAAAAACGATGGTGTTGTTGAATCTGTTGATGCTTCTCGAATTGTTGTTCGAACTGAAGGTCGTGGATCACGTGCTTCGGGCTCTGAAGTTGATATTTACAATCTTGTAAAATATCGCCGTTCCAATCAAAACACCTGTATCAATCAACGCCCCATTGTTGAAGTGGGCGATCGAGTGAAAAAAGGCGAAGTGATTGCAGACGGTCCTTCAACCGAACTCGGCGAATTGGCTCTCGGCCAAAATATTCTCGTCTCCTTTATGCCTTGGGGCGGATATAACTTCGAAGACTCTATTTTGATTTCTGAGCGCTTGTTAAAAGATGACGTTTTCACCTCGATTCACATCGAAGAATTTGAATGCGTTGCTCGCGATACAAAACTTGGAAAAGAAGAAATCACCCGAGATATTCCAAACTGTGGTGAAGAAGCGCTTCGAAACCTTGATGCCACGGGTATCATTCGTATCGGTGCTGACGTTACCCCTGGTGATATTCTTGTTGGTAAAATAACACCCAAAGGTGAAACTCAGCTTTCTCCTGAAGAAAAACTTTTGCGAGCGATCTTCGGTGAAAAAGCGGGCGATGTAAAAGATTCGTCACTTCGCGTTCCGCCAGGTGTTTATGGAACAGTCATCAATGCACATATCTTCTCTCGTGAAGGTATCGACAAAGATGAACGTTATCAGCAAATCGTGCGTGATGAAGAAGAACGCTTGTTAAAAGAACAAGCCATCGAAATCACCATCATTCGTCAAGCAACTCTGAAGAAAATTAAAAAACTTTTGGAGAATGCTGAAACTACTGGAAAACTTCTTTCTGAAGATGGCGAACAAACTTTGCTCAAAAAAGGTCAAGTGTTAACTGAGCAAGATATCGAAGGCGTTCCGTTTAACCTTCTCCGTCACATTCCCGTGACAGAAAAGTTAGAAGAACAACTTGTTCGCATCATGGACAGTGTTGAAGAACAAATGGATTTGGTCCGTATTCTTTTCAATGAACGCATTGGTAAATTGAAAAAGGGCGACGAACTTCCTCCAGGCGTTATCAAGATGGTAAAAGTTTCGGTTGCTATCAAACGTAAATTGTCAGTGGGTGACAAAATGGCCGGTCGTCACGGTAACAAAGGGGTTATTTCCCGAGTATTGCCTGTAGAAGACATGCCCTTTATGGCTGACGGCACTGCTGTTGACATCGTCCTCAATCCCCTCGGCGTTCCTTCCCGTATGAACGTGGGGCAGATTCTTGAAACCCATTTGGGTTGGGCAGCGCGAGGACTTGGCGAACGTATCAACGAAATGTTGGTCCATGTAAAACCTGATGAAATTCGAAAATTTTTGAAGAGCATTCACGATGGCCCTCATTACCAAAAGTATTTAGATGAAGCGTCTGACGCAGAGGTCTTGAGAATTGCTCAAACCTATCGAGAAGGCGTGCCCATGGCATCCGCGGTATTTGACCGAGCAAGTGAAGAGGACATTCGCCGAATGTTGGATGTTGCAAAACTTCCTACAACCGGCCAAGCAGTGCTCTTTGACGGTCGAACGGGCGAAGCCTTCGATCACGAAGTAACAGTTGGAATCATGTACGTGTTGAAACTTCACCACTTGGTTGAAGATAAAATTCACGCACGGTCCATTGGTCCTTATAGTCTTGTGACCCAACAACCTCTTGGCGGTAAAGCCCAGTTTGGTGGTCAGCGACTCGGAGAAATGGAAGTGTGGGCTCTTGAAGCTTACGGCGCAGCTTATGGTTTGCAAGAAATGCTAACTGTGAAATCTGACGACGTGGCTGGAAGAACTCGCATGTACGAAGCCATTGTGAAGGGTGAAAACATTCTAGAACCTGGAATGCCAGAATCCTTCAACGTGTTGATGCAAGAACTCAAAGCACTTTCACTCAACGTAGAACTCGTCGAAGTTCCGCGTGAAGGCGTATAGAAAGATTAGGGTAGGAAATAGATAGTATGAAAGATTTGCTCAATTTTTTTGACAAACCCACCGATCCTCTTCGTTATAATGCCATTCGAATTACCTTAGCTTCGGCTGAGATGATTAAAAAATGGTCACACGGAGAAGTTAAAAAACCAGAAACGATTAACTATCGTACCTTTAAACCAGAGAAAGACGGCCTCTTTTGTGCCAAAATTTTTGGACCCATCAAAGATTACGAATGTCTTTGTGGTAAATACAAGCGCATGAAATTTCGCGGCGTTGTCTGCGAAAAATGCGGCGTAGAAGTTACGCAAGCAAAAGTTCGTCGTGAAAGAATGGGACACATTGAGCTGGCTTCTGCCGTTGCGCATGTGTGGTTCCTTCGCTCCTTGCCCTCAAGAATTGCGATGATTCTTGAAATGACACTTAAAGATGTCGAAAGAGTTCTTTATTGCGAAGCATACGCAGTAACGGATCCTCAAGACACAGAGTTAGAGTTAGGCGACGTTCTCATTGAAGATAAATATCAAGAGGCTATTAAAGAATACGGTCACAAATTCACCGCGCAAATGGGTGGAGAGGCGATCAAATCTTTGTTGAAGCGCATTGATATCACAAAACTTTCGGACGAGATTCGTTTGGCACTCGAAACAGTTACGTCTGAGGCGACTCGTAAAAAACTTCAAAAACGTTTGAAGATTTGCGAATCCTTTCGTGAATCAGGCAACAATCCTTGTGACATGATGATGGATGTGGTTCCAGTACTTCCTCCAGATCTTCGTCCTTTGGTGCCCTTGGACGGTGGACGCTTTGCAACCTCTGATTTGAACGATCTTTATCGTCGAGTCATCAACCGTAACAATCGTCTTCGTCGTTTGATGGAGCTCAATGCTCCAGATATCATTATCCGAAACGAAAAACGAATGTTGCAAGAAGCTGTGGATGCACTTTTTGATAACGGTCGACGTGGAAAGGTTTTCACGGGTCCCAATAAACGCCCATTGCGATCTCTCTCTGATACCCTCAAAGGTAAGAGCGGTCGTTTCCGTCAAAACTTGCTCGGTAAACGTGTCGACTATTCAGGTCGTTCGGTTATCGTAGTAGGTCCGGAACTCAAACTGCACCAATGTGGTTTGCCAAAGAAAATGGCGCTCGAACTTTTCAAGCCTTTTATTTATAATAAGCTTGAAGAAAAAGGATTTGTCACCACCATCAAATCCGCTAAAAAATTAGTTGAAAAAGAAAAAGATGAAGTTTGGGATATTTTAGAAGAAGTCGTTCGAGAGCATCCTGTGCTTCTCAACCGAGCTCCTACTCTTCACCGACTTGGGATCCAAGCTTTTGAACCCGTACTTGTAGAAGGTAAAGCGATTCAGCTTCACCCGCTCGTTTGTACGGCGTTTAACGCGGACTTTGACGGTGACCAAATGGCCGTTCACGTTCCACTTTCGATTGAAGCGCAAATTGAAGCACGCGTTTTGATTATGTCGACAAACAATATTTTGAAACCTGCTGATGGTCGTCCGATCATTATGCCTTCTCAAGATATCGTTCTTGGTATTTATTACATGACTCGCCAACGTCCTGGCGCAATTGGTGAAGGGCGAATCTTTAAAGATCGCTCCGAAGTTGCAATGGCGTATGAGTTGGGCCAAGTCGACATTCAAGCAAAAGTTTTCTGCCGCTTACGTGGAACACGTCTTGAAACCACTGTGGGTCGAGTTCTTTTGTCTGAAATTGTTCCCGCTGAATTGCCCTACCATTTCTATAACAAGACTCTTACCAAAAAAGATCTCGCGGATCTTTTGGATGCTTGCTACCGATTGATGGGTCCTAAACGTACAGTTTTGATGGCGGATGCTCTTCGATCCATTGGTTATAAATTTGGTACTCGCGGCGGAATTTCAATTGCCATGAAAGACATGGTTATTCCTGCCAGCAAAACTAAGTTTATTGAAAATGCGTACAAAGAAGTTCAAGCCATCGACGGTCAATATGTCGAAGGTTTGATCACTGACGGTGAGCGCTACAACAAAGTCGTTGATACTTGGACGCAAGTTACGGAAAGCATTTCATCAGAAATGATGAAAGGTCTCTCAAAGGAAACTTTGAAGACTGCTGATGGAAAGACAATTGAAACTCAAAGTTTCAACCCCGTTTACGTGATGGCTGATTCTGGTGCGCGAGGCTCGCCCACTCAGATCAAACAGCTGGCAGGTATGCGAGGCTTGATGGCAAAACCATCAGGAGAAATTATCGAAACCCCAATTACGGCTAACTTCCGTGAGGGTCTCACTGTTCTTCAGTACTTTATTTCTACTCACGGTGCTCGTAAGGGTCTTGCCGATACTGCGCTCAAAACTGCGAACTCAGGATATCTGACTCGCCGATTGGTCGACGTGGCTCAAGATGCAATTATTTCTGAGTACGATTGTGGATCTACCGAAGGTATTGACATGACTCCTTTGATGGAAGGTGGAGATGTTGTTGAAGGAATCGGTGAACGAATTCTTGGTCGTGTTGTAAACGAAGACGTCACTCATCCTGTGACCGGTGAAGTCCTTTGCAAAATGGGCGAAATGATTGACGAAGGCATGATGCAAAGTATTGTGAATGCAGGACTCGAAAAAGTCTTCATTCGCTCTGTGCTCACTTGTCGTGCAAAACGCGGCATTTGCTCACTTTGCTATGGTCGAGATCTCGCGAGAGGCCACCTTGTAAATATCGGTGAAACTGCAGGCGTTATTGCTGCGCAGTCAATCGGTGAACCTGGAACCCAGCTCACGATGCGTACCTTCCACATTGGAGGTGCCGCTACAAGGCGTGCTGAACAAAGTAGTATAGAGGCTCGCACAATCGGAACGGTGAAATACAATCGAATTAATACTGTTTTAAATCGTGAAGCTTCTATGACAGTGATTAACCGTCAAGGTGAGTTGATCATCCTCGACGAAACCGGTCGCGAACGCGAACGTTATGCAATTGCCTACGGTTCTAAGCTTAAAGTCAAAGACGGACAAAAAATTGAAAAAGGAACTCAACTTGCAGAGTGGGATCCCTACGCAACGGTCATGATGACAGAATCTCAAGGTACAGTCGTATTTACGGATCTTAAAGAAGGTCTGACGATGAACGAAAGTCAAGATGACGTGACGGGGCTTACTCGTCGTGTAGTAACTGATTATGCGGGTGGAACATTGCGTCCTCGCATCGCCATTGAAGTCAACGGCGCTGTGAAACACAATTACACATTGCCAATCGGTTCAATCATTATGGTGACTGATGGCGATATGGTTCAACCAGGTGACATTTTGGCAAAAGTTCCTCGTGAATCTTCCAAAACAAAAGATATCACGGGTGGTTTGCCTCGAGTTGCAGAGCTCTTTGAAGCTCGTAAGCCAAAAGATGCCTCGATTGTTTCTGAGATCGACGGCACAGTGAGCTTCGGCAAAGATACTAAGGGTAAACGTAAAGTTCTTGTGACCGGCGAAGATGCTCGAGTCACTGAATACTTGATTCCTCGTGGTAAACATTTGATCGTTCAAGAAAGTGATTATGTTCGTCGTGGTGAACGTCTTGTGGATGGTGCTTCAAATCCTCACGACATTCTCGCAGTTCTTGGTGAAAAGGCACTTGCTAGTTACTTGGTTGATGAAGTGCAGGAAGTTTATCGTCTTCAAGGTGTGAAGATCAACGACAAGCACATCGAGACAATTGTTCGTCAAATGCTTCGCCGAGTACGAGTGGCAAATCCTGGAGACACAAGTTTGCTTGAAGGTGATTCGGTTGATAAAGGCATTTTGGCTGATATCAATGCGAAAGTTCTTGCGATGGGTGGAAAACCTGCAGCATCGTTGCCCTTACTTTTGGGTATTACGCGTGCAGCGCTTTCAACTGAATCGTGGGTATCTGCGGCCAGCTTCCAAGAAACAACGAAGGTTCTTACCGAAGCTTCGATTGCTGGACGTCGAGATGACTTGAGAGGTCTTAAAGAAAACGTCTCTATGGGTCGCTTGATTCCTGCAGGAACTGGTATTCGCCAGTACCACGGAATTCGCCCTGTTATGGATATTGAGGAAGAAAATCTTCCAGTAGGCCGAGCTTTCCAAGCTCCACCCATTGAAGATACCGACGATTTGTCCATGGTTTAAACGCCTGAGAATAGGAGTTTTGAATGAGATTCAAAGCTCCTGTTTACACAGGCTTGACAGTTAACAATGAACCGCGTTATTTGACTCGGTTCCCGAAACCTAAGAAACGTATGGAATGTTTCAGTCGGTTTTGGAAAATGAAAAGGATTTACTAGAAGAATATGCCGACAATTAATCAGCTAGTTCGTCAGGGACGAACAAAACTTAAGTGGAAAACAAAGTCTCCCGCTTTATCTGGTTGCCCCCAACGCCGAGGCGTTTGCACCCGCGTGATGACCATGACTCCAAAAAAACCAAACTCTGCATTGCGCAAAGTCTGTCGAGTAAAATTGACAAATCATTTTGAAGTGACTTCCTACATTCCTGGTGTTGGTCACAATCTTCAAGAACACTCTGTAGTACTCATTCGTGGAGGTCGAGTAAAAGACCTTCCCGGTGTTCGCTACCATGTTGTTCGAGGTAGTCTTGACACCCAAGGTGTTGCAAATCGTAAACAAAGCCGCTCCAAGTATGGCGCGAAAATGGCTAAAGCCTAAGGAAGAGAGAATTTAAATGGCTCGTCGTCACCAAGCAGAAAAGCGAAAGCTTATTCCCGATCCCAAATTTAATGACAAAGTTGTTGCGAAATTTATCAACGACGTTATGCGTTCAGGTAAAAAGAACACTGCTGAACGAATCGTTTATGGTGCGTTCGATATTATCGAAGGCAAACTAAAAGACGATCCTTTAAAGTTGTTCAAAAAGGCTTTGAATAACGTTAAACCCGCAGTGGAAGTCCGCTCTCGCCGAGTCGGTGGCGCTACTTACCAAGTGCCAGTTGAAGTTCGACCTGATCGTCGACAAACATTGGCTTCTCGTTGGATCATTCAATATTCCAAAGATCGTAGCGGCAAGAATATGACCGAAAAACTCGCGTTTGAATTGATGGATGCTGCCGATAACAAAGGCGGATCTATTAAAAAACGTGAAGACGTTCATAAAATGGCAGAAGCAAACAAAGCTTTTGCGCACTTTCGCTGGTAGTTTTAGATTAAAGAAACTTTAATTTAAAATCAAAGTTAAAAAGCTTAGACCCTCTTCTTTGATGATATCAAGGGAGAGGGTTTTGTTTTAGTAGGGCCTTAAACGCTAAAATGTTGATTTATTCCTTCCGCAGCAACTCTGATTTACCGATATTACTGAAGCTTTTTCCAGACCTCTTTATTTTTGGTGAACTCAATAAAGACATGGAACGATTTTCCGCTTTCCAAAACAAGAGGGGAACTACAAAAGTTTTTGGGCTCGCGAAAATCGCCAGCGGCTATTCCCGTTTCGAAACTAAAGCTGTAAATCGTTTTCAAAAATCTTACAAAGTTAATCGGTACAATGATTGTGACGAGTATAGTTTACAGATTCCCGAAGGCGTCAGCGTCTTAAAAAACAGATTTAAAATGTCGAAAAGCTGTACGAGTTCTTTTTGCAATTGGACAATGTACAAGATTGCAGAAATGAAAGAAAAAAATCAAGAAAAATTTGAATTCCACTTTTGTCACTACAAAATTGATGACCTTGATGCTTTAGTGGGGCTCCTTCAAGTTATGAAAAATACTTAAGCTCATTCGTGACGATCCTCCATTGATCGGCTAAATCTGTGAGTGTGAGCTCAATAAAAAATACTCCCCTTTCACGTTTTCGAAACATCGGAATTATTGCCCACATTGATGCTGGCAAAACGACCACCAGTGAACGAATCCTTTTTTATACCGGCATCACTCATAAAATTGGGGAAGTTCACGAGGGTCAAGCCACGATGGACTGGATGGATCAAGAACGTGAACGAGGCATTACGATCACCGCCGCAGCAACCACGTGCTTTTGGAAAGATCATCGGATTAACATCATCGACACTCCTGGACACGTAGATTTCACCATTGAAGTAGAACGTTCGCTACGAGTTCTAGACGGAGCTGTTGGAGTTTTTGATGCCGTGAGTGGTGTGGAACCTCAATCTGAAACGGTATGGCGACAAGCGAACAAATATCATGTTCCACGCATCGCCTTTGTGAATAAAATGGATCGTGTGGGCGCAGATTTTGACGAATGCGTAAAGCAGATCAAAGAAAAGTTGGGCAGTCGACCTCTCAAAATTGCGCTCCCTATTGGTGTGAGTGAAACCTTTAAAGGCATCGTGAATTTGCTCACAATGGAAGCCCATATATGGAATCCTTCGGACTCTTCACAGGGGGTTGATTATCAGGTGGAAAAAATTCCTGAAAATTTGTTGGAAGAAGCCGAAGAGGCACGACAAGAAATAATCGAAACCGCTGCTGAATTTGATGATGAACTCATGAGTGACTACCTCGAAGGAAAAAGTATTGATCCTTCTCGTGTGATTCCAGCTCTGAGAAAAGGCACCATTGCAGAACAAATTGTCCCCGTTCTTTGTGGCGCTGCTTTTAAAAATAAAGGCGTTCAAACTCTTCTTGATTCCATTGTAAACTTTTTGCCGAGTCCTTTAGACGTTCCTTCCGCTCAAGGCTTTGACCCCGCAAAACCCGAAAAACAAATCACGCGAAAATCCGAAGTGACAGAACCGTTTTCTGCTTACGTTTTTAAAATTCAAAATGATCCTTTCGTAGGAAGTTTAACTTATCTGCGGGTCTATTCTGGAAAAATTGAAAGTGGAGAAACCGTTCTCAATGTTGCAAAGGGAAAGCGCGAACGCATAGGTCGTCTTTTGCAAATGCATGCTAACAAAAGAGAAGATGTGCAAAGTGCACAAGTCGGAGAAATTGTCGCAGTTGTAGGAATGAAATTGTCTCAAACTGGCGATACCCTTTGCGCGGATAAAAGTCCCATTCAATTTGAAAATATGATTTTTCCTGATCCCGTGATTGCAGTGGCTATCGAACCTAAAACGAAAGCTGACCAAGAAAAATTAACGACCGCACTCAGTCGAATGGTCGCAGAAGATCCAACTTTCAGAGTGAATATCAATGAAGATACGGGGCAAACCATTATTTCTGGAATGGGAGAGTTACATTTAGAAATTATCGTTGATCGACTGAAGCGCGAACAAAAAGTTGATGTGAATGTGGGGAAACCTCAAGTTGCTTACAAAGAAACCATCGCCCAAGCCTCTCGAGGAGAACATCGCATTCAGCGTTCAATGGCTGGTAAAAATCAGTTTGGACACGTTATTGTTGAAATTAATCCCCTCGCAAGATCTGAAGCGAGTCGTGTAGTAAATAAATTAGCGGCTAAAACTTTGCCACGAGATTTAGAAGAAGCCACATTGAAAGCCTTGAGAGATTCATTGAACATGGGGCTGCTTGTAGGTTATCCATTGGTGAATTTGGAAATTAAACTTGTCGGCACGACATACAACGAGATGGAAGCAAGCGATGTCGCATACCAAATGGCTGCAGCTATGGCCGTCAAGGAAGCGCTTGAAAAGGGACATCCTCAATTGCTTGAACCTATGATGAAAGTTCAGGTAAACGTCCCTGAGGAGAGCACAGGAGACGTCATAGGTGATTTGTCGAATCGTCGAGGCAGAATTTTAAACATGGATCCTCGTCCTGGTGCTTGGCAAGCAATCAATGCCGAAGTACCGCTTGCGACAATGTTTGGATATTCAACTCATTTGCGGTCAAGGACTCAAGGTCGAGGTTCTTACACAATGGAATTTGACCGATATGACCAAATGCCGCCCAATGTTGAAAAAGAAGTTCTTCAAAGGTTAACAGGGCTCAGCTGATCCCTATATTAAACTGATCCTCCAAGAATTTGGGAATTTTTTTTGATCAAAATGTAAAAATGATTGTCAGTACTTTGTCGTCTAAGTGCCTAAAATTACGCCATTAATTACTGTGTGTCTAAATTTTTAGAGGGAAATTTCCTGATTTTTTTCGATGGAATTTGCGATTTCTGAAGAGAGAAGATTTTGCGAATCTTCACAATAATGGGAAGCCTGATTCCGATTTTTTAGAATTTTTTAACGGTTAATATCCTACTTCTCCTCACTTCTTTTTTTATTTTAAAAATTAAATGAAAAAGCTGATTTTTCCTATTGCATCTCTATGGGCTCACGTATAGAAGAGCGTCCTCGCCTAAATGGCAGGTTGTTCTTTGACAAGAGAAGATCGAACCGAAAAACATTGCGGGTAAAGTGCCCGCGAAGGACGGTATAGGAAATTATTGTATGGCAGTACAAAAAATTCGCATTATTCTGAAGGCCTTTGACAGCAGACTCCTTGATTATGCTGTGGGCTCTATTCTCGAAACTGTGAAGAGAACCGGCGCTGAAATTGCTGGTCCAATTCCTCTTCCCACAACGATTAATCGTTTCACGGTTCTTAGGTCTCCTCACATTGACAAAAAGAGCCGCGAACAATTTGAAATCCGAACACACAAACGTTTGATTGATATTCTTGAGCCAAATCCCCAGACGGGCGATTCACTCATGAAGCTCGATCTTCCTACTGGCGTTGATGTAAAAATCAAGCTGATGAATTGGTAAGAAGGTAGTCGTCATCATGTCAACTCAAGTGAAACTTCCTCTCGTAGATCTCAAAGGTAAAGAAGCTGGTAGCGTTGAAGCTCCTGCTCTTCTCTTTGCGGCTGAAACTAACGAATCCGTCGTCCACTTCGTATGCGAAGGACAGCGATTTAGATTTTACAAAAAAAATGCTGTAACCAAAGGCCGCTCACAAGTGAGTGGTGGTGGTAAAAAACTCATCAAGCAAAAAGGCTCTGGTGGTGCTCGTCACGGCGGCAACCGTTCACCTATTCACGTAGGTGGTGGTGTTGCGTTGAATGGTCCCAAAGGCATTAAACGTGATTTTAAAGTAAACAAAAAGCTTTACAAAATCGCGTTGGCTTCAGTCCTTTCTGATCGAAACAGTTCTGGACAGGTTCGAGTTCTAAAGGACTCTGAATTGAAAGCTCCTAAAACTCAAACTCTCACTGCACTCCTCTCTGGATTAAAACTCAAGGGTGCGCGTGTTGGTTTTGTTCTTGGCCGCAAAGGTGACGATAAGCTTGCAAAAAGCGTTCGGAACATTCGTAATGTTGATCTTCTTACTGAAGAGCATTGGACAACTTTGGATTTTGTTAAAACAGATAGTCTGATTTTTTCAGAATCCGCATTAGCTGAAATCAGCAAGAGATTTAAGGCGTAGGACGACCATGAAAACTTTATCAGATTTCATTATCCAACCCATGCTGAGCGAAAAAAGCTCGGCTCGCGAAGCTAAATTCAACGAGTTTGCTATTGTCGTAGACAAAAAGATGACCAAAGTTGAAATTTACAAAGCAGTAGAAAAACTTGTTGGGGTCAAACCTCTCGATGTTCGTACTGTGGTTTTCCGCAAGAAAACTAAAGTTACGAAATTCGGAATGGTCCCAGCTAAATCTTACAAAAAAGCCTTGATTCGTTTGCCTGAAGGCAAACGCTTTGAGATTAAATAAGGAGCGGTGAGTAGATATGAAAACTTTTCGTCCTACATCCCCAGCAAACCGCCAAAAATCAGTTGAAGATTTTTCTGAACTGAGTAAGGAAAAAGGCCCTAAAAAGCTTTTGACTTACATTGGTGAAACCGGTGGTCGAAATAATCACGGCCATATGACCACTCGCCACAAAGGTGGCGGACACAAACGACTTTATCGTATCGTTGAATTCCGAAGAACCAAGATTGGCGTTCCTGCAGTTGTGGAAGGATTCTATTACGATCCCAATCGCAGTGCTCGTTTGGCTCTTTTAAATTATGCAAACGGTGACAAAGGTTTTATTATTGCGCCCGTTGGTTTGAAAAAGGGCGACAAGGTTGAAACCGGACCTAATGCTGACATCAAGCCTGGTAACGCACTTCCAATTTCGGCGATTCCTGTTGGAACTACGATTCACAATATTGAATTGAAACAAGGTCGCGGCGCTCAGTTGGTTCGATCTGCTGGTGTTGCAGCTATGCTTCTTGGAAAAGAAGGCAAAGATGCTCAAATTCGTCTCCCTTCAGGCGAAGTTCGTTTGATTGCGCAAACAAATTTTGCGACTATCGGCCAAATTGGTAACATCGAACATGACACAATGATTGTGGGTAAAGCGGGTCGTTCGCGCTGGTTGGGCATTCGTCCAACTAACCGAGGCGTTACCATGAATCCCGTCGATCACCCCCACGGTGGTGGTGAAGGTAAAACTTCTGGTGGTAGACATCCTGTTTCTCCTTGGGGTCAACCTACTAAAGGATACAAAACACGTAGCAATAAACGCACAGATTCTCGTATTGTCCGAGGACGTCCACGCGGTAAACAAACTGGATCAAATCAATAAGAGGCATATATGGCACGCTCACTGAAAAAAGGTCCCTTTATTCATAACGCTTTGATGGATAAAATCATGGAAGCGAAAAGTTCAAAAAAGAAAACTGTGATCAAAACTTGGTCGCGGGCTTCTGTCATCATTCCCGATGCAATTGGTCTTTCCTTTGCAATTCACAATGGGAAAAAATTTGTTCCCCTCTATGTTCAAGAGAACATGGTTGGACACAAGTTCGGTGAATTCGCTCCAACCCGTCAGTTTGGTGGTCACACCCCTGGCGATAAAAAAGCGACAGGCGCTTAAAAGGGTGAATGAAAATGGCTAAGAATGTAACAACTGTAACTCCTGCTTCTCAGGCAATCCTTTGGATGACTAACTGCAGTCCGGTCCGAACGCGTGTTGTAGCTGATTTGATTCGTGGAAAAAGTTTAAACTATGCGACAACTCAGTTGATGTTGAGCACAAAAGTAAAACCGGCTCGCGTTCTTTTGAAACTCCTTCGTTCTGCTGCTTCTAATGCTGCACAAAAAGGAACAGCTGATATGGATCGACTTTATGTGAGCGAGCTTCAAGTTAACGAAGGTCCTCGCATCAAACGATTCATGCCTCGTGCGCAAGGTCGTGCTGATACGATTGTTTCGCGTACCAGTCATGTCATTTTAAAACTCGCTGAAAAATCAGCTACGTCAGTAAAAAAAGCTGCAGCAAAGAGCAAAGCTAAAAAAGCGACTATTAAGAACGTTAAGGCAGGAGAATAAGATGGGTCAGAAAGTTCATCCTACAGGATTTCGCATTGGTGTTACCAAACCTTGGGAAGCTCGATGGTTTGCTACCAAGAGTGCTTTTGCGGGACTTCTTGCGGAAGATTTAAAAGTTCGTAAGTTTGTAAAAGAAAAGTTGTTCTCAGCTGGGGTTGCAAAAATCGAACTCGAGCGCGCAGCTAATAAATTGCGCATTAACGTTCACGCTGCTCGTCCTGGCATTGCAATTGGTAAAAAAGGTGCAGGAATTGAACAGATTCGCATTGATCTTGCAAAAATGCTTAAGAAAAATGTTGATGATGTTGGTTTAAACGTAACGGAAGTTCGCAAAGCGGAAGCTGATGCTCAGTTGATTGCCGAAAGCATCGCTAATCAAATTGAACGTCGTATTGCTTATCGACGTGCTATGAAGAAGGCGATTCAACAAGCCATGAAGTTTGGTGTTAAAGGTATCAAGGTCCGTTGCTCTGGCCGTTTGGCTGGTGCTGAAATCGCTCGTATGGATAAGTATTCTGAAGGATCAATTCCTCTCCATACTTTGCGCGCTGATATTGATTACGGTTTTGGCGAAGCTAAAACTACTTACGGAATCATTGGAATTAAAGTTTGGGTGTACAAAGGCGAAATTGATATGCGCACCCGCCTTGGTCGCGGTCGCGCTCAACCCACTTCGACGATGTCTTCGTCGAGTCCAATTTGAGGCATTTAGGAATATAGGAGTTTAAGCCATGTTAGCCCCAAAAAAGGTCAAATTTAGAAAAATTCATAAAGGTCGAACCCGTGGGTTGGCTACGCGTGGAAATCGCCTCTCTTTTGGAGAGTTTGGTTTGCAAGTTGTAGAGCCAGGTTGGATCTCAGCTCGTCAAATCGAAGCAAGTCGAATTGCTATGACTCGTTTCATTAAACGAGGTGGTAAAGTTTGGATTCGAATTTTCCCTCAAAAATCTATCACTAAAAAAGCTGCAGAGACTCGAATGGGTTCCGGTAAAGGAAATCCTGAATATTGGGTAGCAGTTGTAAAACCCGGAACAATTTTATTTGAAATGGAAGGCGTGACAAAAGAAATTGCTGTGAAAGCAATGACACTTGCGCTACACAAGCTTCCATTGAAAACGAAATTTATTTCTCGTACTGAGTTAATCGCGTAAAAGGTAAATGAAAATGGCTGCAAAGAAAAGTACTGCAAAAAAGCCTGTTAAAAAGGCTCCAGTAAAAAAGAAAGCTGCTCCCAAGGAGAAAAAAGCACCTGTAAAAAAGGAAGCTTCTAAAAAAGTCACTTTGGATTTGAGCACGCTCGATAGAAAAGGACTTGCTGCAAAAGCTCGTGAGTTAAAACGTGAATTGCTTTCAATTCGTTTCAATATTCAAGCTCCAAGTTTGAAAGACTATCGCAAAAAACGCGCTGAACTGACAGCAGTTCTAAGCCAGTTGGCTTAAGGAAGGAAATTTTATGGCCGGGAAAACATTTGATGGCGTAGTGCAAAGTAATAAGATGACCAAAACTATTACGGTTTTGGTTTCTAGGAAATTTCGCGAAGGTCGAACGGGTAAAATCGTTTCTTCCCGTAAGAAATACAAAGTTCATTGTGATGATAAGTCGGTAAAACCGGGCGATGTGGTGAGCTTCACTGAATGCGCACCCATAAGCAAGGATAAAAAATTCCGTATGATCAAAGTCCTATCCAAGTCGGATGTTGCTTTGGCCACAGCGGATGATGTGCAATAGGTGAAAAAATGATTCAACATAGAACAAGACTCGTTGTGGCTGACAATTCGGGCGCTAAAGAACTGATGTGTATCAAAGTTCTTGGTGGAACCCGCCGTCGTTACTCCACCGTGGGCGATATCATCGTTTGCTCTGTAAAGGATGCCACTCCTGAGAGCAAGATTAAAAAAGGTGAAGTCGTCAAAGCGGTTATCGTGAGAACGGCAAAAGAAGTGCGAAGGACGGATGGCTCTTACATTCGATTTGATGAGAACGCTGCAGTTCTTATCAATAATCAAAAAGAGCCCGTTGGGACGCGTGTTTTCGGGCCAGTAGCTCGCGAACTTCGCCCCTCAGGATTTGTAAAAATCATCTCCCTTGCTCCGGAGGTATTGTAAAATGCAAACTCGAGTTAGACATTTAAAAAAGGGTGACAATGTTGTGTGCCTTTCTGGTTCAAAAGCTGGGAAGTCTGCAAAAATTGTTGAAGTAAGCCACAAACGTGGAATGGTAAAAGTTGATGGTAGCGGTATTGGCGTTACTCAACGTCATACTAAACCCAGCCAAACTAATCCCAAAGGTGGCATCGTTGAACAGCAACGGTGGTTGCCTGCAAGTAAATTCATGGTAGCAGATGCTTCCGGAAAAGCTTTGGGTCGAGTGGCTTTTGAAACAACTGGCGACGAGAAAAAACGTGTGTTTTCTCTTGCTCGTAAGAAGAAGTGAGCGAGTTAATCATGGCACAAACTTCTCAACCAAGATTAAAAACTATTTATAATACAGAACTCAAAAAGAAGCTGATGGCTACGGGCAAGTATCAAAACGTGATGCAAGTTCCTAAGTTGACCAAAATCACAGTATCATGCTCTTTAAAAGATGCTCTTTTAAATCCCAAAGCTTTGGAATCTCTCGCTGGCGAGATTACCAAAATTACAGGTCAAAAAGTTGCAATTACAAAAGCGAAGAAAGCGATTTCTAACTTTAAATTGCGAGCTGGAATTAACCTTGGATGCGTCGTAACTTTACGACGTGACCGCATGTGGGAATTCTTTGATCGTTTTATGGCAATTGCCTGCCCTCGAATTCGAGACTTCCGTGGTTTTTCTGAAAAGAGTTTTGATGGACGTGGAAATTACTCTCTTGGAATTAAAGAACACGTAATTTTCCCTGAAGTAAATTATGATCAGGTTGATAAAGTGCGTGGTTTTAATATCACCATCGGAACGACTGCAAGAAATGACTCTGAAGCTCTCGATCTTCTTCGTGAGTTTGGATTTCCTTTCCGAAAGGCTAACTAAGGTACTGATTATGACAAGTGATCAAGTTTCAAATTTTTTAACAAACATCAGAAATGCTGGAAGTGCTCGTCTTTCTAAGACAGACACCTTGAACACAAAAATGAACCGCTCCCTTGCGGATATTTTGGTGAGAGAAGGTTTTCTTAAAAGCTATAAAGTTTTGACAGAAGGCACCAAGAGCAGCCTACGAATTTATTTGAAGTATGAGAACGGCGATTTGAAGAAACCCATTATTCAAGGGCTTCGTCGAGTTTCTCGTCCGGGACTTCGTAAATATGTAGCTAAAGATCGTATGCCCAAAGTCCAAAGTGGATTTGGTCTTGCGATAATTTCAACATCAAAGGGCGTGATCTCTGATCGCGAAGCCAAGAAAATGGGAGTGGGCGGAGAACACGTCTGCTCAGTCTGGTAAGGAGCGAAAGATGTCTCGTTTAGGAAAATATCCTGTCGAGTTGCCTCAAGGTGTTAAAGCCGTAATTGAAGCAGGACTCGTAAAAATTGAAGGTCCCAAAGGAAAACTGAATATCAAAGTTCCTACGGGCATTGAAGTGAGTTTAGATAATAATTCGCTTGTTACTCGAAGATTAAGCGATATTGCTGATCATCGTGCAAAACATGGTTTGATTCGTCAAATTGTGAGCAACATGGTGAAAGGCGTTGCGCAAGGATACGAGCGCCGTCTTGAAATCGTTGGCGTAGGATTTAAAGCTGCCATGAAGGGCAAAGTTTTGAATATGACGCTCGGATATTCTCACCCTGTGGATTATGAAATTCCCGAGGGCGTAACTGTTAAAGTTGAGAACAATACGCTTTTAGTTGTGCAGAGTCCTGACAAGCAATTGCTCGGAGAAACCTGCGCAAAAATTCGAGGATTCCGCAAACCTGAACCCTATCAAGGCAAAGGAATTAAATACTCTGATGAAAAAATTCGTCGCAAAGCTGGTAAAGCAGCTGGTGGCGGTAAGTAAGGATAGAGACTTATGGCTCGTAAAATTAAAAAAAATACTGCTCCTAAATTAGCGATACGTGCGCGTCGCAAAGTGCGAATTCGTGCAAAAATTGAAGGCAACGCTGAAAAGCCCCGTCTTTGTATTACGAAAAGTAATCGTCGTTTGGTTGCTCAACTAATTGATGACCTCAAAGGCGTGACTTTGCTTGCCGCAAGCACTCCCAAAGGAAAAACTGTTAACTTAGCATTAGCTTCGGAACTAGGAAAAAATGTTGCAAAGACGGCTCAAACTAAAGGCATTTCGGCAGTAGTGTTTGATCGTTCTGGTAATCTGTATCATGGTCGCGTGAAAGCTTTAGCTGACGGCGCTCGTGAAGGTGGCTTGAAGTTTTAATTTCGGTATCAATCGAAGGAAGATTATTTAATGGCAAACTTTGAAAAAACAAAGAATCAAGAAGAAACCGGAATCATCGATCGAGTCATTCATATTGGCCGAGTTGCCAAAGTTGTGAAGGGTGGTCGACGTTTCAGTTTTAGCGCAATCGTGGTAGTTGGTGATCGATCTGGAAAAATCGGAATTGGTCTTGGAAAAGCGGGTGAAGTACCTGAAGCCATCCGTAAAGCGGGCGAGCAAGCGAAGAAACATATGTTTCCTGTGCCTGTTGTTGGTGAAACTATTCCTCACCAAACGAGTGGAGCGTTCGGAGCAGGAAAGGTACTTTTGATTCCTGCTGGGACTGGAACTGGAGTTATTGCTGGCGGCACGATTCGCGCAATCATGGAATGTGCTGGAGTTAAAAATATTCTTTCCAAGTGCCTGGGATCAAACAATCCCCATAACGTGCTCAAAGCGACTGTTGATGCTTTGACAAAATTGCGCACCAAAGAACAATATCGCGCTCGTCTTTCAAAAGAAGCGTCTGTCTAATTAAGTGTGAGGACTAATTTATGTCGAAGATTTTTATAAAACAAGTTCGAAGTACAGCTCGAACGACTGAGGCTCATGTGAAGACTCTCAAAGCGCTTGGCTTGGGTCGAATCGGAAAATGTAACTCACTCGTTGATAACAAAGCTGTTCGTGGGATGATTCGTCATGTTCTTCAATGGCTCGAGGTGAAAAATGTTCAAGCTTAATAATTTACGATCACCAGCTGGTTCCAACCATGCTCCTCTCCGCAAAGGTAAGGGTATTGGTTCGGGTTTAGGTAAAACTGCCGGTAAAGGCCACAAGGGGCAGCATGCTCGTTCTGGTGGTGATGTTGGGCCAGCTTTCGAAGGTGGTCAAATGCCTTTGGAACGACGTCTTCCAAAAGTAGGATTTAACAGTCCGCTTCGCGGCAACAAAGTGGATTTGAATATTTCCAGTCTAGGTGCATGGGCAGGCGAAACCTGTTCCCTGAAGTCACTTTTACCAAAAGGTAAATCCAAGAATCCCCGCGTTTATCTTTCCATTTTCGGAACCAAACCTTCAAAAACTTTTCCAAAGTCTGTTGAAGCCCATCATGTCGCGCCCAAAGCCAAAGAACTTTTGGAAAAAGCGGGCTGCCAAGTTACCATTGTTGATTTTAAATGTGGCCATATCGGTACCCGTAAATCAGCTAAAAAGTAGTTTTTCACTAGAAAGCGCGTATCACTCGAATTGGGTGATGCGCGCTTTTTTTATTTTAGGGAACTTGGTGTGAGGCTAGTTTAAGAGTAAAGTGTCGATGTTTCATTGATCATTTCCAAAGAGGTATAAAAGATGGACAGTAGTTTGCGACAAAGATTGATGTGGATGTTTGGTTTAATTTTAATTTATAAATTTGGAGTTCATGTTCCCACTCCCGGTGTGGATGGTGCTGCATTGACCGAGTATTTTAATCAAACAGCTCAGGGAACGGTCTTTGGACTGATGAATTTATTTTCAGGCGGAGCACTTTCTCAGCTTTCAATATTTGGTTTAGGAATTGCTCCTTATATTTCTGCAAGTATTATCATGCAGCTTGCTACAATCATGTTTCCAAATATTGAGCGTCTGCAAAAAGAAGGCGAATCTGGACGTCGTCAAATCACCCAATACACTCGTTATTTAGCAGTAGGAATTGCTTTAGTGCAAAGTTTCGTTATTACGAAATCACTTGGCACTCAGAGTGTTGGTGGTCGAATGATTATCACTGAATCTGGATTAGGATTTACGATGATGACTATGATGCTACTCACATCAGGTTCAATTTTTGTAATGTGGCTTGGTGAGCAAATCACCGAACGAGGTATTGGAAACGGGTCTTCGATTATTATTTTTGCGGGTATCGCCTCTTCGATTTTTGGCGGTGCCAGTTCTATCAATATCGCTCTTAAAAATGAACAATTGAATTTAGGACAAGTGGCAATACTAGGACTTGTGATGATTGCGGTGGTCGCGGCAATCGTTTTCATTGAACAAGGTACAAGACGGATTCCGATTCAATATGCAAAAAGAATAGTTGGTCGAAAAGTTTATGGTGGGCAAGATTCACACATGCCTCTAAAAATTAATTCTGCTGGCGTGATCCCTCCTATTTTTGCCAGCACATTGTTAGCGTTTCCCGCTACGATTTTTTCCTTCATTGGAGGGTCGTTGGCAGAACGTGCTCGCGATTTTTTAAGTGGGCAAGGCTATGGGTACAATGTGTTTTATGTCGCAGGAATTGTGTTCTTCTGCTTTTTCTATACGGCCGTAAGCACTAATCCTAATGACATCGCTGAAAATTTGAGGAAGTTTGGTGGTTATGTCCCTGGAATTCGTCCCGGCAAACATACGAGTGAATATTTCAATACTATTATTTCTCGACTCACTTTTAGTGGGGCTCTTTATTTGTCGATAGTGTGTATTTTGCCCACTCTTTTTATTGGACTCTTTGAAGTGCCAATTCCGTTTGGTGGGACATCTTTGTTGATCTTGGTGGGCGTTGCTTTGGACACCATGAGCCAGATTCAGTCACATTTATTGACGCAGAATTATGATGGATTCTTGAAAACAGCTAGGCTCCGTGGGCGCCGAGCGTAAGTTATTCAGGGCATTCGTTAGAGAAAATGAGGGTTAAAAAATGAGCATTGGTGTGATTGTACTTTTGGGAGCTCCTGGCTCAGGTAAAGGGACTCAGGCTAAGGCACTCGCAGCAAAAAACAATGCATGGATACAAATATCTACGGGGGACCTTTTTCGCGCTGAGATAGCGTCAGGATCTGCTTTGGGGCTTTCTGTTAAGGACATTATGGCTAGTGGAAAATTAGTATCGGATGACGTCACTAACCAAGTTTTTGAGTCTCAAGTTAAACAGATTCTGGGTAAAAGACCTGCAAAAGTACTTATGTTGGACGGATATCCTCGAACCGCGTCGCAAGCAGAGTCACTAAAGCTCTTTTGTGCAGGAAATTTGGGGTTAAGCCAACCCGTAGTGATCGAGTTTCACATTGACGAAGATATTGTCGTAAAGCGACTGTCAGATCGATTGGTTAATGCGAAAACTGGAAAAATTTATCATCGAGTCAGTAATCCTCCTAAAAAAGCGGGCGTTTGTGACGAAGATGGAAGTGCATTGATACAGCGGCCCGATGACCAACCCGAGACAATTCGCAAGCGATTTGCAATTTATCGAGATTCACGCGACGGGATTGTGCAGGTCTTGGGGGGCGAAAAGAGCCTCAAAAAGGTCAACGCCGACCAATCGCCAGACCAGGTTTCGATAGAGTTAGGGCGGGCTATTGAAGCGCTTTGACGTGGGCATTTTTTGGGCAAGGCATGAAATGGCTTTTGATATGCCGAGTAGCACTCAAGGTTTTGCCCCAAAAAAGTTGAGTTTCGTTTGTCCTAAAAAACCTCATTTTTAAGATTGACTCGTGAGTCAAAGAGTTTAGAACCTTGGGGTTCTTAATTTTAGATTTTTTAAGGAATTATTTTTTATGAAAGTACGCACATCAGTAAAAAAAATATGCGACAAATGCAAAGTTGTTAAGCGAGCAGGCGTTTTGCGAGTGATTTGTGAAAATCCCAAACACAAACAGCGTCAAGGCTAAACAAATTTTGTTTATATTATTGGAAAGAGTTAAGGAGTAAAAATGGCACGCATAGCGGGTGTAGATCTTCCCAGGAATAAACGGATCGATATCGCGCTTACCTATATCCACGGAATTGGTAAGACGACAACAAAGAAAATGTTGAGTGAATTAAAGATTGATCCGAGTTTAAAAACCGACAGCATGGACGAATCCGTTGTTGCGAAAATTCGTGAGTATCTTGAAAAGAGCATTGCCGTGGAAGGCGATCTTCGTCGTAACACGGGGATGAATATTAAGCGCTTGATGGATTTGCAGTCTTATCGAGGTCTTCGTCATCGCAAAGGTTTACCTGTGCGAGGCCAACGAACTCGCTCTAATGCGCGCACTCGAAAGGGCCCTCGCAAGACAGTGGCCGGTAAAGCTTCAGTGAAGTCACTCAAGTAGGACCTGATAGGAATTAAGGAAGAGAAATGGCAAAAATAGAAGATTCAGCGAAAAAGAAGTCAAGCAATAAAAAGTGTCCTCCTGTTGGAGTGGTGCACGTTTATGCAAGCTTCAACAATACAATTGTAACGGTTTGCGATACTGCGGGTAATGCAATGTTTTGGTCCTCTGCAGGCAAAAAAGGCTTCAAGGGTGCGCGAAAAAGTACTCCCTTTGCGGCTCAAGTGGCTGCGGGAGAAGTTGGGCAATTGGCTTTTGACGCTGGTATGAGAACAGTCTCTGTTGAAGTTAAAGGTCCTGGGGCGGGTCGTGAATCTGCTTTACGTGGGTTGGCATCTGTAGGTTTGCGTGTTACGCAGCTCAAAGACGTCACTCCTATTCCTCATAATGGTTGCCGACCTGCAAAACGACGTCGAGTCTAGTTCGGTATAGAAATAGGTAAATTAATTTAGTTTAGTTTAAGAATGAACGAAATATAACAGGAGAGTCGAGTTCCATGATGCAAGAAAATTGGACAACACTGATACGCCCCAAAATGATCGAAGTCGATCGTAACACCTTAACCCCAACTTACGGGCGATTTGTCGCTCGTCCCTTGGAGCGAGGATACGGGCACACAATCGGTAATGGTCTTCGCCGAATTTTGCTCTCCTCCCTTCAAGGATGTGCCATCATTAGCGTAAAATTTGAAGGAGTTTTACATGAATTTTCAACTCTGAATGATGTCACTGAAGATATGGCTGATATCATTTTGAATTTGAAGGGGGTTCGCCTCCGTCTTGATGGCAGCACACTGAAAACTATCGTGATCGATAAAAAAGGGCCTGGTGAATTGACTGCTGCTGATTTGGCAACAGATTCTTCGATTCAAGTTCTCAATCCTACTCACCACATTGCTACTCTCGGTAAAGATGCGCATGTACGAGGAGAAATTGTAGTTTCTTGGGGTCGTGGTTACGTAAGTGCGGATCGCAACAAACAAGAAAATAGCCCTATTGGAACAATTGCGGTTGATAGCGTATTCTCTCCCGTTACCCGAGTGAATTACAGCGTTTCTAATGCTCGTGTTGGTCAGCACACGGATTTTGACAAATTGACTATGGATATTTGGACTGATGGCTCATTGGCTCCTGAAATGTCGTTGGCATATGCCGCGAAAATTTTAAAGGACCAAGTAAGCATTTTCATCAATTTTGATGAAGGCGTCGAAATTGTAGAAGTGAAACAAGATTCTAAAAAGAACGATATCAACGAAAATCTCTTCAAAAGTGTGGAAGAGTTGGAACTCTCGGTTCGTTCTGCAAATTGTTTGCAGAATGCAAATATTCGATACATCTATGAGCTCGTACAAAAGACTGAAGCGGAAATGCTTCGAACTAAAAACTTTGGACGAAAGTCCCTCAACGAAATCAAAGACATTCTTCATGGAATGGGCCTCGGCTTAGGATTGAAGCTTGATTTGGCACCTGATTTGATCACCGAGAAAACGAAAGAACGCAAGAGTCAAGACAACTAAGTGAATTGAAAAATGGTGAGTGAAGAACTCGTCAGATACAGAGGAAGATTATGAGACATAAAAATAGAGCCACAAGACTAGGAGTTAAAAAACAACATCGTTTTGCGATGCTGCGAAATATGACTTTAGGCTTACTTGAACACGGGCGTATTAAAACAACTTTAACCCGTGCTAAGTATTTGCGTACATTTGTAGAGCCGATGGTTACAAGGCTAAAGAATCCCACTGTTGCAAATCTTCGTGTCGTACAGTCTGAACTTGGAAATCGCGATGCCACGTTGGAAATTGCTAAGAAAATTAGTCCCGCTTTTGCAACTCGTGCTGGTGGTTATACTCGAATTATGAAACTCATGCAGCCTCGCGCTGGTGATGCTGCTGACATGGCATTCATTGAATGGGTTGAAGAAAGTCTTGTGAAAGCTTATCAAGAGGCCCCAGTAGTGGATAAAAAAGCTGCTAAGAAAGCGAGCTCCGCGAAGCCCGCCAAAAAGTCTGCAGCGGTAAAAGAGGCGGCTGAAGAAAAGCCTACTAAGAAGAAGAAGGGCGCTTAGTTGGGCATGCGAAACTCGTTGGGGCTACGTCTATTTAAACTTTTTGTTTTATTTGGAGTGCCCTTACTTGGAGTTCTTTATGCTTATCAGTTCACTGATCAAGACGGCGAAAAGTCTGGACTAGTTCCCTTTCGCCCATTTCAGCCATCGGATTTTAGTGTTTCAGTTGGAGGTGAGGCTGCAAAGCTGGCTCAAATTCCTTCAGACAATGCAATTACCGTGGTAAATTTTTGGGCAACATGGTGCCCGCCATGTGTCGAAGAGTTTCCTGCAATGATAGAAATGCGCAGGCAACTTGAGAAAAGTGATTTTCGCTTAGTATTTGTAAGTGTCGACGATGATTGGTCAAAGGTTCTTCAGTTCTTAAAAGTGAACAATGTTCCCTACGATCCACAAAGCATGTTTTGGGATCCAACCAAAAAGACGTCGCTTGCTTGGGGGTCTAAAAAATTTCCCGAAACTTACGTAGTTCGCCGCGATCTATGGGTTGTTGAGCGCATTATCGGGCTCCAGGCTTGGACTCGCCCGCAGGTTATTTCATATTTTGAAAATCTTGCTTTAAAATTTAAGGGCATCCCACCAAAAACTTCGATGCACAGCCTGCTCGTAGATACATTCGTTAATAAGAGTTTTGCTAATACTTCTGATGAGAAAACGGAATCGAGCGAAAAAATTGCTGATGAACCGCTTGTTCATGAACAGGATCAAAAAAGTTTAAGTTTGCTAAAATCAAATATCGAAACTGCTACCCAAAATCTCCAAAATGCCGAAGCCGCAGAAAAAGAAGAGCTGAGAAATTTAGAAGAGCAGAAAATTATTCTCAGTCGCCGAGAGAAAGAGTTAGACGAAGCAGAGTCCGATTTAGAAAAAATTCAATTAAAATCGAAAGAAGTTAGCCAAATTTTGTCCAAGACTTCGACTTCTATGAAGCTTGAGGAACGAGAAAAGGCCAAAATTGAAGCGCAGATGAAGGAAATTCAATCTAAAATTATTGAGCTTCAAAAGAAAATTGATCAAAGTAAAGATGAACTTACTCAAGCAACAAAGGGCTTAAATACGCGAGTTCAGTCTATCGAAACGTATGAAAAAGCTCGCGAAAGTTCGGAAGAAGAGTCTTCAGCTTTGAAAGCAAAGAAAGAGACTGCCACGCAGCTCGTTTCTGATCGAAAGAAAGAAGTTTCAAATGCCCGCAAAGGTATTCGTGATCGAGATGAAAAATTACGTGATATACGCTCGCAAATGGCAAAGGCTAAGCGGGTTCTTGAAGATCAAAAGAAAAAACTCAACGAGTTTGAGCAGCTGTTAAAGAAATGAGGAAATAGAAACTATCATGGCAACACTTTCAACTATACTTCGAAACGAAAAGCGAAAAAAATTTGCAAAAACGGGTGAACCTGTTCGAAAAAAACTTCGGGCATTGGCAATCGATCCTGAATTGAGCGATGAAGATAAAGCAAAGGCTCGAGAAACTTTGCAAGGTCTTCGTAGAAATGGTTCTAGAACCCGTGTACGAAATCGCTGCGTTCTGACTGGTCGTGGCCGAGCGGTCTATCGTCGCTTTGGTCTGTGCCGAAACAAATTCCGTGAATTGGCGTTGCTTGGTCGAATTCCAGGCGTAACTAAAGCAAGCTGGTAATTTTTTCTTAAGTTTTTTCTCATTTCAGATATTTCATTACCCATCTGGCAAAGTTGGTTGGATCTAAAAAGTTCAATCAACGTGAGCCAGGTGGGTTCTTTTTTTTGTAGAGGGACTTGCGACTCATCTCACGAGATGTTTTATTTGTCTCATCGCAAAAATAATTATTTAAGGAGTTTACGACATGTTGGACATCTGGACAAAACTTGCGCCATTAAGCGGCGGGATTGCTTTAATTGTAGCGTTTTTTCTCTTGATGAGAGTGAAAGCATTGCCTCCCGGAACTCCCAGAATGATCGAAATTGGCGGCTACATTCGTGAAGGCTCTATGGCTTTCTTAGGTCGAGAATTTAAAATCTTGTTTGGGTATTCAATTGTAGTATTTGCCATCCTGACTTATTTTTTGAATATCTACTCAGCTGCGGCTTTTCTTGCTGGAGCAATTTTGTCTTTGGCTGCAGGGTACGCAGGGATGAATTCGGCAACTTTGTCTAACATTCGTACCGCCCAAGCGGCTCGCGATAAAGGTCGTGCAGCAGCTTTGATGGTCGCATTTGATGGTGGCGCAGTAATGGGTCTTTGCGTTGCTGGGCTGGGCATCGTCGGTCTCAGCATGATTTGTGCATTTTTTTATAGCGATTCACATTTTGTGCATATTATCCACGGATTTGGAGTCGGAGCTTCTTCCATTGCGTTGTTTGCGCGAATTGGTGGTGGAATTTATACAAAAGCAGCTGACGTAGGTGCTGATTTGGCAGGGAAGGTGATTGCGGGGATTCCTGAAGATGACCCAAGAAATCCTGGAGTGATTGCCGATAACGTTGGTGACAATGTGGGCGACGTAGCGGGAATGGGCGCGGATATTTTTGAATCTTATGTTGCAGCGACTGTTGCAACAATTGCGATTGCTTTTTCGATGAGCCCTGAAGGCCTTGGAATTTTGGGAAGCGGATTTTCGGGTGAAGAGCTAAAGCGAGCGGGTGTTTTGTTGCCTCTGGCACTTGCTACGATCGGACTGGTGACTTCGATTATCGCCATTGTTGGTTTGCGTCTGTTTAGTAATGCGAAGCCTGCTGTTGCCCTTCGTGGCGCGCTGCTTTTTCCGCCTTTGGTATTCATTGCCGCAACTTTTGCATTGATAAACTCAATCGGTTTATCGGTAAACATTTCCTGGACAGTAACACTTGGCGCTATTGGTGGAGGGGTGATTGGTTTGCTGACGGATTATTACACCTCAAATAAGCCTGTCATGAAGATTGCGATGAGTTCAAAAACCGGAGCAGGAACAAATGTCATTCAGGGCATTGCTGTGGGATTAGAATCCTGCATTCTTCCGCTTTTGGTGATTTCGATTGTTGCACTCTTTAGTTTTAAACTTCTGGGACTGTATGGAATTGCTGTCGCTGCGGTTGCTATGCTTGGCGTGACAGCAATGGTGATGACGGTAGATGCCTATGGACCCATTGCCGATAACGCAGGTGGCATTGCTGAAATGAGTGAACTTGGAAAAGAAGTTAGAGACATTACTGATGAATTGGATGCCGTCGGTAATACGACCGCAGCAATTGGCAAAGGCTTTGCAATTGGTTCTGCAATCCTGACAGTTATTGCTTTGTTTGCGGCTTTTAAAATGGAAGTCGATACGGCAAGAGCTCTTAAGAGCCAAGCGGCGATGTTGCTCGACCTTACCGATGGTAATGTTTTAGTAGGTCTTTTACTTGGAGGAATTCTTCCTTGTATCGTAGGCGCAAGCACCATGCGAGCCGTGGGTGAAGCAGCGTCCCTTATCGTGGTTGAAATCGGTAGACAGTTTAGAGAAATTCCAGGTTTGTTGGAAGGTAAACCTGGAGTGCGACCTGATGCACGTGCGTGCGTAGACTTTGCGACTAAAGCAGCTCTTCAACAAATGATTTTACCTGGAACAGTGGCTTTGATTAGCCCTCCAGTTATTGGTTTGTTGTTAGGCGCAGAAGCACTTGCTGGAGCATTAGCTGGAGCGATGGTTGTTGGCGCAGTGCTGAGTTTATTCATGGCTAATGCTGGTGGGGCATGGGATAACGCAAAGAAAATGATCGAGAAGGGCGCATTGCCTGGCGAGAAAAAAGGTTCCGATGCTCACAAAGCGGCCGTTGTTGGGGACACAGTAGGTGACCCGTTTAAAGACACCTCAGGTCCTGGAATTTCGATTCTGATCAAAGTGATGAGCGTAGTTTCGCTGATGATTGCAAGTTTAGTTGCTTAGATTTTAATTAAATATTTTCATTAAAAAAAATCCTATTCAAAGTTTTGCTTTGAATAGGATTTTGCTTTTAAAGATCTAATAACCTCATAGAGATTGGGATCACTGCATCTAGCAAAAAAGGTGGACAATCTTTTATTGTTCTTCGTCGTCCAATTCTTCATCATCATCTAAATCGTCATCGTCCAAATCATCTGCGTCGATGTCTTCGTCTACATCATCGACTTCGATTTCGACTTCAACGTCATCTTCTTCTTCGCTATCTAATTCTTCGTCCGATTCCTCATCTCCATCAGTATCTTTTGCAATGACGTTTTTAAATTCTTCTTCTTCGTCAGAGTCGCTGAGAATTTCGATTTCCTCTTCTTCCTCAACAGGTACAGCCGCTTTTTTTGGTTTAGATGTTGGAACTGGCTTTGATGGTTGATCGGGCTTTATTTTTAAATCTCTTCTCAATGGGGCTCCTGATTCTTTTAATAATGGAACTTCACTTGGAGCATTGAGTTCGGTTTGAAGGGCATGAATTTTGGATCCCATGAGATCTTTTAAAACCTCAAACACCCATCTTTGTCTGCTCTTTGCATCGAGGCCTTCAAAAACTTCGCTGGTCACTTTAAGCGTGTAGTGTCCGCCTCCAGATTTTTTTGATTCGGAATGCTTAGCATGGGCCGCGCTATCATTGCTAAGACTGAGTTGGGTAGGGCTTAGGGATTCCCTTAATTTTGTCAAAATTTCTTGTGCCGTTTGATCCGTCACTTTAAGCGAAGTGAGCGGCGCTGCTTTTGCTTTCGATTTTATGATTTTAGTTTTTGTTACTTTATTCTTTACGATAGTCGATTTTGCTGGCTTCGATTTTTTTGAAATCTTTTTTTTAACTTTATTGGTTTTTTTGGCTGCAACTTTGGATTTCTTGGGAGTCTTTTTGTTGCTTTTCTTTATAGGCTTTGAAGCCTTGGAACTTTTGATTTTTTTTGCGGGTTTCTTTTTACTTTGACTTTTTTTAGGTTTCTTTATTTTTTTTGCCATGTTCGGCATTATAGCAAGTTCTTTAAAAATCCCAATCAAAACCTAGTTTAAGAAAAAAGAGCATGTCGGTGGTTTCGGAGCTTGTGTCAACGCTTCGGTTTGGGACGCTTTTCTTTTCAGAAATAGAGATTTTTTGAAAGACATACTCTGCACCTAAAACACCTCGTACGGATTGAGACAGTCTTCTTTTCAAAAGCCCTTCGCCGCTTAATGAAGGCAGTGGGCGAATGTTACCGGAACCTAGGAAATTTCCTTGACCTGTCAAAAACGGAATTTCGCTTTGAATTCGCGCTTCAATGGAATAACGACTATTCCATCCAGAGTATAAAATTGAGATCTCATTGATGAACGACAGTACGTCAAAAAAATCTCTGAAGGATTCTGAATCTGAAAAGGCGTTATATCTGCTGGCGTTAATGAGTAATGCAAAAATAATAGGGCGAGTTGGCCCGAGCGGCTCAACGCGGTACGTGGGACCCATGCCAAACTTAAAACGTTCTTGTATAGAGCTTAAGGTATTTAGTTCTACTGTGTGAGTGAATTCTTCACTTTGGATGCTTTCCAAATTGTATCGAATAGTTAGTCCCCATTTTCGGTAAAGAGGAGTAAAGATGCGGAGGTCGGCAAGCTTTGTGGTTGGCCCAGCATTTTGAATTGTCCCCAATGGCGCGAATTCTGTTAGTGAAGTTTTTTGAGATGCGATTCCCAATCCAATACCTATTGGAAGAAGCATTGTGCGTACCCCGAGGTCGCGCATTTTTTGCCCAAAAGGGTCAATTTCTACACTGAAAGAGGAACTTTCTTCGACATACTTATTTGTATTATTCACAAAGTTTTTGACGGTAACTTGATAGCGCCCAGGTGCGAGCGATTTAAGCCAAGTCGAGTTTTGTTCAAGAACGACTTCCTCTGAAAGAAGTTGACGAGAATTTTGGGAAAGTTCGTACAACAATACGCTTGATTTTGTACCAAGGACTTTTCGAAGCCAGCGTACTCGGATCATTTCCCATGCAGGAAATTGATCCCCTTCTCTAGGATATTCGAGTTGAGGTTTGGGGAGGGGACGTACCTGAACTTCAAATTGTATCCCGGGCGATTCGGAAAATATGTGATTGCTCGATTTTGCTATGACTTTTGCCGACCAAGTTCCCGGGCTGAGATTCTCGACATTCAGAGAAGGAATCGAACTTGTCATTTGAAGATTCTTTTTTGCTGCAGCATTATTTAAACTCAGTTCGTAAACTGTAGCTCCGGCAACCGTGGTCCACTCAAAATAGGCTTTTGCATTTTGTGATTCGGGGAGATCAATAATTTCTCCGCCCGTTGGAGTATGAAACTTGAGTTCTCCCCGCCCCTTGACAATGATTTTTTGTACGGGAGCCCATGCTGATGCTTTGCCATTGTGATTCAGCGAACGACTTCTAAAAAAATAGACCCCTGGACGGAGTTCTGTTGAAAAAAATGGATCTGGACTTGCGCCTTGGCGAATAAGACTAGAACTTTGAAAACTCAGTGTATCTGCTACTTCATATTCGTAGAGTGCAGCATGCGGCACAGGCGCCCAGTCTTTTCGAACTTTTTCGGCTCTTAATTCTTGCGCCAATAAAATGATCCAAAAGTAGAAAATAAACCGAATCATCTTTTTGAGTTTAACGCAGAATATGGACTTTGCTTAGCGTTTTTGCGCAGGTTGTCTAAGCACAGGAGCATCGAGTCTAAATCCCTTCACTTCGAAAGTCCTATCGTCAGAAAAAGTGGGGGCAATACTGGGATATGGCCACACTGCTTTGACACTCCACGTGTAGCGGCCGTTCGGCATATTGAGAGGTACTTGTAAAGAATTACGCGGTGCTTGAAAAACTTGAAGGGGTCTTCCAGAGTTTAGCTCCTTTATTTGAATCTCGTAATACTTAGGTCTGATGTTTTCTGAGCCAGCCTCTTGCCACATAAAATCGATTGAACGAGATGCTTTTTTTGAAAGCACTCTGCCGAGGGGAGGGTAGAAAAGTTTTGGCGTGTTTTCGAGTGCGTCAAAAATTGCAAACTCTTTCGCTTTTGGCGTTAAAAAAACTGTATCGCTGCGCAAATTTTTGTCATTGACGGAGCGGATTGAAATTTTTTCGTTTCTTTTTAACATGGCTAAAAACTCTTGAGTCTTTATTTGAAAATGATTTCCCGCTTGCTTAAAAATTTTAGTTCCTGTTTGAATTTCGAAGGTCGAAAGTGAGTTGCTTTGATTTTCCCAAGTGATATTGGTCATATAGGGATTGCTTGCATCTAGCATCGCGCGAAACTGTGAGGGTGCACTCGGTCTGCGGTCGTCTTGCACGCGTAGTTGTGTTCTAAGACCTTCTGGAAAAATTAATTTTCGATTTTCATCCAAAGCCAATAGCTCTAAAGTAAAAGTGTCTTCAAGTAGCGCGCGCTCTCGAATTTTATCGACGAGAGTGTGATTTTCCTGATTCCAAATTAATCGTGTTTTGCTTCCCGCATCGATCGCTCCCAAAAGCTCATTTTTGTCCTTGGAGTAAACAAGTATTCGGTAAAGAAGCGAACTTTTGTTGGTAGTCCAGCTTAAATCAAAACTTAATCCCTTTGAACTGAGCTTTGCCTGAAAGGCCTCGTCACTCTTTGACACAGCCCAGTGAATATCTGCGGGAATTCGAACTTGAAATTTTTCGACATTTGAAACAGTCTTCCCATTTTGGTGATTAAAAATTCTCCAGAAATATACACCATCTTTCACAGGGGCTTTGATTTGAGAGGAGCTCAAATCAGCAATTTCAATTTCTTTAAGAATTGTTTTAAATCGCGAATCTTGGGCAACTTGAACCTTTAGGGACGAATTTTCTAGTAAAGAATTTTGTTCGCTAGAAGAGAGGGCATTCCAAGAAAACTCGATCGAGGCATTCACTGATGAGACATCAAGAAGTTGAGAATTTTTTGGATTCAAATTTCGAAAAAGGAACTCATCTACAGTTGTTTTTCCTTTTATATTCGTGGAAAGTGCTTGTTCCAAAGTGAGAAGTGTTTCCTTATTGCTACTCATGTCTTTAGTTAAAACTTGACCTTGCTTCGACGTGACCTGAACTTTACCCGAATGATGGTCCCGCGTGGCTGTGAACGATCCATCATTTTGAGTTCTAATTTCGGAGTCCCCAACTTTGGCTACGAGACGCCCCTTTGCAAAAATATCTCCGCTAGCAAGATTGATTCGTAGGCCATTTTCGCCGAATTCTAAATAGACCAAGCTTCCGGGACTAAGTTCAATAGACGTGTCATCGGAAATTTGAATTTTTGTACTTGATGTTGGTCCTGTGCGAATAGTGTCTTTGGCAAAAACGTTTTTTTCGGCTGAAAGCGGAATCCATAGCAAATGGCGAGCTGGTTTACGGCTAACTTCGTCTCCCGCACTGATAATTTTACCGATTGGCAATCCGTTGCTTAAGTGGTTTTCTGCAAGCTCAATTTCTCTAAAGTAAAGTCCAATGAACAACGTACAAAGCCCCATAAAAATTGCAGACATCATAAGATTGCGAAGGTCTGATAAGTAATTCATAGGACTATGGAGTTTATCGGCAAATTTTTGACGAAAATTGAGATCCCATTGGTCGCATTTTTACCGCAATAATTCCAAGAGCTTAGGCTGTGAAACTTTTTGGAGGCATTTTGGACGGAGTCTCAATGGAAAGCGTAAAAAATCCGATGAAGAGCAGTATGGGAAAAGTTCAAACCGCAGCCGCGTCTCACCTTTTACCCCAACGGGGCAAAACGTTCCTTGAGCGGATCTTGACTGGCTCGATGAAAAAAAAGTTGTCCATTGGGGTAAGTTTGGGACTCATTGCGGGAGTGTCCATTGTTCTTTTGATTTCAAATCACATGAACTTAAAGGCAGCGCAGATGGATGCCGAGCTCACGAATTTTAAGTTAAGCTCAAGCTTGGGGCAGTTAGTGCGTAATTTGGTCGAAATGAATAATGCACGTGCAAGAAGCTGGGTAGTGCAAAATCCTAGTTCTGAAAAAGTAAAACAATACCTCGAAGGAGATGCAAGTTTGGTTGGCATTCAAGTGATTGATTTACAAACAAAAGTTGCAGTCATCAACGCGTTTCAAAGTAAATTTTTGGAAGGCGAAAATTATTCTAAAGTCAGTCAACCTCTGCTTGAAAAGTTTATTGGCGAAAATTCTGATGCCTCGCTGTATGAAATGGTGGAAGTCAATCAGTTTGTCGTTCACCGTCTTACTTCACCATTCATAAAAAATGACGAAAGTGGAAAAATAGAAAAAGTCATTTCGCTTTATATAAACCCAGAAGTTTTTCAAAAGCATTTTGAAAGTCAAGACATTGAAGAAAAGTTTATGTTCGATGCTTTTGGCAACGTTTTTGCGCGAAGCCCCGATTTAGAAGAGGGTCTCTTCGTTGGAAGAGAAGTTCCATCGCATATTTTAGAACTTGCAAAAGATTTACAAAAGACAAAAAGTACCAGCAAACAACAAAAAGTCACGCACAAGAAAAATCAAGCCTCATACTTCATTGGAATTGAAGATACCAATACGGGAGTGTATGTGGCAGTAAGTACACCTGAGAATAAAATTTTGCAAAAAATTTCTGCAATTACTCGAAGATCAATTTTCTTAGGTGCAGCTTTACTCAGTATTGCACTATGGATGACATTTATTTTTGCCGATTCCATTGTTAATCCTCTTTTAAGGCTCGTGTCTGCCACTCGTAAGCTTGCGCAAGGAGATTTTAGTGTGCGAACTCAACCCACGACTCGGGACGAGCTCGCGATTCTCACCCAGGCATTTAATTCAATGGCAGAAGGTTTGGCCGAGCGAGAAAGAATAAAAGAAGTTTTTGGGAAGTTTCACTCCAAAGGAGTGTTACAAAAAATGATGGAGGAAGAAAGAATTAAACTTGGCGGAGATCGAATACCGGTCACGGTATTTTTTTCCGACATTCGTAGTTTTACCAGTGTTTCAGAAAAAATGAACCCAGAACAAGTTGTAGAAATGCTGAACGAATACATGGGTGAAATGGTAGACGTGATTGAACGGTTTGAAGGAGACGTCGACAAGTATGTGGGTGATGCCATTATGGCAATTTGGGGAATATCCATGGGAGATCCCAAATTGGAAGCAGAACGAAGCGTATTAGCCTGTTTGGAGATGCGAGAAAAACTAAAGGACCTCAATGCTCGCAGAAAAGTCAGAGGTGAAGAACCTATAAAAATCGGAATGGGATTAAATTCTGGGGAAGTCGTTTTTGGCAAAATTGGGTCACCCCATCGAATGGAATACACCGTCATCGGCGACACCGTGAATACAGCGTCCCGAATGGAAAGTCTTACAAAAGAAATGGGAACGGATTTGCTCATAAACGAAAGTACCTATCAGCTCCTTCCTCGACCAGAGATCTTTGAGTTTGAGGGGCCTTTTGAAACAGCCGCCAAGGGTAAGGCAGAAAAAGTGCATGTCTATGGGTGCAAAGGTATTAAACCCGAATTCGCGAGTCTCTTATTGATGGGGCGAAAAGAATCCCTAGAAACCGAAGATCAAAAAATTTTGGAAGCGGCATAACACAACAATTTCAAATGCTTTTTTTTGTTTCTACACTTAACTCAAAATAAATAATTCATATTTTTAAAATACATTCGGCAAAATATTTAAAAGTCATTGGTAATAGAATTAAAATTTATCAAAAGTGAGAGGATAAGTTCCATGTCTCAAAAGTCGCTTAATCGCAAAAACGTTCCCGTTCAGTCCTTTGGAGATTTTGCAGAGGATGACAGTCTTGAAGTGACACGCAATCAGTTTGACGTGAGTGAAATTTTGAAACGTCGTTATGAAAAGCGAAAAGACCTTATGCTCCGTGAAAAGCGAAAAAGCAAATTTAAGAGTCGGAACTCATAACACCTCTATCAGACAATTTAGCTCTGTCAGATTGTTCAGCTAAGTCAGTTATTTGTACAAATGTCGGATCTGCCGAATTGACTGTCGGATTATTGGATCTAAAAAAATCACTCGTACCTGTTGATCCTGCCTGATTCCTTCTAAAATGATTTCATGCAAGAAGCAGAACTCCTTCTGGATAAAGGAGCTCTTTCTAATAATCTCACTCAATTATTAACTCGAAGTAAGTTGCGAAAAATTTTTCCCGTTATTAAGGCGAACGCCTATGGTCATGGCATGGTCTGGGTGGCACGGCAAATTGAAAAGAGTCCAGCACTTCACAATATTCCATTTTTTTGTGTCGCAAGATTTTCCGAGGCTTCCACATTGCGCAGAGAGAATATCCAACATCCCATACTGATTCTGAGCTTTTATGAATCGCTCGCACAACTCGACTCAACTTTTTCATTGAAAAATGTTGAAATTGTTCTCAGTGATGCGGCAGACTTTGCAAAGATCATCGATATTCTTAAGCAAAGAATTTCAGCGAATCTGGATATTTTTTCCGGGATTCATTTAAACATTAACACTGGTATGAATCGCCTAGGATTTTCATGGGAAAGTGTTTCCCAAAAATGGCCTTTCCTCAAAACGCAACTCGGCGAACTGAAAAAACTTGGAGTTTCTTTAACGGGTTTAATGACGCATTTTGCTTCAGGCGAGGAGCCCATCGAAATGTTTTCGCATTTGCAACTCTCTCGTTTCAAAACAGTTTTCAAGTACTTTCAGGAACATTGGGATGCAGCCACATTAGGGTCATTCCCACGTTGGATTCATTGTGAAAATTCGGGAGCATTGTTGCGAGGAGTCGGCGATGATGAGAATTGGCTTACCGCATGCCGGCCCGGAATTGCTTTATGGGGTGCTTATCCGCATAAAAATTTTCGCGGGAATATGCATCTTGAACCCGTCATGCAAATTCGAGCTCCCCTGCGACAAATGTTTTGGAGTACCACGGGAACATATGTTGGATATTCATCAAAATTTCGCTGCGATCGAGAGACGTTGGTGGGAACTCTTGCAATTGGTTATGCTGATGGAGTTCCTAGATCCTTGTCGCGAACTCACGTGAATGAGCAAGCAGATGTTGGATTTTACATTGAAAAAATTAAAGTCCCAGTCATCGGAATTGTTTCTATGGATTTATTGAGCGTGGATCTGACAGATCATCCTCTGGCGCCCACGTGGAGTGAAATGATACTTAAAAATGAGTTACCTAAAATTTGGGCAGAATGGATTGGACCACAACAAAGTGTCGACTGTATCGCCCAGGCAACAGGGACGATATCCTACGAAATTTTTTGCAGGGTCGGATCTCGACTGCAGCGCAGAGAGGCAATGCCATGTTGAAAAATTTTGTAGAGTTGACAAAGGAAAAATTAGAAGACCTGGGCACGTTTGGAATTTTTGTTTTTGAATCGTTTGTTTGGATATTTCGTAAACCCAATCGATTCCGTCTGATAGTTGACGAGATGGAATTTGTTGGGAATCAAAGTCTTTTTATCGTGTCCCTCACTGCAACTTTTACCGGTGCGGTTTTTGCCTATCAAAGTTGGTTGGCGTTTTCAATTGTGGGCACTGATTCGCTGGTTGGTCCGTCAGTGGGGATTTCGCTGGTGCGAGAATTGGCGCCTGTGATGACGGGACTCGTGGTAACAGGCAGAGCTGGAGCAGCCATGGCTGCCAAAATTGGAATTATGCGCGTGACCGAACAAATTGATGCGTTGGAAGTGAATGCAATTTCGCCTTTGCAATATCTCGTTGCTCCCCGGATAATCGCGGGCACAATTGCCGTGCCGTTGTTGGTGGCACTTTTTGGATTGATTGGAAATCTGGGTGGTTTCCTGGTTGCGACTACTGTGTGTGGAGTTGATCCAGGAATTTATGTTCAAAAACTAAAATTTTTTATGGATCCTTGGGACTTCTATCATGGACTTTTTAAAGGAATCTTTTTTGGATTTATTTTGGCAGCAATCGGTTGCTATAAAGGATATTACGCGAAAAATGGTGTTGAAGGTGTAGGTAAAGCGACTAACGATGCGGTAGTTTATGCAACGGTTGTCATTCTTGTGAGTGACTATTTCTTGTCAGTGTTGTTGCCCAATGGAATGAGGTCACAATGAACGATCTGCAAGAGTCACAACACGATATTGAACTGCGAAATGTGTGGAAGCAATTTAAAGGTGCAGATCAAGCAACTTTAGCAGGAATTGATTTTATTATCGGCAAAGGACAAATTCATTCCCTACTTGGCTATTCTGGAGTCGGGAAGAGTGTCACGATCAAAGTTATTTTAAAACTGCTTGAGGCAGATTCCGGACAGGTGTTTGTAAAGGGTCGAGAGTTATCCAAATTAAAAGAGCAAGAAGTTTTTGAAGTCCGAAAGCTTTTCGGCATGGTTTTTCAAAATGCTGCACTCTTTGATAGCTTAAATGTTTTTGAAAACGTGGCTTTTCCATTGCGGGAGCATCGAAAAGACATGGCAGATTCGGATATTGCTCAAAGAGTGAGAGAGCTTTTGGAAATGGTGGAACTTGATTCGCAAAGAACGTCAAAAAAAATGCCATCAGAGTTAAGTGGAGGTATGCGTAAACGTGTCGGCATCGCACGGGCAATCGCACTCCGGCCCGAAATTTTGCTTTTTGATGAGCCCACAACTGGGTTGGATCCTGTTACCAGTCAAGTGATTGACGATTTGATTTTAAGCACCACTCGAAATTTGGGAGCAAGTGCCTTAGTGATTTCGCACAACATTCATGCCGCGTTGCGCATTTCAGATTGTGTAAGTATGATCGCCGAGGGTAAAATTATCGAGACGGGAAAACCTTCGTTGTTCATACGAAGTGAAGTCCCCAAAGTAAAAGATTTTCTAAAAGCAGCAGGGGTGGGCGCAAGATCATGAGAGAACCTTCGAAAGGGTTTACGAGAGAGTTGCAAGTAGGTATTTTTATCTTTGCCGCTTGTTTGGTGATTGCTGCTTTTTCTTTTCGAATTACTGATACACCCATTTTTAGAAAAGGCACAACCTTGATCACTTTTCTTGATGATGCCACTGGAGTTTTTAGAAATTCCAAAGTGAAAATGGCTGGGATTGATATTGGAGTCATTAAAGAAATTACGCTAGAAGGTGGAAAAGCAAGAATTAGAATGTTGATTAATCATGGAGTGGATATTCCGGAAAATGCCCAAGTTGTTCCCCGCCCCTTAGGAATATTGGGTGATAAATATTTAGAAGTCGTGGTACCGGTCGACAAGGGGAAATTGAAGGATAAAGCGTCGCCAACTGAAAAAGCTTCGCCCATCGAAAATCAAAACTCTTCAAAGTATGATTCAAATGTTCCTGACTCCTCCTTAAAGGAGTTCCTGCTAGATTTGGTATCAGCCAAAGCTTGGGCTCAGCAAAGTCCTCCAACGGCAATTGAAACTCCAAACGCAAAAATTTCCGAAGAAACTCTCAGTGCAGACGAAGAAGAAGCCAAGAAAAAGAAAAAAAAGAAAGGCGGTAATTTTAAAGAAGGCGAAGTGATTCAATCTTTAAATACACCCGCCACTTTAGACGATCTCACTCGGCAAATGGGAAATGTCGGAGAGGACTTAAAAGCAATTTCGGGTACCTTAAGACAAATAGTTGAAAGTGATGACCAGCCGAATACAACCGTAGGTAAAACACTCAGAAACGCGGAAAAATTGAGCGGCAATGTAAATGCCGTCGTCCAAGAAAATCGTAAGGACTTACGCGAAATGATTTCGACGCTCAATCGAGTCTCTAAAAAGATAGAAAAAGCGATGGATGGATTTGACGAAGACAAAATGCGAAAAGATATCGGACGACTCGCCGATGCAGTTGGCAATGTGAATGAGTCTTTAGAAAATGTAAAAAAAGTTACTTCTCGAATTGAAAAAGGAGAAGGAACGGTTGGCAAACTTATCAATGACCCTACTACCGCACTCGAACTCAATCGTGCGTTGAGCAGTATTAATGTTTTGGTGGATCGCGCTGCGAGAACTCAAACGATTGTGGATTTGAACACCGAGTATGCCATCAAACCGGAAGAGTATAAAACCTACGTGAGTTTATTTGTATTGCCCCGAGAAGAAAGTGGTTACATCGGTCAGGTAATCATTGACCCCAACGGAACCACTGAAAAAGTGATCAAGAGGGTTTCTGTGGATGGGGCAGTGGAAACCGTGACTGAAGAAGTGACTAACGATTTAGAAGCACTGAAGTTTTCGCTGCAGTATTATAAACGAATCCATGCATTGAGCTTTAGACTTGGGATTTTCGAAAACCGAGGAGGCCTAGGTGCGGATATTCATCTTTTAAAAGACAAGGTGAGTATAGGCGCCGAGTTGTTTGATTTTAGTCGAATAGACAACAATGCTTTTTTTAAAACTTATGCCAAAATTCATTTCATGACACATTTTTATGCCACCATTGGCGGAAATGATTTGCTTTCCAAAAATCCCGCCCGAAAAAGTTTTCAAATTGGAATTGGATTGCGCTTTGTGGATGATGATTTAAAGGCATTAAGTTTGCTGCCGAGCGTGAATTGACATGTCTGATCAGAACGGAGGCGGCGATGATCACACAGGTTCTTCAACCGACATCGCTTCAAGCTCGTCACTTCCGGACTATGAAAAATTATTAGGCTCTCGTCCTCTGAGAAAAGGCTCCTTTTCCGACTCGCTTTATTTGGTAAAAATGCCCGAGCACCGCTTAAGTTCCGATCTTGAAAAAGTTTTAAATCTCGCAACGAGCCCTGCGCGATCCATGAACGAAATGTGGGTCATTTTGGGACCCATCAGCGGCGAACAAATTAAAGCGCATCTTTCCAACGGAAACATTAGGTCTCAAGATGTTATGCTAAAAAGTTTTGATCGTTGGAAAAGTTGTAAATCATTTTTCCCTGATCTTCCCAAAAATGTTTTTGCTGAAGAAGACACGGGCACTAATACGGACACCTCTTCTGCTAGTGGTCTAAAATTTGATTCGACACAAACTGAAAGTGAAGGCATTGAAATCCAAGGTGAAAGTTTTGTCGATCCCGAGCGAGATGCGGGTGAATTGGTTAGCTTTAAGTCTCAAGGCGACGAGGCTTTGGAAGTAGAGTTACCCGCTGAAGAAACCTCTTTTGAAGTTGACCCAGTCGACGCTCCGAAAGTATTTGACCCCATACATAGGAATGAAGTCTTTAGTGATAGAAAGGCGCAGCATTTCAAGAACAGCAGCAACCAAGTGCCCCCTAAAGAAAGGGTGTCTTCCCCGATAAAACAGAAATACTTGGAGCAGAATGACCTTAAAAGTCAGTCTACGCGACCTTCATTGTTTACTCTCTTTTTACTCGGTCTCGTAATTTTAGGGGGAGCATATATTTTTTGGCAAAACCGACAGAGCGGAAAATCGCTTCCGCTGACAAATGGAGGAAGCCAGCCCGATGACAAAAATATTGTTACCCCGCAATCAGATATTCCAGTAAAAATGGAATCCAAGCTGACAGAAGACACTTCTACACTTTCGAAATCTTTAAAACCCTTAAGTTTAGAACAAGTTTATCAAGTTTTGGATGGGGATGAAAACATCGTAAAACGAATTCGGGGTATTTTGAATGCCTATCGGCTCAAACGCACTCCCTTCTTTGAAAGAGAAGATGAAGAATTTTTGCAGGGGCAAAGTCAAGCCGGATCCGCATCGTTGTTAGGGCAAGAATTGGCTCTCAATGGTTTAGCAGTTCACTATATAGATTCCAAAGATTCTCCACGTGCTTTGAAAATGTTAGAGCAGTTTGTGGACGACGAAAATAGCCTCGACTCGGCCACTCATCTAAACCTGGCAATAAGCATGTATGAGTCAGGGGAAAATTATGAACGAGCAAAACGCTTTCTTTCGACAGCAGATCGTGAAGTTGCAAAATCTCGAGTTCCGCCTGTTTTTCCTTCAGCACTTCATGCGCTGTATAAGATCAAATCCACGAGTGACATTCGAGCGGCGGACGTTGAAAAAGATTTTATTACGCATGAAAAAAAATTCCAATCCAATCCACTCTTTTATGGGCTTTGGATTCGAGCACTGCAAAAAATCCGAAATCCACCGAAAGATCATATCCAAGAATTGTTGATGAAAGCATTGTGGGCGGATTTAGACCGTGTGCACGATAGCAGTTTTGATTATGTTCCCATCGCTCGTCAGTGGTTTGTTCGAGAAGCTTTTGCGGGCCTTTCTCTAGCAGCAGAGGCTGTTGATTCAAGACTTACTCAGGCACAAAAAAAGTTTGTGAAGGAATTTGTCGCTATGAGATCTCAGGCCTATGAGTTCCCCAAAATCAGTCAGAAAGATTTGGCACGGCAGCTTGATGTGGAAAGAGTAGTACATCCTTTGAGCGCTTTACTTTTTGCCTATCTCAAAAAGGAAGAGGGTGACATCGAGGTTTCATATGAAGCCATGCAAAAGCTATTCAAAGATCCTGAGAAAAATAAATATCTAGGAGAAAGTTCTTATGCCTATTCATTTGCGGGCGAACTGGCTTCCTATTTAGGGAAATTTCAAGATGCCACCGTGTATTTTGATTTGGCATTAAAAAATGAATATGAAAGTTCAGCACTTTGGGGAAAAGCAATGCTCACGCGAGAATCAATTGTTCGGAATCAAGTTAACAAAGGTAGCGAAGGTGAAGTTGAGGCATATTTAGCCGGGTCGCTTTCAGCGGATAGCTCATTTTTTCCGGCGCTTTTGCGAAGAGAACGTTTGACGTGGCGAGAGAGAGCCGGCATTCGCTAAGAGCTCGACATGGGTGGGCCAATCAATTTGAGGGACTTTTAGAACTCGCAAAGAATTCTGATATTCTTTAAGAATACCCAATTTTTGATATTCCAGTTCTTGCCGCCAGATGGGATCTTTGACTTCTAAGAGAAGAGTGATTGCTGATTCTGATTTTCGGAATCCCAAGAACTGCACGTTTTTTTCCAATGCGGGTCCCGCACAACTTTTCCACGCGCGAATCCACTTTAGCGCGGAAAGGCTTTCGGTGAGGGTCCCTAACTTTTGAGGACCTTTATTTTGTGCACTATCCATTTGTTTTTTAGGGCTATCATCAATCGCGTCAGTTGAAAAATCCCAAATTTCTTACTCAAAATTTCAATTTTGCATAGACGAATCGCGAAAGCGAAGGCTATCTTCAGGCCAAATGGGCGCGTTCGTTGTGGCGATTTTTCGCTCTTCCTTTTTTATAAGCTTGGGATTTCTTTGGTGCCTCGGCACTTCGTGTTCATATCAATTGCGCAAAGGGTCTTTTCGCATCGGTGGAGCTTCGAGTCCCGATCAAACCCAACGTCTTTTTCTACCCGTGATGGATAATCTCAGCGTGAAAACAGGCTTTGAAGGAAGCATTACAAGTGAACTTCGAAAATCGCTAAGCCAAGTTTCAGGCGTAGAATTAGTACATAGCCCTTCCAATGCGGATCTTTTTTTGCTGGGCTCGATTTTGAAATACGACTTAAAAATGCGTTCACCTAGACCGGGGAATGCGGCATCCGAAGCGGGTGGAGGCTTGCTGGCGGGTCAAAGTACCGCACATGATTACACTTTAACTTTAGAAATTAAATTCCAATTGATCGAAAGAGAAAATCCCCCTCAACCGAAAAGAGAAATCTGGACTCGCGTGTTTAATGCAGAAGGCAGTTTTGAGGCTTCTTCGAGGTTGGAGGAATCAGGGGATAATTTGAGTAGTGGTTCAGCTTCGGCTCCCCATATAAATAATTCTCGAGAACAATTACTCGTAAAGCAGCTGGCACAAAATATTGCTGATCGGGTTCTTGAACAAATCGTGCAGGATTTTTAAGTGAGCATTTCAGCGATATCAAAATTGCTTTTAGAATCAGAGCAAAACAAAACACCGATGAACGGAGTTTTGCTCCAAGGAAGTGATTTGTACTGGGAGCGCGAGCTTAAAAATGCTCTTAAAAAAACTAGCCAAGAATTTAGATGCTTGGAAATAAAAAAAAGTGGTCCAACCCGAGATCTTGAGTCCTATTCCATGGGAGGCTCTCTTTTTTCGAACTTACAAATATTGTGGTTAAAATGTCCTCATTCTCTCTCTCAATGGACTGTTGATGCTTGGAAAATATGGGAAGATTTAAAGTCTCGCTGCGATGATCAATCCTTCTGGCTGATCATTCAAGTTCCGCTTGATAAAAGAATGAATTTTAACAAGCTAGAGATGCCTCAAAAAATTCAACTCGGTTTGGAAGAAGGTGATAAACGGGCGGGTTTAGTTTTTCTAAATGAGCGAAGAGGCAAATTTTTGAATGGTTCTCAGCTGGAGTTCTTAACCAAAAATTTTGATGAATCAATGATTCAGTACGATCAATGGATAGAGCTTTGGAGTTTGGGCGGTGATTTGTGGGCAGAGGCCGCTTTAAGCTGGAGAAATGAGAATTCAAAGAATCGGGATCAAGCTACGTCCAAAAGAAAAATGCAGGTTTTTGCAGCAGGGGAGACTCCGGCTTTTCTTTGGGTAGATGCTGTGCTCCGAGGTCAAAGAAAAACTGCTCTGCAGATTCTGGATCATCTACTTCAAGTGGAAGGAGCTGAAGTGTTGCAACTGATGGCACTACTCAGCAAATCATTGCGTATCTTGGCACTTTTGGAAAATCTGCAGTCTCCTATTGGATCCTCTGATTTTTTGGTGAATAAAATGAAAAACATTTTGCGTACGCCAAATTACAAAAAGGGAAGGGTCACACGATTATTAGAATTTTGCGTTGAAAGTGATCGGAAGTTAAAAAGTTCTGCGACAAATGCACAGTCACTTTTGATCAGAATCTCCGCCTTTTAACAAAAGCGGAGATTGGGTGTGCAAAAAAATTAGGCTTTTTTGGGAGAAAGAATGGCAGAAGCTTTTTTCATAAGGCGCGAGATTTTACGTGAAGCATTTCGTTTGTGAATCGTGCCACGCTTTGCAGCTTTAGCAATCATCGAAATAGCATCATTGACTTTGCCTTGAGCTTCTTTGCCTTTTGAGGTCAAAGTTTCTTTTGCAGATCTGATGGCGGTTTTCACACGACTCTTTACGACGGTGTTACGTTCAGTTCTTTTTGCGGTTTGACGAACTCGTTTTTTTGCAGATTTTGTATTTGCCATAGGGGCAGAGAACTAATGGATTTGGAGTAATTATGTCAATGAAAAAGAGCTCTTATGCTTTTAAGTTTTTAAAGACCCAGTTTTTTAACTTTCTCCCAGTATTCTTCTTGAATCTCATTTGCCAAATCTAATGCATTTTTTCCATCCGCTTCAATAAGCTCAATCATTTTTTGAAAACGTCGCTGAAACTTTTGATTGGCATCATTAAGAACTTGCTCGGGATCCCAATTCCGTTTTCTTGCAAGTTGGGCACATGCAAATAGCAGGTCTCCAAATTCTTCCTTCGCTTTGGATTCAACTTCAACACTGGCGATGAGTTCGTTCTTGAGTTCCAACAATTCTTCCGAAATTTTATCTAAAATAGCTAGGCTGTTTTTCCAGTCAAATCCATGATTTGCCGCCTTTTCACCCAATCGCATGGCCTTTAAAAGTGAGCTCAACCCACTGGGGACTTCAAATGATTGACTCGGCAAATTTTCTTCTCCACTTTGACTTTGTTTTTTTGCTTTTGCCCAGGCTTTGATTTTTTCCCAGTTTAAATTGACCTCTTCCGCGGATTTGAAACGAGGAAACTGAGGGTCGAAGACGTGAGGATGTCGAGAAATAAGTTTATCCGCTTGAATTTTTGCAATGCTATCAAAAGACTCAGTCCCTTTTTCCTCAATCATCAATGCGTGTAAACCCACTTGAAGAAGGCAATCCGAAAGTTCTTCGATGGTCCGGGGATCGGTGGGCCCGAAGTCTCTTAGCGCTTCAGCAAATTCATTTAATTCCTCAAAAAAATACTTCATGAGGGTTTCATGGCTTTGGGCCAAATCCCATGGGCAGCCGTCAACCGGATGGCGTATAGCCCGGAGGACGTTTAAAAACTTTCGAACTCCTTCAAGTCCAAAAGCTTCATTTGTAGGAATGAGAGTTTTACTTTTATCGGGCAAGTTTATGGACATTTGACGCGCTGTTTCCTAATTCTTCAGTTTGATTCAATTTGGGAACATAAAACACCGAAACAAATAGGGGAAATATGCAAAGTTCACAAGCACATTCAAAACTGAAGGCTTTGGGCGAAAAATCTTCACGCCGACTTTTGAGGATGATGGCTCTTTTTATCAAGCGATGGCATTTGGATGAGTTGGCGATCTCTTTTGTCTTTTCATTCTTATTGGTGGCCATGATTCGATACGATGTCCGCCAATCTTTTCATTCCGAGTTAAAACTTGGGCAAATTTCGGAAATCAATTTACGATCTCCGATAGATTTCGAATTTGAAGACCCAACTTTGGCATTTGACGATAAAAAACAAATACTCAATCGAGTGGCTCAAGTTTTTGATTATGACCAAGAGTCTTTATCGCATACCTTAAAAAGATGGAGAGAAGGCGTGACCCAGATGCGTGCAAAGCCTCGCAGTCAATGGGCGAATCCTGAAATTTTGAGTCAGGTGTTCGGATTTAGCATCAGTAAAGAAGAAGCAAAGGCCTTGGCTTCTTTAAAATGGGATAGAGAACTGGAACGATCGATTTCCTTTGCCGTTGGATCATTATGGGATCAAAAAATTTCTGAGCAAAATCTCGATACCCAAAATATGATTGAAATTTTAACTGGAGAAAGTGGCAAATCTCAGTTTTTAAAAGGTGAAGAACTTCGATCGGTGATGAGCGTGGCAGAGGCACGATCGTTGGTAGAGCGCGCTGGGCGCCTTGAGGTCTCTCGTAAACATGACCGAGAAAAAAGTCCTTGGGCCACGTGGTCGGAACTTCAGCGTAGCCTCGTTTTAAAAGTTCAAGCCCGTTTGATCCGCGCAAATCTCGTTTTTAATACAAAAGAAAATGAAAGGCGCAGAACTCAAGTTCTCGCAGAGTATCAAGCCCAAAAAATCCGTGTTGAAAAAGGGGAAATCGTGGTGAGAGCGGGCGAGCGCATGAACGTCCGTTCTGAACTTATCGTCAATGAAATTTTGAAGAGACAAAACTCTAGTCCCGAACGGAAACGAATTTTGTTTGAAAGCCTTTTTGCAAGTTTCTTTCTTTGGCTGGTGGTACTTTTTTTAAGAGAAAATTTTCCGAAATCATTACAAGGAAGAAAGAACAATATTGTGTGTGCAGGACTTCTGTTGACCAGTGTTGCTTGTTTCAAATTGACTTCACTTTTTATGATGAATGTTGTTGCAGAGTATTTTAGAAATATCCCAGCAACATTTTTTTTGTTCCTTATTCCCGTTGCACTTCCCGCAATGATGATCCGATTGTTGATCCACCTGCCTTTTGCTTCGATCGTTGGAGTTTTTTTTGCAGTTTCTGCGTCTGTCCTTTTTGATGAAGGTGCGGCCTTTGGAGCTCATGTGCTGGTGGTAAGCCTCATGAGCGTTCATTTTTTGAAACATTGTCCCACAAGGGGATCACTCCATGTGGCGGGATTTAAAAGTGCAGCGGTGAGCGGGCTAAGCTCGCTTGCAATTTTGTCGGCTTGGTCGGGGACCTTGCCCTCTTCCATGGGAGTTTTTCAGTTTGAAAGTTTTGGCACTCAAAGTTTGATGGTAAAAATTTTGTGGACCTTCTTCGGAGGATTTGTGGGTGGGTGGTTAAGTTCGGCGCTTGCTTTGATGCTCACCCCACTTTTTGAAAGTGTTCTGGATTACACCACGGACTTAAAGCTTTTAGAGCTGGCACGGATGGACAATCCTTTACTAAAAGACTTGGTACTAAAAGCTCCAGGCACCTACCATCATTCCATTGTTGTTGGATCTTTGGTCGAGGCGGCTTGTGAGGCCGTGGGGGCAAATGCGCTACTCGCTAGAGTGGGCAGTTACTATCACGACATTGGTAAAATTGGTCGCTCCGAGTATTTTGTCGAGAATCAAAGTAATGGCAGAAATCCCCACGATGCAATTTCTCCGCACATGTCGGCAAAAATTATCATTTCCCATGTGAAAGAGGGAATAAAAATGGCAGAAAGTGCCAAGCTGGGGGACTCGTTGATTGAATTTATTCGCACCCATCATGGGAATGCTTTGGTGAGTTTTTTCTACAACAAAGCTAAGCAAGAAGCTGCTCAACCTTCATCTCGAATTGAACTCAATGAAGTGCACGAAGCTGATTTTCGATATCCCGGGCCTAAACCCGTATCAAAGGAAGCCGCAATAGTTTCACTGGCAGATAGCTGCGAAGCCGCCACGAGAAGTTTAGTTGAACCCACTCCCGCGCGCATCGATGGCATGGTGAAAAAAATTATCTCCAAAGCCTTCAATGAGGGGTTATTGGACGAGGCGGAAATCACCTTGAGAGAAGTGAATCTTGTCGGTGTGGCATTTATAAGAATCCTTTTGGGGATTCATCATAATCGTATTCAATATCATAACCAGGAGGAAGGATTGCCTCCAAAAGAAAACACGCTTGCCTTTATTAGCTCTCGGAGAACTTCGGAATGAGTTTTAAGGTCATGGTGACTTGGAATTCTAAAAAAATTCCCTATTCTAAATCGCAACTCGCTAAAGTGAGTACAGGAATTTTAGCGGCAATGAGCGATTCATTAGAGCTGCAGTTTTGGATAAAAAAAATGAAGGCGCGACCTTCCTCACTCAATCTTTTTCTGACCGATGATTTAGAGATCCGGAAGTTAAATCGGGAATTCAGAAAGCTTGATCGGGCAACGGATGTTTTAAGCTTTCCGACCTTGGAGTTAGCGCTCAATGAGGTCGAAATTCAAAGGGGATCCTTAGGAGATTTGGTAATGTCGGAAGCTGCGCTCTGGCGCGGTGCTCAAAAAATGACTCACAGCTATGAAGAGGAGTTTTTGGAAGTGTACATCCACGGATTCTTGCACCTGCTTGGATTTGACCATGTTTCCTCTAAACCGCGCGCCAAGCGAATGTTTGAAGTTCAAGGGGAATTGTTTTCCTGGGCAAAGTCCACTATAAAAGTTTCCCATGGAAAACACTCCAATCGTCGACGAAGTACTCCCTCAAAGCTCCCGAGAATTAAACGAAAAATTAAAAAGTCTCTTTGATCGTCTTGAAAATTTGCGGAGGGCACTTTGACGTCGTCGGTAAACGTCATCGCTTTGAAGAGATTTCAAACTTAGAAGGTGATCCAAATTTTTGGGGCAATTCCTCAAAAGCCACAGGCATTCTAAAGGAAAAGAGAAATATTGAGCTCGTTTTAGTTCCGTTTCGAAAAGTCGAACAACGATTGGAAGACTGTGTTGCACTTTTAGAACTGTGCTTATCCGAGAACGGAAACCTCGATGATGAGTCGCGCAAGGAAATTCATGAAGGGTATTTTTGGTCTAAAGCCGAGCTCAAGAATTTAGAACTCCAAAAAATGTTGGCGGGCGAACGCGATGCGGGTGATTGCTATCTTTCGATTCATGCAGGTGCGGGTGGCACAGAGGCATGCGACTGGGCAGGGATGCTTGCTCGCTTGTATTCGCGCTATGCCACTCGTAGGGGGTATAAGTGTCAGGTGCTTGAATCCACTGATGGAGATGGTGCTGGTTTTAGATCGATCACCTTCGAAATTAACGGTCCCTTTGCTTATGGATACCTGAAGGCCGATAACGGCGTGCACAGACTGGTGCGCATTTCCCCTTTTGATTCAAACGCAAGACGACATACCAGTTTTGCATCAGTGTTTGTATTTCCCATTGTCGATGATGACATCAACATTGTTATACGCACAGAAGATTTAAAAGTGGATACCTACCGTGCTGGAGGTGCTGGAGGTCAGCACGTAAACAAGACCGATTCTGCGGTGCGAATGACTCACTTACCATCCGGAATTGTGGTGCAATGCCAAGCGGAAAGATCTCAGATTCAGAACCGTGAAAAAGCCATGAAGATGTTAAAGGCTAGATTATACGAAGCCGAAGTTGAACGGCGACAGGCTGAAGTGGACAAAGTGAATTCGACGAAACGACAAATCACATGGGGCTCCCAAATTAGAAATTATGTTTTACAGCCCTATCAGTTAATCAAAGACGTACGAACAGGAATGGAAACAAGCCAAGTTCAAAAAGTTCTCGACGGCGAGATTCAAGATTTTATTGAAGCTTACTTATTGAAAGCTTCAACGGGCGACTTGCTGGCTCAAGGCGATGTAGCAAACGACGATTTGTAGTTTTTAAGCGGCTTGTTTTTGTGGTTCCAAGAAAAGTTTCACAAAAGGTTTGAAGAGTGAAGGATCGAATTTTTTGTCTAGGTTTTCTCGAATCAGTTTGAGTGCTGTGATGTTGTCTCGGGGTGTAGAGTAGGAACGTTTTGTGGTGAGTGCACTAAATGCGTCCGCCATGCAAACAATTCGAACAAGTGGATCGATACGCGAGGCCACTAGTCCATGGGGATATCCAGATCCGACAAGGTTTTCGTGATGTCCTTCAGCCGTTAATGCGACGATTGGACTAAGGTTTCGATGTCGTCGTATAATTTCTGCTCCATACTCGGGATGTTTTTTCATCTGAGCCCACTCATCTTCATTGAGCGGACCTTTTTTGTTAATGACGCTGGGATCAACCATACATTTTCCAATGTCGTGCATGAGTGCAGCGAGTCCCATATCTGAAAGTGTTTGAGGGTCGACATCCATGATTTGTGGAGCAAGCGCAATTGTGTAGGCGGCCACTCCGACAGAATGAGCGTAAGTGTATTGGTCGTGATTAGAAAGTTCTACTAAGTGCAAAAATGCATGATGATTTGATCCAATAAATCGGACACACTCTTGGGTTAAATTTTTTGCAGAAGAAATCGTCCTAGGATTTCCAGGATCAGAAAATAATTGATCAATAATTTCTACGGCATAATCTGTAATGACGCCAGCCTTCTCCCGCATGGGAACGCTGGGGCTGGACACGAGTTTTGAGAGATTGCTTTCAAGTTTTGCAAAATAGATTTGCCGGTCTGATTTTCGTATGAAAACGTGAGGAGTGCCCTCATTTCGAAACCTTTGAATCAAACGTGCACCCACTTCAAGTCTGCGAGGTTTGACGACAAAGTAACCGTCTCCCAGTTTTGCAAAGAGATCTACATCTGTGCTGGAACCGGAGCGAAGCCCTTCTACCGATATCGGAATGTACTCGCCATTCGGATCTCGAAAATCATTTTCGACATTTGCATCGATCGAATTTTCACTCATTTTTGGTTAAGCTCCCTCTCAGGTCGATCTCTGATCCAGTAAGTCGACCATTTAAAGTGTATAGGCAATTTTTTGGCGCGGATAAAAAAAGAAGCAGGGAAAGGGCTTCGTGGAAAAAATGCATATATTCCAAATATTTACGATCTTTTTTTAATATTCACAATGTGATTTCGTGCCAAAATTTAACGACCAAAGCCTTTTATTTTCTATGAGTTTATTGCCGATAAGTCATTAAGACTATGTCTGACACAGCGGCCCCTGTCGTAGGCAAAACGGCAGGCGAAAATGCACAGAATCATCCCGAGAGTGCTGACGAAGGCGCGCCTGCAAAGGTAAAAAAAATACGCATAGAATTTTCTTTGAAAAAACTGATCGGGCTTAAACGCGATTTGAGTAAAATTGAAAAATTTTTTGTGGCACTCGTTTTAACTTTTGCAGTGCTTGGCTCAGTTGGAACTTTTTATGGATTAACTTTGTATCGGAGATTAGGAAAATCTGAAATTGCCCACACTCATCACGAAGAAAGCAACTCTGAGCACAGTGAAGAAGAAAATCATGGCTCAGGCGAAGATTCCAATCAGGGTGCTTCGGTGATAACGCAAAATGCTATTCCGGATAGCATACTCGAGCGACAAGATGGGAAAATTGAAGAAACGCAAGATCTCATAGAGCCCGAAATTATCAATCACCGTGATATTTCATCAGTGATGAAGGACGATTTGAAGTTCGAAGGTCTGCCAAAATATGTTGATCTTACGGAAATCATCGCAGGAACTCGTGGTTCGCAAGAGGCAGATGCGGTCATGATTGGAGATATTGTCTTGTTGGTAGATAACTACGACGTGCAGCAAGAAGCTCTAGGAAAAGTTGTTGAGCTAAAGGCTATCGTCAGTTCATTGGTCGCAGACATTACCAAAGATGAATTGCGAACTTTTGAAGGAAAAACCAAGCTAAAAACTTTGGTTCAAAGAGAAATGAATCACCTTTTGAAAAAAGGCCAAGTCAAAGATGTCCTGCTTTCTAAGTTTCTTCTTCGTTAAATAAAAAACTTTTCATTTAAAAATTCGCATTTGTACGTTGGGTTCGGCATAGCGCACGCCTTTTTCGGCTGCCAATGCTGTTCTCAGATCATCGAGCTCTTGCTGCGTCGTCGTTGGTGCAGCCTCCACCAAAATCAGAGCGTTCTTTCCAACTTGTTCGATTTCTTTGACACGATGTTTTTCCCAAAGTTTTAATCTTTCCTCTTTTGAGGGAAGTGCTTCAAATGCTACGAGAAGTTGAAGATAGGGGGCTTTTAGCATTTTATGACTTCCTTCTACGGTTTGGGGACTCAGCGTGCCTTTGTCTTGCTTCGCCGTTTTATGCCCACACGAAAAAAAGACACTGCAGGAAAGCAAAACGGCGGCAACAAATGGAAAAGTTTGGTGAAGCAGGTGGTTATTTGGCATGGTTCTCAGAATAGCTGAAAAATTCCCTTCGAACTAGACCCGCTTGGTTGACAGCAATGCTTTAAGAGTGGGAAAACAGATGCATGGCAGCTTTTTGGGATTGGGTAGACCGAAGTTTTTTAAAGCTAGCGTCGGTAAAAATAACGGTATTCATCCTAGTAGGGCTTCTTTTACTTTCCATTCCTGGAACTTTGATTTTGCAAATCAACATGTCCAATGTTGATCCTGCGTTAGAGTATGAATATGACTTTTGGAAGTTCGGACAATGGACACAACTTTTCACCGCCTACCATTCGTTTTGGTATGTGGGCCTGATTGTGATTCTTTCTATGAATCTCATTGCTTGCTCGGTTGAGCGTTGGCCAGGTATGTGGAAAATGGCATCGGCTAAACCCGTAGCTTGGGCTCGCGAAACTTTTTTGAGGCAGCCAGCATCACTTCTTCATAAATGGGAAATCAATAAACAAAAAGCCAATATTCGCGAATTAGAATCCGAATTGTTGAAGGTAGCAAAATCTTTTTCGAGAAAAGCGTGTGTGACGGAAAGTACTTCTGAGACTTTCCAAATTTTTTTTCAAACAGGTCAGTGGAGTCGGATTTCAAATTATTTAGTGCACACTTCCTTGTTGGTTATCTTTGCCGGAGCCATTATTTCTTCGATGTACGGATTCGAAGGGGCCATCAACATTCCAGCGGGATCGGCAGTTGATAGTTTTATTGTTTTTAAGGAAGGCAAGGCGGCAGGACTTCAGCCTGTTCCCAATGGCCTAGTGAATGAAAAAAAATTAGGATTTAAATTAGCGGCTACCGATTTTAAGGTGGAGTTTTATAAAGATTATCCAGGTCGACCTAAAGATTTTGTGTCTTGGCTTGAAGTGTTTGAAGGCAACACTTCCGTGTTAAAAAAAGAAACGCGCGTCAACGATCCTCTGATTTACAAAAATTTTGAATTCTACCAAGCAAGCTATGGGCGTTTGGGTGATTATGATATCAAGTTTCGAATGATCGGAAAAAAAGATCCCGAGAACAATATCTTTTATATTCGATCACGTCTGAATGAAATTCAGAATGTTGAGAAGCTGAAGATCACTGTCGTTCCACTTTATGCTGCCACCAATCTCCGAGGATTGGGCCCTGCAGTGCAATTTACTCAAGTCAGTGCTGAGAATAAGGCAGTGGGTGAGCCTTTCTGGGTTTTTCAAGAAGCTCCGCTTTATGATTTTCGACGGGAAGTTCCTTGGGGAGTTGTGGTCGACGAGGTGAAGGAAATTTATTTTACCGGATTGCAAATTGGTTATGATCCTGGATCTCCGATTTATTGGTTGGGTTGCGCTGGACTACTGTTAGGAACATTTTATGCGCTTTTTGTAACCCACAAAAAATACTTTTTGCGTTATGAGAATGGTGAGTTCTATTTCAGTGGTACCATACATCGACTGCCTAGTGGTTTTGAGCAAAAAGTTGCTAAAATTGCTTCACGCTTTTTACACGCTTCAAAGTCTATAGAATGAGAATTTACAAAATAATATGAGGAATGTGACATGGATGAAAATGCGGTCCTAGCAATTAAGAAAGTATCCATTTTTGGAATGGAAATTTCTCAATCTTCCTTAACAGTGAGTCCACTGAATTTTGCTTCTTTTGTTTATCTCTTTGCCTGCTTCTCCTACTTTTTTGCGCTGGCGAAAGCGGGAACAAAAAACGAAAAATTTTGGAACCGCTTTTCCGCATTGCTAATTTTTATCGCATGGGGCGCTCACACTTTCGGGATTTTTGGTCGCTGGTATGTCGGGGGATTAGACCGACCTCCGTGGACGAATCTGTATGAATCTCTAATTGGTTTCGCGTGGATGTTTGCAACTTTTTTGGTTTATGCGATTTGGAAGTGGGGCGCACCCTTGGTTGGTGCCTTTGCAAGTCCGTTGATTTTTTTACTCATGGGAATGAGTGTGATGACTCCAAACAAAGATGTCGAGCCCTTGATTCCCGCTCTTCAAAGTTACTGGCTAAAAATTCATGTTCTGTTCGGCATGATTTCTTATGCGGGATTTACCATTGCGGCATGTTTTGGAATTTTGCATTTGTTTAAAAATAAAGTGTCTCATTCCAAAATTGGAATCGGGATTTGCACGCTCATGCTTTTGAATTTAGGAATTGCGGGGGGCTACGAGTCTTGGACGATGGGCAAATTTATGATGACCAAAACGGTGGCCCGCCAGATGTCTGATGGAACAGTGCAGATGGTGGCTGATAGAGTTCCTCAGTATCCGGGGTCCAACAAAATGATTACTCGGCTTGAAACTGTCCCTTATGCAAATGCTTTTTATTTTGCAGGCGTTGTTGGGTTTGTCACTTCGATGGGATTATTTGCGAAGCGACGTAAAAAATCAAAACTTTCCGCTCATCCTGAAATGGATCTTGATACTACTTCTTTAGGAACTTTTGTTTTTTCGGTGGCAATGGTTTTTGGCATATGTTGCATGATTGCGTTGGGAATGAAAAGCTCTCCTACGTTGACCCTTGCGTCTAATCCCTACTTGACGCAGCTATTGGCAATGAGCTTTTTCTTTGCAGGACTCTATTTGGTGATTTGCTGGCGCTTTGAGGGTGTTTATCGAGCGTTGCCCACTGCTCAAAGACTTGATGAGCTAGGTTATAAAAACATACTCTTCGCGTTTCCTTTTCAAACTTTACTTTTGGTGACCGGTGCAATTTGGGCGAAATATGCATGGAGTCGAGCGTGGGGTTGGGATCCCAAAGAGGTTTGGGCATTGATTACTTGGCTGGTTTATTTAATCTATTTACATGGCAAGTTATTGTTAAATTGGAAGCCTAATCTTCTATCGGCGATAGCCATACTCGGATTTATGGTGATGGTTTTCGCATTTTTGGGCGTGAATTTAGTACTCAGTGGACTTCACAGTTATGGAGCGGCTTAGTTATGGGACTTGGACCATCGGAACTCAGTTTTACCACTATGAAGCCCGACAACATTCCTACATCCAACTGCCCGCGAGTCGTGGCCTTGGGAAAAAGCAATGTTGGCAAAAGTACGCTGTTAAATTCGATGCTTCATCCCCAAAAACTGTTTCGAAGCGGAAAAACCCCGGGGCTCACACGCGGAATTTTGGGTGCTAAAGTAAAACTTGGAAAATCATTAGATTCTCAAATTGAACTCATCGACGTCCCCGGCTATGGATTTGCCGCAAATGTGCACGCTCGCGAAGAGTGGGGATCGTTGATGGGCAGTCTAAAAGAAAAATCTGTTGAAGAACCCTTGTTACTTATGATTTTGGTGGAAGGCGGCCGCGTGCCTAGTCCTGAAGATATGGAACTCCTCAAATGGGTAGGGCAAATACCTTACGTGTTAGTTTTTACCAAAGCCGATAAAGTTAAAGGGCAAAATCGCACAAAAGCTTTGGTGGAATGGAAAAAATTTGCCGATGGCTCTATCCAGACCCCTTTTTGGGTAAGTGTTTTAAAAAATGAAGGGCTTGATCAACTTCAAAAATTTGTGAGAAACTTTTCTAAATGGAACGTAGGTTTAGAGGTTTCTAAAAAGTGAGATTTCAAAAATGCGTTCAATCTTTATTGATTCTTTTAGGGACATTGTCTTGGGGCAATAGCTATGGGCAAAAATCTTCTGGGTCAATGCTTGGAAGTCGCGCCACAAAGTTGCGCGTTATGGGTCTCGTTGCAGGGCGGGCGTTAACCGAACATGCAGTATTACTCGAAGTTATTTTAGAAAATCCCACTTCGCTGAAAAAAAACTCCTTGGATAGTCTCAGTGAAAGTGAATTCTCCCGTGCCTTTGAAAAAGTTGTTACTCAACGAATGATCATCGAAGACCTAAAAATTTTGGGCGATGGATTGAGTTCCCAGGATTTGGTGAACGATGAACTTAAGCGTCTAAAAACTACATTGGGTTCCAAAGTCTATGCGCAGGTACTAAAAGATTTCGAAATCACCGAGCAAAATTTGCGAGAGAGAATTTCGCAAAGGCTGCAGGTCGAGCGAGCACTGCAAGAAAAAGTAAATTTAGCAGTCAACACTCAAGGAGATAAACAGGATAAGGCGAGTCGTGAGAGCATCGCAAAAAAAGCCATTGAAGAATGGCTTGGTCAGTTGAAATCTCGTTATCGAATTCAAATATTTCGAACGGATGATTAGGAGTTTCTCAAAGGTGAAATGTGAGCGAGCAAACAAGAAAACTAGCGACTCAACTTTGGCAAATTCAAAACGACGGCCTATCGGCAGAGCAGAAAGACTTTTTTCCTTGGACGGAAAATGAATTTTATCAAGAATTGTTCTCTCCCCAGCATATAATTTTTTTATTTGAAGAAAATTTTAGCGGATTTGTTTTGTACCGAAGTTTGGAATCAGAAGTAGAAATTATGCAACTCAGCGTTTCACCTAAATATAAAGGTAATGGGATTTTTCTTCTGGAAAAATTTTTTAAAAGTCTCAGTCTTGGAAAATCTAAAATTGAGAGAATTTTTTTGGAAGTTTCGGAGAAGAATTCTCCTGCCCTCAAGTGTTATCGACATGTCGGCTTCGAAGAAATATCGAGGCGTGCTCGTTATTACAAAGATGGGAGCTCCGCAATCGTCATGCAAAAAAGGATTGGACTTTAACTTTCAGTAGGTGAATGTAGCTCTCCGCACAATATTAAGATTGCTTAAGATGCCGCTTCAAAGTCGCAAAGTGCCAATTGGCGTTGTGAGAGAAGTCAGTGAATTGGCAATAAATATATTTGTTCCAAATCTTGATTTCCTCTCATAAATTTTCTCTGCACTCCGACAGAGCTTGTGTTGCACGTCACTATTAATCAAAATTTTTTTACAATTTACTAGGAGAAACTCAAATGAAAAAACAGACATTAATCCTTGGACTCGTCATGAGTTCAAACATGGCTTTTAGCATGGGAACCGGTGTCCCTGGTGCCGATCAGGCAAAAGCTTATCTCGACAAACTAGACATCAACCCTGTGATGTTAAGTCTTGCGAAGTCTTTTAAAGAAGCCAAGCCCAGCGGACGGCAAAGTACGGGTAGCGGAGTTTGGAATCCCGATCTCGCTCTCAACAGAAATTACGATTGCAAAGTTTTTTGGGTTTTGCGTGATCGTGAAGCGGTCATTCGCCCTGTTGAAGATTCGGCGTATCATTTTCGCCCTTACGGTATGAGATTACTTGAAAATCTTTCTGCACGAGAAAACGTGGGAAATACAGAATGGTTTTCTGATGACCCTATCTCGCCAGGAGATCTGATTGGCCGTTCTGATGATCGCGCAATTTTTGAATCTGTTCGGCTTGATGTCGATGGAAGCTTGATTGCGGAAATCCAAACTCGTGAATACTATTATGTGAAGTATATTTTGAGTTTGCTGCAAAAAACTGAGTTCGAAACCCAACTCAGTTCAGGCGACTTCAAATCTAAAGGGTTGGCGTTGCCCCCAGTGATTGAGCAAAATCTGCATCTTGTATTGGGATATGCCTACTGCCCAGTGAACAACGCCGGACGCAGCAAGCTTCAGTCGATGGATCTATCAATACTAAAATAGTTCAGGATACTGATCGAAAAATAAACAGTGTTTCGTCCCTCAAATGGGAAAGGGGTGCCCTTTTAAGGGGCATCCCTTTTTCTTTTTATTTCAAGACTTTAGAATATTGTTTCATTTCCAGGGAGTGTTCAAAGTTTGGACACCCTGTTTGCCATCTTTGTCCCCCTGTTTAAAAATGCCCCTCAGGATGCCTTTAAGTTTTGGACAAGTTCCTGAATTCTTAACGGCCTTCGTATTTTAGGCAATGGCACATTCCTCGCTCTTTCTCCTATTCAAGATGAGTTGTTTATTGGCGTTCTTTAGGAGATTTGAATGAAAAAGACAGCGGCGCAGATGGCAATACGAGAAGGCTCGAAAAGAAAAAACACTTGGCATGTAGGTGTCGGGACTTCGGTTTTTCTTGGAATGATGGGCATGACCCAAGCCACACCTTTGAATGAGGGTTTGGTTAAAAAATCTTGGGGTTTAAATTCAGGATACGGAGTAGAAGCTCCCAAAGCTTGGATGCAGATGTTGGGAAACTGCGCAAAAGCCACGACAGTTGTTGCAGTCATTGATACGGGTATTGATCCCAATCATACAGCTTTGAAAGATACTCTTTGGGCCAATGATAAAGAACTTAAAGGAAAAGATGGCGTTGATGATGATGGAAACGGTTTTGTTGACGATATCAACGGGTGGGATTTTGCAAAAAATTCTGGAAAACTCAGCGATTCACACGGACATGGCACTCACATCGCAGGAATTATTGCGGGCTTTGGAAAAGACAAAGATTCTTTTAAAGGAGTTTGTCCCGGAACTAAAATCATGACTCTCCGCTATTACGATCCAAATGGAAGCGGCGAAGATAATTTAAAAAACACTATCAAGGCTATCAACTACGCTGTGGAATCAAAAGTGGATATTATTAACTACTCTGGCGGTGGAGCGGAATTTGCCCAAGGTGAATTTGAAGCTCTTAAGAAAGCCGAAAAAGCAGGCATTCTTGTTGTCGCGGCCGCAGGTAACGAAAGATCCGATGCCGATAAAAATTTGTATTTCCCCGCAGCCTACAATCTTAGCAATATTATTTCTGTCACTGCCATCGATGAAAAGGGTCAAGTGCTTCCTTCCTCCAACTGGGGAATTAAAAAAGTTCATGTAGCAGCTCCTGGCCAATCGATACTGTCGACATTACCCAACGGCGGCTATGGATTTATGACTGGAACTTCGCAAGCAACTGCCTTTGTTTCGGGCATTGCTGCTATGTTGCGAGCTGAATCGCCAAAAATGGATTTTCTTAAAATCAAGGAAATCATTTCGAATTCGTCACAAAAGTTTCCCCAGCTTCAAGGCAAAACTATGATGGGCGCAAAAGTTAATGCACTTCTTGCATTGCAAATGGCTCATGGGCGAAAACTTAGCAGTGAGCAATCGACTGATAGTTTAAAAACTGCGGGTCCCCCAAATGCATTATTAAATCGAGATGCGGGGCCTTCTATGATTTCAAAGGTGTTTGGAGCAAAAGATGAACGCGCTGAGGGATCAAAGAACCGTAAGGCAAATAATCTTGAGTCCAATCGCGCAACGGATTCAGTTGGTCTAAAAAAAATTAAAGTCTCACAGAAAAAACTTAAAAAACGAAATCGGTAAATTTAGGTGCAATCGATAACGACTTTGTCGTTTCCAAAATCTCGTTTAACAGAACTTCGAAATTCCAATAAACGATTTTTTTCGACAAGCCCTAAAACAAACCCTCCGCATCCAGCGCCAGTGATTTTTGCGGCCAAACAAGAATCATAAGATTCAAGTTTTGCACAGAGGTCGTTGATAGCGTCGTTCGAGACGCCGAGCTGGATGAGACGAAAGTGCGAGTCCTTCATCAGCCCAGCCAAGGTCCGGGTATTTGCGCTTTCGAAAGCAGGAAGCATAAGCTCCACATTGCTCGAAAGCGTTGTCATCAAGTCCTCATAGATAAGTGGATTCAACGTGCGAGTTTGATGAACAGCGTCTTGAACTTGTTTGGTATTATGCGTGCTGCCACTATCGACTAAGACAAAACAATATGGGGATTTGTTGAAAGCCGAGGTTTCGAGATATCTAAAGCTTTGATCCGCTGCTCTAAAAACGATCGGACGATCAAGTGCAATTGTGAAAGGATCAATACCCGAAGCTCTACGATGAAAAAGTTCCTCTCCTTTGTAAGCGACCACTGCTTGTTCTTCTGGACTCAATTCTGGAAAAAAATTTCGAGTTAGCGCAACACAAAGAGCCGCAGAAGAACCCAATCCGGAACCAATGGGAATTTGGCTATCGATATGAAAACACCAAGGAGCATTTTTAATTCCCAATTTACGACAGAGTTCCTCAAGCAATAGCCTTTCGCCCTCAGAGCGCAGTTCTCCATTTAAAATAAACTCGTAGCGAGGCACAACATCATGATTTGTTGATGAGTTTGAAAATCTCAATCGAAGATCGGGTATGGGAAAGGCGATTGCTCGGCCTCTACTGACTACGCTGTGCTCGCCCCCTAAAATAAATTTTGCACAAGCCGAGCTCATGACCAAGAAGTCACTCGCAATAAAAACAAATTAAAAAATGCTAGCACAGAAAAATAAAGCGCTCCCCAAGCAACAGTCGTCTTTCGAGTTAAGAAAAAGGTAGTATAGAGGCCCACAAAAATAGGGAAAAAAAATTCTGGAGTGAGGAGCGAAAAACTTAAGGGGAAGCTAAGCAAAAGTGAGCTTTGAAAAAGCCCCCAATGACTTAAAATAAAATTCTTACAAACGATGACGAAGGAAGGAAGTGCAAAAACAAAAAGTATAAAAACATTGTAAAATTTTATTTGTTGATAAAATTCTTTGACGAAATGGGATTCGCTGTCCCAGCTTGCAAGCGGAAGGACTTTAAAATATAGGGTCGAACTCATAAAAAAAATCGCTAAAAATGAAATAAGAAATGAAAAGCGTTTAAGTTTTTGTCCCATTGTTGGGCTTTTTAAGTAAAGATTTCCATGCCGATTTGATATTCCGTTGATAGAATTTTTTTCAGCATACGAGATGCGGTGACCGAGTAGTGCCATTGAAAACAAAATCGCAGCGCAAACCCAAGTTCGCGAGTTCAGAAGATCCATGTTGCCGGCGGATCCCCACCAAAGTACTAAAAAACTCAGGCCCACAAAAACGCTTCTAGGTCGCCAAAGACCAGCACTCGATAAACCTTTATCGACTCGTTTTGCATTACTCAAATTCGGATTCTTAAAACTGAGGTCCGAAGCCTTGATCATCTTCCCAAATTTCGCATTTCAACCCTAACTTGGCAAGGAGCGTTTCGATTTGGGGCAAAATTCTCTTTTCAGAAATCAAGTGGACATTTGGTCCAGCATCAAGAGTGAAGAAAAATTCACGCTCTTTCAAATTTTTCATTTCTGCCAAAAATTGCAGGCTTTCAGGTAGGAGATATTGTATCGGCGGATTCCCAGTCTGGGCAATTTCGTGAAGCTCAAGAGCTTCTGCTTCTAACAGCGGACCAAGCTCTTGAAGATCTTTTTTAATGAGTGCGGCTTCCACGGCTTTTAATCTGCGCTCAAGATGGTCTAGCCGTTCCTGAAAAAGTGGGCTCGATTGTGCAGATTTGTGGCCTTCAGTGGAGGGAACTTTTTTATGTTCCTTGGAAAAAATTAAAATCGTGTCACGAAGTTTGAAATCCGCTGGGAAGACTTGTGCGTTTTCACCTCTCCAAAGCATAAACGGCCCCCCAAGAGATCGACAGGCGGAACCCGACCCTCGCCTAGCTAAGGCGCTAAGTTTGGGCAAAAGCAGCCAATAGTCACGTTTCAGCTGCTCGGGACCCATTATCTCGGAAGCTACAGCCAAAGTGAGAGCACAGAATGCCGAGGCCGAGCTTGCCAGTCCAGTTCCTTGAGGAAAATTGTTAAAGCTTTTCAAGCTAAAGGGATTCAAATGACTGTGTTCAAAAGCTTGGCAAACTCTTTCAACATGTTTGGTTATTTTCGAGATATCATTCTGCGAAGGCGTAACATTTTGAATAAGAATCGACGACTCACTTGTTTTTGATAAAAATTCAAACCGAGTTTCAGTTTTTGCCCGGCTCAATGTCATCGAGAGGGAAGGGTTCGTGGCTAAGTTAAGATTCAGGTCGTCTATATTGGGCAGTTTGCCCCAGTATTTGATCAATGCGATGTTGGGAGAAGCGCTCACTAAACTCATAGTTGCTTTACTCCTTCCACTGCAAACTTGGGTCGAGTTAAAGAGTAATTTCGCTCATGACACCAACTTTGTAGTTCAGAAATTTTATTTTCCGAGCTCAATAAACACAAAAGAGCATCGCCTCCACCTGCTCCGGTAGTTTTTAATGCAGATAGGAGCTTTAAAGATTTTAACTCGTCGTGAATATGATTTATCTCTTCGGGACATACCACAGTGTTAGAAAAAATTTCAAAGTGTTTATGAATTGCTTCTTCCCAGTCATGTGAAGTTATAAACTTTTCCACACTCGTTTGGATGGAACGAATTTGCGAGCTTGTGGGTTGGAATGTCGCTAACATCTGTCGAGTGTTAATTTTTTTTTTAGTGTGAATAAGACAAAGTTCTTTCGGATATTGAATTTCAATGTTTTTAAGATCAAATTTTTTCTCTTGCAAATTTCGGCTATACAAAATGGTTTTACCTAGCCACTGACTTGCAAAGTCCACACCGGATCCACCCTCGAAAGAAATGAGTTTCTGAAAGTCCCCTTCTTGAGCAAAAAAACTATCAGAAAGCGAATTGGGTTCCTTGCTGTTTGGAAGCAAGGAATGTTTTAAATAGATTAAACAAACACCTAACGCAGAAGAAGATCCGCCCCCTTCGAAAAGGGGCCAGTTTCGTGAAAGTGTCATCAGAATTTTTTTGGATTCAAAAAAACTTTTTGGAAACAGGAGCTCGACAAAGCTTTGGGCTTTGGCCCAAAGCTGATTGACGTCGCTTGTAAAATTATGAGTGTAACTGGGTAGAGGATTTTTAGGAGAATCGTCGTTCCACACTATCGAGGAGAGTGCGCCATTGGCCTCTTGGCTTTGATATTTTAGGGAAAAATATTTTCCTAAAGTGCACGCCAACGCTGGTGATCCGTGTAGGACGCTCCATTCGCCAAAAAGTATCAGTTTAGCTGGGCACTCAATTGTCACTGAGTTCATGGTTAATTTCGGGATGGTGTCTGAGTTGTGACAATACCGCTTCGGCATGGCTTGCCGTGACTTTAGAATCTCGCACCATTCGAAGGGCAACCCATTCAATCTCGGCACCTCGGGCTCCAGCCGATAGCGCAAGATTTTTTGCATGAAGCTTCATGTGGCCACGCTGGATTCCCGTCGTGACCAAAGCTCTAAGGGCTGCAAGATTAGAGGCTAACCCTGTACAAGCCATAACGCAGCCCAGTTCTTCACTACTCGGGTTTCCTAATATTTGAAGTGAAAGTTGAGCCATGGGATGAAGTCTGGTCACGCCACCCACTGTTCCTAATTGAAGAGGAATTGTGATTTCGCCTATGAGGTCGCCTGTTTGCGAATCAATTTTCCATTCCGTCAACGAGCGGTATCTGCCACTTGTGTGACTGGCATAAGCATGTGCACCGGAAGAAACTGCGCGCCAATCATTGCCCGTTGCTATCACAACAGGGTCCACGCCATTCATGACTCCTTTGTTGTGTGTGGTTGCGCGATAAGGATCGTTATCCGCAAAGACAAATGCTTCGACAATACGTTTTGCGACATCTTCGCCAGAGATTTCGTTCGATTTTTCTTTTAGCGCAAGGAAATGCGTTTGGACTCGAGCCCGTGCAAAGAAAAGCTTTCGATCAGCGAGATTACTTAAAATTCTTAACCCAATTCGCGCTGAAGTTAATGCGGCAACTTCCACACTCAATCTTTCACAAACCGTGTTCACTAAGTTGGCACCCATGGCATCTTTGGTGTCCATGTAGATATGTAAAACCATGAATGGAATTTTTGCTTCAGGGAAAAGTCGAAGTTCCAAATCTCGTGCACCACCACCACGCATAAGAAGTCGCGGGTGAGTTTCGTTGGCGATCTGAAGAAGTTTAATTTTGTTTTCCGATATTATTTTTTTAACTTTTTCAAAGTCTGCAACTGCAATGTCTAAAAGTTGAATTTGCCCAATCATCTGATTGTTTAAAGCATGTGCCTGGAATCCACCCGATTCATATACCCATTTTGCTGCATTGCTGGCAGCGGCGATGACTGATGATTCTTCCACAGCCATGGGAACCACGTAGTCTGAGCCATTCACGAAAAAATTGGTCGCAAGCCCTAAGGGTAAAGGAAAACTGCCTAAAGCATTTTCTACAAAGAGGTCAGCTAGCTCAAACGGCAAAGCTCCGTCGTGTCCCAAGAGTCTAAGTTGATCCACGGGAAGGTCGGTAAAGGCCTTTAATGCGTCAAGACGTTCACCGCGGCTCAATTTGTAAAAACCTGTTAAGCGAGATGAAACTTTTGTCACCGGGTGGGGAGCGGAATGGTTTTTTTTAAAATCAGACATCGTATTTTAGCTCCGCGATGTTGAGTGCTGAACTGCAAAACATAGCAATGCGTAAAGCTTCGCACTGCAACTCAAAAAATTCATCTAGTGCAGTGTCTCCAAGGCTAGCCTGTTTCAAAAACTCCAATGCCATTCCAGCAAAGTCAGCCCCTAAAAAAAGACTTTTTGCGATGTCCAGTCCATTTCGAATTCCACCCGAAGCGATGAGGGGGACATGAGGCCCAAGCTCTTCCCTTAGCGTCACCAACGACTCCACTGTCGAAGTACCCCAGTCTCTAAACATTTCACCTAGGGCTTTTCGATTGGGAGCACGAAGACCTTCAATGTAGCCCCAATGCGATCCGCCTCGTCCTGCGACGTCGAGCGCATCAATTCCGGCATCCATGGCCCGCTTGGCGGTGGAGGCATCGAGGCCGCACCCCGTTTCTTTAAGAACTAACGGAACTTGAATCACTTTCTTGAGTGATTCAATTTTTTGAAAAAGTTCTGAAAAATTTCGGTCACCTTCTTTTTGAATCGCTTCTTGAAGAGGATTGGTGTGGAGAATCAGCGCTGAAGCCTCGAGGTTTTCGATAACCCATTTAAGATCATCGCCGCTCACGCCGTAGTTGAGTTGAACAATCCCAATATTTGCCCATAACTGAGCTCGTGGGGCAATTTTGCGAATTTCAAAAAATTTTGGATCTCGATTCTCGATGGCCACTCGGCTCGAACCTACGCCCATGGGAATATTTGATCGTTCAGCAAAACGTGCCAAAGTTTGATTTATTTTTTCTCCCTCCGCCGATCCGCCCGTCATTGACGAAATCAGCAAGGGAGCACTGAACTCGTTTCCTAAGAATTGAGTTCGGAGGCTGATTTCACTAAAATCAATGTCGGGGATTGCGAAGTGGGGTAGTTGAATGTCGTCAAAGCCAGTGGAGCTTAAAGACTGCACATTTTCTTTTTTACAAATATCGAGATGTTCTTGCTTTCGCTCAGAAGTCTTTTGATCTGGTTTTTGATCTGTCGGTTTATGATCGGATTTGGGTAAAGTTCCAGCTGGCGATAATGGGTCATTATTTTTTTCAAAGAATGACATTGCGACTTTCTTCCGTTCCCGCGCTTTGCGCGAGAGCCGCTCCTTGCTCTGCCCGAGCAAGAATAGATCGAGTGGTCCAAGACATCTCTTTAAAAATATTGAGATCTGACAGCAAGAAGTCTGCCTTAAAAAGAACATCTTTGATTTGGGATAAAACATGATTCAAAGAAACAGAATTTGCACACATCTTTTGAAGAGAGTTTATGCATTCTCGTTTTTGCAAAAGAGAAAGGCTTGAAAACTTTTGGCTCCATGAAGATTCAATCATTGTGCTTTGTCCGCTTTGCAGAGTGGCAACAATTAATGGAAAAGGAGGCGCGGATTCAAACCAAGAATCGAGTTCCTGCTCTTCTGCAGTAAAGGGATTAATTTCAAAGCAATCAATGACGTCATCTGCCATCTGAAAAGCTAAGCCCAGAAGCAAGCCAAATTGCTCGGCTTTTTCGAATTCCGGACTGCCACTGACCCATGCCCCTGTGCCAGTGCACCATCCAAAGAGTGAAGCTGTTTTTGCGGTGGCGATTTGAAGGTACTCGTCTATTTTAAGCGATCGAGTTTGCGCGCACTGTAGTTGAAGAAGCTCGCCTTCCACAATCGTTTTCACAGTTGAGGCAAGTTTGCGACTCGCCTCCAGCAATCCTCGCTCCATGAGCACGAAAAATGCTTCAGCATAAACAAAATCGCCAACCAAGATTGCGCATTTGTTTCCGTGGAGAATATGAGTTGAAGTTAAATTTCGTCTAGTCTCGGATTGATCAATCACGTCATCATGAAAAAGTGTTGCAGTGTGCACGAGTTCACTGACTGCGCCCAAGTGATGGAGATCTTCATCACTTGCGCGAGGCGGGGAAATATTTTGGGAGCTTTTTATTTTTTCCGAAAGACTTCGCGCTGTGAGCGAGAGTAAAAAGGGACGAAGGCGTTTTCCGCCAGAGAGTATCAATCGGTCTGCTAAAGCCTTCGGATCGGGAAGGCTTGAGCGAATAGCGTTTTTTAATACATTTTCCACACCTTGCAGATCAGCAGCTGCTAGGAATGCGGCTTCACTTTCTGCCGGGAGCCAAGTTTTGGAATTTTCTGTACTCTTTTGGGCATTACTCGCTTTATTGATCTCTTTATTTTTCTCTTTATTGTTCGCCGTATTATCCGTCGTGCCATCAAGAGGAATATCATTGTGTGTCATAAAGCATTCTAAGACCTAGTTCGAATGAATGATCTTGCCAATTGATTTTGCCGTGAATGCTAAGTTTTATTTTGAAAGAATAACAAAACACAAATTAAACGGGCTTTATCTCTAAGCATTTGAAACTTAAGGGTAAAGCCCGCATTTTGCGAAGCCTTGAGCCTTACTTTTTGGCGACTGGGCTGATATCAGCTGACTTTTTCACCGTGCTTGCTTTGTTGCCAGTGTCACTTGATATCGGAAGCGTTAGGCTTGGTTCAAGTCCAATGGAAATTTTTAAAACTTCCGACATTTCTTTTACAAAAATGAAATTCATCGTTTTTCGTAAATCTTCTGGGATATCTTCCAAATCTTTTCGATTTTTATCAGGAAGAAGTACCGACTTAATACCCGCGCGCCGAGCAGCCAGTACTTTTTCTTTGATCCCACCCACCGCTAATACTGCGCCACGAAGCGTGATTTCTCCTGTCATGGCGACAGTAGGGTCAATAGATCGACCTGTAATCAAAGAAGTGAGCGCGGTCAGCATGGCATTGCCGGCAGAGGGGCCGTCTTTGGGAATGGCGCCTGAGGGAACGTGAATGTGATAATCGTAATCTGTGAACGCCGAGTCGGGAATTCCATAAGCGCTAGCCATAGATCGAATATAGCTTTCAGCGGCTTTTGCAGATTCCTTCATCACGTCGCCCAACTGGCCAGTGAGAGTGAGAGTGCCTTTGCCCTTCATACGAGTGGCTTCGATAAACAAAATATCTCCACCTACGGGTGTCCAAGCAAGTCCAGTGACAACTCCAGGTTTACCCGTTCGCTCAGCAACGTCTGAAAAATATTTTTCTTTGCCAAGAATCTTTTCAATCACTGCCTCATCAACAAGCTGGCTCGTGATGGTGCCCTTGGCCACATCTTTGGCAACTCCTCGACAAACGTTGGCGACTTCTCGTTTTAAATTTCGCACGCCTGCTTCGCGAGTGTAGCTTGCTATGAGTTTCCGAACAGCATCATCGGTAAAAGTAATTTGTTCTTTTTTAAGACCATGACCCGCGCCTTGTTCAGGAATGAGATAGTCTTTTGCAATGTGAAGTTTTTCTTCTTCTGTGTAACCAGGGATGCTGATGATTTCTAATCGGTCGCGCAAAGCTGCTGGAATATTTTCAAGCATGTTAGCCGTTGCTACGAATAAAACTTTGGAAAGGTCAAAAGGAACATCCAAATAATGATCAGTAAAAGTATTGTTTTGCTCAGGATCCAAAACTTCTAAAAGCGCACTTGCAGGATCACCTCTAAAATCACTAGCGAGCTTATCAATTTCATCAAGCAAGATGACAGGGTTATTGGTTTTTGCTCGTTTTACCGCTTGGATAAAACGGCCAGGCATGGCGCCAACGTAGGTTCTACGGTGGCCACGGATTTCTGCATCGTCACGCACGCCGCCCAAAGCGATTCGTACAAATTCGCGTCCTAGTGCACGCGCGACTGATTTTCCGAGGGAAGTTTTACCCACGCCAGGAGGGCCGGACAAACACAGGATGGGGCCTTTTAAATCTCCTTTGAGTTTTAGCACTGCTAAAAATTCGATGATCCGTTTTTTAACATTCTCTAACCCATAGTGGTCTTCATTAAGAATTTTTTCGGCATGGTCAATTTCCATATTGTCAGCGGTCGACTTTGACCAAGGCATATCGGTTAACCACTCTACATAATTTCTGATCACACTATGTTCGGCAGAATTAGGGCTCATTCGTCCCATACGATCGAGTTCTTTGAGGGCGATTTTTTCGGTTTCCTCAGGCATTTTAACTTCTTTGACCTTGGTTTTTAAATCTTCGACTTCGTCTTCATCGTCTTTTTGTCCCAACTCTCGTTGGATGATTTTCATTTGCTCTTTGAGATAATATTCACGTTGGTTTTTCATGACTTCGTCTTTGATATCGCCTTGAATTTTTTTAGAGAGCTCCAGAATATCAATTTCTTTAGTCAACAATCGAGTGACTTTTTCAAGTCTTGCTTTGACGTTTCCAGTGGAAAGCACTTCTTGTTTTTCAATTTCAGAACTGTTCATGTAAGTCGCGATCAAATCACAGAGGTAATCGGGATCATTAATAGACTCGACAAAAATTGCGGCTTCATCGGGAATTGAAGGAGACAGTGAGATAATTCGTCTTCCAAGTTGTTTGATATTTTTTACGAGAGCTTGAATTTCAACTGTGACTTCGGCCATTCCCTCTAAGCCTGTGGGTACGGCTGCGATTTTTGCTGAGAGAAAAGTTTTCGATTTGTCGTCGCCTTCAACTGCGAAATCTTCAGGATCAGCCGGGCCTTCGAGCGAAATTCGCGCAAGACCATGCACTAAAACCGTCAATGTTCCGTCAGTCATGCGTTGAATTTTTTCAATTCGCGCCAACACGGCAATTTGATAAAGATCGCCTAACGCGGGGTCCTCAACTTGTTTATCTTTTTGTGTGACGATGGCCAATTGGCCGCTTTCGCCTGCCTTTAGAACGGCGGCAACCGAGCGCGGTCTTCCGACGGAAATAGGCATTTTTATTTGGGGAAACAGCACGGCATTACGAACTGGGAGGATAAGTGCCGAGCGGGGAAGGGTGAATTCGGGTTTGGTGTCATTCATATAGACAGTATGGTGTCGAATTTTTGAGAGTCAAGACCCAAAACCCGTTGCTTTTCACGACATTAACAAAAGTTAAAAAGCGTCAAGGAAACTTCTTGTATTGTTTTGATTTTTTCCTTCATAATGAAGGTATGGAAATCAATGCAACGCAAACAAATCATCCTTCACAATCAAAGCCTGGTGACTTGGAAACAACCAATGATCAAGGCATCATTTTCGTTGTAGAAGACGATCCAGATCTTCAGACAATCTTGACTTTTAATTTACAAAAGCAAGGCTTCAAAGCGCGTTGCTTTGCAAAAGCTGAAGAACTGATGTTCTTTCTGGAAGCCTCACCAAAACTTGAACCTATGGGTTTTGTGGTCGACATCAACCTTGCAGGTCACATGAATGGACTTGAGTTAGTGCGGCAACTTCGCGGTCAAAAGCGAACTTCTAAAACTCCAGTCTTAATGCTGACTGCAAAAGGCGAAGCACCCGATGTCGTCAAAGGCCTTGATGAAGGCGCAGATGATTATCTTCCCAAGCCCTTCGATATGGATGTGTTTTTAGCACGTCTTAAATCTTGCTTGCGTCGTGGAGAACGCGCAACAGGTGGTATCGCTGCCTCCAAAAAACCGATTTCCATGTCGGGCATCGATATCGATCCTGTTAGCCATCAAGTTGTTGTGCTTGGAAAAGAAATTCAATTAACTGCAACCGAATACGGATTACTGGTAAGTTTGATGAATCGTCCTAATGAAGTGCTAAGCCGTGATGATTTGCTTCTTCGTTTGGTGGGCCCAAATAAAACCATTACTGGACGAACCATTGACGTTCACGTGCGAGCATTGCGTTCAAAATTGCAACGCAAAGCCAAACACGTAGTGACCGTTCGTGGATTCGGGTATAAATTTGTACCTTAAGTGAGTGCAAAAAAATCCCAAGATTTGTTGAAAGAAATTTCAAAAGCGGGAGCTCCTACCAAGGAGCTTCCGCTTTCGCGTATTGAGGCTTTGATGAAAGCCCAGTCTTTAAATCCCTCTTTGCCTTGTGCTGTGTTCAATGGGGAAGGGTCCTTAATCGGAGCCAATCGCCGAATGAAGGGGTTGATTCAATCCGAACTCAAATTGCCTTTGGAGTGGTCGGAATTAGAAATGCTTTGGCCCTTTCACAATGAAGACGATGCGGGTCCTGCACTTTTAAGAAAAACAATTTCGCATCGAGATGATAAAAATCCATTTGTTGTATTAGTCACAGCTCAGTTGAAAACTTTTAAGCTGCAAACCATTTTGATTGGATCAGCAAAAGATCGCAAAGCGCCTGAGAGATTAGTAGTTGCTGAAATTGTACGATCTGGAGATTTGCTAGGAGATAAAGAATCTCGACAAGTATTGTTTCGCACTCTATCGCATGAAATTCGAACTTCAGTCATGGCGATGAATGGATACCTAGGAATTATTGAATCACAATTGCACGATGTAAAAGTTGTTCAAGAATCAACCGATCGTTTAAAGGCATTGGTGAAACGCCTTGAATCTGTGGTGACTCGGCTTGATGATTTTCGAGTGGAGCTTGGAGTGCTAGATGGGGTGGAGGCCTCAGGCACTTCTCGCAAAAAATAAATGTTGCGCTTTCGGTATTTAGATTTTGATGGCCAAACTAAAAGTGAAGCCGAAATTAATTCTCCTGTTGATGGTGAAAAAGCGATTTTAGATTTACTCGACGATACTAAAATGAAATTGCCGTATGGCTGTCGTTCGGGTGGTTGTGGAGTTTGTCGTGTTAAAGTGATTGAGGGAGCTGAAAAACTTTTAGAGCGTGGTTTTGTGGAAGAAGACACTTGGGCAAGATGTCACGATACCAATGATGTGCGACTTGCCTGTCAGGCAAAAGTGTTGCCTGGTTCCACCGGGTTAATTGTTATGTGTCCGGCAGAAGAAATTAAATAAAAACTTGAGTCAAAATTCCTTAATTGAGTGATGATAGTTTTCGTCAAAATCTTGGCAATATTAGTTCCCGAAAATCTATATTTAGAAAAGTTTTTGCCAAATGTCGCTTCATTTGCTGCTTAGAAGTGTCGATAATAAAGCTATGAACTTTTCTATTCAAAAGAATTTTTTACGTTTAACAACAAAGTCTTTGGTATTTAACTTTGTTGCATTTTTCGCATCCAAAAATTCCAATGCGCAGTTTGAAGTGCGTCCCGCTATTCACGCAATTTCGAAACAACAAAAAGAAGAATTGGAAAATGGAAAATTAGGTTGCCCGGGCGCAATCAAAGAGCTTGTCAAAAACTACGATAAAAAAGGTGGCTTACTTGGTTGGTTTAGCGGAGGCATGAGACCCGAGGATTGCACAAAAAAACCGGGCTATGACAAACAACTTTCCGATAGCCAACTCGAAAACCTGATTCACAGCTATCCAGCGTCTCGCATATCAGGAATGAGTGTGGATTCCATTTCAAAATGTCTCGAAGCAGAAAAAAATGTTTCGCAAGATGATAAAAAAGGAATCATTGGAGACTACTACTGGGCGATGAACAGGCTCACCCAAAGTTCAAAAGCTAACATTGAAGCCATTGCGGCAATTGATTTGACTTTAGGAAAAGGGAAAGATGGAAAAAATGGCTTTCCCTTTTGGACTCCCACAGATCAAAAAGCAAAGGATTGGGTTTACGCCTCAAGTCTTCTTCCTGGAACAAAAGAACATGTGGCAGCGCTCATGCAATGCCCTGCGCAAAAAAAAGCTGCAGCAAAAACTTTGGAAGTTGATGGAAAAAATTACAAAATTCCTGCTTCAAACCGCACAACTTCTATGGACGAAATGGTTACCCAAACACAAATGGCCTTAGCCAATATTTTTAGACTTGATCAACTTTCTGAAAAACTTCCCCAGAAAGAAGTTTTTCAACCTTCATACTCGGAATCTCCTGGCACAACCACAATGGATATTGACCGAGACTCTACCGAATATAAAGCTTGGAGTGCTGCTCGCGAAATGGCATTGGCCTCTGCTCCTTGGCTACGCGGAGATGAAGGAAAAAGAATTCTTGAAAATTACAATCAAGAAGCAAACAAGGCTCGAGCAGTCATTCGTGCCGGAAAAGTAAATGAAGAAAACGCAGTACTGCCAACAATCACAGATCTTGAAAGTCGCCATAGTCGTGATGCAATTGCGGGAATTATAGAAAGCCAGTTACATCTCAATCGTAGAAAAATGCATGAGCAGTTAAATGATCGTGCAAAAGCTGCGCAATGCTTAAACAGTGAAGAGAAGTCCACAGCATGCGCCTTGGAACATGCAAAAACGACTTTTAAAGAAATGCCTGAGTGGAAAGTTGATGAAGCTGTGCAACCTGAAAATCTTGAGCAATACATTTCAGAGGATGGCACCGTTAATATTCCCAATGAAGAACAGAAAAAATTAAATTTTGTACGCGACTATTTGGGAGATGCCGAATGTCGATATGGGTACAGAGAAGTTAAAGGAGAAATGGGAGCGATAGGAACAGATTTCATAATTAACGCAGGCATTACAGGAGTGACTTTTGGTTTTGGTTCAGCGATTGCACTGTCGAAAGCTGCAATTACAGCAGGTCGTGCTGCAACGTTGACCCGAGCTGCGATCAATGCCAGACGCGCAATTATTGGAATCGATGCATTGCAAATTGGACGTGGGGCTAAAAATGCATATGAAAAGTGTGACCAAGCCATGGCGGGAATTTTAACTCATCGGCCCGAATTGGCAGAGCCTGCAGGCGCAGCAGCATGCAACAATGCCGATCAGCAAGCGCAGTTTGTGACCGAAATGAAACAATGCTACTTAGCTGTTGCAATGGCGGGCGTAGGCATGGTGGCAGTGGTCCCTGGACATTTAGCCATCGGCAAAAGTGTTTTGACTCCCGCACAGCGTTTGGAAAGCGCAGGCTTTAGCAAATCAGCTGTTAATAAAATCGTAAAAGAAATGGCCGATGCACCTGGCGCTCCAGCAAATGCATGGTACAAACTTTCTAAACCTGATCCAAATAATTCGGTCCTTAACACTTTGGAAGTTTTAGGACCTCAGTTCGCAAAAGATATTCGGCATGCGGGTTATGTCAATGACTTGCCAAAAATGTTGGAATCACTTCGCAACTTTACAGACAATCAATCATTCAATCCCAATTTTGCTGCAAAATTTATTACGGAGGTTTTAGCCAAACATAAAGGTGATGTTGCAGATGGCGGCGCAGTAAATGCATTGATGAAAGCTTTTAACGAAGCCAAAAAATTAAAAGATGCAACTCCATCATTGTCTCACGCGGGAGCAATGAATGCTTACCTGACAAGTATCAATATGAGTCCAGCTGAGCGGAATGCACTCGTTGATTGTATCAAAGGACTTTTTGGAGCTTAGGATTTTTTTTTTTACAAAAGTCCTAGCAAAACAAGAAGGCCGATAAGAACAACTCCATTGATCCCCACACTTAATTTGTGAAGTGATTGAAAGTCTGCTGTTTGAACATCAGTTGCGGTACCATTTACCAAAAGCGGCTGGATATCGGCAAGTGCAGGCACTATAGCAGTTAAACAATAAGCAAAAAGTAGTCCGCAAAATGTAGCCAAAATCAAAGGGCCATAGCGACGACCGGGACCTCGAGATTCCGCAACCGTGGCTTTGGCCCAGTAAATTCCTTTTAAACTTTTACGAATCAGCCCCATTTGGGTTGCAATCACAATGACCGCACACACAATGCCCACCGTAAAATAAGCCGGAAAAATAGAATTCTGTAAAGTTCCTGCATGATCGCGCGGTAGAACTTTAAAAACTCTTGGCGCAAAGACGATTATAAAAAAAAGCATTTCGCCTAGCCAAAAACAAAGGGCCAATTTTTGAAGATAGCGCAAAAGAAAACTGTTCATAGTTCAAACACCAGAGCTTTAAAAAATCTTTGATCAGGGACTTTGGGTTGCGGATTTGATTTGATAAACAGAGCAACATCTCCGAGGGAAGATTTTAATCTCGAAGTAAACATCGCTTGAGAGGGACCCTGAAAACGCGATCCAAGTCCATCGCAAAGTTTTTCAGCTAAACCTAAATCAAATTTTGAGTAGAGTTCAAAAAATTCATTTTTACTGAGTGGTTTAATCGCAAACTCAAAACCACTGGCTTGTCTAAAAATTGAAGTGCAGAGTCGTGAAAACGCCGTTTCGCTTCCTTGCAAGGGGAGTTCTTTGATTTTCAGCGGTCCACCCAATAAACTTAAAAACTGCGCTGCAAAATCGGCAAGTTTTTTAATGTGCGCGCCGACTGCTAACAACGATTTTGTGTGTATCAAATGCGCAGGCTCAGGATAGAGTCCTAAATCTTTTAGAACATGTAACGACAATTCAGGATGACGTGCAGAACTTAATGTATTTAAAACTTCGAGATCCCTATCTTCAAAAAGCCCCGGTCCAAAATTGAGAAGCAAAGTTTTTGCAGCTTGAGTGAGTTCGGCCACCGACAACCAACCCAACCTAAAGATTTCCATAAAGGGTTGTACGAGAATCAGTTCTGCCGCGCGAGATTTTTGGCCATCAGACAAAAAGAAAAGTCCGAGATCAAGATAGCGTTTGGCGCGTTCGCTTGCTACGCCGAGGGCTTCAACGCTTTCAAACATAATTTTATCGGCAACAAAACTGGCATTTAAGGTGCGTATCAATTCTTGATGTAATATTTGTTTTTTATGGTGGTCTTTAATTTCGCGTAAGGCCTCGGCTAAAAATCCTTCACCTTGAAAGCGGCTGACAATGATATCCGGGAAAAGACTGGATTCGCTTTCTAAATCACTCTCCGAATCGGGTGCCGCGACACCAAAAAACTTCGCATCAAAAGGGAGGGGATTTTTTAGCAGTCGATCTTTTTCATCTGCCGCGCGTCCGCGGGAATAAAGAACAATGGCATCATAATAATCAACAAAGCCAAGTTCTTCTAAGCGACCCTTTTTAAACTGAAAGGCATGTTCTTCTAAATCGGTTTCTTGCTCCCATTTGCAAGATTCTAAATGCCGTCGCAAAATGTCTATGTCACCCATCGAGGTTTTGTTAATCCACAAATAGAGCAGCTCGCGGATTTCGGGATTTTCGGTTTTTAAAATTAAGGCATACTTGGAATCAAGAGTCAGCAGCATGCGGGATTCTTCAGTATCAGGGGGATTTTGCGGATCAAAATCTTGAACTTCCACCCAGCGCATCAGTGCCAGGACAATCACTTCTGGGTCGAGTTCTTTCATGTATTCTACAAGTTTTTCGGGTTCAACCAGACTCATCATTTTAAAATGATTTTCAAAGCGCTCGACTTGAAACTCATCACCCTGCCAAACATCTAAATCTAAAATTCCTTGAATTTGCGAGGTCTCGGCATTTTTGTAAAACCACAAAGCCGATTCGGCATCGCTCTGTTTAAGCGCTAAAAAAAGAGTTTCAACAGGAAGCTCTTGCAAAATTCCGACTTCGTCAGAACTTCGAGCATTGATGGCGAGTTCTTGATTGATTCCAGAAAGAAAATTTCCAAGAGCAGAATTCATTGAGGCTACCTCGCGATAGGAGCACTATCGGTTTCTTTGTTGTTGAGATCTTTGATGTAGGGATTGGTATTAGCCACGAGTGCTAAAATTTTAATCACGTTATTAATTTCGGTGTCATTACGTGCATGAGTGAAAGCACGAATCTGTCCGATTTGGTCGACAATCACAAAATGCTCACCGTGGGTGATGTCCATAAAATTTGAGTCACTTTTTTGCAGCACAAGTTTAAAACCCTCAGTCACAACTTTTTTAATTTCATCGAGTGGTCCAGTTAAAAAACTCCACGATTTAAAATTGGCTTTGTATTCATTGCCATAGTTCTTAAGCACCGAAGGAGTATCTGTTTCGGGATCTACAGAAATCGACAATAAGCGAATTGCCGGACTTAAGCCCACAATGCGATTTTGAATTTTGGCCATTTGCTTTGAAAACATGGGGCAAACGCCAGGGCACGAAGTGAAAATAAAATTCACTACCATGGCTGAACCTTCAAAAGACTTGAGGTTCACGGATTCGCCATCCTGATTCTTTAAATTAAAATCGGGAAGTTGATAGAGGACTGGAGGCAATTCTACTTTTGGCTGCATCACGCTTCGCACGATAGGCAAAAGCATCGCAGTGGAAAGGAAGAATATCCAAAAAACCGGTTTTTCCAGTAAACGGCCTATAGGGCCGCCACGTTTAACGTTCGTTTTTGGCGTTGAGGTGTTTGGAGTGTTTGTGGGATTTTGCTGATCGTTTTGCATTGAGCTCTTCAAAAAACTTCTTTCTTTGGCTCAAGTCAAACTTTAACTTATGAAGTCCTTGCACATAGTAAGCAAGGGCCCATTGGCGATCATGGGACTCTTGGGCACGCTTGGCGTCATCTTCTGCTGATGATAAGACCCCTTCCCAAGACGGCATAGTGGTTCCACCAACCCCTGAACCTAGCAAACGGTAAATATCCGCAATTTCGTCTTCTTCAGTTTTGCTTAAGTGCATTGATTTTATCCAATGTTTGGTAAAGTCCGGTGGCATAAACTTATGGCCGTAGCTCGAGTCTTGAAGAAGGGACAAATGGGGGCTCTCACGCATTTCGCCTGCGCCTCCACCGGTCATTTCCTTGGTGTACTTCTCCACATCACTCGCGGAGGCATAACTTGGATGGCAAGAATAGCACTGAGCCACGCCATGATAGACTTTTTTGCCTAACTCAAGTGCTTCGGACTCTTTTCCGCTCCAAGGATTTGGCTTTGATGCCCAAGCCTCGCCCGTAGAGCCATCTTTCCACACTTGAGGGGCGAAAGTTTTAATATACTGAACAACGGCTTCTAAGCGCTCTTGGCTAATGTCCCAGGGAAGCATGTGTGTGCCACGCAATCCATAGCGAATGGTTTTGATGAGGTCGGCATCTGAAGGAAGGTCTCCGGACTTTCCAGAAACAAATTTAAAAATTCCTTGAGTAAAATTACGGGGTGGGGGATTCATTCCTTGCGCCGCGGGACCATTGCCTTCTCCACTTAAACCGTGGCATTGCATGCAATAGTTAACATACACTTCGTGACCGATATTTAGAGTATGCGCAGGAATCAAACGAGGAATTCCAAGATTGTCCCCCTCCTTTGGCTCTTGACCATTAAAGGCCGTGAATTTTTTATTGGAGGAAATGAGTTTCTCAGGGCCTTGAAAACTCGCAGGTAGGCAAGCACTCAGGGAAACTAAAATCACACCCGAAAAAAATGAGGCCAACGTGAAAGGCCGTAAAATCTTTTGAAAAGTCATAAATCCTCCGTGCAACATCTAGAACCACACCAGTAAAAGATACATAAGTACCCAAATAAAATCCATAAAGTGCCAATACATTGCGCCAAGGCGAGGAGCTTGTTTTGAAGCCTTGCCGTGCTCGCGACTTAAAAAGTTCATATTTTTTATTTTCATCGAAACAACTAACAGGACAATAATGCCACCTAAAATATGAAGGGCATGAAGGCCCGTCATGGCGTAAAAAATATTTCCATACAGATTGGAATTAAACTGTTCGCCAAATGCGTTAACCTGCTTCCAAGAAAAAGCTTGTATCGCAAGAAATGTAAATCCCAAAAACACAGTCCAGTTCCAGAAAGAAAGGAAAAGTTTTTTGAGTCCTTTTGAGTAGGCTTCGAGCGCCTTGTGCAAAGTCCAGCTCGAAGCAAGGAGGATAAGGGTGGCAAGTGTAGGCAAAAGTTTTGGCAAAGACTCAACACCAATGGGTGGCCAAACTGGAGCACGCAAGCGCGCTAATCCATAACTTAAAAAAAGAGTCGCAAATAGCATTCCAAAAGAGGCAAGGCCCACCCACATGCCAAATTCGGCATTTGTAATTGGTCTAGGTTTGCGAATCGCTTCTTCCATTTTTCTTTTTCTATCCCTTTACTGGTGCCGAAATACCTTCACGATATTCACTTTGTCCTAACCAATCTTTGTCTTTAACATCAGGGTGGCCATAGACGTGAGGACCGTTGTACACGGTGGGGATAACATCAAAATTGTGATGCGGCGGAGGCGAAGGTACAGTCCATTCCAAAGTCCCAACATTCCAAGGATTGGGTCCAGCAGTTTTTCCGTTCTTTAAGGATTTAAAGAGATTGATAAAAAAGAAAAGTTGTCCAAAAAACACTGTGAATACCAAAACCATCAAGACTTTTGATAACGGGAGGAGGGGTTTGAGGTAACTGTATTCATAGGGGTTGTAAATTCTTCGGTGCATCCCTGAATATCCCAGAACAAACATTCCACAGAAAATCAAAACTACGGGAATAAAAGTGAACCAAAAATGGAGCTTGCCTAAAGTTTCGTCCATCATTTTTCCAAACATTTTGGGGAACCAAAAATAAACCCCAGCATAGCTGGAAAGAAGCGCTGCAACCGCCATCGTTAAGTGAAAATGCCCCACCACAAAGTAGGTATTGTGAAGAAGGGCATTGGAAGAAGCCGCTGCTAAATGAAGTCCGGTCAAACCACCTAAGCTAAATGTAAAAACGACTCCTAGCGAAAACCACATGGGCGTGTTGAGTTGCAGGTTTCCTTTCCAGATTGTGGCAAGCCAATTGAGGAAGAAAATTCCCGATGGAATCGAAATCAAAAGTGTCAGTGTTGCAAATCCTGTGGTGAGCAAAGGGCTTAGTCCAGTTGTGAACATGTGGTGCCCGTACACAATCATCGACAGAAGTGTGATACAGGTCATCGAAAGAGCCGTGAGCTTAGCCCCAAACGCAGGTTTGCGAGAAAAGAAACTGAGTAAATCGCTAACCAATCCCCAACCTGGCAAAATCAAAATATAAACTTCTGGGTGGCCAAAAATCCAAAAAAGATGTTGGTACAAAATAGGGTCACCCTGTGTTCCAGATTGCGAAATTGCTGCAGCCATAAAAAAGTTGGTGCCAAAAGTCCGATCTAAAAACAAAAGAATAAGTCCGGCAGCTAATACTGGCAAAAAGAGGGCATTTAAAATTGCCGTTAGCCAAAGTCCCCAGACAGTCAAAGGCATATCAAAAAATCCCATGCCTGGAGCGCGCAAACGAATAACAGTGGTGATGTAATTCACGGCTCCCGTGATGCTGGAAAAGCCCATAAAGAAAATTGAAATCAACCAAAGATTAGTGCCAGATCCGGGCAACCACTGAGCGTGCGAGAGGGTTGGGTACATTGTCCAACCCGCAGCAGATGGTCCAAATGGTACAAAGAGCGAAATAAACATTACCACGCCACCTAAAGCGCTTAGCCAAAATGAAAGCATGTTGAGCCAAGGGAAAATCATGTCGCGTGCGCCAATTTGCAAAGGAATCAAAAGATTTCCCAAAGTCCCAATCAATATAGGGGTGATCGCGAAGAAAATCATAATCGTTCCATGCATCGTAAAGAGCGCGGTATAGGCGTCCGCCGGAACCACTCCGTCAGTGTAGGGATACAATATTTTTCCAAGAACGGGAAAGGGAACGCCTGGATAGGCCTGAGTCCATCGAATGAGGACAGACATAAATGCGCCAATGACACCCCAAAAAAGTCCAAAGAAAAGAAATTGTTTTGCAATGACTTTGTGGTCAAAAGAGAAAACCCATTTTAGCCAAAAATTTGTAGGATCTGGATGAATATGTTGGTCTTCAAAAATACCGGGTTCTAAGGGCTCATGGTGGTGATCGTGGCCGTGCGCATCTTTGTGTAGGGAAGTGTGGGAGGGGTTTAAAGTGTCTGTCGTCATTTTTTTCGAATCCTCAGTCTAAACAAAATCTGTTTTCTTAATTTTTTGGCGAAGTAGAATGTAGGGCTTGTTTTTGAGCAGGCTGCAGTTGCATTTGCGGGGCCGGATTTTGCGATTGAAGTTTGTCGTCAGCGCCCCAATTCCACCCCCATTGAACTTGTTTGTCTTCGGGATCAAACTTTGCTTTAGCCCATTCACTGTTTTCTCTGACCCACGAAGCAAAATCAGATTCTTCCAAAACTTTAACAAAACCTTTCATCTTGTAGTGCGATGTTCCACACAAATGATAGCAAGCCAGTTCAAAATCCCCAGTGTAAGTTGTGTCGAACCAAAATTTGGTCACGTGTCCTGGCATTGCATCGATTTGATAGCGCAAATTGGGAAGCATAAAACCGTGAATGACGTCTTTTGATTTGATTTGCAACATGACTTTTTTTCCAACTGGAACTCGAAGCTCGTTAATGGTGTCGATGTCGTCGTCGGTGTTAAATTGACCGTCGTTGCCAGGGTATTTAAAGTTCCAGACCCATTGCTGAGGCATCACCATCACGCGGACAACATCAGGCCCGGTGGGATAGTTCCACATCACATGGTGGGTGTGTTTATAGCTCGAAAGAATGAGGGGAATGTCGAGCACCACAAAAACTAACAGCCCAAATCCAATGCTACCCCATACCGCGACTTTGCTTGTTCCATCAAAAAAAGCGGCACGTCGATTGCTTTTGTAACTTCTAAAAAGAATGCACCAGGCAAGCACTGCAAAAATAATTAAAAAGCAAATGATTCCTTCGATGGAGACGCTCCAAAATGTCTGGTCAAAAACTCCTCCGAAAGAAGAAAGTACTTTTGGCGATGCGTAGATTTCCGACCACGGACGATTATCGACAGTTTTTTCCGGCATCACGTGAACTTGATCTTTTTCGTGATTAGGATTTTGTGAATGAAGGGTTTCGCGAGTCTGCGCTTGAACTTCCGAACTTCCTACAAAAGCCAATGATAATAAAAATGCGAGATTTATAAAAATTGAAAAAAACCGAGATGATGAAAATCTATAATGCATAAACAACCTCAAAATACATATAAGTTTCTACTGACGAGCCACAAATCAACGACCCAAGCCCCAAATACTAAAGGCAAATATAGAAGTGAAGCGAAGAAAACGACACGATTCCAGTTGAAAGTGCGAATTTTTAAAAAGGCTATGACGCAGAGTGCTGCGGAACATCCTATAATTAATATCTGCACAACAAGATAGGCGATGCCGGCCATCCCATAAAAAAGGGGAAGAAGTGAAATCGCGAGCAAAGCCGCTGTGTAAAAAAACATATGTTTTTGCGCAAGTTCAACGCCCCATTCGCCAGGCATGGTTTTCAAACCGGCGCGTTCGTAATCGTTGACGCGAAAGAGGGCGATAGCGATAAAATGTGGCAGTTGCCAAAAAAAGAGAATGGCAAAAAGTATCCAAGCTCCCACTGACAGCTTGGGTTCAACAGCAGCCCAGCCCATCAAAGGCGGGATGGCGCCTGGAATTGCGCCAATAAAAAGAGCTGACATCGAAATTCTTTTTAGAGGAGTGTAGACGCTTACATAAAGGACAAAGCCCAGCGCACCAAGGGCTGCGCACATCACGCCATGATGTTTGAATAGCAAAATTAAAGAGAGCGCGGCCAAAAATAGCGAAAAAACTAACGTGGGTTTAGCTTTCAAATCGCCGGTGACAAGGGGGCGAGTTTTTGTGCGTTCCATGTAGGCGTCGACGTCTCGCTCAAATACGCAGTTCACGGCGTTGGCCGATGATACAATTCCCCATGATCCTAGAAGTAGGGTGATCCAAGCAATAAAACTCAATGATCCTGGAGCTACTGCTGCACCAGCTAGCGAAGTCAAAACAACTAAACGAGTAAGTGAGGGTTTGGTAACTTGCCAGTAATGACCTAAAAACCGGGAGGAGTTTTTAAGTGTTGAAAGAATTTTTTTCATGCCTGCTCGCTTAGACTGTCGCAGGTCTGCTTGCTAAATTTGGGATGATAAGTAGAGGGGAGTGGGTTTAAACTTTTCATGTATCTTCTAGCCAGCAGATTTTGGCTCCAAATGTTGATCCATGCAAGCATTCCAACAAACAAATGTGCAGTCACCATTTCAAAAGAGATGCCGCTATAAACAGTGGCAAGACCTAAAATAATTTGAATCGTCAACAAGAGGTGAGAGCTCATGACCAATAGGCGTGCTTTCCACACTTTGTTTTTTCGCGCCCAATGCAAAAAAGGTCTAGTTCCAAATGCTACGGCAAGCAAAGTGACGAGGGCCATAAAACGGTGAAGCATGTGCACGTTCGCTTCAAGAGTGGCTGGAAATAAAGTTCCCAGAGGTGAAATCCCATCTTGGCACAGCCAAAGGGAGTCTGGACCCAACCCACAAGCGACACTCTGACCACCATGCCTGATAAAAGCACCTAAGCACATTTGAAAATAAAGAATTATTGCAGCCCATCTAAGTCCGCTAAGAATTTTCTGAGCCTCGGCTTTGTTTGTGGAGCTAAAACTTGGCTGAGTGTTCTTTAAAGTCAAACTCAAGAGATAGACCATTAAGGCAATTACGATTTGACTGGTCGCTAGATGAGCGGTTGATACAAGAGGCGATAATCGAAGGATAACGGTGATTCCACCCAGCACGCCTTGGAAAATAATCACCGCCAATAAAATTAAGGAGAACTTAAATAGTTTTGGATGCTTAGCGCGCATTCTGAAAGAAAGAAGTGAAAGAATAATTGCGCCGAAACCCACAAAAGCGCCCAGTAATCTGTGCGAATGTTCAATAGCAACTTGCCCAACCATTTTGGGCATCACTTGACCAAAACAAAGTGGCCAATCGGGACATGCCAGTGAGCTTCCCGTGTTATGCACCACTCCACCCCAAACGACCAATGCCATAGTGCTAAGAAAGAGCAGTCCGAGAATTCTTTGGTAAATTATCATGGCAAGTTCAAGGCCCCTTCCAGGTAATTTGATGCGGGAAACCATTGATATAGAAAGAAATAAACCAAAATTCCAGTGGCCGAATTGTAAACCCAAATGGGGAACACGTAGCGAGCAAGTTTTTTGTGTTTTTGAAACTCGCCTTTTCTAGCAACCCAAAGCAATCTCAAAATAAAAGGTAAAACACCTACGGCAAGAATTATATGGCTAATCAGGATAAAAAAATAGAGCGGACGAACCCAACCTTGAGCAAGAAATTTGGTCGCAGGGTAGTTAAAATGGTAGGTCAAATAAGAAGCCAAAAAAACAGACGAAACAATAAAAGTGAGGCTCATGATTTTTTGATGGCTGATAAAATCCTTCTTCTTTACAAAATAAAAGCCAATCAGAAGTAACACAAACGCCAAAGCGTTCAAGCTTGCGTTAAAGGCCGGAAAAAATGATTGCCCTTCGAAGTTCATGAATTATAGATGCAAGGAACTAGCGCTAAAAAAAACTTAGGGCAAGTCTGTATTGATGTCTTAAAATTTTAAGTTTAAGCTCTTCAATACTTTATGAGCCACATCTCAGTTGCAGCAGATCAACCTTCCAATTATCCAAAAATTAAACGCAAACCCGATTGGTTTGGCGCGGCATCTCACGGAAAAGTGGGCATGTGGATTTTTTTGGTTACGGACGCATTCAGTTTTGCCGGACTTTTAATTGCTTATGCAGTGTTAAGGGCGCGCAATCCTGCGTGGCCAGTTCCCGAACAAATTTTGGGAATTCCTCTTTCGGCGTTTGCGACTTTTCTTTTGATTTGCAGTTCTGTGACAATGGTCCTCGCGCAATTGGCGGGCGAAGGCCGAGATTCCAAAAAAATGCTCAAGTATTTGCTCCTTACAGCATTAGGCGGAGCAATATTTTTAGGTATTCAGGCCTATGAGTACACCCATCTCGCGCACGATAAGGGCATGTCGTTTGCGCATTTTCTCAGTGATCCAGCAGGGCCTGATCAATTTGCCTCGACTTTTTTTATTGTGACGGGCTTTCATGGCTTTCACGTTTTTACGGGAGTTTGTTATCTCCTTTTTATTGCGTATTTTACTTCCAAAGGCCGTTACGACAATGGCAATGTTAATGAAGTCGAAATCTGCGGACTTTTTTGGCACTTTGTCGATTTAGTTTGGATTTTAGTTTTCACTTTTATTTATTTGATTTGATGTTTCTCTGAAGTTTCGTAAAGGAGTATTATTGTGAGTGCCCATGCAGCTAGTCCCGCTGAATTACAGCAACGAAAAGAAAAATACATTCGAGTTTTTTGGGTGTTGTGTGCTTTGACTGCCATAGAACTTGCCATCGTTTGGGCAGGAAAAGCCTTTCCTGTGATACCGCAGATGATAATCGTTTTGGGCATTGTGCTCTTCTCAGCTGGAAAGGCAGTAGTTGTTGGCTATTCCTATATGCACTTGGAACACGAAACAAAATGGCTAAAATTTGTAGCTTGTTTGCCGGTCATTGCGTTCTTGTACGCATTCTTTTTGGTCAATGATGTTAAACATGATCGACCTTTCAGTGTTTATCGAAACGAACCCTCTCGCATCTATCCTCCTTTGATGTTGGATCGCAAAAAGCACTCTAGCCACGCCGATGGCCATGCAGCAGCTCATGCGGATCCCCACTCTGCGACCCACTCAGAAACGGATTCTAAAACTGAAGAAAAACAAGTCATCGAATTCAATGATAAGTCTTCACTGAAATCTCCAGCTCCTGTGGAAAATGGCGAAAAGAAATAGTCGAAAGATTCTTTTATTGAATGAATAAGTTTCTACTCTCACTTATCGCTGGATCTGTTTTAGCACTCACAACGACAACATGGGCCTGTCCGACTTGTGCGCTCGCGGCAAGTTTTACACCAAAAACCCTTCTTTTAAGTTTAATTTTTGCAGGAGTTCCCATGGGACTCATGCTTTTTCTTGGGTATCGAGTCTACCAAGAGGAACAATATCGAATGAGCTCAAAGAAAACTAAAAAATGAATTCCAATTGGGCAATCGAAGTACAAGGTCTCCGATATAGTTACCATCCCAACAAAAAGCGGAAAGAGGACAAATCCTATCCTGAGGTTTTGCAAAATTTAAGCTTTCAAGTTCCGCTTGGAAAAATAACTGCGCTACTCGGTCCTAACGGATCTGGAAAATCGACAACCTTTAAAATTTTATCTACTCAAATTCTGCCATCAAATGGCAATGGGCAAGTTTTAGGGTTGTCACTCAGTAGCCAAGCGGCTGCGATTCGCGAAGTGATTGGTGTAACTTTTCAGTCTCCCAGTTTGGACCCTCATTTGACCGTACTCGAAAATTTAAAACATTTTGCGGCACTTTATGGATTAACAAATGATCTGCGCGATTTGCAGATCGAGCAGCTGTTAAAAACTTTTCATCTCGTTGAGCGCAAAGATTCTCGAGTTAAAGAACTCTCGGGCGGGCTCGCAAGGCGTGTGGAGCTCGCAAAAGCATTGCTTCCTGACCCCAAAATTTTGCTCTTAGACGAACCTACCACGGGTCTTGATCCTGCACTTCGTCGAGATTTTTGGTTAGAACTCTTTCGACTGCGTGATTTGGGAATGAGTATTTTGGTCACCACTCATCTTATGGATGAAGCAGATTTTTGTGATGAGCTAATCTTTATTGCAGATGGCAAATGGGCCGGTCAGGGATCTCCTTCTCAATTAAAAAGTGATTATGGATTCGACGTGATCACGATGGCTTTCAAGAATCCTGACGATATGAGTTTCGAATCTCAAGCCGTAAAAGAAATCTCTTCTTTGTTGATTGAGGGTGAAAAACTTCAGGTGAATCGCGGCAATCTCAGGATTGAATGCAAACGAGCGGCGCAAATTTTGCAAATTTTGGCCCGTGACTTCGAAAATTCTTTGCAAAACATTAGTTGGGGCAAACCTAATTTGTCAGATGTTTATTTTTCCAAAACAGGAAAGGCCTTGTCATGAGTTTTGTAAAACCTTGCAGGGCTTTGTGGCTGCGTGAAATTTTAAGATTTGTGCGTCAACCCAGTCGAATGATTGGGGCGCTGGCAACTCCGCTATTGTTTTGGCTTTTGATTGGCAGTGGCTTTGGAAAAAGTTTTCAAGACCAAGAGAGCGGACAAAATTATTTCGAGTTTTTCTTTCCTGGAGCCCTAACAATGAGCGTGTTGTTTACGGCAATATTTTCGACAATGTCGGTCATTGAAGATCGGCACCAAGGATTTTTGCAAGGTGTTTTGGTCTCGCCTGCTTCGCGAGCTTCCATCGTAGGTGGAAAGGTTTTAGGGGGGGCAACATTGGCGCTTTTTCAAGGGCTGCTATTGTTATTGGTTTCTCCATTTGCTGGAGTGGAACTGACTCTTGCTAAATTTGTCATCATTGGGCTTTTGCTTTTTGCCATGGCGATTTGTATGACGGGTTTAGGATTTATGTTTGCATGGAAGATCGATTCTGTTCAGGGCTATCACGGCATAATGAATATCGTGTTGATGCCAATGTGGATGTTGTCGGGTTCGTTGTTTCCGATATCTAAAACGGGCGGAGTCTTTGAATGGCTGGGCAAGATCAATCCTCTGACCTATGGGGTGGGGGCGTTGCGCGATGTGATGTGGAATGCAACTAGCTCTGAAGTGTTTTGGAATAGTGTAAAAAGCTTAGGAATTTTGTTCTTAATGGGTGCGTTTTTTTCTTTTGCCTCGTGGACAATAATGAAGGGAAAAAATCAAAAATATGTCGATTGAAATTGATTTTAAAAAAGCTGTTGAAGATGTCAAGGCTTTGGCCAAACGCCCATCTGACTCAGATCTACTTTTGCTCTATGCGCTATTTAAACAAAGCGAAAATGGAGATTGCGAGGGCTCACGACCAGGGATTTTTGATATTGTTGGTCGCAAAAAATTTGATGCTTGGAAAGCATTGAGTGGAACAAGCAGAGACCAAGCCATGGAAAAATACATTAGCTTGGTCACTCAGTTAAAAGCGAAATGATATCCCAGGAAATTACTCTTTGGTTTTTAATTTATCATTGTTGTCGCTGATAAACTTTTTAATGTCTTCGGTAATTCCCAACAGTTTTAGCCACTGTTCTTTGTAAAGAGTTACTGGAAAACGTCCCATTCCATAAATCGAAAGTGCACCCTTTTCACTGACTTTCATGGAAAGAGTTCCGCGCGAAGGACTTTTGTTTTTTAGCGCTTCGTTTTCGGCCTTGAGTCGTTCAATTTCGGCTTTCATATCGTCTGACATAAAAACAGTTTGAACCAGACCCTTCAAAGAGTCAAGAATTCGAAGCCCGTTATTTTTTCTTAATCGCTAGCTAGAGCTGTGTGAATACATTATCTTCCTACTCACTCATGCAAAACTCTGGTGAGACTCTCTTCAAATTTTCGCTTCAAGGCTATGCGATCGCACGAACCTTGCATTTTTTGACTCAGCTGAGAACGCTAGAGTTTTACACCCGATTTTTGAGTGCTAAGCCTTTGAGTAGAACAAAAGTTTCACGGGAGCTAGAGAGAAAACTTATAAAAAGTTTATTGGAAGTTGTGCTGCGCGATGCCGAACGGGCGGCAAAGGGTGCTTTTCCAACTTCTTTGATATTCCCCGAAAATCCTAAAAGATATTTGTCACTTTTTCCTGCGGTTTTTTTAGATGCATTAAAGATTCATCAACGCAGAATGAAAGGCGAATGGGACGCCTTTTCGGAAGAAGCAAAAATTCAGGGCGAAGCATTGCCGAAATACTTTAAACGAAATTTTCACTTTCAGACCGACGGATATCTGTCAGCGCAATCCGCATCTCTTTATGATCACCAAGTAGAAATATTATTTGCGGGTGCAGCCGCCGCGATGAGAAGAATGTGTTTGTTGCCCTTGACTCCGATGGGGGGTGATTCGCGAAAAAGTCCGCTGAAGATATTAGAAATATCTGCTGGAACCGGGGCAACGACGCGCATGCTGGCTAAAACTTTCCCTCACGCGCAAATTGTTGTCACGGATATCAGCTCACCCTATCTTGATTCTGCTCGTGAACGTTTGAAAATGTTCTCCAATCTCGACTTTCAGGTCGTTGATGCCACGCAACTCCCGTTTGCGGAAGAGTCTTTTGACGCTGTGGTTTCGGTTTTTCTTTTTCATGAACTTCCACTTGATGAACGCAAAAAAGTGATAAGCGAGGCAAAGCGTGTTCTAAAAAATCGGGGTGTCGTTTCGATTGTCGATAGTTTGCAATTGGGTGATATTTCGGATTTCGATGTTTTCTTAAAAGATTTTCCTAAAAATTATCACGAACCGTTTTTCAATGATTACATCAAAAATCCTTTAGAGGATATTTTGGCCGAGAATGCATTTCAAATGACGAGTCAAGAAACAGGATTTTTTGCAAAAGCCATCGGTGCTGTTAAAAACTTTGACGGAGAGTCAGCAAATCCCAAAACATTTTAAAATCTCCCATCAAAGAATAAAGGGGATACTGAAATGTGGCAGGTCGATTTTTTTCAATCACCAAATGTCCTATCCATGCGAAAGAGTAACCCGAAAGAAGGGCGTACAAGATAAAAACGGGGTTGGCGTTTAGAACAGCAAAAACTAGAAAACCAATCGACGTCAGTGTGCCTATAAAATGAAGGAAGCGATTGAAGGAATTGCTGTGTTCACTTAAATAATAAGGATAAAAAGCTTTAAAACTTTGAAATCTCATTTTAATACCTCAGTATTTGGGTTCGTATTTTTCATGCTCAAATTATCAAGGCCAAATCAATTCTACTCCAATACCATAGTGATCTGACACCCACGCTCCAAATTTCTTATCGTCAAACAACCTAAAACTTTTTATTTGTAGTCCCGGAGGAAACGTTCCGGGCTTCAGGGAATACCTCACAAAAATGTGATCAAATTGGTGTGGATCTTTGTCCCACGCCAAAGACTTTTGGTCGTGAGGGTCAATGCTCGAGGTTAATTTGCAAAGCGGATTGATGTCGGGGTCCCAGGTCATCATCGGACTCTTGTCGGCTTTTACGCTTAATTCTACAAAACCTTGGTTTTTAATAAATAAAAATTCGTCATGGTGACATTCGCAATTAAAATCTCCCATTAAAAAAAACAGATCACTTTCTCGAATGTCTTGCTCGATTCTTTCAAAAAGAGAGGTCAGTTCTTTTAAGCGTCTAGCATTGGAGTTTTGTTCAGGCACTCCGTGGTGCAAATGCAAATTTACGATCCCCAATTTTTGATCGCCAAAAACTCCTTTCAAAAAAAGTGCAACTCGGCGTTCGGTCAGCTGAAAAGAAAGGGGAATCTTCCATTTCCCTAACAACATTTTAAACTCGGGAACCGGTTGGGACAAAGTGACTCTTTCGGATTTCACTCGGAAAAAACTTTGAGGGGTCCAAAGGAGTGATAGTCCTTCTTGCAGGTAAAAAGGATACGAAAAATTTCCTGCACGCAACCCCACATTGGCTTCTGCGGTTTTCTTTCGGCATTGAATAGCTTTCGCAAGAATGCGCGAAAGCTTTCGAACGGGATTGACCTCTTGTAAGGCTACAATTCCTAGAGAATTTGAATCACGCAAGCCTGCCAACTGATCTTTAAGCCCCTCGATTAAAGCGTGGGTTCGGGCTTCATTTTGCTCACGTTTTTCCAGTGGCAACATGATATGGGGACGCGTGTGATCCAGTCCGTGCCAGAGGTTCTGAGTGATGAGCCGTAAGACTTTTTGCATAACTTATCGAATTCTTGATTAAATTTAACACAAATTGAGTTCTTTCCTAGTGGGGCTAGCTCTAAATATTTGAGCTGTTCAGCAAAGATATTTTTTCAAAATCGTCCAGACATCGCTTGAGACATTGAGCTGCTTAGATTTAATCATAAGTTATGAATTCTGAAGCGAATTCGCTTAAAAATATGAGTGCAGCTGATTTTGAATCCCGCGTAGTTGAACTTGGCAAAAAAGTTTTTGATTTAAGCACGCAGTTTGAATCAAGTTTTTTTGACAAAGGATACTGGTCTGGAAAGATGATGGAATGGTCCATGAATTATCCGGAGTTCAAAATCGAAATGTTTCGATTTGTCGATGTGTTGCCGAGTCTAAACGACTCCGAAGCTATCGCGGCGCACATCAAAGAATATTTTTTGCGACCTGAACTTAACTTTCCAACAGTGATTCGAGCAGGTCTAGGAATTGCGACAAGTAATTCTTTAACAAGCAAAGTGACCGCAAGTGCTATTCGCAAAAATGTTACTGCAATGGCTGGAACTTTTATTACTGGGGATTCCGTTGAAACGGCAAAGAAGACTCTTGAAAAACTTTGGAACAATGGATTTTGTTTTACGGTTGATATTTTGGGCGAAGCCGCTATCGCCGAAAACGAAGCGATTCACTATCAAAAAAAATATCTTGAGTTGATTGAAGGTCTTTCTCGTGAATCTAAAAACTGGCGCGAACAGTCAGGTTTGGAAGAAGCTCCCTATGGCAAGGTTCCTCGCGCCAATGTCTCGGTAAAATGCTCGAGTCTTTTTTCGCAGATGGACAATATGGCTTTTCGCCATTCCGTAGATTCCATCAAAAATCGTTTGCGTCCCATTCTCAAAGCTGCGGTGGAACGAAATGTTTTTGTAAATTTAGACATGGAGCAAAACGACTATCGCAATATGTTGCTGACAGTTGCTGAAGAAATTTTTTGTGAACCTGAATTCGAAAAGTATCCGCACTTTGGATTAGTGATACAAGCGTACCTGAAGTCTGCATTGAACGATCTGGATCGCGTTTTTGCATTTGCTGATAGGCGAAGTGCTCCGTTGACTGTGCGTTTGGTAAAAGGCGCTTACTGGGACTATGAAGTCATACAAGCGATTCAGCGGTCTTGGCCTATTCCGGTTTTTTTAGATAAAGCCGAAACCGACGAGAATTATGAAAAATGCACCGAAAAATTGTTGGGCCATTATCCAAAAGTATTAAGTGCTTTTGGATCCCACAATGTGCGTTCTTTAGCCTTCGCTATGAGCACGGCTGAAAAATTAGGACTTTCAAAAAGCGCATTCGAGATTCAAATGCTTTTTGGCATGGCAGAACCCTTTAAGCGTGCTTTGGCATCGCTCGGATATCGCATTCGTGAATATGCACCGGTGGGGGAACTCCTTCCAGGCATGGCATATTTGGTACGACGTCTTTTAGAAAACACTTCTAACGAGGGATTTCTCCGTGCGAAGTTCGTTGGCAATGTCGAAGCCGAAATTTTACTCAAAAATCCGGCTGAAAAGAAAAAATCTCCCAAATTAAAGGAGCCCACTATGAGTTTTCAAAACGCACCGATCAGAGATTTTTCTATCAACGAAAATCGAAAAGCATTGGAACTCGCAATTGCCCGAGTAGAAAAAAGTTTGGCTTATAACATTCCAGTTGTTGTCAATGGTGAATTGCTAAGTTCTGCCAAAAAAGTCGAAGTCGCAAATCCTTCAAAACTTTCGCAAATCGTTTCGCAAACCTCCTACGCCACAATAGATTGGGCTGAAAAAGCGGTGAATGTTGCAAATTCCGCAATGCATACCTGGGCTAAAAAGACCTTTAAAGCGCGAGCTGCAATTGTTCGAAAAGTTGCAGATCTCATCGAAGCTCAAAAGGATGATTTGTGTGCACTTTTATGTTTGGAAGTCGGCAAAAATTTTCGCGAAGCCGATGCCGACGTGGCAGAAGCAATTGATTTTTGTCGTTACTATGCGGATGAAGTTGAAACTCTCACCCATCCTAAGTCAATGGGCTCAAGTCCGGGCGAAAACAATCAATACCACTATCAGGCTCGTGGAGTGGCTGTGGCAATTGCGCCTTGGAACTTTCCTCTTGCGATTTTGTGTGGAATGACAGTGGCGCCACTTTTATGCGGGGATCCCGTGATCATGAAACCCGCAGAGCAAAGTCCCGCGATTGCCTTTGAACTTTTTAAAATTTTGATTCAAGCGGGTGTGAGTTCCGACGCTTTGCATTTTGTTCCGGGTCTCGGCGAAGAAGTCGGCGCTCATTTGGTTCAGCACAAGTTAACTCATATTGTAAACTTTACGGGATCACGTGCCGTAGGCCTTTGGATTCTTGAACAAGGCGCCAAAGTCCAAAAAGGGCAAAAACACATCAAGCGAATCGTCACCGAACTCGGTGGTAAAAACGCCTTAATTGTAGACGACGATGCTGATCTTGATGAGGCAGTGGTGGCAAGCATTCAATCCGCATTTGGTTTTCAAGGGCAAAAGTGTTCTGCACTTTCTCGCATTTTGGTTCATGAATCATGCTTTGAAAAATTTAAAGCTAGACTTGTGGAATCCGTGAAGTGTTTAAAAGTTGGCCCTGCCCAAGACACTTCTGCCAAAGTCGGTCCTGTGATTGATGCAGATTCACAAAAACGTCTCTTGGATGTGATTTCTCGCAACCAAACAAAAATTGTTTGTAGTCTGGAGATTCCGTCTGAACTCAAAGGCAAAGGCCATTATGTTCCTCCCACAGTTTTCGAAAGTGACGATTTTTCCAGTGAACTTGGGCAAGTCGAATTTTTTGGTCCATTAGTGACACTCTTTAAAGTAAAAAGTTTTGAAGAAGCAGTTCACGCATTTAATAACGTTGAGTACGCCTTGACGGGAGGAATTTTTTCGAGATCTCCTTCTCACTTAGCTCAGGCTCGCGAACAACTTGAATGTGGAAATTTGTACATCAATCGAGGAATTACGGGCGCTTTGGTGTTTAAACAGCCTTTTGGTGGTTACAAGTTGTCGGGCTGTGGTGCAAAAGCCGGAGGTCCCGATTATTTATTGCAGTTTTTGGAACCCCGAACGGTATGCGAAAACACGATGCGACGTGGCTTTGCCCCAGAAATTTCTTAATGAAGTTCCGTCAAAAGATTTTCTCAGAATACGATGCGTTTCATCAGGATCCTCGAAACAAATTGACTCATTACGTGGGAATTCCCGCTATCATGATTGGCTTGTTGGGCCTGTTGAATAGGGGTGGCCTCTATACATTCACTCGCCCTGAGTCTGTGACTCAATATTTTTCATCTTCAGGGCATACTTGGACTTTTACCCTAGCTCATGCACTTTGGATCTTTGCTTTTTTCTTTTATCTCCGAGTCGATTTGTTGTGGGGTTTTGTTTTTAGTTTCATGACTTTTTCAATGTTGTGGTTGGGGCAAGAGTTAGGTCTGACATCCAATATCGCCTTGTTTGTGGGCGGATGGATTTTGCAGTTGATAGGGCACTATCGGTATGAAAAAAAGGCACCTGCTTTTTTACAAAATCTCACTCATCTGTTGGTTGGGCCAATTTGGATTTTTTATAAAATTTTGAAGCTTAAATCATAGCTATTTTTGTTTTCTCCTCTAAAATATCGATTGGGAATAAATCTTTGTCCGATTTATTGGAGGAAACAATGAAAACGCAACGAAAATTTTTAATACAATTGTGGTCACTGAATTCTATCGTCAACGCTTTGACGATAGTTGCATTTGTCGGACTTGCCTCTTGTGCCACTAAAAAACGGGGGCATGATGCGCACGGTGGAAACGCGGCTCAAGCGGCAGCTGTTGCGATTAATCAGAGTGGATCTCATCACTCTGAAATGCATCACGGCGATGTAAAAAGTGATGAAACTAAAAAGGATCACAGTGACGCAGGTCACGCTCATACAAATCACGCTGCCGAATCGCACGACGCGCATGTGCCAACAGCCGCAGCTCCAGCTCCGCATGATGGCGCAGCGGTTGGAACAAAAGAGTTAGGGTGGTTGAAGAACGGGAACGCGCGATTTACCCGAAATGCTTTGCGAAATGATTTTAAAAAACTCGTTGCCAAACAAGTGTTGCTAAAAAAACTTAGCGGCGGGCAAAAACCCCACACAATCGTACTTTCTTGTAGTGATTCTCGAGTTCCACCGGAGTTAGTTTTTGATCAAGTGATGGGAGAAATTTTTGTGATCCGAGTTGCCGGTCAAGCCCTTGATTCGTCAGTCATTGCAAGTATTGAATACGCGGCGGAACATTTAGGATCTCAGCTTTTGCTGGTCATGGGACACGAAGCTTGCGGTGCTGTAAAGGCAGCCATTAATACACCAGTGGGAAGTTCTGCCGGAAGCGCTTCACTGGATAAATTAGTCGCAGATATCCGCCCCCGAATCGAGCAATCCATACGCAAACCTGCAGATGCGAGCGTATTAAATGAATCTTGGGCGAATACAAAAGGCATCGCTAAAGAATTGCTTGCCGAGTCGTCTATACTGTCGCATTTGGTTGCTGAAGGAAAATTAAGAGTCAGCACTGCCATGTATAGATTGGGCAGCGGAGTTGTAGAATTTGAATAGACATTATTTTTTTGTACTAGCCTCCTGTTTGAGTCTTAGTTCGTGTGGCGATATCGACAGTTCTGATGGGTACGTTGAGGCAGCCGGTTTACTAGAGAGTTCTTTTATGGCCAACCTAGGCAGCGGCTTCAATGGACCAGTTGATGGGATGGCGCTTCAGTCAGATTCAAAAATCATAGTGATCGGGCGCTTCACTCAATTAAATGGTGAGTCGTCACCCTATCTTGCGCGGCTAAACGAAAACGGAAGTCCCGATCCCAGTTTTGCATTGGGATTAAGTCTTGATGCACCTGTTTTTGAAGTGAAAGTGGATGGTGAAGATCGGGTCTACATTGCAGGAGCCTTTCAAAATTCTGTAAGCCAAGCCCTTCCTTATTTTGTGCGTCTTTCGAAAGATGGGCTGATAGACCAAGATTTTTTGGTGAATTTGGGAGCGGGTTTTGATGCGCAAACCACCGCGCTTTCTTTGGATGATGAAAATTCTATTTTTATCGGCGGAGATTTTTTAAATTTCAAAAATCAATCGCGCAGTAAATTTATTAAGCTACTTACAGATGGCACAGAGGATCTGGACTTTTCCAGCACATTGGGGAGTGGGTTTAACCTTTCAGTGAGTGAAGTGCTCACTCGCCCTGATAATACGATCTGTGTCGGTGGAGCCTTTACACTTTTTAACTCGATCTCTCATAATCGATTATTGTGTTTTTTAGAATCCGGTGAGGTAGATACTCAGTTTAAAAGTCTTTTAGGTGGAGGTTTTAATGGCACGATTCGAACATTGGCTTCGCGAGCAATGGGAGACACTGGACTTTTAATTGGTGGAAATTTTGAAGCCGTGAATTCTTTAACACGTAAGTTTGTTGCCGAGATAGAAGGTGCGGGAGCCTTTGATCACTCTAGCGCTTTGAATATTTCTGTGGGTCCTGATGCGGATGTCTATTCCATCTTGGTGAATCGAGCGGACTCCCAAGTTTTTAGCGGCGATTTTTGTCAATGGTCTAGTGTTTCAATTTGCAGGATGCTTCGCTTAAAAAACGGGGCCATTGATCAAACTTTTTTGACAAATTTGGGATCGGGATTTGATCAGAATGTTCGATCGCTGCTGGAACTTCCGAGTGGGAAGATGTTAGTGGGTGGCGAATTTTTGAGCTTCAATGGTGCAGCTATTTCGACTCATATGATTCAACTGAAGTAAGAATTGCCTCTTTATTTGGAATCTGCGATAGTTTGTGTGTTTTTAAATTTAAGTTCCAATATTTTTTTAAAAGTCTCATAGGAAACATGGAAATTTTTTTCAAACCAAGCATTCAACTGGGGAGGCGCGGTGTTAAAATTGTCGTCATTTTGGAAAAGTCTTTCACACCTCATCATTCCTTCGTCGCTAATAAGTTTTTCATCTGGGCAATAACGCTTTTGCCAGAGAGAGGTGAGTGAGCTGTGAAATGTTTTCTCCAGCTCTTCAAGTTTTTGAATTTTCCATTGATTTGAGTTTGTCAGGAGTGATTCTTTAGGCGTCAGTCCTATCGAAGGCAAATTGACTTGATGTTCTTCGCCAACTTCGAAAATAGATTCTTGAAATTTCAGGAGTTTTCGTTCTTCGCTTGAGGAATCTGTCCAAAAATCTCCCGTGACCTGAAAACTGAGTTTTTGCTCTTTTAGCAGGGATTGGTAGTGATAATTTTTAGCCACCATTTTAAAATCATCCACCTCAACGCTTTCAACAAAAGACTCCGTCACATCAAAAGGCTCATTGACTTCGATGATTTGTTTTAAAGAATCGCTCCATTTTTTAGTGACGGCAGTTTTTTTATAGGTCCTGGTGCGAGTTGTAGGTTCCATGCGTTTAAAAAATTGTTTTTCTTCATAGTGATGTGTTTTTTGCAGGAACTCAAAAGAGTGTTGTTCAGTGTAAGATCCTAGCAGTCTGAGGTTTGGAATGGACGTTGATGGTCCTTCGTAAAAGGGAGACTTTTTATAGGCATTCTCTAATATTTTTTGCAGTTGAATCCCCAAATCAGATTCCAATTTAGCATTGAGAAAAGCGACCTCAAGGTTTCCTCCCAGTTCAGCGGGTAGGGAATCAGAAAGTTTGATGTGGTGAACTTGATCGAAAATGGCACAATATGTTGATTGAAATTTTTCAAGATAAAAGTCAGCTTTTGATTTCCAGCTTCTCTGGAGCGTAGTACAGCCGGCTTGCCCCAGAAGCAGCGCCCTTTGGTAAAGGTCCGAAGTGGCTTCTGTTTTTCTGCTGTTCCAGATGTTTTTATGAAATAAAATTTTTGCGAGTGCCGGGAGACTTCGCTTTGCTGCAATCTCTGTTTCAACCTCTCTGAAAAGAATTTTGATCGCCTCAGTGATCTCCTCGTTTTTTGTTTGAGCAAGGGCGGCGCTTTGCTCTAATGCCCCCCAATTTTTTTCTTTGCTAAGATAGCTTTCAAGAACTTGAATTTGAGCTTCGGAATTTTTTGCCAAACGTAACATACGCACAGAGATGAGATCTTGTGAAAGAACTTCAATTTTGGATTTACGAACACCTTGTAGCGCTTTCTCATTTCCAGGGTCTTTTGCGAGAACTTTTTCAAATATTGGCAACGCCTCATGAGGACTTTTTTCACTTAAAAGTTTTTCAGCGCGCTTTAAGTCACTTGAACAAGCTTGAAATAGCACAAAAATGAAGAAAGGAAGTTTATTGAGAGACATGCGATGCATTTCATTGATTGTGCCCAAAAGCAAAGTGAGTTTCTGCACAAATCGGAACACTCCGGCTCAGGGCGCACAATATGCTGATCGGAATAGACGGAAATTTTTGACTTCTTGTTAAAAAACCGAGTGTTTCTGTTCCAAATATTGATATGGTCAATGAGGTATCGAATAAATTGTTTGACTGCCTGTGTGTGTCGACCTTAGACAGATGTTTAAGCACGGAGGAAAAAATATATGAAACGTATCTTAAAAAATTGTCTATTAGGTTTGGCGGTCGTGAGTGCAAACTCACAAGTGTTAAGTGCAGATTTATATCAGGCACGCAATCTTACCCAAGAAGCTGTCAATGAAGCAGCACAAATCACCGCAGGTGGTGGTGGTCAACTTTGGGTGAGTCAAAATAATTTGAATCAAGTGACTTACTTGATCAATGATTTGAGTCCAACGCCTGCGGTTCAAAGTCTAAAGCAGTATCATCGTGATGCACTTCGTGCACTGAGTTCTTCAGCAACCGAATATGATAAAGCCCGCGTTGTACAAAACAACGGAAACGAAATGATCCGTTTGATGGATGTTCTCATTCGCGATGGACGCGGTGGTGGGGATTATCCCAATGACCCTGGCTACCCACATGATCCTGGATATCCTCATGATCCCGGCTACCCTGGTGGACCTGGATATGGACGCATCCATGATACCATTCAGATGCTTGATCAAGTCGACAGCGCAGTTAGATATAGAGACTATATTGGCGCAACTCGAACAGTACAAAATATTCAAAATATTTTGGCAAGCTATCCTCGAGATCTTTACCTGCGATCCGCAATTGATTCTTTGAATCGATTGGCAGCTGTGATCAATGATCGATATGTTGACGAGTACACCCGTCAATCACAGGCACGAAGTGAAATCCTCGATGCTCGCCGAAACATACAAATGAGTGATGCTTATCGCGGTGGTGGCTACAATCCTCCGCACCCCCGCCCACGTCCTCCCGGTGGCGGACTTGTTCGTGAGAACTTGACCTGTTCCTCCTTTGGACGGGGTCGTGCAATTTGCCAAGCTTCCGGATGGGTACATTCTGCGCAAGTGCTACGTCAGTACAGCAATACGACATGTATTCAAAATTCAAATTGGGGCATCACTGGTGATTCGATTTGGGTAGACAACGGATGCCGAGCAGATTTCTCGGTTCTCGTGAGACGCTAAAAATTGATCTCATTGTAAACTCAAGAAATAGTTTCTTTATAAGCCGATAGGACCCTCAAGAATTTTAGTCTCAGGATTGAAAGTTTTTGAGGGTCTTTCTTTTTTATTATTGCGAAATTTGTGAAAGAGCTTCGTAACCAGGAAGCGACGAAAGGTCGGGCATTAAAACGATCTCAATACGTCGATTGGCCGCTCGACCGTTGGCATCAGCATTGTCGGAAATAGGGCGGGTGGGGCCAAAACTGGCGGCACTCAGTCTTTCGGGATTCATTCCTGAGGCCACTAAAGTGGAATGAACATTCAGTGCGCGGCTAGCAGCCAATTCCCAGTTATTTGCAAATTGTGCAGACTTCATGGGGACGTTGTCGGTGTGGCCTTCTACTTGAAAATTTCGATCACTTAAAGTTGCCAACGTTTGAGCAACTTCTTCGATGGCAGCCGAACCAGTTTTAGAAAGTTTTGCCGAACCTGAGGAAAATAAAACATCGGTGGAAAGTGCAACAACCATGCGTCCGCCTACAATTTTTACACTCAGTTTTCCAGCATCGACCATGGTCTTAAATTTTGCAGTGAGATCCTTAAATTCAGCAATGCGTTTTTCGGCTTCCGCTCTCCGTGAGTTGAGTTCGGAAATAGCTTGCTTCATGTTTGTAACGTCTGTTTCTAATCGAAGTTTTTCATCTGATGCGATGCCTAATTTTGATTCCAGTTCTCCGACTCGTGCTTGACTGCTTGCAAGTGAGACTTGAGATTGTGAATGTTCTTCTTCGAGTTTGTGAAATTTTCTCGAGCTCACGCAAGAAATGTTTAAGAGTCCAAGACCTGCGCAAATAAATATGGATTGAAATTTCATAGAGCCTCCCTGATGCTTAAAAGTTCACCTTAACCAATAGCAATGAGAAAACAAGTCCTATCTTGTTGAATAGATTAATTAAAAAGCTCACAAATTGCTTCTTGCGCGGGAGACAACTAATCCTGTATAACGCCGTGCATTGGGGATTGATTGTGGGAGGTAGAAAGTGCTCAAAAAAGGCAATTTTTGTAGAAGGAAAGGTGCTTTGGCGTCGGCTTTTTCCCTTAAGAGTTTCCTTCAAAAGTTCGCCGTTGCTTTCTCTACCCTTGCGCTTTGTGCAGTTGGAGCGAACCCGAGCTTCGATCTTTCGCAATTTCACGCTCAACTTACAAGTTCAAGTTTTGTGTCTAAGGATTTTCAAACTCAAGGAAGCTATCAATTTGGATGGCTGGGAAACTTTGGCAACAATTCGACATCTTATTCCGCAGATCTAAATTCTGTGCTCTCTCTAGGAATTGGTTGTGTGTCTTGTTCTTTTTTCGAAATCTCCAATGCTCAGTTCGAAAAAGGAATTGTTAGGGGGCAGAATCAATTCTTACGAGTAGGAATAGGCCGAAAACATTTGCGATGGGCTTCTATTGATGATCAGTGGAATTTGGGACTTTTAAACCCCAGATTCAGAAATGACGAAATTCAGCCCATGCAAAGCGGACTCGTAGGGTCGTGGCTTCGTTACGGTGATGAAAGATTTTCTGCAGAATTTTTTGCCAGCGGGCTTTATATTCCAGAGCGAGGAGCTTCGATCAGCACGGATAACGGAAATCTGCGAAGCGACAGTCCTTGGTTTGTCGAGCCTCCTCGGGAATTAGTTTTTTTGGATCAAAGTACGCCACTAAAATATTATCCGCAAATACCTCCTGCTTCAAAGATAGTCCAACAGCCCTCTCTGGGATTGGCAACGAGTGCACTTCTTTGGCATGGCGCTTCTTTGAAGGTGTTTGCAATTGATAAGCCTTTAAATCAGTTGGCCCTCTCCTATTCGGCCTATCTGGACCTTTCCAATCTCAGCGCTACTGTTGAACTCTATCCCCGAGTTCTGCGGCACACGTTGGTGGGTGCAGAGCTTTCGCAAACAATAGCCCAAAGTCGTATTGCAATTTCAGTGATTCAAGAAAAGCTACGCGAAGTTTTGCAAGATCTCCCTCGTGGTTCCACTGAACAAATTTTTGCGCCTGCAAATTTGTTTTCGATTGACCTTTCGCAGCGGGCTACCTTTAGTAACGCAATGAATGTTGAACTCGGTGCTCATGCCCTTTACATTCAAAAGGAAAATGACATTGATCGCGGCTCCTTTGTCGAAGGTGATACGGTTTCAATATTCCCCGACCGTTTTTTATTTAGATCTGCAATGATGTTTGAATTTAAACTTTCTATTCCGCTCGCTCTCCAACGAGATTCAGCAAATTTCAAGGTTTCTTACACGAGGGACTTGAAATATGAGAGCGAAATGATGAGTCTTGTTAGCGAATATGTCCTCGGAAAAAATTATTTCTTTGCTTTGCAAGGTGATTTTTTAGCAGCTAAAAAAGAGCAAGACGGTTTTGTTGGACAGTTTCGTTCAAATGATCGAGTTACTGGGAGTTTAAAGTATGTTTTCTAGGTTTACCCAACAAGCTCCTCACCTAGCTTTTGTGCTTCTGAGTGTGATTTTTATCAGTGCCTGCGGATTAAAATTTGGTGAAGAAAAAAGCGCTCCTCCAGAATTTAATTTGGCGGGAAGTGACATTGGATGTTTGGAACGCGCTCCCGAAGTCATGATTGATTACCTCGATGCAAAATTAAGCATTCCCGAACTTGATAAAATTTTTAGCTGCGCTGACAAAGCTCTCGTGATGTTTAGCGATCAAACAAGAGGTGCGCAAACTGGAGTGTATTCAAAAGTAGAATTAATTCAGTTTTTAGAAAGATATTTTCTAAATGGTCGCGATTTGGGTTCGGACTTTTATCAAAGTGTATTTGAGCTTAAAGTTGCAGTCATTGGCGGAACTGCTGATCAAATGGCAAAAGGTGAGTTACAATTGACTCGTGAGTTTGTCACACTTTTGCAAAATCAACTACACAAAATTTTACCTGTTCTTCCGCTGAAAGATATTGTTCAGCAAAAAAGAAGTTTTGAAGAACTTGATCACGCGAGTCAATTGTTTCGTGAAATTGGCTTGGAGTTAGGCGCTTTTCTTGAAAAACAAGGACAGTCGTATTCGTTTACTCAGTTAGAATTGGCATTAAAAGAAGTCGAAAAACTACTCCCTCAACTCTCGCTGGGACGCTTTCGAGATTCCATGGAGCTTCTCAAGCTTTGGAAAAAAACTTTTATCAGCGACCAAGGCGATGCCATTGTTAAACGCGAGTGGTCTAGAGTTCTTGGGGATGGGGCACAATGGTTTTTTCTTTTGGCCAAAGCAGAACAGTTAACTGTGAAGGGCGATACTTTAGTTTGTGGCAAAGGTCGTGAACGCCTTGTGAGTTTAGTTGAGGAAACTTTTGAAGTTCTCAAGAACTCGCTGTCACTTATGGGTTCAAAATCTCTAAAGTTCAGCGACATTGATTTGTTTATTGATCAAGTGCCCGAAGGAAAATTACCAATTCAGCGAAGCACCTTTAAAGACACTTTACGAATATTAAGTTCAAGAGTTCTTGAAAAACATCGGCTCACTAAAAAAGCGGACCCGAGCTTGATGGAGGAATCCAACAAAAGCGGACTGAGTTTAGCGGACATGTATGTCATTTTAGAACTTCTCAAGGAATGGAGTTTTTCTCAGTCCATGATTGAAGAACTGTACCTTGATCAAGGGTTGCTTTGTGTTCCTCAGCAAAAGTGGGATTTGCAATATTCGAATGTTGCTTTAACTCGGGAACAAATTGTGAAGTCATTTTCACAAATTGAAAAGCGCTTTGCAAACGATCAGTCCCTTCTGTCTCAAATGAAATCACTGAGAAGCGTTTTCATGGCATCCAACCCACTTTGGGAGACTGATCGCCCCGAAATGGCGCTGGGAAAGGGACCTCGAAAGCATTTTGGATTTTTGGAATTGAGTGCGCGAAGTGGGCTAGATCTTTTGTTTGAGACTCTTTTTGATTCTTATGGAAAATCCAGACCCAATGGTGGCCAAGTTTTTAGACTCAACAAAGCCGAAATGAATGAGCTCTATCTCGACGCTCGTCCGGTGGGGATTGACACAAAACTTATGGATCCTCGTCTTTGGACGTGGGCTGAATATCGCTTTCGCGAAGCAAATGTGTTTACGTCTCAAGGCGATGGAGACGAATGGGTCTCAATTCAAGAATTTATAAATTTGACTTTGGAGCTAATAAGCGCAAAAAAAATGGCCACCGAATTGCACACTTACTTAGATTCTCAGTGTCCGCATCTTGGAAAAGATATATTTGGAGCAAATACTCTCGAAGAGAAATGCTATTTTGCAAAGCTTGGAAGCTATTTTACGAATGCCAAAAGAAAAGCCCCGTCTTTCCAGAGCTATTTTGCTAAATTAAGTTCTCAAGAACAATCTGGAGTGGTGCAGTTGATTCGAAATATTGCTCTGCCCAAAAATAGCAAAGGAATGGAAAGCGCGTTTAGTGAAGTTCTAGCTGGAGTTTTGCATTTTGAAGAAGTGATTTTGGAAGTCTATGATGCCGATCGCTCGGGTGGCATAGATCAAAATGAAGCTCCCGCAATGTTTCATCAGTTTAAATTAGTGATTAAAGAAGCTTCGGGCTTAGAGAGCGACGCAAATCTTATGTCGGTATTAAGTTATACTTTAGCTAAAGGTAAAGTGCCGACTAAAGACATCGGAGGAATGGCTGATTTTGTATGGTGGAAACTTCAGGAGCCTTTTGTAAGCTATCACGCACCACGGGAAAATATTTTAAAAGTCTTCTCAGCCTTTGCTTCGTCTCCGTATTAGCTGTATTTGGTATTAAGTATGAGGATTCAAACTGCGCTCAGCAATCAATCAAATTCCGTAACGCTCTTGTGGAAGACTCCTCAGGATTGGTCAATAAAAGCAGTCGAGAACCTACCACATTTGATGAGCGATCATGCCTGGTGTGAGCGTAAAGCGAGCGGAACTTGCCTGTCGCTTCTGGCCCAACATTTAGATTTTCCGCAACTCGCGGAGCCAATGATTCGATTGGCTCGCGAGGAACTAGAGCATTTTCATTTGGTCTATAATTTTATGAAAGAGCGATCGTTCCCTTTGCTGTCGGAGCCAGGAAATGCGTATGCTAAACAATTGCATCTTTCCATACGCAAAGGAGAACACCAATTGCTTGACCGTCTAATTGTTAGTGCGTTGATTGAAACGCGAAGTTGCGAGCGCTTAGGCTTGATTGCTGATATTTTGATTGACGAAAAATTGAAAGATTTTTATTCACGACTGGAAAAATCCGAAGCTCGACATTCTCTCGAGTTTGTTGAAATCGCCGAAAGCATTTATGGTGTCGATACCGTGCAAAAGCGATTGAGTGAATTTTTAGTTTTTGAAAGCGAAGCTATTCAGCTTCAGCCTTTTCAATCTCGCATTCATTGAAAGAATATTTTATCGAATGGAGTTTGAGGCTTTGGGATTGGATTGGCACTGACATTCAGTTTGGGATTTGCAGCCGATCCGTGTAGCACTCATTTGTGCCTTTAGTTTTAAGATGGCGCGTGCTTTCTGACTTTGGGAATCCTCGGGGTTGAGATTGTTGGTCACCAAGCGTTCGTATTCTTGTGTTTCGATGTTTCTACATAATGTATCGGTCATGTAACCTAGCTGGCTAAAATTAGAAACGTCCATATCAGAGGGAAGGTTTTTTGAAAATTCTGCAAGTTGATAGGGGTATAGAAAATCATTTGTGCTTTCGATTGTTTCGCTAAACAGAAAAGCAGCATCACTAATATTTTTGTCGCGAATTTTGTAAACGCTAACATGGTAAGTGTGGAGCACTCCCTCCAGTTTGTAGTCGGCATTTAAACTGGGGTCTGAGTTTCTTTCGATGCTAATCAAAAATCTCTCGTCATGAATTTCTCCGTAGTATTGTTCCTTCATGCTACGACAGTATGTCCAATTGGAAGTCACTCGCTCGGCGCGTAGTTCGTAGTAGGTACTTTTGGGGCAGCTGCTTTGGAGCGCGGGTGCTGGAATTTTATTCGCGCCTGAAATTTTTTCACTGTTGACTTCCGGAACTCGAATCTGAAGTACAGGAGTGGAGCGAGTTTGTTTTTTGAGCTCACCTTGAATTTGACTCGTCGCCAGCTCAGAGGAATCAAGCCGCTTTTTTTGAACAAAAAGAATCGCTGAAGTAAGTAGTGTAAAAGTGATGCCTAAATTGATGAGGGATTTCATAGCTCAAAGCATATGGGGAAAACCCATTTGCTCAGAGCGAATAATATGTCTCGCTTAGGCGCTCGCACGGGATGTGCGCGGAAAACGCTAATAAGCGCGCGCCATAATCACTCGTTGTGGAGAACTTTTACCTGTAAACGGGCAGGTCCCCGCGCCCTTTGCTCCGTCAATCATGTCTTCTTCAAAAGGTAGGCAGCGAATGCTCGTTTCATATTTTTTAGAAATCGCCTCTTCTTCTTCCGCGCTTCCACCCCAGTGAATCCATGCAAAGCCTGCTTGGGGATCGTTTAAGTATTCTGCAAATTCTTTCTCGCTATTGATAATTTTTGAACGTGCGATCATTCGAGCTTTGGCCTTTTCAAACAGATTTTTTTGCATTTCTTGAAAAAGAATTGTCTCAACTTTTCCATAAAATTCTTCTTCGGGCATAAAAGATTTTTTGAGTTTTCGCAGTTCAGGTTCTGGCAAATTGTCCGCTGCATTGACAAAGCGTTTTACAACACAAACAGAATTTTGATCCACGTCACGTGGGCCAATTTCCAATCTCAAAGGGACACCTTTAGCTTCCCACTCGAAATACTTTGCACCAGGTTTGAGATTGTCACGGGAGTCAAATTTGACAGAAAGACCTTTGCTTTTTAACTTTACATAAATTCTATCGCAAGCGGCTTCAACTTTTTTCTTTTCTTCGTCATTTTTAAAGATTGGTACAATCACAACGTGAATCGGTGCCAAGCGAGGAGGAATGATAAGCCCTGAATCATCAGAATGGGCCATAATCAATGCGCCTATTAGGCGAGTGCTTACTCCCCAACTTGTAGCAAACACAAAATCTAGCTTCCCATTTTCATCGACAAATTTTACATCCGCAGCTTTTGAAAAAGTTTGTCCGAGATAATGGCTCGTGCCACTTTGCAAAGCTTTTCCATCTTGCATCATGGCCTCAATGGTAAGTGTTTCAAGTGCACCGGCAAATCTTTCGCCAGGCGTTTTGCGTCCTCGAACGACCGGCAAGCTCATCACGTTTTGTGCAAAATCTGCATAAACGTTTAGCATCTTGTGAGTTTCAACCAGCGCATCTTTTTCGGAGGCATGAGCCGTATGGCCTTCTTGCCAAAGAAATTCCGCTGTACGGAGAAAAAGTCGAGTGCGCATTTCCCATCTGCACACATTGGCCCATTGATTGATGAGTAGGGGCAAGTCTCTATAGCTTTGAATCCATCCTCGGTAGGTGTTCCAAATAATTGTTTCGCTGGTGGGTCGAATGATCAAAGGTTCTTCAAGTTTAGAATCTGGATCGACCACAACTTTTCCATCGATCGTTTTAAGTCGATGATGTGTTACGACGGCGCATTCCTTTGCAAAGCCTGCAGCATGTTTTTCTTCCTTCGCTAAATAGGAAAGAGGGATGAAGAGAGGAAAATAGGCATTCACGTGTCCTGTTTCTTTGAAACGCCTATCGAGTTCACTTTGCATTTTTTCCCAAATTCCATAACCATGTGGTCGAATCACCATGCAGCCTCGCACATCGGAATGTTCGGCCAGTTCTGCGACTTTGATGACGTCTTGATACCAGTCCGAATAGTTTTGTGCACGAGTGCTAATTTTTGAATCCATAGTGTCGGAATCCTAATGTATGAGAGCTAGCTTTTCAATGCTTGTGATTGTGTCCATCGCCTTGAAAGTGTGAATTTCCGCTTTCATCAACCCAAGTCTGCTTGGAGCTAGGGAAAACTCCCAGAGGAAAGTCGCTTTGTTTAGTGGCTTCAAACAAAAAACCACTCAGTTGATCTCGAGAAATGAGGAGATCTTTTCCAAGGATATTGGTGGGAGTAGTCATGAATGCCCGAATCAAAATTTTTGATTCGCTTTGATCGTGTAGTTTGATTCTATAAAATTCGGCAACAGGCAGAGCTTCGTTTTCACGATAAGCAGGCTGCTCACTCTTGAAGGTGATAATTCTAGTGTCAATATCAACTTGGATTGTTTGCGAGGGGGGAAGCGATTTTTGGGAAAAATCGGTAGAGATCTTTTTTCCCATTTCACTGCTTGTTAAAAAGATCTGATCAAGTGGAGTGATAGCTAATCTCAGTTTTTCGGGCAAGGTTTCGAGAATCATTTTATGACTACCGAGAAGGTTTGTTTTTAACTGTGTTTCAGTTTTTTTAATAAGCTTCTTAAGCTCTTCCGCCGCTGCGCATGACTTTTTCTTTATCTCTTCAGCGGATTGCGGGCTAAATTTTTGCTTTTTTAACTGGCTGTAAATGTCGGAGTGCGTAGTCATAAGCTGGCTAAGCTCATTCTCAGGCAACAGATCAAGCCTGATCCACTCTATCGGAGTGTACAGTGCTGGATAACTTTGATGACAATGAAAGACAAGTTGGACAAAATTATTCCAATGAGGAGATTTTAGGAACTTAAGATCGTTGGGACTTGCACTCGAGGAAAAATGAAAAACAAAAAAATTCATAACAACGGGTAGGCGACTTCGGCGTAAAATTTTTCTTAGCATGAACTTGTAAGATTATATGCGAATCCCTAAATAAAGCATTCCTTGAAATGATAAAAAATTTAAATATCGTTCTTCGATTTGAAAACTTGTATTGTCGGCAATAAAGGTGAAGCCACCAAAAATGCGTTTTCCATTTGAGCCCAAGGCTAAACGCAAAACTCCCTTTGCTGATAGACTGATATCGGATTCTTTGCCGTGACTTTGGCTGATAAATTGCTGCGTTTGCGGACCTGCGCTCAGGCCTAAGTTCGCGTGAAAAAAGAATGGCTCACGGATAATCCAAGTTTGTCCATAGCCCGCGCCGCCTGCAACGGTAACAAACTCTGCCCAGACTATTGACCCAATTTTTCCGTAGCTATCAATAAGATTTGTAGGTGCAAGAGTTGAATCTGAAGATATTTTTTGCCAGTTGACGCTAAGAATATAATACCAAGATCCGCCACTTTGGCTTTGATAGGAAGTGTTGTTAATTGCTGCAGCGTTGGACAAGCGATCGGGGTTTTTGGTGAGACTGAAATTAAGCCCAATAAACTGGCTTCGTAAATCATCACGAATGATATTTCCATTTTCTTCAAAGAATGTGGGGTCAAGCTCTTGAGTATTGTCTAAATAATAGCCCTTGAAATCTTGAAAATAAAGATCCAACCCAATGGCTCCACTAAAAATGTGAAACTGATAGTCGGTGTATGTTGAAGTTCCATGCGTATCACTATCAAACTCAGGATCAAGTTCGCTGAACGAGAGATAGGTTCCAAGCCAACCCCAGTCGACTCCAAGCCCAATTTTTCCACCGGTATTTTGCTCGTAACTTAGGGAAGGGGCTGCAATGCCGGCGATTGGTAAAATCTCCAAGGGAATACTGGGTACGACAATTCCCATTCGAAGGCTCACGGTTTCAAAACCGATATCCTGAGTGGCGGCAAATATGGAAGTGCTCAGGATTGACGAAATTATATAAATGCTAAGTTTGCGCATGAGGATAATCTTTAGATACTAGTACTTTTCAACGGGCGAGCGTTTGGCATCCTCAATGGTTTTATCTCGCGCTTTGGTTTCGCCCACAAGACGAGCGCGAAGTTTGAATGTTTCTAAATTCAAATGATCAAATTCCTGCATCGAAAAACTTTCGCGCGCAGGCATTTTTGATTTGAATTCTAAAATTGTCTCGGCAATTTTATTTTGCAAGGCTCTGTCACAATTGGCAATTCCTTCCAGCGCTTCATTGGCTAAATGATTGCGGTGGCAAAGCAAGACAAAATGATTTCCCGCTTGAAGAGCTAATTCACAAGCTCGTTTCAATGAAAAAGCATTGATAATAGCGCCCATATCAAGGTCATCGGTCATCACGAGACCTTTAAATCCCAAGTCTTCAATAAGTAGCTTTTGAATAAAGTAGGGATTGAGTGAACTGGGAAGGGGGCTGGAATTTAATTTGGGATAAAAGGCATGTCCGATCATTTGAAAATCAACTTCAGACACTAACTTTCTGAAGGGAATCCACTCCCAGGATTCTAGTTCTTCTCTACTTCGTTCGATATTTGGCAATTCATGATGGGGGTCAATCACTGCGCGTGAATATCCAGGGAAATGTTTGCCACAGCTGTAAATTTTTTCAAATCTGAGCGCATCATTAAATGCACGAGCATTGCTGACAACTTGCTCAGGGGTGTAACCATAGCAACGATTCTTTAAACTGTTATCTAAGTCGCCTTCATACGAAATATCCAAAACAGGACAGAGATCTAAATTAATGCCAAACTGCCGAAGTAGGCGTCCCGTAAGTTTTCCATGAAGGCTGATATCAGAAAGTGTTCCAAAATCCACGAGCTCTTTTGCACTAGCGGGTTCCTGCCCAATTTCTCGAAGTCTAGCGACTCGTCCACCCTCTTGATCAATGCAGACGAGGGGGGGAATTTTGGAAAGTTCATAGAGAGAATCCACCAAATTTCGTAATTGTTGGGGGCCTTTGATGTTTCTTCCAAAAAGAATAAAACCACCGGGCTGAACTTTTTTGATCAGCTCAACCTCGTGTTGAGCAAGTGTTTCGCCATCGATTCCTAAAATTAATGCTTGATTGATAGACATAGAGCCCTTCACCCTATCAGAAAAGTGGTTTATAAAATACTCTAGGGAAGCTGAGGGAAAAAAAATGAGTGAAAAACAGAAGTCCGCGTTCTTTGGGAATCCATGGCTTTTTGTGCCGGCTTTGTATTTTCTAGAAGGTCTTCCGTATTTTGTGGTGAATGCGATCCCCGCGATTATTTTTAAAAAAATGGGTATTCCCAATGATGAACTCATTGAGTGGACCACACTTGTCACTTGGCCTTGGACTTTAAAAATGTTTTGGAGTCCATGGGTTGATTCAATTTCGACCAGACGTAAATGGGTTATCGGCACTCAGCTTTTGTGTTTGTTAGGGGTATTTGCCTTTGCCTGGGTGCAGACTGGGACTGATCCTTGGAATCATTCTTTAATCATACTTGCAATTTTAGCACTGGGAAGTGCCACCCATGATGTGGCCGCCGATGGATTTTACCTTACGGCACTCAATCATTCTGAGCGAAGTTTTTTTGTGGGTATACGTTCAACTTTTTATCGTATCTCGAGAGTTTTTGTTACCGGAGCAGTGGTTTGGTATGCGGGATCGCTTGAAGAAAATGGAATGGCGTCTGCCAATGCGTGGAAAAGAGCTCTTCTCATGTGTGCAGGAGTCTATATTGTAACCATTGTTTTGGGTGCGTTGACAATGTCTAAACCGGCAGGGGATCTACCCAAAAAGTCTGCGCTCCTGTCGTGGGGTGTGGTGAGGGAATACTTTGACCAGCCTCACATTGCGATTGTGATTTTCTTCATTCTTTTTTATCGCTTTGGCGAATCCATGGTGGGCGTGATGTCGAGTCCATTTTTTTTAGATAGTCATGCAGCGGGAGGATTGGCACTCAGTACCGTGCAAGTTGGGCAAGTGGGAGGGGTTGTGGGAGTTATTGGGCTCATCCTGGGCGGAATCAGCGGGGGAATAGTACTTTCGAAATTTGGTTTGAAGAAAAGTTTTTTACCCATGATTTTTTCTATGTATATCCCCAATCTTTTTTACTTGTGGGCATCGATTGTTAAACCCGAAATGTGGGGCGTTCGCACCTTGGTTTTTGTAGACCAGTTTGGCTATGGGTTTGGATTTTCTGCCTACATGGTATTTTTAATGTTCATTGCACAAAATTCTAAATTTAAAACTGCCCACTACGCCATTTCCACAGGGCTTATGGCATTGGGCGCGTTTTTTGCCTCATTTTTTTCGGGTAAAATTTATAAGTTTTTCGCGGTGAATTTAGGTGAAGGCCAAGCCTATATCGGATTTTTTCTTGTAACTTTTTTAATCTGTATTCCCGGACTCTTGATTATCCGAAAGTTGCCTTTAGAAGGTGAAGATGTTTTTGAGGGGCCTCAAGGCGCTGATTAAATTTACTGGTTGAAAATGTTTCAGCCTGATTTCATCGGTAATAAAACATCGAATTTTAAAGCTCGGTAATACTTTGATTGTTTGTATGCTGCGTTCCGACTTGGTGTTGAGTTTATGCGGAACTCCGGCGGATTGAGTGGGCTAGGCGATTACAAAGGTCTTATAAAAGCAGTCAGAAGAGCAAAAAATTTTTGATGAACTATGGAAGGAGAATGTTTCATCTCATGTTTTCGACGTTTCATGATTCGTACCTAAGTTCTTCATTGTTAACGGTCTTGAAAGTTTTTTCTTGCAACGTGAACATCAAAACTTTGCCGCACAATTTTGTTTGGTTGCCTCTTAATTTGGTCTAGTCTTCGAATTGATATGCAAAGTCAAAGTGATCACAATTCGGCAATTCCCTGGCAGAACACTTATGCAGTTTTGCCCCAGAGATTTTTTTCACATGAGATTCCTGAAATTTGCCCTAAGCCGGAAATGATTTGTTGGAATAAGGAGTTGGCTGAGTTTTTAAATCTCAGCGATGCTTGTTTTGAAAATGGTTCAAAGATCGAAATTTTTGGCGGGCAAAAAGTTTCGTCAGGCTCGATTCCTCTTGCGCAAGCCTATGCTGGACATCAGTTTGGGCATTTTGTGCCGCAGTTGGGTGATGGAAGAACTATTCTGCTTGGGGAACTTCGCGCACAAGATGCAAAACTTTACGATGTGCAGTTAAAAGGAGCTGGGCAAACAGCTTTTTCTCGTCGCGGTGATGGGAAGTCAGCACTTGGACCCGTGCTGCGAGAATATTTGGTGAGTGAGTTTATGCATCGGGTGGGGGTGCCTTCCACTCGAGCTCTTTGCGCGGTGCTAACTGGTGAGAAAGTGCAGCGGGCTGAACTGGTCCCATCTGCTGTCATGGCTCGCATAGCTGGAAGTCATTTAAGGGTAGGAACCTTTCAATATTTTTCAGCAAAAGGTGATGTTGAGGCACTGGAGATTTTGCTAAATTACGCGGTCAATCGACACGCTCCTCAGCTTTTGGGTTCAAAAAATTTGCCCTTGGAATTTTTAAAGTGGCTGGTGGCGAAACAAGCCGAGTTAATTGCCCATTGGATGTCGCTTGGATTTGTCCATGGTGTGATGAATACCGATAATTTTTCGATTGCCGGCATCACCTTGGACTTTGGTCCCTGTGCATTCTTAGACGAGTATAAACGCCTAAAAGTTTTTAGCTCAATTGATCGCACGGGCCGTTACGCCTACGCAAACCAAGCCCCTATTGCACAGTGGAATTTGTGGCAATTCGCCCTCGCCCTGCAGCCGTTAGTTGAAAAATTTTCAGGGAATTTTGAGGAAGAAGTTGCGGCCGTGCTTGAAAGTTTTCAAATCCAGTATACCGGCCATTATCATGTGAAAATGCTTGCTAAAATTGGCATTCGAACTGCGAGTCCTTCTACGGTCGGGTTGCTTGCGCAATGGCTTGAGTTTTTAGAGCGCGAGCAACTGGATTTTTCGCAGTCTCATCGAGATTTGAGCAAAGAACTTTTAGATCTTCCTTCCCAACTTTCCCATATTTCTGCGTTTCAAGTTTTTAAAAAAGAACTCATTGACGAGCTTCTTAAAAATGATTCGTTGGAAAGTTTTCCGAGTAAATCTTCGCAATTTCTACAGGGAATTGCGTTGCAAATGAATCAAATAAATCCTTGCATTATTCCGAGAAATCACAATATAGAAGCCGTTATTGAGGAAGCAAATCACGGTGACTTTAGTCCCTTTCAAGATCTGGCAAAGGCATTGAAAGAGCCCTTTACCGAAGGTCAAATGCAGGAGGCTTGGGCCCAAGCTCCATCAGTTGAGCAAAGAGTTCTGAAAACATTTTGTGGCACTTGAAGTCTCTATGTCGATCGGTATTCCGTCAAGGATTGCTATTCAAATACGCCTAGAAGCTAGAAATTCAATGTCTTAAATTTAAACAGAGAATGTCTACAATATAGGCAGTATTAAGATTTCGTAAAATCTTATTTTTTAATACTTATATTCCGATACAATATGACTATGCAAAAGTTTGTAATTTTTGGATTTGTCTCAATAATGGTTTTTACCTCATGCTCAAAAATTGTTTCTAAATCCTCTAATGGCACAACTCAAACAGTCAATACTTCCAGTGGATCTGGTGCTAATGGAAGTGGTGCAGACGGGGATTCAAATTTCAGTCAAGCTGCAGCTGGGGAAGGCGTTTGCAGTTTTCTTTCACCACTTCCCGCGGATTTTACCCAAAGCAAAGCGCATACTTTTAATTTCAATTGTCTCGCGCCGAGTGGCGCTACTATCAAAGATGTTCAGTGCAGGCTGGATCAAGTTGCGTGGGTTGCTTGCCAATCTGATACTTCACATCCGCTAAGTTCTTTGAGCGAGGGACCTCACTCTTTTGAAATTCGTTATACGAGTGAAGGTGTTAACCCTTCCGATCCAGACATTGTCTCAATTTCGCGCAGCATTTTTTGGACCGTGGATTCTCTTGCGCCCATCGTTAACATTACCCAAGCACAAGTGCAGACTTTGTATCCGGCATTTGCTTTTCAAGGGAGTGATGCTTTAGGAAGTGGTATATCAAAATATGAATGCAAATTGTATCAAAATGGGCAAAGTGCGACTTGGGAGCAATGTGTAAGTTTTAAACAATATCTTACCCCAATTGAAAGCGCTAAAACTTATTTCTTTCACGTTCGAGCAATCGACCGAGCGGGAAATATTTCTCCCGACGCAGTTTATCAGTGGATATCGGGATCCCCCATAGGTCCAACTTGTCGACTGGTTACCGCGATGCCCTCTAGTGGATATCTCAATGCGACTTCAGTGAAAATAGATTTTTCTTGCACTTCTACCAATCCCATCAGTGAAACACTCTGTAGCGTCAACGGTGGAAGCTTTGCCGCTTGTACCTCGAGTACATTTCATCAACTGAGTGGCCTTGCTGATGGATCAGTTGTGACATTTTTGGTTAAAGCCAAAGACAATGCCAATGTCACCGGATTGCCAAGTGTTCCTTGGACAGCAATTGTTGATGTCACTCCGCCAGTTTCTAAAATACATCAAATTCAATCTATCAATCCCAATGCCCTCACGTTTTTCAGTGCCACCGATGCTAGCCCCGGAATGGTACAAAGTTTGGAGTGTTCCGTGGTTGGGCTCCATGGATTTATCAGTTGCGCTTCTCCTAAGCTCTATACAGGTTTAACTTTAAATCAAACCTACGAATTTCAACTTCGCGCTAAAGATTTTGGAGGCAATGTTTCTCCCGTGGTCACAAAAACTTTTACTTCAAATACTTCTCTTTTCAGACCTACTTGTACCCTAACACCCAATCCTCAGTCTCTGTGGTCTAATCAAACAAGTAGAAGCTTCAGCCTTCAGTGTGATCAAACTGTAAGCACACTATGTAGTGTGAATGGTGGAACTTACAATGCCTGCTCTTTTCCGCTAAACGTGCCTACAAGCAGCAGTGCATCCTATCAATTAAGCGTGAAGTGCGTAGATGGCTCATCAGCCGAGTATCCTTGTGGCGTCAGTCAATGGTGGGTAGATTTGCTTGCGCCCACTGTTCAAATTACAAATCTTGAGTTTGTAAATTCTAAGACTCAGATCACTTTTCAAGGCGCAGATTTGGGCGGTAGTGGCATTTTGAATTTTGAATGTAAGTTGGATGGAGTGTTTGATTGGAAGCTTTGCAACAGTCCACACTCGATGACTGAAGGAAACACAGTAGGAACGACTTATACTTTCCGTGCACGGGCGCGCGATGGAGCGGGGAATTTGAGTTCGGAAGCTGTTAAAACTTGGACTAAAGCTGCAGCAATTACAATCGTAGCTTCCATAGGAGCGGAAAAATGTTCGAATGTTTGCTCAGCGAAGGGCTTAGTATATGCCAATCGATGCTACTCAGGTGAAGTGCGACGTGAAGAAGGCGGAGTTGTGTATGTGCATGGCACTTTTGGTAGTGGAAACTTTTCGAAGATTGGTGTCGAAAAACATAAAAATTATAAATACTATTGTTATCACTATGGCCAAACAATGGACTACGATTTGACGGACATTACGATGGGTTGTGAATGTAAGGCTCTCTGATTTTCACTGTGAACGGGGAACGGGAGTTGAAAAAATGAATGTTAGAGTCCGACGATGTTGCTTTAATTATTCATTGGAAGAGTATTTTTTGTTTATTTTTAATATTCAATCATCAGTAGTGAGTTTGCGACGAGGCGGGTTTGATCCTTTGATACTTTTTAGGGATTTCACCGGACCAAAATGCCTGCCAGTCCTCGTTCCAGTTTTTTGTGTCATCTTCTAGACAACGCTTCTCAAAAATGTCTTTAAATGTAAGAATTCTATTTGTAATTTTTAGTGATTCAGCTGGTGATTCTAAATGTGCTCGTGGTCTTTTTATAAGCTTTTTTGTAAACTGAGAGGTCATATAGTTTTTGTAGACCATAAATAAAGCAAACTTCTGGCACATCATCCCGTGTGTTTTGGAAAACGATATAGTCTCTTTGGTAAAGGGAGCGAGTCCTTGTTTAATTAAAAGATCAACGTGGTTAACTGGAAAAAGAATGTTCTGAAAGTTTCTCGTTGCTTTGGATGAAATTGTTTCGTGGCGAATAGAAAGATTTTTTAAATCTATTTCGACGGCTCTTTTGTATTGAAAATGTTCATCACTGTAAATCGTGAGCGACTCCGTCGGTTGAATATCGTGAGCTCTTTTGATGGTTCCTAGTGCATTTGTTCCTCTGTTTTTAAGCTTCCAAAGTCTTTTGAACAAATCCTTGGTAGCAATCCGAATCGCTTGAGGATTAAATCTTCCGTAGAGTTGGTTTAGCTCATCACGTTTTAGTTTTTGACAGTCACTGGTTCGACCCTTTCGATTCAAAATCGCTGCATTGAAATCATAAATAAAAAGGGAATTGAAGCCTACGGCTTGATTGATATAGTTTGGTTCATATTGGCTCTTCGCAAAATTTTCAAGTCCATCGTAGCAAATGATTTCATTCAATTTAATCTTTTGGAGTATTTCGTATTGAAAGGCAAGCGCTTGTTGGCTCATTCGTTTAAGTCGGATTTGTGCGCTTCCACAGCTAATGCCTAACCTTCGCGACAGTTTTCGAATCGAAAGGCCATGGATAAATAGAAAAAAGATGTTTGAATTCAAAGCGGGATCTGGGTGTTTGAGTCTAAAATGAAGTTTTAGATGATTTTCAGCGAAGCGAAAACCGCATTGAGTACATTTAAATCGCTGTCGCCGCTTTTTGTGAAGACAGGCAATAGGATCTGAGAATCCACTTCGAATGATGAACTTTTTTGATGCCTGGCAGTTTGCTTTGGGGCAACTTTCCGGAAAATCCCCGAGCAGAAAACCGAGGTCGGATTTTAAAGATGGTTCTAGTTTCTCCGAGGGCATAGGTCACGCGACCCGTGCATTTTTTGGACCATGTATCCCAATCCAGCTCCCGTTACCCGCTCACAGTCATTCCTCAAAGGGAATCGCATCAATATCTTTAACGAATCGGCTTTCGTCGCTGACTCCGTCAAATTTTAGTTCTACTCGACGATTGCGAGCGTAGGCCTCTAAATTTTCGGCTGGATCTAAGGGTTCGCGCTCTCCTCGGCCAGAGTACACGGTTCGTGACTTTTCGACTCCTAAACTCACAAGGTAATCCGTCACTGATTTTGCGCGGGCTTCAGAAAGTACCAAATTCACGTTCGAGGTTCCTCGTTTATCAGCGTGACCACTGATATCAACAAATTCCCAATCTTTTTCGTTCTGGTTGAGCAAATTGGCTAATTTTTCGAGATATTTTTTACTCGGTCCTTTGAGATGTGACATTGCTGTGTCAAAAAGAATTCGATCAGATAATCGTAAAGTCACTTGTCTTGCCCCAGTGATTTGCGCCTGAACGGGTTCGGAGGGTGGAAGCGGAAGTGGTGCAGGAATGGGGACGAGAGGAACTTCCGCAACAGGTGTGGGCATCACAGGTTTTTTTTGAGAAACTCGAAAATTTCGATCTCTCATTCGCCGTTTGGGTCTGGGATCATCCAATGCAAATCCCATTTGAAAAAAAATCGTGCCCATATAAATTTGTTGAGAACCTAAATTAAAATCGGTTTGCAACCGAGTTCCGTATCGGTAGAGGGAGCCATTCGACAAAGAGTCCCAGTGAAGCTGAACTCCGCCGATGAGTAAAAGAGTCACTTCGCTTTGAGGGCGTTCGGAATAAGTATTGTCAGTACCAAAGTGAAGTTCAAAAATTGGACCGATGTTAAAGGCCCCTGAGCGATGCCGAATACCAAAATCCATTATTCCGCTTTGGGTGTAGATTTTGGTGTCAATATTGTTCAAAGTACCTTTTAGGCTCGAATATCTAAATCCCACTCCAAAGTCACTTACCCAGTTCTGATTGTAAAACGCCAAAACTCCCCCAAGCCCTAAATTGTAGCCTGACTTATTTGCTTCACCAGGAAGGGAAGTGCTGAGTTTTTGGAAGCCACCATATATTTCTCCCAACGCCCATATTGAAGAAGGTCTGGGGTATTTTGTCGAATTGTTAGGTGCTTTATCGGAGTTTTGAGAAAAGGCGGGAATCGCTATGAGAAAAGAAATGAGAACTACAAGGAAATGCATATATTCGTTAGTGTAACTGCTTGAGCGAAAATTTCAATCGATGTTAAAAAATTGCTCCCTAAATTCGAGCAAAAGATGCTCATCGACTTCACCTTTGTTTGAAAGTCTGGTTTCGAAGCCTTGCCAAAAATTTTCTTTGTCCACTGGATTTACAATTAATTTTGAGTATTCACGAAGCGAGGTAGCAACGAGCGACTCCCATTGCTTTTTTGATGGGAGATCTAAATCGATTTCGGTTTGGCGGATAAAAAATTTTTGAAATCTCTTTCTTTCATTTGGGGAAAGACTTTGCAATGCTCTGATCAGCTCCATACGTTCGTCAAAATTGATTTTGAGGTCAACATGATTTAAATCTTGCATATAATTTTCGATCAACTCGACCTCTTCAGTTTGAAATTTAACTTGATCTTGTTTAAAGAGTCCCGCAATTTCTGGAGGTAAATATCGAAAATCAATGCGCTCAGGAAAAAGTTCATTTTTCGATTTTTGGGCTCCAAGAACTGCAATCGTCGATGACTCAGTCTTAGATCTTAGACTTTCGGCGGCAAGAATTTTTGAAGTTTTTAGAAAACTTTTTCGCAAGGATGGATTCTTCAACGATTTTTCGATTTCTACTTTGGGTCCCTCAGAAATAGATCGATTCAATCTCAAAATGAACGTGCAAAGAATGCAAATGAGCGTGAATCCAAAAATCTTGCGCATATTCTAGTTTTTGCTATCAGTTTTACTTTGCTTTTGCAGAATTTTTAGCGCCTGATTCAATGATTCTGCGAGGTCCGAAAAATAGTCATTTTTTCGAAACCGCAGCTCGCTCATCTTTTGAGTTTCGACCATTTGGTCAAGAAAATTCTTTAAGCGTACCATGGGACCAGCAATTCGATGTGACACCCACAATCCTAAAAAAGATATCGAAGTGAGTAGGCTTATGCTCGCAAAAAAAAAGACCTGTTGCATCCAAACTTTTTGCTGAGTCACAAAATCAAAGAAGGGGTCAGCGGCATCTAGCTTTGCTTGGATTCCAAGGTCCATAAGCTTGCCAAAAAGCGCTTGAAAGGTGAAAAAAAATATCCCTACTGAAATGAGGGCAATTAGAAGAGCGTATAAAATCAGAGTGAGCTGGAAGCGCGGATGGATGAGCAGATTACCGCTTCTTTTTTGAAGGCTCGCGTCGGGGGAAAGGGGAGCACTTTGTGGAAATTTACTGGAATTCATCTTGGGTCTCCATAGGTATACAATATGCACAATAAATAACTGCATAAGGAGAATAACGTGTTTCCCAGCTTTTGTGCAACAGGAGTGAATATTTTTTAGACACTCATTTGCCAAATTTTGGTGAACCCGCTTGGTTCTCTCAATGCATTGTTCAAAATAGATGCCTAAGGAGCAATTCGCATGATGCATTTTAAACGGAATTTAAAGGTGTTCATGCTTGCGGGTATCGTCTTGGAACTTTCCAGTTGTAAATCAAAAAAAGATCCGGATATCAATTTGAATTCCTCTTCCGAATTTAGTTATGATTTTAGTTTCAACGGTTGCAAAACAGGGCAGCATAGGTTTTCAACACTTGAAGAAATGTGTATAGGTTTAAAAGATAAAATTCTTAACAATTCTTGTGCGCTTGAAATGCGTAAATCGTATTTTCTTGAAAAAAAGTGCGTAGGTAATTTTGCCATTGATTCATTCGAAAGATCTGAAGAAGTGATCAATATCAATCGAGGTGACATTCAAGGCATGATGAAGTCGTATCCATGGGATTTGCCTAAGTCCGATGAGTCTTTCAAATTACGCGAAGTAGGTATATTTTTTGATTTTAATCCCGCAGGTCTTTCTGAGATGTACTTTTGGCTCATGCACAATAGCCTCACCAGTGACGAAATCCGAACTAAGATCGAAAATGCAGTGAAAAACATCATGACAATTGTCGCCCGGAATGGGCATGGTCCGAATTTGCATGGAGAGTTAAAGAAGTTCCGACTTGTGCATAATGGAACTAAAATTGAGTTCGATTCTAAGGAACATATTATTTATCTGCCAAATACGATAATGCTTGGAGAAACTTTAGGCCGTTATCTAGGTGAACTTGAATATTATATGGAGAATTCTAGAAAGCAAAAAATTCCATTAGTTGTTCCCGAATTTTTGGGAGAATTTGGTGGAGCTCAGTTTGAGAAAGACTATGATCCCGCTAAACAAAGGCCTATTTACGCAAGATTTTTTGAGGAACAATTGCCACAGTTAAAACGTGTTTTGCAAAAACAAAGCACGATTAGCCAACTTCGACTCAATACTTACAATGAATATGTGGAACCCTTAAATTTATACCAAGGAATTTTATCGGTGAATGTCGCCTCGCTCGATGGTGACAGTGAAAAAACGTTGGAGAAAATCTTAAACCAATTCGAACTACTGCCACTTGCATTTCGTCAGAGGTATTTGATCTCAATGAATGCCCCTTCGCAAAGCAATCGATCTACTAACGGAATGTCGCTAACGTATCGCTATGACTTAGTTGAGAGTTACCTGAAAAATTTATTGAAGTATGTGTCTCAAATAGAAGCAATCGATGGTCTCTCGATGATTCAACCTGTGGAATGTCTCTCACGAAACGAGGAAGAGTATAGAAATATTTTAGGAAAGCCTAAAGGAATTCAAACAAAATGCGGATCGGTGATTGATGGGGTTGTGAATTTCCCAATTTCACGCAAAGGCGATCAATATGATATTACTCCCTTGCAAAGTGTGGAAACGGAAGTCTTTGAAGAACTGCTAGGAACTCCTTAGATTTTTTTTGAAATAAAGAAATTGTTACTTTTGATACTGAGGATTTCGTTGAATAAAAAGTTTCAATCCGGTCTGAGCGGTGTGTTTGACTTTGTTTTGAAGGAACGAAGTAAATCCAAAAATCTTGCCCACGGGTCCAAGTGCCATTCCTAGCCATTGCTTGAAATCAAAAGTGTCTTTTTGCCGGTATATTTTTCCGTCTAATATTTCAAATTGTGATGTAATTTTGTTGTGAACAATTCTTCGTTTGGGTCCATAAGGATAAATTGCTTCCCATTTGATCGTGGCGCGTTGAAGTTCCGAATCGAGCTTAAAGTCGTCATATCTTATTTCAATTTCTTTAGCGCGAGTGACAAGCATGTGCCACATGGCTTGAACTTCATTTGAGGGAAGATCCTCAAAAACTGGATCCCAAAATTTAGCTTCAGCATGATAATGCTTGATCATGCCTTGATAATTATGAGACTTAAATGCCTCATAGAATTCTTCAATGAAATGTTTCACGATTGATATATATTAAAAATCATAAAGTAATGAAAAGCAAATCCTAAACTCACAAGCACATGCCAGAGTTCATGGTAACCGAAAAAATCTTTTATCAAATTGGGTCGCTTAAACGCAAAAATTACCGCTCCAATTGAGTAGCTAGCTGCCCCTAAAATCAGATAGCGACTTTGAAAAGCACTAAGTCCTTGCATGATATCTTTGATGCGGAATACAAAGATCCAACCCATGAGTACGTATAATCCTGTCGAAATCATCCGATGCTGTGCCCATTTAGGAAATTTTTCTTTGAAGAGGGTATAACTTACTCCCGCAAGAGCTAGGCCCCAGACTAGCACAAGTAAAATTTCTCGATGCGGTGGAGAAATCGTGTGCATCAAAATCGGGGTATAGGTCCCCGCTATAAAAAGATAAATGGCAACCATATCAATATTTTCAAGTTTTTGTGCAAGCTTCCTGCTGATGTGAAAGCCATCATCTAAAAAATGCACCACACTGCTCGCTACGAAAACCAAAAGTCCACTGAGTCCATAAATCATGCAAGAGATTAAATGTTCTTGCCCATCGCGAAGTTGCGCCTTTTGGAGAAGCACCACCAGTCCTAAAGTTGCAACAAGTGCTGTTGCTAAATGAATCTGTGCTGCGATTGTGTTTGATATAAATTTACGCCAAGTGTGATCTGGTCGCTTGTTAATGTGTTTTTTAATTTTTGCTTTCACGGCGCCGATCTTAGCACACGTAAAGTTTGAAGGCTAAGCGGCTGAGTTTACTCGCTACGTCGGAGATTAGAATGCAGGGTGTAATCTCCTAGCACGGGAAGATTTTTTAAGGTCAAATGCATGCGGCTCCAACCTGTAGAAGAGATGCCGGGGTGATACCACGCATCGGCTTCCCATTTATTGTCTTTTCGAATCACACGAATGTGGTGGCTGTTAGGAAAATCTGGCCGATCTTCTCTGCCTAAATGATGAAGCGTAACATTATCAAAGGTTGAAGAACCCGCGGCTTCCAGATTCAAATAACCTTCTTCTCGTGAATATTCGTAGGGAAGTATTTGCGAAAGCGTTCCAGTTTGATCGCCAACAGGTGCAAACCACTGCATTTTTAAAGAGTACTGAATGTTAAACTGAACTTGTTCGGAAGATATCTCGATCACTTCCATTCGGTATTCCCCTGCTTTTACGATACGAGTAGGCTCGACATCGTGAAAAATCACGCCACCGTTTAACAGGACGCCAAAAAGGAGATTCATCAAAGAGAGTGTTTCCATGGTGGCGATTCTAGCTACGGAATATTGCTAGGTAAAGCTAAATTCCATAGTGAATGTTAATCTTATGTAAAGTTCCCACAAAGCATTAATAATAGGGCAAGATTTGTCGATAACTAGCAGATGGGAAAATTTTTCAAATTCACTTTTCTTTTACTTTTTGTTTCATGCTCGACTTCAACTTCGCAGTTATTTTCTTGGAAGCTAACAGAGAGTGAGGAATCTACAATTTTTTTAAAGCTCGCTCGCACGCCATCAAGTGAAACTCAAACCCCCGAAAGTGTTATTGTTGAGGATTCACCCTTTCTTGCGCTTACCCAGTTCAGTGATGAAGTTGCCAATATATGTGGCTTTGGTAAAGCCGCCGGACCTCTGGGGAGAGAGTACGCTAGAAACTACTACGATCCTTCGGTATCGGTTGAGTTTCGAGTCAAGAGATGTGATCGCTGGAATCAGTTGAAATCCGATTTTGCAAATTCACTAAAAGCTAAAACTCACTTGAATCCTGACATGAAAAATCTTGGTAATACCGCCTTCTTTTTGCCAGTAGAGAAATTTTTAGCCTCTTCACGTTTAAGTGTAGATGACCCTCTTTTAAGTCTTCACACATTTTATAAACATATGGAGCGGGTGCCTGCTAGAGATGCTCAAAAAAACGAAGTTTCTTCCTGCAAACGCGTTCTAGATTATGTCGACACACTTTGCGGGCAACAGTTACGCGCTCAGGAATTGTGCACAGAGGACTTTGCGAAAGCTATAACAATAGATTTGGTGGAAGAAATACGAAATAAAAATTCCTCAATGTTGATGGATGCAAGACAAGCTTTTCCGGCTGCCGATATGCGATCTGAGGGAAACTATTATGGGAGCGGTGTGCAGATTGAACCGAAGTCAGAAGCAAAACTTTGGTTAGAAAATTTTTATCAGAATATTTATTTAAGAGCCTACTCTTTTGAAAGACCTTTCTTAAAATCTTCTTCATTAAAGTCAGCATCCTCGGGTTATAGTGCTCAATATTTTTTTTCGGACGGCACTGCACTTCACTATGTCTTTTCTCCTAAAATGGAGGGGGCATCCTATTTAAAAGTCAAAGATCGAAATTCTGTAAACTATGAATGCAAACTCGATGGAAACTTTGCTTTTCAGAGGGCTGTCCAAATGAGTTTCGATCGACAGTCATTATTCCCCGCATGGAACGAAGAAGGCTGCAAAGAGCTCAGCTCGCAAACCCTTATCGGAAAAACACTCTCTCAGTTGAAGCAAGTCTATCCTTCCATCATACAAAGTAGCTGTGGGCCAAGCTCGGAGCAAAGTGGTAAAAGCCAAGATTGTTTTCGAATTCAGTTAAACACTCAGGACTGGATCAATGTAAAACTTACAACGTTTGAGGGAAGTGTTTCGCGAGTAACTCGAGTCGAATTTTTTAGGCAAAATTATGATATTGAAATGTTGAATCAAGAACTTTTGTCTTATGGTTTTAAAGCTACCCTTATCACGCCACAGGTAAGTCAGATAACAGCGCAAAAGCGCGCGCAGCTTGTATCGGTGAAGCAGATGCTAAGCTGTCCTATTTTTGCCAGTGTCGGCATGCAAGGGAAGATCATCATTACTTACGGTGGTACCGAAGGCGGTCCAGCAACGGGTAGCAGCGTTGCACCAGTGACCATTCCGGATGATAAGAGCGATATTAAGATGTTTCGCGATCCACCCAAAAAATAAACTGCGAGTTCTTGATCTAATTTAAAAATGGTTCCTGTAATTTCAATCACATGTAAAAATTCTCAATTGCGAGCGTCAAAAAACCTTATCTTTATATTTAAGACAGCCGAAGAACTTATTGGCTTAGAACGTATGTAGGGGAATTAAAAAATGAGAAAAATTTTAAAATCTGGCTTCACCATTGGCATGACTTCTATACTTTTTTTAGGCGCATGTGAACTTGTGCCTCTTCAAGGCGGTGCCGGTGGGGGATTAGGAACTAGTTCGAGTGGTGGCAAAACTGGGACAGGTGGTGGCACAGTAACCGGCGGTGGTGGTGATGCCGGCGGAGGTGGTGCTGGTGCAGGCGGTGGCGCGAGTGATTTGAAGGGTAGTTTTTCAGCTGCTGCAGTAACGGGAGATGTTACTTCGCTGCAACCCATGAAAACATCCTACCTTACCAAAAATGAACCGCCAGCAGCATCGTCGCCTGGTACTATGACGGTTTATTCTTTCGCTGATGTTTATAAAAAAGCTGATCTTCTCAATCCCAAATGTGGTGGTACGTCCACTGGTGGCACGGTTGAGGTCAAATGTAGTGAATCGGTTTTCATTTCCTATTGTCGTGAAGACAAAGCTGATGCCTTATGTGTGGCACCTCAACTAGGCGAGGAGTATGATCTTTCCGAGTTTAAATTTGGAACAACTGCTTACGAAGGAAAACATCCCCTCCAATCTTTTATGATTACAAGTTGCGCTAGTGGAAGTGCTAAATATTTCTCAATGCCTGCAGTGCCAGGAACTCAAACGGGAGTCATTCGAGTTACAAAAGTGAATGCAGACGGAAGTGCGAACTTTGAATTTGAAAATGTCAAGCTGGTGGCGACCTCAGGCGGGGGCGAAATGACTTTTACGGGATCGGTAAAAGATTTAGAAACCATTGTTCGCGGAACCTGCCCATAATTCCCACGTATCATTTTTCAAAATAGTCCCAGCTTTAAGCACTTCACATCTTAAACCAAAGAAAGAGTGTCCCACTCTTTCTTTGTAACTTGGGAATATCTCAACTTCTCGTAATCCGTTTTCAGGATTCACATCAATATTTGCGCAACGTCCAATGGGCTTAAGAACACGCAATTTCGTCTCGCCAATTCGTAACATCTTTCCGCTCCATTCCAATTCCGACCATGCTGGCACGCCATTTAAAATAATGTTTAAGCGAAATCGCCTGAAGTCGATCATTGTTTGAAAAGTTATTTCAAGGTCTTTTAAGCTCTCCCAAAGACCAACCGAAACCAATCCCTTTTGTCCATCGGTAAAATGCACATCTTCTTTGGAAGATCCAATGAGGCGCATTTTTGAAATTTGTTTGCGCTTGGCGTTTGCAAAGGGTGTCTGCTTTTGTAAAAAGCTATAAACAAAATCGCTTAATTCTTTTCTTCCATCGGCGCTGTTTGTTGAAGCTTCCATCGTTTTATTTCCAGAATGTGGAGAATGAATTTGCAATCTCAACATTTCATTCTGCGAGTTCCAAGTTGGAACAATTTGCGCGAGAGCTGGCCAATCGTGTTGCATGGCCAAGTGAAACTTGCTCATCCAGGGTGTGGCATCAGGGCTAATGTCTTGCAACTCCTGCGGTACGTTTTGGTCTAAGAATTGAAATGCAAAAATTCGGTCACCTTCGACCCCTGCCGTGTCTTTGAGAATAATTTTATCTAAAGATTCGGGCTGAAATCCTTTTACCGGATGGCGAAAAAGATGCTGGACTTTCATGCCCATATCATAAGCCGAGAGGTGACAAAAAACCAATAGCCGCATTTGGCCTATTTGATAACTTTAAAAATGATTTTCAAAGCCTGTGTAGCTTGAAGGTCAAAGCTCTTCTGTTAAGATTGAGGGATGGGAAAAATGCGTTTTGTTTACAGACTTTGTAGGCTTGCACCAGTGAAAATTTTATTAAATTTTGGATTCATAGTGGGCTGTCTTTCTTTCAATTCCAAAACCGAAGCAAAGTCTGATGTCATGATTGTGCGCAAAGCCAAAGGGAAAAACGCTATTGTACAGTTTAAAACTTTAGCACCCAAAAAAGGCGAAAAATTTAGTGTAAGTCCTGCCAAAGCTAAAGGCGAAGACGGTGAAGAGTCATCTGGAGATGAAGGAGACGCCGATTCAGGTGGTGGCGGCTCGCGTGCCAACACCATAGCGCTAGCGACTAATATTAGCGTTCAAGGGGGATTTGCGATGAACGTATCCTCCCAGTTTGGATGGAATTCTGGAGGATTTGAAATTGGACCAGTCTTAAATCTTTCCGTCACTTCCGGAACCTTTGGCTTACTCGGAGGAGTTTTCGCGGATATTAATTTTGCAGAAAACAAAGCGCCTGCCTCTACAATTATCGCCTTGGGACTCAAAGCGACTTTTGATTTGGGTTCGAAAGCCTTTGCTATTACCGGTGGCCTTCCTTTCAAACTTTTTGTTCTTGGAAATTCTACCACGGCTATACGAATATCGCCTGATGTGATTATGACTTTTCCAGGTGCGAGCATTTCCTTTGGCTTGAACGGCGGCTTACAAGTTTACTTTTAAAAAATTTCTAGTTTCAATGGCAATTGTCTGCCCAGCCACATCGCATATTCCGTGTGTTCGAGCAAATCATTACCCATGATGGGGTGAATAAGTATCGAGTGTTCACCATGATGTTCCATCAGAAAAGTTACGACGTCTGAGAAAAACTCAGGCCTAAAATTGACCTCAAACATGGGGATGGGGTGGGGCCCGATCGGCCGATCGATAAGGCTGCCAAAATAGTGTAATTTGTCGCCAACTCTTTTTTGAAGCAGCTCGCGAAGCCTTAGAGCGCTATCACGGCTTTCAAGATCAAAGTAAACGTGTACATGGAATTCGCTTATATTCATTTTAAATGCACTTAGAGATTCGGATCCAAAACGTAATTGATAAAATTGCTACATTTAACATTGGCAAAAATGGAGTCAGGATGAATTTTTCCTAAGCCGCTAAAGTTGCTCGCGCGAAATCCTCCAATAGTGACATCGTTTCGTCTGCCAACGGCGGTGACTCCACAATGCCCTTTATTTAAACGATCTAAGAGACAATAGCTTTCAGAAGATTCTTTATCAGGCACCAAAGTGAACTGATGCTCTTTTGAGCCACTATCTGCCTTGCAAATTAAAATCTCGCTTTCGCTAAAATCATGCTGTAGCGCCGTGCAGGCGGCAACATAGGCTCCTTCGCCGCAATTCCCGTATTGTCTTCCATCGGGATATTTTTTGTTCACTAATTCAGATTTCACTGCGTTGCAAAAACTACGCAATGATTTTTTTGAATGAACTTTTTGAACCCGTCGAAGTCGTTCGGCAATCAATCGCTCACGCCATTCACCTTCCTGATTTTTAAAAGTGCCTGCAGCATTGGCGTAAAAGTTGACTTGGGAGGAGACTTTTCCAAATCGAGCGAGATGACTTTCTTTACTTGCATCTGATTTATCTGACGGCCATGGAAACACTGGTCCTGTATATTCTCCACTTGTACCGGCTTCGGGCGCTTGAACGTGCTTATCCTTTGCAATAGAAAAAAGATTATACGAGAACAAGAAGCAAATTGTTAAGACTCTTAAATGTTTCACATGACGATTGTAGCATGAAGGTATTCGCGCTAGATTTTTTAAATGAAAAAATTTGAATCGAAAATTGTAATCCTAAGCTTTTTTGTAGCAATTCAATGCTTTGCACAAACTCAATTGGAGCCACTGGAAATCGTAAAACCCGAGCTTTTAAAGAATCCAGTTTTTGCAGCAGCGCCCAAGGGCAAAAAAGATCTGTGGATTTTAAATCAGTCCGGCAAAGTTCTTCGTTGGGCTGCCGCTACCAAAAAAATGGAAATAATTTTGGACATTGAAGAAGAAGTGCTCAGTGTGGATGATCTATCGGGCGGAAACGAAGAAGGGCTGCTGGGGCTGGCTTTTGCACCAAACTTTGCAACGACAGGAAATTTTATACTGAATCATTCTGTCTCCTCGCCACGAAGGACTGTGATTGTTGAGTATAAGGGGCTCTTAAAGAAATTTTTGCATTAGGACTTCGAAATCCGTGGCGATTTTCTTTTGATGAAAAGGCAAACCTGATAGTTGCCGATGTCGGCCAAAATAAATGGGAAGAAATAAGTACTATATTTTGCGGATTATGTGAGTGGAAATATTTGGGCACTCAATCGAGACGATATGCTTGCCCGAAAAAATGGACTTAAAGCTAAGCTTTTGGCGAATCTTAAAAATATCTCCTCCTTCGCGATGGATGCTGATGGAGAACTGTTGATGATTGTGCGTGATGAAGCAAAAATTGTGAAGTTTTAGAATCGCCCGAATTTTTGGTATCTGTTGAATTTTTTTGAATAAGTTCCATAAAACCTTGGCAGTTTACGACTTCTTCTGTCAGCGAATGACCTATTCATAAGCCGGTAAATGGTGCAATGTCTTGATTCATGAATCGTTTTGACGAAAGAGATCTTCTATTAGTTTCGATTCCAATTGTGGGAATTGCGATTCTTGCGGAACTTTTTATATCACTAGTTTTAAAAAAGAAAATTTATACATTAAAAGAGACCGCGACAAATGTTTACATGTCGGTTCTTTTTGCGGGAATTGATTCTTTTCTTCGAAATATTTACGTTCTCCCGCTTTTGTATTTTTTTCTTTCCCAAAGTTTTTTTGTTTGGCCTAAGACTTGGGTTTATTGGGTGGTGGCTTTTCTGCTGACAGATTTAATGTATTTTTTACTCCACTGGGCGGATCACAAGATCCGGCCACTGTGGGCTGTTCATGTCACCCACCATTCTTCGACTGATTTTAATGTGACAACAGGATTTCGGTCTCCGGTGTTACAGCCCTTTTACCGTGTATTCTTTTTTGCGCCCATTGCATGGATCGGAATCGATCCCATCGATATCATTATTGTCTATGGAGTGGGGCAAATTTATGGGGCGCTGATTCACACTCAGCTCGTGGGAAATCTTGGTATTTTTGAAAATATCTTGGTCACACCCTCCCATCACCGTGTGCATCATGCATCGAATACGGAATACTTAGATAAAAATATGGGGATGTTTTTGATTATATGGGATAGATTTTTTGGAACTTTTAAAAAAGAAGATCCCAATATTCAATTGAAGTTTGGCATCACCCACGAGATAGAAGATCGTGGGCCACTCAATATTGTTGTTCATGAATGGAAAGCCATTCTCAAAGACGTGCAAATGTCTCCAAAATCGATTCGTAAAAAGTTGAAAATATTGATTTCCATGGATACTTAGAAGAACTCCGTGTTGATGTGATTAACGTAAAAATTTGAAGGTTTTTTCTTGAACTTCGACTAAAGTCAGATAGTGTTTTTTTTCGAGGTGAAAAAATGTCGTTGCAGAAGTACTTTGAGAATCAAATTGAAGGCAGTTTAAAACAATATCTTACCTATCTTTTGGGGTGCTTTCTTTTTTCCATAGGTGCAAAATTTTTTATAGATTCCCATTTGGGTACCGATCCATTGGATGTTTTGTGCATAGGAATGACTTTGCATTTGCCAATTAGTATTGGTGTGGCCTCAGGGATAGTTGCCTTTGTTTTTTTGAGCGCGTGGTCGCTCTGGAATCGTAAAGCGCCGCCACTGACTCCTTTTTTTACAACTCTGTCCGTTGGATTTTTAATTGATTTGTGGAATTTTTTAAAAATTGAAAGTTTTACCGGCCCCCTCTTGAATTCATACGTGATGCTTATGATCGCAGTTGCCCTATGTGCATATGCTTCGGCTTTGATTATTATGAGCGGAATTGGGATCCGTATTATGGATCTCGTTGCAATTAGCATGGTTAAAAAATGGAATTGGTCATTCTTTCAAGCAAAAATGAGTCTTGAATTGCTAATGTTTGGCGTCGGTTGGGCTTTGGGTGGCCCCGTTGGCATTGGTACAATTGCGTTTTTGTTTGGAGTGGGGCCCTTTATTCAACCGTTCATGGCATTAAATTCAAAAGCTTTTCTCATGACCAACCATGGGCTCGCTAAAGCTCATAGTTGATTTTTTAGCTTTGCCTAAAAGCTGAGATTTTTTGACAAAGCCTAGTCTTGAGCTATCCCAGGTTCCTTGAAACTGATTTCCCAGTAACAAATAATGTTCGAAGGGAACCTCGCCCGAATATTTTTCAAGTTCGTGTTTCAATGATTTTGAAAGAAAGCTAGGAAAACTGAAGGCTTCGCCTTTAGAATTTGTGAGCTCAGTATCGTTTATAAAAAGATGAATCCGTCCGCGCTGTTCTTTAAATTCGATGAGGTCGCCGGGAACTGCATATATTTTTTTAATGAGCGGTATAGAGTGGTAGGGCGACGTAAATACGACAATATCGTTTCGTTCAGGTGTTTGGCATTTGTATGCGCCATTGATAAATTGCAAAGATTCTTGATCTTCTATGAGGCCAGTGAGTGAGTTGCCTTTAACCCGAATTGTTTCGACACGACTTTCATTGCAAATATCTTCGCTTTGATGAGGGAAAAATTTTTGGAAGCTAAATATAATAGCTGTTGCAATGACTAAGGATTTTAGAAGAAAGTGAATATGTGCTTGCATTCAGGTTACAAAGTGGGAGGCTTTTTGCAGCAGACTTTGACTGTGATGGATGAGCCCACGGCTTTTATGCCAGTTTCTGAAGTATAATAATTACCACCAGAGTTATGTACTGTAGCAACTATGCCCTCTGCCGCAAAAGCTGAGCTAGGTCCGCAAGGGGCCAAACTCGTGAAGCGTGTTACGTAGGTCGTTCCCGTCATGGCTAAACAATTATAAAGAAGGTGTGTTGACGTTTGGACATAATAAGTTCCATCGCAAGAGCCCGTAGTTTCATAGCACTGATTTCCAACTACCATGTCGTCCACTGCAGCGAGGACCCATTTTTTTTCAGCACCAGCTCCGCCCCCGCCTGCATCCGAAATACTGCAGGCCGTAATTTTGGGATCTATAGCGCTCAAAAGAGAAACATTTAAATCCAAAGTTTTTACGATAGTCGATGATCCAAAACTTTCGCCTACTTTTTTGAATTCTAAGCTCAAGGTAGCAAAGCCCTCTAAGGCACTCGCAGGATCTTGTGAAAATGCACCGAGTTTTGCGCTTTGCAAAACGACAGAGTTGTCTCCGTATTTTTGTCCCACGTTAAATCGTGCAGCGTTAAGTTTGGTTTTGATCGCTGAAACTGCGATAGGTGCATTGCTTGCCGGCCAAGGAATTAAATTTTCGAAGGTATTTTTACAAGCAAGAGGGTCGCTAAGAATTTGCCTGATGTCTTCTTTTATATTTGTGATTTCGTAGTTGGCTTGAACGGTTTTTTGCCCTTTCAGTCCACCTGTAATCAAACGACTCACCCCTAGGCCGATGATTGCAATCAAAGCGCCAGCAATTAAGACCATAACTAGCGACTGACCATTTTTAAGTTGGGTAGAGATAGGCATGGCCATAGTATGGCGCAAAGGGACAAAATTTTCAAGCGCGCGGATGCCAATAGTCTGACGGTGTTATTTCTTTAAGATTTTTTCCATGGCAGCCAAGACTCCACGACTCCCTTCATCGGGTCGACCTCTAAGTCCTTGAAGAATCCCAATCTTGTCGTCTGCAGAACGATTTTGGCTAAGTTTGTTTTTAAATTGGACGTCTTGAAGTTTTAGCTGAAAGGCTACAATACTTTTTGTGAGCCGTTCCCCTTCTAGATCTTCGGGAATAAAAAAATCCCATCCACTGGGCCATAGTTCCTCTGCCTGGTCGCGAAGAGTTTTTAAACAATCAACAGTTTCGTCATAGCTTTTAAGTATTGAACACTGAGCTTTGACATGGACAGTGGAATAGTTCCAAGTGGGGACATCGTTTGCGGCATACCATTTAGGTGTGATGTAAGCGTGTGGTCCTAAAAAAACTGCATTGCATTGGGCATTATCTAAATACTTTGAATGCGGATTTGCGCGAGCAAGGTGACCAACAATGACAATTTCGGCCCCCACTTTTTTTACGCTTAATGGAATCTGCGATATTATTGGCTCAGAATTGGCAATCGATATGAAAGTTGCAAAAGGATACTGGTACATCAATTGAAAAGCTTGGTCTATATCCTGAGATTCAAAACGCGGTGGATTATACATGACTAAAAAATATCACATCTTGAGAATAAATTCCGAAATCAGGTAGAATTTATCATGTCCTTTTTTAAAAACTTAAAAAGCGAAATCGACAAAATCGTGTCTGATAGAGGCAAGGACAATGAAGAAGTTTTTGATCCTAGAAGCTTTCATCACCCGTTAGCGTCAGTAGTGGAATGGACCCCTCTTAAGGGAGGTGGGGCAAATTTTAAAACCTGCGAGCTGAAATTTGACGAAATGCAGTCGAAGCTTGAAGTGAAACCCACAAATGGAATGATACTTTTTTGTGCAGTCTTTTGGCTGATAGGGGCCTGTACCATAGTTGGATCTATTGCGAGTATCATTTTTTATGAATTTAATTTTACAGCAGTTTTCTTGTTTTTTTTTGGAGCAATATTTTTAAGTGTGGGACTTGGAATGCGATATTTTGCATTAATTCCTAAAGTTTTTGACAAAAGAATTGGATATTATTTTGTAGGTGAACAGGAGCGACCAAAAGAGGGATGTCTATTGGACGAAATTGTCGCTATCCAAATCATCGATGAACAGATGAAAAACAGCAAAGGATACAAATCCTATTTTAGTTTTGAAATTAATCTGGTTTTAAAAAATGCCAAGCGCATCAATGTTATAGATCATGGTGAAATTGCTGTGGTGAGAAAGCAGGCCGCGGATATTCAAAATTTTCTTGGACAACATATCACAGTATGGGACAGTACTGTCGCCCGTCACTAGCTGTTCTCTGCGCTCTGGACATAGCACGGCAGCATAGTTTGAAGTGAACCAAAATCCAATCCTAACCGTCTCTATTCAAAGGAAGAGGGGTTTTTTGCATGATCTTTCTAAGGAATCTTTTGATTTTTCTTGTAATTGTTGCTCTTTTTTCTTTATCTAATTTTAACAATCAGGATCGGCCCACAAAGGATGCTGTGCGAAGTCGGAACCGAAGCCTTGCTGGCGAAGGTCGCACTTCAAACTACAAAACCCAGATCACCGTTAAGCCATATCGATTTTTAAAAATGCTCGATTCCAAAAAATCACAAGAAATGATTGATCTCGTTCATAATATTAATCTGTGGATTTTGGATGATCTAAGTTTCCCCAAAAAACTTGATCTTTTTGCCGTCGACCAATTTGCAAACGCCTATTTCGATACCGAAGAAATGGCGCTCACATTGCCCTATCAGTTTCGATTTGAACACCACACCAAACATCCACTTTTTACAAAATATGCATGGGCGCACGAATACGGCCATGCTCTATTTTTTGAAAATATTAAAGATATCGCGCCTCGCTTTGCCCAACGTTATTTAGAACTCACGCAAAAAGCTCGAACTCAGAACAATGATAAGGAGGCCCTCCAAATCTTATATCAAGAGAAGTCCCTAACTAAAGTTGAATATAAAGCGGCACTGAAAGAACTCGAATTGCTAAATTCTTCGTGGCGAACAGAGTATGAGCAAATCGGTGAATTGCTTGCGCCCTTTGATGAATATGCTGCTGATGTCGTAGCTGCAATACATTTTTCAAATTCCGAAACCATGAATGATTCTCTTTTTTACTCATACGACGCAAAAAAGTCGGGAGGAGATGCCGAGATGAGGAGTTTTGAACGCTACAAACCTAGCCTGGCAAAGAAAGGCATGGCCTATCATACCTTTTTTTATAAAGCTCGAACCGAGCTATGGAAATACTGTTTGAATCGGCCAAGGCGTGTGGAGATTTTGAGGCGCGTGAGCCGCGGTAAATTGCTTTCGCTCATATTTAATGGAATGGGGCAGCTCATAGAGCAGCGATATCAGCAACAAAAGTTTAGTTATACTGTTGAGGAGCACGAAAAGGTAAATGACTTACTTTGGGAATCGATTGATGCGAATATGCTTGATCAAAATAGCGGCGAAGAACTTTGTGGGAACTAGGCAGAACTTTAAAAAAATAAAGGTGCCGAACATTTTTTAGCTCGGCACCTTTGAGACGCTAACTTAGCGGCAAGGGCGATATTCAAGTTGAATAACATAACGAGCGGGAGCACCGTTGACTTCGCGAAGATCGATCAACGCAGATCCATCCGAATCGTCGTCTTCACTCACAATTTGAGCACCAATGCTTGTTCGAAGTGCCGCATTTTTTCCACATTCCGACCAGCGAAGGCTGCTGCTTGTTGCACTCACTTGGAATGGGCCGCGGTCGTCTTCTTCAAAAAATCTTTGGATGCGAGGTCCGCGTATGCCGGCAAGAAAGTTTTCAACTATTAATGATCCGGAAGCATCTTCGCCAAAGTTTACAACACCTTTAAGTGTGTATTGATAAGGGCGCAGTTGCAAACCTTCAGGGAGTTGAACGGGCACGGCTACAGTGCAATTTGCGCGATCGGATTCCGTGTTTCCACCTGACCGAACAACAAACTGTTTAAAGGTCACATGCAGTGCTTGCTTATTAGCTCCAAAATTGACTTCAACTGAGCCTGGAGGACACCCGGGTCCTGCATGATTGACTTGTCCGAGGCGAACATTTGGCAATAAGCTGTTCACGTTTGAGAGTGCGCTTTGAACGCTGGTTATGGCAACGATGCCGACAATATACTTCAACATAAAAACTCCTTTTAGATTGCGACTATTAGGTTATGTTTTGACGAAAGCAAGAATGATGCTATCAGTTATTGCGACAACGATTATGGTTATAAAGTGAACTCGATACGCAAACAAGCGCAAAAATTGTAGGGAGTGTCTAAGCTCAATACATGGGGGCAGGATTCGAACAAATAAGTGTCTGAGTTTGAGACACTTAACACACTAGCGGACAGAGGCTCGCGATTGAAATTTGCGTCGATATGGGTCAAAATCAATATTTGAATTATTGGTTTTGACCTAATCCCGTTTCCTTAAGGTCGGCGCGGCACTAAAGAGGCACTTGCATATGTCTTTTGTTTTGACTTTCTCTGCCTCAGTTTAGAATTCAGCCTGGTTCTTTTTTCTATTGATTGATGAATAAA
>Ga0247843_1000104_pt1 | contig 182089 bp, 168 predicted proteins | sample LaCruzMarch2017__FD_192420 | JGI IMG/M metagenome (GOLD analysis project Ga0247843, IMG submission 192420) | Freshwater microbial communities from meromictic Lake La Cruz, Castile-La Mancha, Spain - LaCruzMarch2017_8m | ecosystem: Environmental > Aquatic > Freshwater > Lake | place: Spain... | reverse complement strand
GAAACCTGCACGCCCAGCGCCTCGAACAGGGGGCCCCATTCGCTGCCGGGGCGGCCGACGATTTCATAGTTGGCAGATTTGCGCCGGATATCCTCATTCGCCGGGATCGCGGCCAGCACGGGCACACCAGCGGCTTCCGCGAAGGCCTGCGCCTCGCCGGTGCCGTCATCCTTGTTGATGACCAGGCCGGCCACGCCGACATTGCCGCCAAGCTTGCGGAAATACTCCACCGCCGAGCAGACATTGTTGGCGACGTAGAGCGACTGCAAATCGTTCGAGCCGACGATGATCACCTTCTGGCACATGTCGCGGGCAATCGGCAGGCCAAAGCCGCCGCACACCACGTCGCCCAGGAAGTCCAGCAGCACGAAGTCGAAGTCCCATTCGTGGAAGCCGAGCTTTTCGAGCAGCTCGAAGCCATGGATGATGCCACGGCCGCCGCAGCCGCGGCCCACTTCCGGGCCGCCCAGCTCCATGGCGAAGACACCGTCGCGCTTGAAGCAGACATCGCCGATCACCACCGGCTCGCCGGCGGCCTTCTTGCGGCTGCTGGTCTCGATGATGGTGGGGCAGGCCTTGCCGCCGAACAGCAGGCTGGTCGTGTCCGACTTGGGATCGCAGCCGATCAGCAGCACGCGCTTGCCCTGCTGCGCCATCATGTAGCTGAGGTTCGCCAGGGTGAAGGACTTGCCGATGCCGCCCTTGCCATAGATGGCGATGATCTGGGTCTGTTTCTTCACCGGGCCGGTATGCGCCGCATCCGGTTCCTGCGCGGCTTCGTGGCGCAGCGCGTCTGTCATCGAAGCGTTGGTCGTCGCCATGGCGGGAACTCCGGCCGGTGCGTTCATGCCGATGCACTCCAATCGAGGATCATCTTGAGACAGGCGGCGTCGTTGAAGGCGGTGCGATAGGCGTCGGGCGCCGCCGCCGCGGGGCGGCGATGGGTGATCAGCCCGTCGAGGGACAGGCGGCCGGCGGCCAGGAAGGCCTGCACGGCGCCCAGGTCGGGCTTCTGCCATTCGGCGGCGATGCGGATCCGAGCTTCCCGCATGAAGGCGGGCGGGAAGCTGAAGCTGAGCGGCGCATGGTAGAAGCCGGCCAGCACCACCTCGCCCTGCGGCGCCAGGCGACCGATCAGCGCATCCAGCAGCCCGGCATCGCCGCTGACATCGCAGACGCAGCGATAGTCGCGGCGCATATCCTGGTCGGGATGGAGGACGGCATAACCCTCGCCCCCATCATGGCGGGCCAGGTTGGTTTCCCACACGGTCGGCGCCGCGCCGCCGGCGGCCAGCACCAGGCGCGCCAGCAGGCGGCCGAGGACGCCATGGCCCACGATCAGGTCCGGCGCGACGGCACCGCCGGCAATGGCATGCTGCGCGGTGGCGGCCAGCGCCAGCAGCACGCCGGAAGCGCCGAGATCAGCCGCGATCGGCACCACCCGCGCGCCCGGCACGACAAGGCGCGCGGCGGCCCCGCCGAACAGCCCGCGCACCGGGACGCCATCGCGCGGCGCAAAGCCCTTGGAACCCGGGACAAAAACACGCGTGCCGACCGCGATGCCGGCGTCCGGCCCGGCGGCGGCGACCGTGCCCACCGACTCATAGCCCGGTACCAGCGGATACCCCATGCCGGGAAAGGTCGGCATGCGGCCTTCGAACAGAAGCCGTTCGGTGCCGGTGGAGATCCCGGAATAGGCCACGTCCACCACCAGGTCGCCTGCGCCGGGCGGCAGCAGCTCGAGCTGGGCCAGCCCGAGCTGTTCGGGGGCCTCCAGCACGATGGCGATGGTGTCCAGGCGGGGGGTCATTTTTGTTCCTGAGCGTCTCGGACCGTAAGCCTAGCCTGACGGTGTCATCTGTCAAGCAAAACTGACACCAAAAAATTTCGCGTCAGGCGGACGCGACATGCGCAACCATCACGCGCGCCAACAATGGCGTGCCGGTCGGCAGCAGACGGGGGGTGGCGAAGCCGGCTTCGGTCAGCATCGCGGCCAGTTCCTCCGGCCGGCGCGGGCGGCCGCGGCCCATGGCCAGCAGGTAGAAGCCGAAATAGGCCTCGCCCATCGGCTCGGCGCCGGCGGTACCGGCCATCGGCTCGGCCACCAGCACCCGGCCGCCCGGGGGCAGCGCGGCGCGGGCCTTGGCCAGCAGCGCCGCCACCACCGCATCATCATGGTCGTGCAGCACGCGGACGAAGCTGATCAGGTCGGCGCCCGGCGGCAGCTTGTCCGCCATGAAGTCGCCGCCGAAGCAGCGGGTGCGTGCGGCAAGCCCGGCAGCGGCGAAGCGCCCCCGGGCGCGCTCGGCCACCGCGGGCAGGTCGAACAGGTGCAGCTTGAGCGCCGGCGCGGCGGCGGCAACCGCCGAGAGGAAGGCGCCCTCGCCGCCGCCCACATCCAGCAGCGTCCGGTGGCGGCGGAAATCATAGGCTGCCAGCACCTCGGCCGCGACCATCGGCTGGCTTGCCGCCATCAGGGCGGAATAGTCGGCCACCTGCGCGGGGGCGGCCTCGGCCGGCGCCGCGGCCCCGGCATAGGCCCAATAGCCCGACAGGGCATTGCCGCCGCGCGGCCGGCGCAGCAGCGCCACCGGATCGGCCAGGTCGGCGTAGAGCAGCGCGTGATGCTCCACCATCGCCGCCAGCCCGGGATTGCCGATCATGGCGGCGCCGAGCGGGCCCAGCGCAAAGCGCCCATCGCCCCGCCGCGCGAGAAGCTCAAGGGCGGCCGCCGCTTCCAGCAGCCGCGATGCGCCCTCGGGCGGCAGGTCCAGTCGGGCGGCCAGGGCAGCGGCATCCATCGGACCGTCGCGGTGCAGCAGCTCGAACAGATCGAGCCGCACGCAGGCCAGCAACACCTGCGAATAGACAAAGCCGGCGCAGAGATCGAACAGCGCCCGGGCGCGGGCCCGCGCCATCGGTCGCGTCAGCGGAAAGCGTGCCGCCCAGGCCCTGAAGCCCGGGCGCGCGGTGATGCCCTCGCGCCACGCACGCAGCCGGTCCAGCAGCGAGGGGGCGGGCGCCGTCAGCGAGCCAGCCACCGTCGTCACACGGCAAGCTTGGCCGGCAGCAGCCGGCTGGCCTCGGCCAGGATCATGCCGCGCAGCACCTCCTGCCCCGGACAGTCGGGGATGGCGGCGACGGCGGCGGCGGCCAGCGCCTTCAGCCGCACCACCGCGCCATCCAGCCCCAGCTGCAGCACGGCCGAGGGACGGCCGAGCGCCTTGTCCTGGCCGACGGGCTTGCCGAGCGTGTCAGCATCCTCGACCGCGTCGCGCAGATCGTCCGCCACCTGATAGGCCTCGCCCAGCCGGTCGCCGAGCAGGCGCCAGCAATCAGGGTCCGGCGCACCGGCGGCGGCCGCGCCGGCCACGCAGGCGGCGGCGAACAACGCGCCGGTCTTCTGGCGCTGATATTCCGAGAGGTCGGCCCGGGGTTCGCATTCCCAGGCCTGGCCGGCGACGATGCCGAAGGGCACGCCCACGCCATCGCCGACGGCACCGATCACGCCGGCCAGCCGTTCCGGCGCGCAAGGGGCGGCGCGCGCGAGCGTCTGGAAGGCCAGCACGATCAGCGCATCGCCCGCCAGCACGGCCAGCGGCTCGCCATAGGCGCGGTGGACGGCGGGCTTGCCGCGCCGCGTCTCGGCATTGTCGAAGCAGGGCAGATCATCATGGACGAGGCTGGCGCAATGCAGCAGCTCGATGGCAGCGGCGGCGGCCGAGGCCAGGGCCGGCTTGTCATCGCCACAGGCGCCCGCGACCGCGAGGGTCAGGCGCGGGCGGATGCGCGCGCCCTTCGGAAAGACGGCGTGGCGCATGGCGGCGGCCAGGCGGGGCGGCGCGCCGGCGGCTTCCGCCTGCAGCACCGCGTCGGCCAGCGTGTTTTCGATCCGCGTGCCGAGATCGATCCGGTTGGCGCCGTCCATCAAGAATCCTCCCCGGCCGCCGTGGCGGCGATGTCAGACAGGTTGGACGCAGCAGCGTCAACACAGCCTGTCACTCGCCACTGTCATGCCAGATTGACACCCACGTCAACTGCTTTCGGCCGCCTCGGCGAGGCGAAACAGCAGGATCGCCGTGTGAAAGGGTCAGCGAGAGGCTGCCAGCTCCTCCTCGGCCAGCCGATCGAACATCAGCGCCGCCCAGGCGATGCGTTCGCCAAGGCCGCGCGTGAGCGGCCCGCGCCGCGCCTCGGCCACCACCGCCTGCACCAGGAAATCCGTGGCGGGCAGCGCCGGCGGGTTGGCGCGCGGCTTCGGCCAGGCCAGCGCCCGCAGGCTGCCGGCCATCAGCCAGGCCTTGCGCCCGCCCGGCACCACCGCGCGACGGCTGACGGAATCAAGCCCCTGGCGTTCCACCGCGCGCCCGATCTCGGCATAGACGCGCCGCGCCGCGCCAATCCCCGCCCGGCAATCGCGCGGCAGCAGGGGGATGCCGCCCTCGGCGCGCTGATAGCTGGCATCCGCCGCGCGCAACAGCCGCGCCACCACGCGGCCCAGCGCCGGGGTGAAGCGCGGATCGGCCAGGAAGGCGCCCGGCGCGATCCCTTCGGCGCGCAGCCAGGCCAGGGGCAGGTACAGGCGCCCGTTGCGCGCATCCTCGCCCACGTCGCGGGCGATGTTGGTCAGCTGCATCGCCACACCCAGGTCGCAGGCGCGGGCGATCGCCACCGGGTCGCGCACGCCCATCAGCAGCGTCATCATGGCACCCACGGTGGAGGCGACGCGGGCCGCATAGCCCTCCAGCGCCGCCAGATCCTCATAGCGGCGGCCTTCGGCGTCCCAGGCGAAACCCTCCAGCAGGGCGGCGGGCAGGGCCTTGGGGATGGCGTAGTCGGCGACCACCTCGGCGAAGGCCCGGTCGGCCGCGTGATCCTGCGGCGTGCCGGCATAGATGGCGTCCAGCCGGGCCAGCAGGCCCACCAGCGCCGCCGCCGGATCGGCGCTTTCATCGATCGCGTCGTCGGACACGCGGCAAAAGGCATAGAGCGCGGCCGCCGGTTCCGCCACGCGCCGCGGCAGCAGCAGCGAGGCGGCGCGGAAGGATTTGGAGCCACCCGCCAGCATGGCGCGGCAGGCGGCAAGGTCGGCAGCGCGGATCACCGGCCAAGCCTAGATCGGTTGCGCGCCGGCTGGCGAGGCGGAAAGCATGCTGCGCTGCGAAGGCTCATGCCGCCATCGCCGATGCTTCCTCGGCCAGGATCGCGGCGATGCGGTCCGGCGCTTCCTCATGCGCCAGATGGCCCAGCAGGTTGAGCTTCAGGATGCGGGCCTTGGGCAGGCGCGCGCGCACGCGCTCGGCCTGGGCGGGTGGCACGGCGCGGTCATTGACGCCGACGACCAGCAGCAAATCGGGCTTGAGCCGCGGCAGGTCCAGCAGCAGCGGGTTCAGATCCCAATGCGCCATCATGTTCAGCGCCGCCGACAGATGCCCGGCATGGCGGAACAGCCGTGCGTAGAAATCCACGCCCCGCGCATCGATGCGGCTGCCGGTATCCGTCAGCAGCCGCTCGGCCACCGCGCGGTTCTGGGCGCGCCAGGCGAACAGGCTCGGCACGAAGGGCAGGCCCACCAGCAGCCGGGCGGTGCGGGTGAAGAAGGCGGCGTTGCGTTCCCCAAGCGGCTGCAGCGCGCCATTCAGGCTGACGATGGAGGCAGGCGCGATCCGCCCATCCAGCGCCATCCGCAGCAGGATCGCCGCCCCTGCCGAATGCCCCACCGCAAGGCTTGGCGGCGGTTCGCCCAGCACCGCCAGCAGCTCACCAACCAGCCGCGCCATGCCGGGCAGCGAGAGCAAATGCGGCGCCGGCGCGCTGGTGAAAGCGTGGCCCGGCAGGTCCGGCGCCACCACCCGAAAACGCGGCGTCAGCAGCGGCAGCAGGTCGCGGAAGGAATGGGTGCCGGCGGCGGTGCCGTGCAGCAGCAGCAGCGTGGGGCCCGCGCCGGCCACCTGCACATGCCAGCGCAGCCCCCCGGCCGTCACGAAGCGGCTGGCGTCGCGGTTGGGCCAGTCGCGCCCCTCACGGTCCCAGGCGGGGCGGTCGGCCATTCAGCCGGCCTCCCGCACGCCGGCGACCGCGGCGGACAGGCGCGCGCCATCCATCACCGGCAGCGGCAGATAGCGACCGCCCATGGCGGCGGCCAGTTGCTTCCCGAACGCCGAGGGACGGGGCGCCGTATCGACCAGCAGCGCCGGCAGGCCGGCCGCGCGGATCTGTTGCGCCACCAGGTCGGCATCGGCCTCGGCGCCCGGGCGGCCCTGGCTGCCGTCGCGGGCGATATTGGCGCGCCCGTCGGTCAGCAGCACCATGAGCGGCGTGCGACCACGCCGACGCTGATCCTCGGCCAGCGCCAGCGCCGCCTCCATCCCCGCGGCCAGCGGCGTGGCGCCGCCGCCTGGCAGGCCGGCCAGGCTCCGCTTGGCGCGCACCAGGCTGCTGGTCGGCGGCAGCAAAAGCTCCGCCGCACGCCCGCGAAAGCCGATGACCGCCACCTGGTCGCGCCGCACGTAGCAATCGGCCAGCAGCAGCTCGACGGCGCCCTTGGCCTCGGCCAGCCGGTTCAGCGCGGCGGAGCCGGAGGCGTCGACGGCGAAGATGGCGGTGGTCTCGGTGCGGGCCTGGAAGCGCTTCAGGCGGATATCCTCGCGCCGCACCCGGATCAGCGGGCCGGCGGGCGCGCCTTGCCGGCGCAGGCGCTGCCAGGGGGCGGCGGCGCGCAGCGTGTCGACCAGGGCAAGCCTCGCCGCGCCGCGCAGCGCGCCGGGGCGGCTGCCAATGGGCCGGCCGCGCGCCTCCGCCTTGCGTCGCGCCCCGGCACGGCCGGCGGCGGCGCGACGCGCGGCCTCCCGCGCCTCGCCACTCAGCCCGGCAAGCAGGCCGGCGGGCAGGCTGGCGCGAGCGGCCTCCAGGATCAGCTCCTGGAGCTGGGCCGGATCGGGGGCGGCGGTTTCGGCCTGGTCCTGTTCCTGGTCGGGCGGCGGGGGCGGCGTTTCCGGCTCGGCCGGCGCCTCCGGCAGGCGGGTGGCGCGGTGGCCGAGCACCAGGCGGGCGGCCAGGGCGGCATCCTCGGCCAGAACCTCGTCCCGCCCCGCCAGGGCGGCGGCGGCGCGGGCGGCATTCAGGGCGAAGAGCGGTGCGCGCAGCGAGCCGATGCCCAGGGCCAGCGCGCCGCCGACCAGCGCCTCCAGGATGGCGTCGGGCACCCGCACAGCGGGCAGCCGGGCGCGCGCCGCCTGGATCTCGGCGGGTGGCAGGGTGAAGGGGAGGGCAAGATCCAGGCGGAAGGCCAACCGCTCGGCAAGCGGCGGCGGCACCGCCTCCCCCTCCAGCCCCTCATCGAGCGCCACCAGGGCGAGGCGCGCGGGCAGATCGAGCGACAGCCCATCGCGCCGCACCGCCACCTGCCTCGTGTCCAGTACGGCGGCCAGCTTGGCCGCGACGTCGGTGGCGATCCGCTCGGCCATGGGCAGCAGCACGATGCCGCCATCGGCCTCGGCCAGCACGCCCTTCTGGGCGATGGGGCGGCCGGCGGCCAGCGTCGCGGTCAGGTCGAGCCCGCCAAGCAGCGCGCCATCCGGCGCGTTCAGCGGCAGGCGCCGCCAGGGCGTGCCGGGCGGCAGGTTGGCGCGCAGCGCCGCGAGCCAGCCATCCCGCGCCGGGCCGGGCGGGCCGCGCAGCACCGCGCCGCCAAGGCCCAAAGGGTCCACCGCCAGCAGCGCGACGGCGCGCGCCGCATCCTCGCTCACGGGCCGAACAGCTCGGTCAGCGCGCGCTCCACCCGGATGGTGGCCACCGCCTCATCCAGCGGGTTGCGGCGCATGCGGTGGCGAAGCGCGGGGGCGGCGATGGCGCGCAGATGCGCGCGGTCAACCCGGCTCGCGCCGGTCAGCGCCGCCTCGGCCCGCGCCGCGCGCATCAGGGTGAGTTCGCCGCGCAGCCCATCGGTGCCCAGCGCCAGGCAGAGCTTCGCCGCATCCTCCAGCACCGCATCGGGCACCTTGAGGCGCGGCAGGCGCTTGCGGGCGGCCAGGATCTGCTTGCGGATCGCCACCGCCGGCTTTTCCCAGCGGGCGCAGAAACCCGCCGGATCGCGGTCATAGGCATCGCGCCGCTTCACCACCTCGATCCGGGTCGGGAGGTCGGTGGGGGTGCGGACTTCGACGGACAGGCCGAACCGGTCGAGCAGCTGCGGGCGCAGCTCGCCCTCCTCGGGATTGCCAGAGCCGACCAGCACGAAGCGCGCCGGATGGCGGATGGAGATGCCCTCGCGCTCCACCACATTCTCGCCGCTGGCCGCCACGTCGAGCAGCAGGTCGACCAGATGGTCTTCCAGCAGGTTGACCTCATCGATGTAGAGGAAGCCGCGATGGGCGCGAGCCAGCAGGCCGGGCTCGAACGCCTTTTCGCCATGCGCCAGGGCACGCTCGATGTCGAGCGCGCCCGCCACCCGATCCTCGGTGGCGCCGAGCGGCAGGTCCACGACGGGCACCGGCACCTCGGCCACCTCGATCGGGCCGGATTGCGGCGGGAAAGGCTGGCGCGGATCGGCATTGTAGGGCGAGCCCGCCACCACCAGCATCGGCGGCAGCAGGGCGGCCAGGGCGCGCACGGCGGTGGATTTGCCGGTGCCGCGATCGCCGAACACCAGCACGCCGCCCACCCCCGGGTCGACGGCGGCGATCAGCAAGGCGCGCTTCATCTCCTCCTGCGCCACGATCGCGGCGAAGGGGAAGGGCGGGCGGCGCGCCGGGGCCGCGGCCTCAGCCACGGGCGGCGTCCGCAAAGGCAGATCCATCAGGCGGCGCGGCGCAGTTCGAAGCGCGCCCAGATGGCCGAGAGGCTGTCCACCAGATGGTCCATGTCGGCTTCGCTGTGGACCGGACCGGGCGTGATGCGCAGGCGTTCGGTGCCGCGCGGCACCGTCGGGTAATTGATTGGCTGGACATAGATTCCGTGTTCATCGAGCAGCAGGTCGCTGATGCGTTTGCAGACCACGGGATCATACACCATCACGGGCACGATGTGGCTGGGGTTCGGCAGATGCGGCACGCCGACCGCATCCAGCCGCGCGCGGAGCGTGGCGGCGCGGGCGTGCAGTGCCGCGCGCTCCACATTGCTGTCCATCAGATGTTCGATGCTGGCGCGCGCGCCGGCGGCGACCGCGGGCGGCAGCGCGGTGGAGAAGATGAAGCCCGAGGCGAAGCTGCGCACGAAATCGCACATGGCGGCGGTGCCGGCGATATAGCCGCCGATCACGCCAAACGCCTTGGCGAGCGTCCCCTCGATCACGGTCAGCCGGTGCGACACGCCATCGCGTTCGGTCACGCCGCCGCCGCGCGGTCCGTACAGGCCAACGCCATGCACCTCATCGCAATAGGTCATGGCGCCATGCTTTTCGGCCACGTCGCAGATGGCAGCGATGGGGGCGATGTCGCCATCCATGGAATAGACGCTCTCGAAGGCGACCAGCTTCGGCGCCTTCGGGTCGAGCTCCGACAGGATGCGGTCCAGATCTTCCACGTCATTATGCTTGAACATCCGCCGCTCGGCGCGGGAATGGCGCATGCCCTCGATCATCGAGGCATGGTTCATCTCATCGGAGACGATCACGCAGCCGGGCATGCGGGCCGCCAGCGTCGACAGGCTGGCCCAGTTCGACATGTAGCCGGAGTTGAACAGCAGCGCGTCCTCGGTCCCGTGCAGCTTGGCCAGCGCGCGTTCCAGCAGGATATGCTCATGGTTGGTGCCGGAGATGTTGCGCGTGCCGCCAGCACCCGCGCCGTAGCGATCCAGCGCGGCATGCATGGCGGCCAGCACCTTCGGATGCTGCCCCATGCCGAGATAATCGTTGGAACACCAGACCGTCACTTCGCTGGTGCGGCCGCCGCGATGGCGGATGGCCTTCGGAAACTGGCCGGCCTGCCGTTCAATGTCGGCGAAGACGCGGTAGCGACCCTCGCGGCGGAGATTGTCCAGTTGCGAGCGGAAAAAACTTTCGTAGTTCATGGCCGTCTCCCCGGCTCGCACGGCAACGCGCGGCGCATCATGCGCCGCCCGTGGCCCGTGCCGCATTGGCTGGTGTTGGTGGGATGGTTCGTGACGCCAGGCCCCAGCGCCACAGCGCATCGGCCGGAACGGGCGCCACCATGAACAGATGCTCGACCACGCCAAGCGCCACCAGCGCGGCGAGCAGCGTGTAGCCTGCCACCTCATGCGGCGTGGCGCCCGGCGCCACCGCAACCCGCATCAGCAGGAAGCAGGTGGCGATTCCCGCCAGCACCGACACCGGCAGCAGCCAGTTCATCGGGCGCCGGCGGAAGAAGCTTTCCAGGTAGCGGAGATGGTCGGGCAGGAAGGCCTCGGCCAGGTTCCGCACGCCCAGATAGACGTTGATCTTGGCGCTCTGGCGCATCAGCCAGAAGGCCAGGAAGGTGTAGAAGCCGATGAGATTCTCGCCGCCGCCGACGGCGATCCAGATCAGCGCCGCGGCGACTAGGATGGCCAGCTCATGCCACAGCAGCGTGCCGAGCGCGGCCTTCAGGCGCGCAAAACCCCGCGCACCCTCCGGGCAGGCGGTGCGGCGCGGGCCGGTGACCAGGCCGGTCAGGAAGGCCAGCTCGATCCAGCCCCAGACCAGCACGCCGAAGACGAAGGCCAGATAGGCGCCGCGGCTGCTGGCATCGCCCGCCGTCGCGTGCAGCCCGGCCAACGCCACGAGCAACAAGGTGGTGGCGCCGAGCATGGTCCAGCGGAAGGTCTCGCGCCGCAGCCCGTCCAGATAAAGGATCGCCCCGGTGGTGAACCACCAGAGGAACAGGACGAACAGCGCGGGGATCCCATGCTCGGCCATGCGGGCTACCAGGCCGGCGCCAGACGGCAATCGTCCGGCAGGGCGTTGCGGCGCGGCGGCAGGAAGTACAGCCGCGCGAAGGTGGCCGCCGCCGCCACCGACAGGCCGAGCGTCTTGATCCGCCCAACCAGCCCGCCCTGCGCCTTGGCAGCCGAAAGCTTCTCGCTGATTGCCAGCATCCGCGCGAGACCCGGCTGGAAGGCGGGGTGATCGACATCCAGCGTGTGCGGGAAGACCTGCCGGCAGATTTCCTCGGTGATGCGCAGCACGCGCATGTCGTAGTCGGTCGGCGTCATGCCGAGCGCCTTGTGGAATTCCGGCCGCGCATGATCGCGCACATACATCGTGGCAAACACCGCCAGCTGGAAGAAGCGCGCCCAATAGATGTTGCCGCCCGAGACCAGCTTCGGGTTCGCGCGCATCAGCAGCGCGAAGGCCTCGCCATGGCGGAACTCGTCATTGCACCAATTTTCGAACCATTTGAAGATCGGGTGGAAGCGCAGCTCCGGATGGCGTTCGAACTGCCGGAAGATGGTGATGTAGCGCGCATAGCCGATCTTCTCGCTGAGGTAGGTGGCGTAGAAGATGAACTTCGGCTGGAAATAGTGATACTTCTTTGCCTTGGTCAGGAAGCCGAGATCGACGCCGACGCCGATATCCTTCAGCGCATCATTGATGAAGCCGGCATGGCGGCTTTCATCACGCGCCATCACGCCGAACAGATCCTTCATGTCCGGGTTGGTCACGCGCTTCTTGATCTCGGCATACAGCACGCAGCCGCTGAACTCGGCGGTGACCGAGCTGATCAGGAACTCCTTCAGCTCCTGCTGCAGGCCGGCGGGCAGGGCGGAGAGGTCGAACTGGTCGAATTCGGCGGTCCGCGTGAAGTGGCCGCGATTCGGATCGGCGTGGAATTCCGCCATCAGCGCGTCCCATTGCGCGCGCACCGCCGAGACGTCGATGCGGTCCATCGCGTCGAAATCGGTGGTGTAGAAGCGCGGGCTCAGCACGGTTTCGTGCAGCGCCATGCGGGTGGCTTCGCCGCTGGCATCCGGGCGGCCGCCCGGCGTCATGCCGCGGCCGGTAGCTTCCTCGAGGACGAGAGGTTCCATCACGCAACCTCCTTGGGCTCGAACCCGCAATGGTACAGCTCGGCCAGCTCGAAGATGGCGACCCATTGCGTCCACCAGCGCGTCAGCGCGTTGGCACGATGCACGGTCGCATGCGTCTCGAAGCTGTAGCGTTCGCCGAAGGCGACATGGGCCGGCGCATTATGCACCACCACCTGGTCGCCGGGGTTCAGATACACCCCCTCGGGCACGGCATAGGCGTGGAAGCTTTCCGCCGTGCGTTCGATTTCCACCGTGCAAGGAACTTCCTCGGTCGTACCGAAGATGCCCCGGCCCACTCCCCAGTGGCCGCTCATCTCTGATTCTCCGTTGGTTGCAGGAAACGCAGGAAGGCCTCGGCATTGGTCTGGCCATAGGCCGCCATTTCCATCTTCGTGCCGGTCGCCGGATCTTCAAGCGTCAGACGCCCATCGGACCAGGCCACGAGCCGGAAGGGTACCTCGCGGCCGATGCCGGCCACGGTGCGATCGCGCGCCAGGCCGCGCAGCGCGCCGCGCACGAAACCGCCCTCGCCCGGCGCGATCTCAGCCACGGTTGCGCCGCTGCGGGCATCCGTCACCAGCACGCGCCCGCCCGGTGCGTCGGCGAAGATCAGGCTGCGTTCCGCCATCGGGCGCATGGAATCCCGCGGCTTCTCGCCAAAGGGTGACCAGAAGATGATCACCATGGTGCCAAGGATCAGCGCGACCGCGAAACTCAGCGGTCCGCGGACAGTGCCGGGACGGAAAGGTCCTCCGGCGGTGGTGGCGTGCGGCATGGGCTCCCCTCCCTTGTCCGCTCAGGCCATCGCCGGCGCGCCGGCCGAGGCCGCGCCAGCGCGGCCGGACAGGCTGATCGGCGTGACCGGTAATGCGGCCTCGGCCGCAAGGGCGCGGGCCAGGATTTGCGCGGCTTCCTCCACATCCTTCAGTGCGCGCAGCGTCGGCTCCGGCCGGGCGATGCGGAAGCTGCGGGTGTGCGGCCACACGGCCAGCCAGGCCACGCGATGCTTCTTGCCGAGCGTCACGGTGATGTCGCCCGTGCCGTCGCGGAAGCGGCCAACCCCGGCCTGTTCGATGGCGCGGAACGGGACGTTGATGGTCATGGGCAGCGCCACGCCAACCCGCATCACGATCCGCCGGTTGGTGATGGTGTACAGGCTGGTCCGCGCCGACAGCACGGCGAAGCCCATCAGCAGCAGGATGGGCACCGCGCCCACCAGCAGCATGGTCAGGCCGCCGCTGATCGCGTCCGCCATCGCGGCCCCGTCCGCCGCCATGGCGGACCCGCGCAGCACGCCGAGCAGCGCGAAGTAGATGCCGAGGCCCTTCACGTGCAGCGCCCGTTCCGCGATGCCGCGCCAGCCCGGCGCGCCCTGCCAGAGGATCTGTTCGCCCTCCGGCAGCCGCTCCGGCAGGCCCCGCACCGGCTCATGCTCGTGCTCATGCACGCCGGGCGGGGTGTGGCGATGACCCTCGCTCATGCAAAGGGCTCGCTGCGGTCGGGCGTGGCATAGAAGTGACCACCGCCGAAATAGGCGGCGATCTTGTCTTCCTCGAGCAGGGTGACCGTCTCGGGGTGCTTGGTGCGCGGGGCCGCGGCGAATTGCGCGGCGGTCACGGCGCGAACGGTCACCTTGCCGCTGCCGGCGATGGTCAGGGTGAACATCGGCACCAGCACGCGGTCGCCGCTGCCGGCCAGTTCCACTTCCATGTAGCGGAACAGCGCCTCGCTCTTGTCGAGCCAGAGATCCACGCAGGTGCCGGCGATCTTGCCATCCAGCGCGACCACGGGCTTGCCGCGGGGATCGGGATCCTCGCTGGCCGCATCGTAGCCCGGCGCGGCGCGCAGCGGCACGATCTTCGGCACATTGTCGTCGAACGTCATGTCAGGCACGTCCGCCCGCTCGGCCCAGGCGGCCGGGCCGAGGCCGGTCTTCATCGCATCGCCGAGCGGCACGATGGGCGAGCCCGGCTGATTGTCGACGCCAACCGCGATGCCGGTCAGGTCACGCTCGGGCTTGTCCTGGCCATGGCCCGGGAAGGGGTGCGCCACCTTGAAGTGCTTCTTCGGCGGCACGCCGGGGAAACCCTGGATCGGCACGCGCAACGTGCGGCCCCAACGATCCGAGACCAGCGGATATCCCTCCCGCTTGCCTTCGCGATGCAGCCACATCACCAGGATGAAGAAGAAGACCCAAAACAGATACAGCGCCCCGAGCGCCAGATCGAAGGGGGGGGTTCCATGCGCGCCCATGCGTGCCTCCTCGCGGCCTCAACCGCCGCCAAAGCCGGATATGCCGGCTGGGGAAGGACCGGCGACACCGGCCCCAGGGAATGACCGTGACGAACCCCGCGTGCGCTGCACGAGGGGGCCGATCACGGCCAGGGTGATGAACAGAAGGACGATCTCGATCAGATAGACCGAGAGGTAGCCAACCACCGGGTAGGCAAGTGCCTCACCCAGCGCGCCCCGTGTGGCCAATGCGGTGATGATGTCGCGCAGCACGCCGCCAAGGGCGATCGAGCAGCCCGCCGCGGTCGCCTGCACCGCCCCCCACACGCCGAGCGCAAGCCCGGTTTGCGAAGGTGGCGCCGCCGCCATGCAGGCGGTGAGAGTGGCATGGCCGAACAAGCCTGCCCCGAAACCGAGGCAAACCACGCCCGCGACGAACAGCCAAACCAGGTCCAGCGGCCCGGAGAAGAGCACCAGGGTGAACCCGGCAATGCCGAGCAGCGCGCCATGCGCCGCCACCAGATGCGCATCCACACCCAGGCTCAACCGCCGCGCCGCGCGCAGGAACCCAATCACGGCCCCCCCCGCCAGCAACGCCGACAGGCCGGTGGTCGCCCCGACCGACAGGCCAAGCACCTGTCCGCCATAGGGTTCAAGCAGCACATCCTGCATGGCGAAGCCAGCGGTGCCGAGGCCCGCCGCCGCCAGGCGCCGATTCCAGGGGCCGGAGCGGCGCAGCGCCGCGAAGGCTTCGCCAAAGCTCGGATCCGGCTCGTCACGGTGCGCGGTGCGCGACGGGTCGCGCGCTTCCTGCTGCCACACGGCGATGAAATTCAACACCAGGGTCAGCGCCGCCGCCCCCTGCACCACCTGGATCAGCCGCACCTGACTGAAGTTGGACAGCAGCGCGCCGAACACCAGCGCGGCCAGCACCATCCCCAGCAGCTGCATGGCCGACAACATGGCCACCACATTCGGCTGCTGGTCCCGCGGCGTGAGGTCGGTGGCCAGCGCCAGCCCGACCGTCTGCACCATATGCATCCCCGCGCCGACCATCAGGAAGGCGATGGCGGCCGCCAGCTGCCCGGTCCAGGGATCGGCCCAGGTATCGCCTGAAAGCACGAGCAATGCGAAAGGCATCATGGCCAGCCCGCTGAACTGGATGGTGGTGCCGAGCCACAGATAGGGCACGCGGCGCCAGCCCAGCAGCGATTTGTAGGTGTCGGACTTGTAGCCGATCAGTGCCCGCAGCGGCGCGAACACCAGCGGCAGCGCCACCATGCAGGCCACGATCCAGGCCGGGACCTTCAGCTCGACAATCATCACGCGGTTCAGCGTGCCCACCAGCAGCACCGCCGCCATGCCGCAGCTGATCTGGAACAGCGACAGGCGGAGCAGGCGCGACATGGGCAGCCGCGCACTGGTCGCGGCGGCAAAGGGCAACAGATGCGGCCCCACACCCTGCCAGAAACGCGCGACCGGGCCGCTCATGCGTGCCGCACCTCCATCGCCTCGGAGGTGTAGAACCCGGACGCCACGCGATGCGTGCGGCCGACATGCCAGCCAGCAAGACCGGGCTCCGCCGCGATCAGCCGCCGCAGCCGCGGCTCAGCCACCGGCACGATGGCCGGCGAGCGATCGCCCCGCGGCACCAGCCGCCCGACGGCCAGGAAGGCATGCAGGAAGGCGCTGCCCGGCGCGAAGGTGAACAGCATGGACTGCGAGGTGCGCGCCGCCAGGCCCGCCAGCGCGCGCGTGACGTCGGCGGGCTGGTAGTGGATCAGGCTGTCCATCGCGACCACAAGGTCAAAGCGGCCAAGCGCGGGGTCGCTCATGTCGCCCACGCGGAAATCCACGCGGCCGCGCCCATGCTGGCCGGCCGTCCGCTCGCCCGCCAGGCCGACCAGCGTCGGCGAGACATCGACGGCCACCACATCCGCCCCCCGCCGCGCCGCTTCCAGCGCCAGCGCGCCGGTGCCGCACCCGGCATCCAGCAGCCGCATCCCCGCCATGTCGGCGGGTAGCCACGCCAGCAGGGTGGCGCGCATGGCATCGCGCCCCGCGCGCACCGTGGCGCGGATGCCCGAGACCGGCGCGTCCGAGGTCAGCCTCTCCCACGCGCGGACGGCGGTACGGTCGAAATAGGTGGTGAGTTCGCCGCGGCGGGCGGCGTAGCTCGGCGTGGGCATGTCAATCATACCCCAGCAGGTCGAAGATCTCGCGATCCTTCAGCGGCGTCGCATCCAGCGGCGGCACGCCGGCCAGGAGCGTCGCCGCGACGCGAAGATACTCGTTCTGTACCGCAATCACCTCGTCCGTCGCTTCCATGTCGAACAGGGTCGCCTTCTTCAGGCGCGAGCGGCGGATGATGTCGAGGTCCGGCTGATGCGCCAGCATCCTCATGCCCGTCGCGTCATTGTATTTCTGGATCTGGTCGGTGTCCTTCGAGCGGTTGACGATCACGCCGCCCAGCCGCACGCCGTAATTCGCCGACTTCGCGCGGATGGCGGCGACGATGCGGTTCATCGCGAAGATGCTGTCGAAATCATTCGCCGCCACGATCACGCCGCGATCGGCATGCAGCAGCGGTGCCGCGAAACCGCCGCAGACCACATCGCCCAGCACGTCGAAGATGACGATGTCCGTCTCCTCCAGCAGGTGATGCTCCTTCAGCAGCTTCACCGTCTGGCCGACCACATAGCCACCGCAGCCCGTGCCCGCCGGCGGCCCGCCGGCCTCCACGCACAGCACGCCATGGCGGCCTTCCACCACGAAATCCTCGGGGCGAAGTTCTTCCGGATGGAAGCCCACACTGTCCAGCACGTCGATCACCGTCGGGATCATGCGGCCCGTCAGGGTGAAGGTGCTGTCATGCTTCGGGTCGCAGCCGATCTGCAGCACGCGCTTGCCCAGCTTGGCGAAGGCCACGGAAAGGTTGGAGCTGGTCGTGCTCTTGCCGATGCCGCCCTTGCCATAGATCGCAAAAACCTTGGCGCCGTCGATCTTCAGCGGATCGTCCAGATGCACCTGCACGCTGCCATCGCCATCGCCGCGGCGCGACTGGCTCGAGCCCGGCGGCGGCCTCATGATCACGGTCATGCGCTGATTCCTTCAAGCCGGTCTTCAAGTTCTTCGCCGGCGCGCTTCAGCGCCTCCAGCGTTGCAGCATCGGGCTGCCAATAGCTGCGCTCATGCGCCTCGATCAGGCGGTTCGCGATCTTGGCGGATGCGGTCGGGTTCAGCTTCGCCAGCCGCTCGCGCATGGCGGCGTCCAGCATGTAGGTTTGCGCCAGATCCTGATAGACCCAGGGCGCCACCTGCCCGGTGGTGGCGGACCAGCCCATTGTGTTGGTCACCTGCGATTCGATCTGCCGTACGCCCTCATAACCATGCGCCAGCAGCGCCTCGTACCATTTGGGATTGAGCGCGCGGGTCCGGGTTTCCAGCGCCACCTGTTCGGAGACGCTGCGGATCGTGCCCTCACCGCGCGTCTGGTCGCCGACGTACACAGCCGCCTCGGCGCCACCACGGGCGCGCTTCACGGCGCGGGAAATGCCGCCGAGCGTGTCGAAATACTGGTCGATGGTGGTCAGCCCGACCTCGACGCTGTCGAGATTCTGGTAGGTGACCTCGACGCTGCCCAGCAGGTGCGACAGCACCTTGTCGCTGCGCGCCGCCTTGCCATCGACGCCATAGGCAAAGCCCTTGCGGCGGACATAGGTCTCGGCGAGTTCATCCTCGTCGGTCCACAGGCCGGCATCGAGCATCTGGTTCACGTTGGCGCCATAGGCGCCCTCGGCATTGCCGAACACGCGAAGGCTGGCCTGCGTCAGGTCGCCGCCATGCTGCGCCATATAGGCCAGCGCGTGCTTGCGGATGAAATTCTGGTCCGCTGGCTCGTCCGCCGCCGCGGCCAGCTGGGCGGCCTCGGCCAGCAGCCTGGTCTGCAGCGGCAGCAGGTCGCGGAAGATGCCGGACAGCGTCACCATCACGTCGATCCGCGGGCGGCCGAGCTCCGCCAGCGGCACCAGGGCAGCGCCAGCGATGCGCCCATAGCTGTCATGCCGTGGCCGCGCCCCCATCAGCCAGAGCGCCTGGGCGATCGGCCCGCCCTCGGTCTTGAGGTTGTCCGTGCCCCACAGAACGATGGCCACCGTCTCCGGCAGATGGCCGGCATCGGCGACATGGCGCGCCAGCAGTTTTTCGGCCTGGCGCGCGCCATCCTGCACCGCGAAGGCGGAGGGGATCTTGAACGGGTCGAAGCCATGCAGGTTGCGCCCGGTCGGCAGCACATCCGTGGTGCGCAACAGGTCGCCGCCCGGCGCGGGGCGGATATAGCCACCATCCAGCGCATGCAGGATCGCGGGCAGCTCCGGATCGGTGGCCAGCAGCGCATCCAGCCGCGCCCGTTCCACAGCATCCGTCACGCCCGCGGCGTCCAGCGTTTCCTGGCGCTGCGCCGGCGTCAGAACCTCGCCCACCACATGCAGCCCGTGCGGGATCAGCGTATATTCCAGCTCCAGCAGTTCGGCGCCGAGGCGCTGCACCCGCGCGTCGCCCTCCGCGCGGTCCCAGGCGGGCTCGGCCTCGGCCAGGTTCACCGTCGCGGCCTGCGCCTGCACCAGGGCCAGAAGGCTCTGCCGCACCTCGGCATCCACGCCCGGATCAAGCCCGCGCCAACGGTCCAGCGTGGCCTTCAGGTCCAGCAGGCCGCGATAGAGGCCCGCACTGGCCACCGGCGGCGTCAGGTAGCTGATGAGCGCGGCACCCGCGCGCCGCTTGGCCAGCATGCCCTCGGAGGGGTTGTTGGAGGCGTAGAGATACAGATTAGGCAGGTCGCCGATCAGCCGGTCCGGCCAGCATTCGGCGGACAGGCCCGCCTGCTTGCCGGGCATGAATTCCAGCGCGCCATGCGTGCCGAAATGCAGCACGGCGTGGGCGCCGAAATCCTCGCGCACCCAGCGGTAGAAGGCGCTGAAGGCGTGGGTCGGCGCGAAGCCCCGCTCGAACAGCAGGCGCATCGGGTCGCCCTCATAGCCGAAGCCGGGCTGGATGCCGACGAACACATTGCCGAACCGCGCGCCCAGCACATGGATGGTGGCGCCATCGCTGTTCTGCCGGCCCGGCGCGGGGCCCCAGGCGCGTTCGATCTCGGCCAGGTGGCGTTCGCGCCGCACATGATCATCGGCCGAGATGCGCGCCGCCACATTGGCCATGGCGCCAAACTGCGCCGCATTGCCTTCGATGATCGCCCGCCGCAGCGTATCCACGTCGGCCGGCAGCTCCACCGTGTAGCCGGCATCGCGCATGGCACGCAGCGTGTTGAACAGCGACTGGAAGACCGAGAGGTAGGCGGCCGTGCCGGTATTGCCGGCGTTGGGCGGGAAGTTGAACAGCACGGTCGCCACGCGGCGATCCCGTCGGGCGCTGCGCCGCAATATTACCAGCCGGGAGACACGCTCGGCCAGGGTGCTGGCGCGTTCGGGGTGCGAGACCATGTCGCGCGCGCAGGCGATGCCATCGCAACCCGGGCAGGTCTCGCCGCGGGCGCCGGCGCCGCAGCGACCGCCATAGGTCATCGGCCAGATGCCGCCATCCAGCTCCGGGATCGCCACCATCATGGTGGCTTCCACCGGCAACAGGCCGCGCGGGTCGGTCTGCCATTGGCGGATGGTCTGGAATTCCAGCGGATGCGCGGCGATGTAGGGCACGTCGAGCCGCGCCAGCAATTCCTCGGCGGCTTTCGCGTCATTGTAGGCGGGGCCGCCCACCAGCGAGAAGCCGGTCAGCGAAACCACCGCATCCACGCGCGCCACGCCCGCTTTCATGAAGAAGGCCTCGATGGCCGGGCGGTTATCCAGGCCCGAGGCGAAGGCCGGCACCACATTCAACCCGCGCGCCTCCAGCGCCGCGATCACGCCGTCATAGTGCGCGGCGTTGCCCGCCAGCACGTAGCTGCGCATGATCAGCAGACCGACCGTGCCATTGCGCCCGGCGGCCGGCAGCGCTTCCGGCTTCGTCGTCACACCACCTTGCAGGCGCGGGTGATAGAGGCCGATTTCGGGATACTCGACCGGCGGCGCCACCTTCAGCGTGCCCACCATCGCGCTGCGCGGCCCGGCCGCGTAGCGGTTCACCAGCATGCGGACCAGGTTCGCCAGATTCTGCTGGCTGCCAGCCAGCCAGTACTGCAACGCCAGGAAGTAGATGCGCACATCCTGCGCGGTGCCGGGGATGAAGCGCAGCAGCTTCGGCAATTCCCGCAGCATCTTCATCTGGCCGCGGCCGGATGTGGGCGCGCCGCCCTTCTTCGCGCCACGCAGGCGCTTCAGCAGGCCCATCAGGCCCGTCGCCTCGGCGCCCATGTCGAAGCGGCCGATGCGGGTCAGCTTCATCACTTCGGACGCCGACATCAGGCCGAGCAGCGCATCGCAATTGTCGCGCCGGGCCGTCAGCGCGGGCAGCACCAGCTTGATGTGGTCCTCCAGGAACAGCATGGAGGCGACCAGGATGTCGGCCCGCGCTATGTCGGCCAGGCAGCGTTCCAGCGCATCCGCATCGCTGGCCCATTCGTCTGCCGCATGCACGCTGACCTCAAGGCCCGGCACTTCCTGGCGCAGCGTCGCCCGGGCCTGCGCCATCGCGCCGGCCAGGTGGCTGTCCATGGTGACGACAACCACGCGCATCGTGGTCACGCCGTGAAGTCCGCGGGCCAATCCGTCAGGCATGTGCCCTGCCCCTACCGCGAGAAATGCGCTTTGGCATCGTACAGCGTCTCGACCGTGATGGTGGCGATGCCGCGTTCGGCGGCGTAGCGTTCGGTGTTGCGGCGGGCCTTGCCGCGAACGAAGAACGGGATCTTCTTCAGCTCTCGCTCCGCTTCCTCGCGCCAGGCGAGGCTCTCGGGGGAAAGGGTGCCCGCGGCGGCGTGGGGAGTCACCGCCGCGGGCATGGGCCGGGGCTGCGCGGCGGGCGCGGCCTCCTTGCCCATCTGGTGCGATGCCAGGTGCGAAGGCACGGCATCGCCATGGAACTCGAAATCTTCGCGGAACATACCGAGCAGATGTTCCTCCAGGCCCATCATCAGCGGATGGACCCAGGTGTCGAAGATCACATTGGCACCCTCGACGCCCATTTGCGGGGCGTAGCGGGCGGGGAAATCCTGCACATGCACGGGCGCCGAGATCACCGCGCAGGGCACGCCCAGGTGCTTGGCGATGTGGCGTTCCATCTGCGTGCCCAGCACCAGTTCGGGCTGCAGCGCGGCGATCTGTTCTTCCACCGCCAGATAGTCGTCGGTGATCAGCGCCTCCAGGCCGAGCTTCTTCGCCGCATCCCGCACGTCGCGCGCGAATTCGCGGGCATAGGTGCCAAGGCCCACGACGGTGAAGCCAAGCTCCTCGGTGGCGATGCGCGCCGCGGCGATGGCGTGCGTCGCATCGCCGAAGATGAACACGCGCTTGCCCGTCAGGTAGGTGCTGTCGACCGATCGCGCATACCAGGCGGCGCGGAGACCTGCCTCGACGGGCGCCGGATCGACGCCGGCCAGCTCGGCCACCTGCTTCACGAAATCCCGCGTGGCGCCGATGCCGATCGGCACGATGGTGGTGAAGGGTTGCCCGAAGCTGCGCTTCAGCCACGAAGCCGCGACGCCCGCGATCTCGGGATAGAGCACCACGTTGAAATCGGCATCGCCGAGCCGCGCGAGATCGGCGGGGCTGGCCCCCTCGGGCGCCACCACGTTCACCGCGATGCCAAGCGCGGCCAGCAGCCGCTTCACCTCGGTGACATCATCGCGATGGCGGAAGCCAAGCGCCGCCGGGCCCAGGATGTTGCAGCTGGGGATGGCGTTGCGCGTGCGCGGCGTGCCGGGCGGTGGGGCCTTGGGGCCGGCGCAGGCGCGGATGATCTGGTAGAGCGTCTCGGCCGCGCCCCAATTCTCCTTGCGCTGATAGGCGGGCAGTTCCAGCGGCACGACCGGGATCGGCAGGCCGAGCGTGCGCGCAAGCCCGCCCGGATCATCCTGGATCAGCTCGGCCGTGCAGGAGGCGCCGACCAGCATCGCCTGCGGCTGGAAGCGCGCATAGGCGTCGCGCGCCGCGGTCATGAACAATTCGGCCGTATCGCCGCCCAGGTCGCGGGCCTGGAAGGTGGTGTAGGTGACGGGCGGGCGCGCCGGGCGCCGCTCGATCATGGTGAAGAGCAGGTCGGCATAGGTATCGCCCTGCGGCGCATGGAGCACGTAGTGCACGCCCTGCATGGCGGTGGCGATGCGCATCGCCCCCACATGCGGCGGCCCTTCATAGGTCCAGACGGCCAGCTCCATGGGGCTACACCATCAGCCGGGCGCGGCGCACCAGCGGCCGCGCGAACAATTCAGCCAGATCCGCCGCCTGGTCGAAGCCCTGGATGGGCGTGAAGACCAGCTCGATGGACCATTTCGTGGTCATGCCCTCGGCCTCGAGCGGATTGGCCAGGCCAAGGCCGCACACGGCGATGTCCGGACGCGCGGCGCGGCAACGGTCCAGCTGGCGTTCCACATCCTGGCCTTCGCTGAGCGTGACCTCGGCGGGTAGCAGCGCCACCTCCTCGGCCAGGTGCGTGCGATGGAGATAGGGCGTGCCGACCTCGGTCAGGCGCATGCCAAGCTCGCGGGACAGGAAGCGGGCCAGGGGAATTTCCAGCTGGCTGTCCGGGAAGAAGAACACCGACTTGCCACCCAGCTTCTCGCGCAGCCTGCCGAGCGCCGCGCTGGCGCGGGCGGCGGGGGCGGCGATGGTTTCGGCGAAACGGTCAGCCGGCACGCCCCACACATCGGCGACGGCACGCAACCATGCGGTGGTGCCCTCCACGCCGAGCGGAAAGGGGGCGGCGATGCGCGTGGCGCCACGGGCTTCCAGCGCACGGGCCGTATCGCCCAGGAAGGGTTGCGCCAGCAGGAAGCGCGTGCCCGGCCCGATGGCCGGCAATTCGGCCGCCCGGCGCGCCGGCAGGAAGCGCACCGGCCCGACGCCGAGTGCCGCGAACAGGCGAAGGAACTGGTCCTCCACCACTTCGGCCAGCGCGCCCACCACCAGCAGGGACCGCGCCGTCCCCGGCTCGGCGGGCATTTCCGGCACCAGCGCGGCCAGGCACGCATCCTCGCCCTGGGTGAAGCTGGTCTCGATGCCGCTGCCCGAATAGCTCAGCACCCGCACACCCGGCGAGAAACGCTGCGACAGGCGCTGCGCGGCCTTCGAAAGATCGAGCTTGATGACCTCGCTGGGGCAGGAGCCGACCAGGAACAGCAGGCGGATCTCCGGCCGGCGTTCGATCAGGCGGGTCACCACGCGGTCGAGTTCGGCATTGCAGTCGGCCAGGCCGGCCAGATCGCGCTCATCGATGATGGCGGTGGCGAAGCGCGGCTCGGCGAAGATCATCACGCCGGCGGCGGATTGCAGCAGGTGCGCGCAGGTGCGGCTGCCGACCACCAGGAAGAAGGCATCCTGGATCTTGCGATGCAGCCACACGATACCGGTCAGGCCGCAGAACACCTCATGCTGGCCGCGTTCCCGCAGGACGGGCTTCGTGGCGCAGGCCAGCGGGGCGGCCATGCTGGCGTTCACCGGCCGGGGCTCTCCAGCCGGGCGGCGCGCAGCTTCAGGACGAACTGTGCCGCATTCACGACATAGGCGGCATAAGCGGCCAGGGCGAGGAACATTTGCGCCTCGGGGCTGCCAAGCCCGCCGAACACCGCGCCCAGATACAGGGTGTGCAGGCCCAGCACGAGCATGCTGAACATGTCTTCCCAGTAGAAGGCGGGGGCGAACAGGTACTGCCCGAAGACCACCTTCTCCCACACCGCGCCGGTGACCATGATCACGTACAGGACCAGGGTCTTCAGCACGACCGAGCCGGTGGCGAGGCCGAAGCCCTCACCGCTGGCCAGGTAGGTCAGCACCAGGCCAAGGCTGACCAGGAAGACCAGGAATTGGACGGGGGCCAGGATGCCCTGGACCAGGGTCCAGCGGCTGGCGTCGCGGCGGGCCCGCTGCTCAGGCGTGTAGAGCGGCGCCGGCGCCGGGCGCGCATGGCGGTGGCTGCGGCCCGTGGAGGCACCCCAGGGGGCACTGTCCAGTGCGTCGATCAGGCCCGCGAGGCGGTTTACTGTAAGCATCGCTTGACAACCCTCCGTCAAAGGCGGTCCGCTGCGGATCCCGGACCGGTGGTCACCGCGCAGGCGGCGGCACCGGAGGAGATGAGGCCGGGGAAGGCGTAGATGCTGCCCCGGGTCTCCCCGGTATCGCTTCCAGCGCTTCCCCCCTGCCTCGTCCTCATGACGGGAAGGCTAGAGGGGGGCGGCGGCGAGTGTCAAGCACGATTGACGTAAATCGGGATTGACATTCGAGGCCTGCCGGCATGAAGTGCGCTGACAGGAGATGGCGATGGGCTCGGAGCCAATGGACGCCGAAACACAGTTCGCAGACGCCGGACCCGCGACCACCGAGCGTGCCATGCAAGGCGCCTCGGCCCGCGAGCCGCGTCGCGTTTCGGCTCGCCGGGTGAAGCTGCTGGCCCATACCCTGGAGAATGACGTGATCCCGCGCCTCGTCCTGTCCCGCAGCCCGACGCCGGCCCCGGCCTATATCGACCGCGTCGCCAGCCCAGGGCCGACCGCCGACGATGTCAGCACCATGACCGGCTTGGTTCAGCAGGGCGATCTGGAAGGGGCACTCGACTATATTGGCGGCCTGTGCGCGAGCGGCATGGCGCTGGAGCGCGTCTACCTGAACCTGCTTGCCCCGGTGGCCCGCCGCCTGGGTGAGATGTGGGAAACCGACCAGGCCGATTTCACCAGCGTGACGGTGGGGCTCTGCTGCCTGCAGCAGCTGGTCCTGACGCATGGCGGCGGCTTCCGGCCGCGTGACGGTCGGCCGCACGCGGAACGGCGAGTGCTTCTGGCGCCCTGCCCGGGCGAACAGCACAGTTTCGGCCTGCTCATGGTGGGCGAATTCTTCCGCCGACAAGGCTGGGACGTGACCAGCGGCACCGGGGCCACGGGGCGAGAGCTCACGGCGCTGGTCCGCAAGGATTGGTTCGCCCTGGTTGGCCTCTCGCTGTCGGTCGAGGAGCGGCTGGATACGCTGGCGGCGCTGGTGCGCGACCTGCGCCGCGCCTCCCGCAATCCGGCGCTTGGCGTGATGGTGGGCGGGCAGGTCTTCGTCCAGCAGCCTGATCTGGCGGTGCTGGTCGGTGCCGATGCGACCGCGGCGGACGGGCAGCAGGCAGCCTTGAAGGCTGAGGCGCTGCTGGCCCTGCTGTCGCGCGACATCGTGGTCTGAGCGGCATGGGCGCGGGCTGCAGCGGCGGCCCCGCACATCAGGGATCGGCCCACCAGGGAGCGGGGGCCACGCGTTGCTTGGGTGGGAGGTTCGGTTGGGCAGCGGTCCCGGGCGATGAAGGGCAGGATAGTCGGTGAAGACGTTCAAGGCGCCTCGGAAGTCGCTCGGCAATCTCGATGCGGATGCCACCGCCGGGCTGATCGCCTCTGCCGCCGACATCGCCCTGGTGCTTGAGGAGGACGGGCTGATCCGCGACCTGGCCTTCAGCAATGAGGAGCTGGCCCGCGAGTTCGACGGCCATGAGAGCTGGCTCGGCCGCTCCTGGATCGACACCGTGGCCCGCGACAGCCGGCCGAAGGTGGAGGCGCTGCTGGGCAGCGCGCATGCGCCGCTGGGTGGCACGCCCCGCTGGCGCCATGTGAACCAGCTTTCGGCCAAGGGCGCGTCCATCCCGATCCTCTGTTCGGTGGCACGGCTGGGTGACCAGGGGCGGCGCATGGTGTTCGGGCGCGATCTGCGCGCCCTGTCGCAGCTTCAGCAGCGGCTGGTCGAGGTGCAGCAATCCATGGAGCGGGACTATTCCCGCCTCCGCCAGGCCGAGACACGCTACCGCCTGCTGTTCCAGATGTCGGTCGACCCGGTGTTGATCCTGGACGCCGAGAACCAGCGGATCATGGAAGCCAACCCGGCGGCGCAACGCCTGTTCGGCCGCGGCGCCCGCCGCATGACGGGGCGCACCCTGGCGGAAATCTTCCAGGCCGATGACCGGCCGGCCGTGCAGGCATTGCTCACCGCCGTGCGCAGCGCCGGCCGCGCCGAGGATGTGCGCGCCCAGCTGGCCGAAGATGGCCAGGAGGTGCTGGTCTCCGCCAGCACCTTCCGCCAGGAAAGCGGCCTGCTGTTCCTGGTCCGCCTGTCCGTGAGCCAGGGCAACGAGGCCGCGGTCGCGCTGCCCGAGGCGCAGACCCGGCTGCTCAAGGTGGTGGAAGTGGTGCCGGACGCTTTCGTCGTGACCGATGGCAGCGCCAATATCCTGACCGCCAACAGCGCCTTCCTCGACATGGTCCAGCTGACCCATGAGGATCAGGCACGTGGCGAGCCGCTCGACCGCTGGCTCGGCCGGCAGGGGGTGGAACTGGAAGTTCTGCTCTCCAACCTGCGGACCCGCGGCGCGGTGCGGCTCTATGCCACCACGCTCCGCGGCGATCTCGGCGCGCTGAGCGAGGTCGAGGTTTCGGCCGTCGCGGTGATGAGCGCGGGCGAGACCTGCTTCGGCTTCGATATCCGCGATGTCGGCGCGCGGCTGCGCCCGGTCACGCGCGGCGGCAGCGGCGCCACCCGCTCGGTCGAGCAGTTGACCGAGCTGATCGGCCGCGTCCCGCTGAAGGATCTGGTGCGCGAAGCCACCGACGCGATCGAGCGGCTGTGCATCGAGGCGGCGCTGGAACTGACCGGCGACAATCGCGCCTCGGCGGCCGAGATGCTCGGCCTGTCGCGCCAGAGCCTCTACGTCAAACTGCGCCGCTATGGTCTGGGCGACCTGGCGGGCGATGATGCGCCGGGCTGATCGCGCCGTGTCGGGCCTTTCCCCCAGCATCGGCAGGCAGGGTGCCAGGGTGCAGCCGGCGGCGGTGCTGGAACTGCTGAAGCCGGTCACCTGGTTCCCGCCCATGTGGGCCTTCGGCTGCGGCGTCGTCGCCTCGGGCGCGGCTGGTTGGGACAAGGTCGGGCTGATCGCGCTTGGCATCCTGCTGGCGGGGCCGCTGGTGTGCGGCATGAGCCAGGCGGTGAATGACTGGTTCGACCGGCATGTGGACGCGATCAATGAGCCGCATCGGCCGATCCCGTCGGGGCGCATGCCGGGCCGCAGCGGCCTTTATGTGGCGATCGGCTGGAGCTTCCTGTCGCTGGCCGTGGGCGCCGCGCTCGGCCTGGCCGGGTTTCTGGCGACGGTGCTGGCGGTGGTGATGGCCTGGATCTATTCCGCGCCGCCGCTGCGCCTGAAGCAGAATGGCTGGTGGGGCAACCTGGCCTGCGGCCTGTCCTATGAGACGCTGCCCTGGATCACCGCCGCCGCGGTGATGAGCCAGGCGCTGCCTGATCCGCGCATGATGGCGGTGGCGCTGCTGTATGGGCTCGGCGCGCATGGCATCATGACGCTGAACGATTTCAAGTCGATCGAGGGCGATACGCGCTTCGGCCTGCGGTCACTGCCGGTGATCATGGGTGCGCCCGGCGCCGCGCTTTTCGCCTGCTGGGCGATGGCGGTCCCGCAGGCGGTGGTGGTGGCGCTGCTGGCCATCTGGGGGGCGCCGATCTCGGCCTTGCTGGTGGCGGCGCTGCTGGCGGCGCAGGCGCTGCTGATGCGCCGGCTCCTGACCGACCCGCGCCGGCTGGCGCCCTGGTACAATGGCACCGGCATCCTTCTGTACGTCAGCGGCATGATGGTGAGCGCGACCGCGCTTGGGGGGATGCCATGAATTCGGATCGCCCGCCGCTCGGCTGGTTCGGCATCGTGCGGCTTGGCCTGGTGCAGACGGCGCTGGGCGCCATCGTGGTGCTGACCACGGCCGCGCTGAACCGGGTGATGGTGGTGGAGCACGCGCTGCCCGCCACGCTGCCCGGGCTGCTGGTGGCGTTGCACTATGCCGTGCAGGTGATGCGGCCGCGGCTTGGCCATGGGTCGGACCAGGGCGGGCGGCGTACCCCCTGGATCATCGGCGGCATGGCGGTGCTCGGGCTTGGCGGCGTGCTGGCGGCCGTGGCCACGGCCTGGATGGGGCATGATCTGATCCCCGGCATCGCGCTGGCCGTCCTGGCCTTCCTGATGGTGGGGCTTGGCGTTGGCGCGGCGGGCACCTCGTTGCTGGTGCTGCTGGCCGCGCGGGTCTCGCCGGCACGCAAGCCCGCCGCGGCCAGCCTTGTATGGATCATGATGATCGCGGGCTTCGTGCTGACCACGGCCTTCGCGGGCCGGCTGCTCGACCCCTATAGCGGTGAGCGGCTGGTGGCGGTGGCGGCCGGTGTCTCGGTGCTGGCCTTCCTGCTGGCGCTGGTGGCGGTGGCGGGCATTGAAGGCCCGGCGCCGGCGCAGAAAGGGCCAGCGGCGCAGCCCACCCCCTTCCGCACCGCCCTGGCGCAGGTGTGGGAGGAGCCGGTGGCCCGGCACTTCACCCTGTTCGTCTTCGTCTCCATGCTGGCCTATTCCGCGCAGGACCTGATCCTGGAGCCCTTCGCCGGCACCGTCTTCGGCATGACCCTCGGCGAGACCACGCGACTGTCTTCGATGCAGCATGGCGGCGTGCTGGCGGGCATGATCCTGATCGCCATCGTCGGCAGCCTGGCGGGTGGGCGCGTGGCCGTGCTGCGCGGCTGGATCCTGGGCGGCTGCCTCTCGGCCGCGGCACTGCTGGTGGTGCTGGCCGGCGCCGGGATCATGGGCGCCAGCTTCCCGCTGGCGGAAAGCTTCTTCGCGCTTGGCGTCGCGAATGGCGCCTTCGCCGCCGCCGCCATCGCCACCATGATGCAGCTGGTCAGCCAGGGGCGCGATGGGCGCGAGGGCGTGCGGATGGGCATGTTCGGCGCCGCCCAGGCCATTGCCTTCGGGCTTGGCGGCCTGGCGGGCACCATCGTGCTCGATCTTGGGCGCATGGCCACCGGCAGCGCCGAGGGTGGCTATGTCACCGTGTTCCTGGCGGATGCGGCCCTGTTCCTGGCCTCCGCCTGGCTGGCGCTGCGCATCGGCCGCGCCGCCACCACCCGCGCCACGCGGTTCCCGATCGTCGGAAAGGATGCACACGCATGAGTGCAACACCGCTGTTTGACGTGGTCGTCGTGGGTGGTGGTCCGGCGGGCGCCACGGCGGCCCATGATCTGGCGCGGCAGGGCTTCCGCGTGGCCCTGCTCGACAAGGCGGGGCGCATCAAGCCCTGCGGCGGCGCCATTCCGCCCCGCGCCATCCGCGACTTCGACATCCCGTCGCATATGCTGGTCGCCCGGGTGAATTGCGCCCGCATGATCTCCCCCTCCGAGCAGGAGGTGGATATGCCGATCGATGGCGGTTACGTCGGCATGGTCGATCGCGAGCATTTCGACGAATTCCTGCGCGCCCGCGCAGCCGAGGCCGGCGCCACGCGCCTGACCGGCACCTTCGAGACGCTGGCCGAGGATCCGGACGGCACGCGCGTGGTCGCCTATGCGCCGAAGGGCGCGCCGAATGGCGCCATCGAACGGCTGCGCACCCGCTGCGTGATCGGCGCCGATGGCGCGCGCAGCCAGGTGGCCAAGCAAAGCGTGAAGGGGGCCGAGAAAATCCCCTGCGTCTTCGCCTATCACGAGATCGTCGCGGCGCCGCAGGGCGAGGCGCCGAAATACGATCCGCTGCGCTGCGACGTCTTCTATCAGGGCAAGCTCAGCCCGGATTTCTACGCCTGGATCTTCCCGCATGGCGAACATGTCTCGATCGGGACGGGAAGCGCCAACAAGGGCTTCTCGCTGCGCGGCTCGGTCGGCGCGCTGCGTGCCGCGACCGGCCTCGACAAGGCCGCGACGATCCGCCGCGAGGGCGCGCCCATTCCGCTGAAGCCGCTGAAGAAGTGGGACAATGGGCGGGATGTGTTGCTGGCCGGCGATGCGGCGGGCGTGGTCGCCCCGGCTTCGGGCGAGGGCATCTACTACGCCATGCTCTGCGGCCGCCTGGCTGGTGAAGCCACCGCCGAATTCGTCCGGACGGGCGATGCCCGTGCGCTGGCCGGGGCGCGCAAGCGCTTCATGAAGGCGCATGGGCGCGTCTTCTGGATCCTCGGGATCATGCAGTATTTCTGGTACTCCTCCGACAAGCGCCGCGAGGCCTTCGTCAAGATCTGCCGGGACAAGGATGTCCAGCGGCTGACCTGGGAGGCGTACATGAACAAGGAACTCGTGCGCCGCGATCCGATGGCGCATGTGCGGATTTTCTTCAAAGACCTCGCGCATCTTCTGGGCTTCGCCCGCGCATGATGACGCAGCCCCGCTTCGGAGACTTTTGAATGCGCCTCTCCTCGCTCGATACCGGCGTGCGGCAGCCGGGTGCCATCCATCGCGGCCACCGCAGCCCCTCCACCCGCAGCCTGCCGCTGCGGGTCGGAACCCGTGGCAGCCCGCTGGCCCTCTGGCAGACGCGGCACTTCCTGTCGCTGATCACCCGGGTCTGCCCGGTGCTGCGCGACGTCAACGCCTTCGAGGAGACGGTGATCGCCACCTCGGGCGACCAGGTGCTGGACCGCAGGCTGGCGGACATTGGCGGCAAGGGCCTGTTCGCCAAAGAAATCCATGAGGCGCTGCTGGATGGCCGCGTGGATTTCGCAGTGCACAGCATGAAGGATCTGGAGACCGAGTTGCCGCCCGGCATCGTGCTGGCCTGCGCGCTGAAGCGCGAGGATAGCCGCGATGCGCTGGTGCTGGGGCCGACCTGCCGCGCCATCGACCCGGCCGATCCCTATGCCTGCCTGCCGACCGGCGCGCTGATCGGCACGGCCAGCGTCCGCCGCCAGTCGCAGCTGCTGCATGCGCGGCCCGATCTGTCGGTTGAGATCATCCGCGGCAATGTCCAGGCGCGGCTTGGCAAGGTGAAGGCCGATGGCGGCCCGCAAGCTTCGCTGCTGGCGCTGGCCGGCCTGCGCCGGCTGGAGCTGGCGCATGAGGCTTCGGTCGTGCTCGATCCCGAGATCATGGTGCCCGCCGCCTGCCAGGGCATCGTCGGCGTGACGGTGCGGGCCGACGATGTCGAGCTGCGCGAGCTGCTCTCCGCCATCGAGGATCGCGACAGCGCCTTCCTGGCAACCGCCGAACGCAGCCTTCTGGGCAGTCTCGACGGCTCGTGCCGGACGCCGATCGGTGGCCATGCGCGGCTGCTGGCCGATGGCAGCCTGCAGCTGACCGGGTTGGTGGCACGCGCGGACGGGTCCTTCCTGCTCAAGCGTCGCCTGACGGGGGCGCCGCAGGATGCGGCGCGGCTCGGGCTCGAACTGGGCGACAGCCTGCGGCTGGATTCGCCGGCCGACATCTTCGGCTGAGTGTTTGTGAAAGAATGCCCGCAAGCACCGGATTTGCCGGAAGACACCCAATGATGTCAGCGGGCATTCTTTCGCAAGTTCGATTGATTCACAGGCTCTGAACCGCGAGGCTATTCGCGCCCGGCTGCCCGACGCAGCCGGGGTTTTTCTGGCGGCGCCTCGCGGTCCAGCAGCGCATGCATGGCGGCCACGGTGCGCGGCGTCAGCCGTCGGATCTGGTCCGCCAGGCGGTTGGCCAGCGCGGTGGCCTCGGGCGTGCAGCCGGCGGTGTCGAGCGTGACCTTGGGCTGGGACAGCTTGGCAAGGTCACCCAGCTCCTCCGCCTCATCCCAGATCAGGCCGAAAAACTCGTTCACCTGATGCACCAGCCCCGCCGAGGGGCGGCCGCGATGCCCATGCTCCAGCGCCGACAGATAGGCGGAGGAGACCTGGAGGTGCAGGGCGAGCTGCTTCAGCGTGACGCGACGCTGGCGCCGCAGCGCGCGCAGGCGGGCGCCGAAAGGCGTCATCGGCCGCGGCGCCGGCGCAGCAGCAAATTCACCGCGCCCTCATTGCCGGGCAGCGGGTGGGCGGCGCCCAGCACCAAGGGCCGCAGGTCGGGCGCATTCAGCCAATGCGGCAATTCGCGGCGCAGCACGCCGCCCTCCGGCGCGGCGCCCTTGCCGGTGACCACCGTCACGCTGCGCACCCCATCGGCCGCGGCGTTCAGCAGAAAGGCGCGCAGCGCCACATGCGCGTCCTGCACGCGCCGCCCATGCAGGTCGAGCGTGCGTTCTGCGGCCATGTCGCCGCGACGCAATGCCCGCCAGCGCTTCCGGTCGAGCCCGCCCGGCGCCTCGCCGACCCGCAATTCGGGCGGCGGCAGGCGCGGCCGTGCAACGGGGCGTGGCGCCGGCTCCACCGCCGGCGGTGCGGCCGGGCTGGCGGGCAGGTCCGGGGCGGGCGGGCGCACATGTCCGAACAACGGCGTGATCTGTTCCGTGAAGGCGTGCCACAGCGCCAGGTCCTGAGGTGTCAGGCCCTTCGGGCGCTTCGAACGCAGCATCACTCAGCCGCGGGCGGAGGGATCATCCTCGAGCAGCAGCACATGCAGGCGACGCGGGCCATGCGCCCCCAACTCCAGCGTCTGCTCGATGTCCGCACTGCGCGAGGGGCCGGTGACCAGCATCAGGTTGCGCGGCATGAAGCCGCCGGTCATCGGGTCCTGCCGTTCGGCTCGCAGCAGGTCCCAGGCTTCCTCATAGGCGCCGACGATGCGGGAGGCGCGCAGCAGCACGATTTCGGTCTCGGGCAACAGGTTCAGCGTGGTCGGCCGCGTGCGATCCGAGGGGAAGAACAGCGTGCCGGTTTCGGCGACTGCCGCCCAGGCATGCTGGAGGCTGACCATGTCGCCTTCCTGGGCGCGCCGCGCTTCCCTTGCGAGCATGGGGCGGCTTGACCAGTCGATGGCCTCCAGTTCGGGATGCGGCGCCATCACGATCCGGCTTGGCATGTTCTGCGCCGCCAGATATTCGGCAACCATGCCCGGGACCTCGGATGGTTCCTGGATTCGGTCGACTGTGCCGAATTCTTTCTCGACATTCTTCACGAACAGCGCGACCTGCTCCGGGCGCGGCAGGCGCGACCGTGCCGGGATCAGGTGGCGCGGATGCGTGGCCATGCGGCCTTCAAGCATGGCAGCCTGGTCGGCCGGCAGCGGGCCGCGCCGCAGGCCGCGGCGAATGGCGCCCAGAATGGCGTCCTTGCTCATGGGCGCACTCCGCCAGAAGATTTCATCGCCTTGCGTGGCCGAGAGCGGCTTCGAGCCGGGCCAGCGCGTGTTCGATCCGCGTCAGATCCTCGGCAACCCAATCGGGGCCAAGGCGGGCCGTGCGTGTGCGCGGACCGGAGGCCTGGGGCGGGGTTTCGGCCGCGCGCGCATGGAGGCCGCCGAGGATCTCAGCCATCGTGCCGCGCAGCGGGAGATTGGGCGATGCGTCAACCGTCATGCGCGGCCCTGGCGCTGCTGGCGCGCATAGCGCTGCATGAAGGTGCCGCCCGGCTCGGGTGCCGGCAGGTCACGGCCGGCGGTCCAGCCGCCAGCGAAGGGCAGGCTGCGGAAACTGCCCTTGCCGCGCGCCAGCAGGCCAAGCGCCTGGGCGCCGAGCCGCGTGGCCAGCCGATAGAGACCGGGACGACGGGCAACCCAGGCCCAGGCCGCCAGGTTGGTGCGGACGGTGGCCGGGGAGAGGTGGCGCTCAAACTCGCGTTCGCGCCAATGGCGCATCAGCTTGGGCAGCGGGATCTTCACCGGGCAGACGCTCTCGCAGCGGCCGCAGAAGGTGGAGGCGTTCGGCAGATGGCCGGCCTTGTCCACGCCCACCAGCTGGGGCGTCAGGACGCTGCCCATGGGGCCCGGATAGACCCAGCCATAGGCATGCCCGCCGGTGACGCCATAGACCGGGCAATGGTTCATGCAGGCGGCGCAGCGGATGCAGCGCAGCATCTCCTGGAACTCGGTCCCGATCATGTTGGACCGGCCATTGTCCAGCAGGACGACGTGATATTCCTCAGGCCCGTCCAGATCCTGCTCGCGCCGGATGCCGGTGGAAAAGGTGGTGTAGACGGAGAAATCCTGCCCCGTGGCGCTGCGCGCCAGCAGGCGCAACAGGCTGGTCGCATCCTCCAGCGTCGGCACCATCTTCTCGATGCTGGCCAGCACCACATGCACCCGAGGCAGCGTCTGCGTCAGGTCGCCATTGCCCTCATTGGTGACGATCACGCTGCTGCCGGTCTCGGCGATCAGGAAGTTGGCGCCGGTGATGCCGACATCGGCCGCGAGGAAGCGGCTGCGCAGCTTGGTGCGCGCCTCGGTCAGGATGTCGCGGCGTTCGGCGAAGACGCGATCCTTCGGCAGGTCCGTGTGGCTTTCGCGGAAGGAGGCTTCCCAATCCTCGCGGTTCAGGTGGAAGGCCGGGCCGATGATGTGGCTCGGCGGTTCCTTGCGCAGCTGGAGGATGTATTCGCCGAGATCGGTTTCGACGGGCGTGATGCCGTGGCTTTCGAGATGGTCGTTGATCCCGAGCTCCTCGGAGATCATCGACTTGCCCTTGGTGACGGTGCGGGCATTGGCCTTGCGGCAGATGTCGAGAACGGTCGCGCGGGCATCGTCGGCGGTGGAGCACCAATGCACAACGCCGCCAGCCCGCTCCACCTGCGCCGCATAGGCTTCAAGGTAGTAATCGAGGTTCGCCAGCGTATGGTTCTTGATGTTCTTGCCGATCTCGCGGAGCTGCTCGAATTCGGGCAGACCCGCTACGGCCTTGGCGCGCTTGCCGTGGAATTGCGGCTTGGTGCGGGCCAGCGCCTTCTGCAGGCCGGGATCGGCCATGGCGCGGGTGGCGTTTTCCTTGAAGGCAGGGGAGGTCAGGTGGACCATGGTGTCAGCCTCTCGTCTCGCCGATTGGCGCCACATCGTTGGTCATGCCGGCCAGCACCTCGGCCACATGACGCACGCGCACCGGCGCACCTTCGCGCTTGAGGCGGCCGGCAATGTTCAACAGGCAGCCCATGTCGCCCGCCAGCAGCGTGTCGGCGCCGGTCGCCGCGATGTCCTTGGTCTTGTCCGACACCATGCGGGTGCTGATTTCGGGATACTTCACGCAGAAGGTGCCGCCAAAGCCGCAGCAGACCTGGCTGTCGGTCAGCTCGCGCAGCTCGAGCCCGGCCACGCTGCCGAGCAGCTGGCGCGGTTGCGCCTTGATGCCAAGCTCCCGCAGGCCCGAGCAGCTGTCATGATAGGTGACGACGCCCTGGTAGCTGGCCGGCACCTCGGTCATGCCCATCTGGTCGGTCAGGAAGCTGATCAGCTCATGGGTCTTGGCAGCCAGCGCCTCGGCCCGGCCGCGATAATGCGGGTCCTGGTCGCCGAACAGGCCGGGATAATGGTGGCTGATCATGCCGCCGCAGGAGCCGGACGGCACCACCGTGAAATCATAGGGCAGGAAGGCATCGATGATCGGCCTGGCGAGGTCGCGGGCCGTCGCGCGGTCGCCGGAATTATAGGCGGGCTGGCCGCAGCAGGTCTGAATCTGCGGGACCTCGACCTGGCAGCCGGCGGCCTCGAGCAGGCGGATGGCGGCGAAGCCAACGCTTGGGCGGTACAGATCCACCAGGCAGGTGACGAACAGCGCGACGCGCGGACGGGTCTGGAGCATATTTGGAATGTAGGGGATAGGCGCGGACCTGGGGAGGGCTTCAGGCCCCGTCGCCGTGACTTTCCTTCCGGGGTTCCCCCCAGGGGGGGGCGAGCCAAAGCGCGCCCTTGAGCCGCGCGACGAAGGCGGCGTGCGCGGCGGCTTCTTCCGGCTTGACAAGGATCGGGCGCGGCCTCCAATCGACACGGGCTGCCGGCAGCGCCTCAACCTCGCGGCGCATTGTCTCCCGCGCCAGATCCAGGCCGGGCTGTTTCCCGCCCATGAGCTGGAGGAACACGTCGGCCAGCAGCTTCACATCCAGCAGTGCATTGTGGGTGCCGCGCATCGAATTATCGACGCCGAGGCGGCGGCACAGCGCATCGAGGCTGTTCGGCAGGCCCGGGTAGCGGCGCTTGGCGATGTCCAGACTGTCCACCATGCGCGCCCGGTCGAGCCGTGGCCGCTTGGCGCGGACGAGTTCGGCATCGAGGAACCCGAAATCGAAGGGGGCGTTGTGAGCGACGATCTCGTCCTGGCCGAGGAAAGCAAGCAGGTCCTCGGCGATGTCCGCAAAGCGCGGCTTGCCCTTCAGCATTTCGGCCGTGAAGCCATGGATGCGGGTGCTTTCCTCCGGCACGTCGCGTTCCGGGTCGATCACGCGGTGGAAGGTTGCGCCGGTCGGCATGAAGTTGAACAGTTCGATCGCGGCGACTTCGATGACCCGGTCGCCACTGCGCGGATCAAGGCCTGTTGTTTCGGTATCGAGAATAACCTGTCTCATCCGCGGAGCATCCTGACGAGCCGCCGAATGGCAGCCTGGGCGGCGTGGCGAGAGAGGCCGGTGCGGACGACATGATCGGCGCGTCGGCGCTTCTCGGCATCGGGCAACTGACGAGCGCGGATGGCGGCGAGCCTGGCTTCGGTCATGCCAGGGCGCCGCAGCACGCGTAGGCGCTGAACCGCGGCGGGTGCCGAGACGACGATGACCCGGTCGACGCGGCCCTCGCCCCTGGTTTCCAGCAGCAAGGGAATGTCGAGCACAGCCAACTGCTTCTGCTGCCGGCGGCAGGCGGCGAGGAAGCGGGCCTCCGTGGCGCGAACGAGCGGGTGCAGGATGAGCTCCAAGCGCCGCAGGGCCGGTGGATCGCCAAGGACGCGGCCGCGGAGGGCCTCGCGGTCGACCGCGCCATCGCTGGTGACGCCGGGAAAGGCCGCCTCGATGGGCGCGACGGCGGCACCGCCCCGGCGCTGCAGGGCGTGGACGGCTGCATCCGCGTCGAAGACCGGGATGCGCAGACGGCGGAAGGTCGCGGCGGCCGTCGATTTGCCCATCCCGATGCTGCCCGTCAGGCCGAGGATGATCATCGCGGCGGAATGTCGGCGGCGACGAAGGCGCGCAGTGCCGCATCCACCTGCGGCTCGACGCCGAACCAGGCGCTGAAACCTGGCCGTGCCTGGTGGAGAAGCATGCCGAGGCCATCCACCGCGCGCAGCCCACGCGCCCGGGCGGCGGCGAGAAGGGGCGTCTCAAGCGGGACGTAGACCAGATCCGCGACGACGGCGTGTGGCGGCAGGGGGGCGAGGTCGATGAGGAGCAGGGGCTGGCCCTGCATGCCGAGCGACGTGCCGTTCACCAGGAGGCTTGCCTCGGCCAAGGGGGGCATTGTGGCGACTTCGATCGGACCGCCCAGATCGTGCGCCAGCGCCTCGGCACGTGCGGGCGACCGGTTGACCAGGATCAGCCGAGGGCAGCCGGCATCGAGTAGCGCGGCGGCCACGGACCGCACGGCGCCGCCGGCGCCCAGAATCACCGCAGGCCCTTGCGAAGGGCGGTAGTCCGGTGCCTGCTCCGCGAGCGATTCCAGGAAGCCGAAGCCGTCGGTGCTGGTGCCCGTGATCGTTCCGTCGCTGGCAAAAACCAGCGTGTTGATCGAGCCCGCGCGGTGGCCGACGGCGTCCACACTGTCACAGAGGGCGAAAGCCGCCTCCTTATGGGGAATTGTCACATTTGCTCCGGCGAAGCCGAGGTCACGCAGCGCATGAACGGCGCGCGTGAAGGCTTCCGGGGCGACGGGAAGCGGCAGGTAGCAGCCATCGATGCCGTGCCGATCCAACCAAAATCCATGCAGGCGTGGACTGCGCGAATGTGCGACCGGATAGCCGATGACGCCCGCTTTGCGGGCCTTTCCCGTCAGGATTGGCATGGCATCAGGTGACAGGCTGGCCGAGGTCAGGTCAAGCGCCCCCCTCTTCCCGCAGGCTCCGCGCCATGCGAGGCAGGTGCACATTTTGAAGGAGGACCGGATATGGCCAGGAGCCTCAAGGTGGCGGTCCAGATGGACCCGATCGGCGGCATCAACATTGACGGTGACAGCACCTTTGCCCTGATGCTGGAAGCGCAGGCGCGGGGGCATGCGCTTTGGCACTATCATGTGCGCGACCTGGCGTTGCATGGCGGCCGCGTGACGGCGATGGCTGAACCCGTCACGGTCCAGCGGGTGAAGGGCGCACATGCCACGCTTGGTGCGAAGCAAGAAATCGATCTTCGCGAGGTGGATGTGGTGCTGATGCGCCAAGACCCGCCCTTTGACATGGCCTACATCACGGCCACCCATATCCTGGAGCACATTCACCCCCACACGCTTGTGGTGAATGACCCGGCGAGCGTGCGCAACGCGCCGGAGAAGTTGTTTGTCACGCACTTCCCGGAGTTGATGCCGGAGACGCTGATCAGCGCCGATGCCAGCCGCATCCGCGCCTTTCGGGCAAAGCATGGCGACATCATCCTGAAGCCGCTGTTCGGAAACGGTGGCGCCGGCGTGTTTCACGTGAAACCCGAGGACCCCAACCTGAACGCCCTGCTCGAGATGTTCACCGAGCGCTCGCGCGAGCCATTGGTGGTCCAGCGCTACGTTCCGGATGTGCGTCGTGGCGACAAGCGCATCATCCTGGTCGATGGCGTGCCGATGGGCGCGATCAACCGTGTTCCGGCCGCGGGTGAGGCGCGGAGCAACATGCATGTCGGTGGGCGCCCAGAGCCCACCGTGCTCACGGACCGTGAGCGAGAGATCTGCGCCGCCATTGGGCCTGAGTTGAGCCGGCGTGGGCTGATTTTCGTGGGCATTGATGTGATTGGCGACTTCCTCACGGAGATCAACGTGACATCGCCGACCGGCCTGCAGGAGATCGGTCGCTTTGACGGCCTAAGGCTGGAAGTTGCGATCTGGGACGCGATTGAAGCACGGCGCTGACGAGGTTGCCCATCAACCGCGTGGCGGGATGAAGCTTCTCCGAGGCGAGCCCCTATCCGCCCCGGAGCAGACGAACCAGCCCATCAAGCTGTTCAAGGTCACGATAGCGGATGGTCAGCTCCCCACCCTTTCCCTGGTGGCGGAGCAAGACCTGCAGCCCCAAATGCGCCGTCAGATCGCGCTCAACGGCCCTTGTATCGGAATCCTTCGTGGTTGCCCCGGTGATGCGCGGCCTCGGGCGGGCGGCAACGAGGGCTTCTGTCTGACGAACATTGAGCCCACGCGCCACGACCTGCGCGGCCGAGTGTGACGGATCCTCGGCGCTCAACAGGGCGCGCGCGTGACCTGGCGACAGGACGCCTTGGAGCACAAGGTCGCGGACCGGCCCCGGCAAGCCAAGCAGGCGCAGCGTATTGGCAACGTGGCTGCGGCTTTTCCCGATCGCTGTCCCGAGAGCGTCCTGCGTCAATCCGAACTCGTCGATAAGGCGACGATACCCCTCCGCCTCCTCCAGCGCGTTGAGATCCTCGCGCTGAAGGTTCTCAACCAGCCCGGCCGCCATCGCCTCGCGATCACCCAGCGCGCGAATAACGACGGGGATTTCATGCAGCTGAGCCGCTTGCGCCGCCCGCCAGCGCCGTTCCCCACCGATGATCTGGAAATGCCCTGGCAGGGTAGGGTGCGGCCGCGCCAGGATTGGCTGCAAGATGCCATGAGCCCGGATCGACGCCGCGAGTTCCTCAAGACCGTTCTTGTCCATGCCACCGCGCGGCTGAAACGGGCCGGGTTCCAGCAACGTGATGGCAAGCGTGCGGAGTGCGTCACCCGGCGCGCCCGGTCCATCCGGGATGAGGGCGGAGAGCCCCCGACCGAGGCGAGAGACAGGAGCCTTCTGTGTCATGCCGAAGTCGCCTTCCTCGCCCGATCTCGCTTCAGGAATTCGGCCGCCAAGCGGATATGGGCTTGCGCGCCGGGGGAGCGGACATCGTAGAGCAGCACCGGTAGGCCGTGGGAAGGCGCCTCGCTCACGCGGACGTTGCGAGGGATCACGGTGTCGAAGACCTTATCCTTGAAGAAGCTGCGCACGTCGGTTGCCACAAGGTCAGAGAGGTTGTTCCGCCGGTCGACCATCGTGAGAACGATGCCTTCCAACGAAAGGGCGGGGTTGAGCGATCGGCGGACACGCTCGATGGTCCGGGTGATCTGGCTGATGCCTTCCAGCGCAAAGAATTCGGTTTGCAGGGGCACGATCACCGCATTCACCGCGACCAGGGCGTTCAACGTGATCAGGCCCAGTGAAGGCGGGCAATCCAGGAATACATGGTCGAAACCCTTGAGGGTCGATGCGGCTGCGGCCAGCGCATCCGCCAGACGATGCTCCCGCCGCTCGAGGCCGACCAACTCGATCTCGGCGCCGGCCAAGTCTGGGTCCGCAGGCAGGATCGAGAGGCCGGGAACGCGTGTGGCTTGGATCAAGTCTGCCAGCGGTCGTCCCTCGATTAGCAGCGAATAGGTTCCAGCACCTCGTCCGTCGGCCGATATGCCAAGACCGGTCGAGGCATTCCCCTGCGGATCGAGGTCCAGCAGGAGCACGCGGCCGGTCGACGCCAAGGCGGTCGCCAGGTTGATGGCCGTGGTGGTTTTTCCCACACCGCCCTTCTGATTGGCGAAGGCGATCACCCGTGGCGGCGCGTCAGAGCTCCTGTGTGGCACGTTCAATCTCGCTAATGCGCAGGACGGTACTGTCCGGGTCTGTGCGGCTTGCGTACCGCACGACGCTGAAGCTCCAAAGTAGAGCCACCTCGGTCAACTCGCTGTCAGCGGTGCGGCCCTTCGGGAAGATGGCGATCCCCCCGGCGGCCAGCAACCGATGTGCCGCTGGCAGAAGCACCGCGAGCGGCGCCAATGCTCGGGCGGTGACAGCACCCACGGGTGGAAGCTTCACCGCCTCGACCCGCCCAGCATGAACCACCGTGCGCGATAGTCCGAGCCGGGCGGCGGCCTCGTTCAGAAACGCCGCCTTACGCCGATCTGCTTCGACAAGGTGGAACTCGCGGCCAGTCGCGATGGCCAGGACGAGACCCGGGAATCCCCCGCCTGTGCCGAGGTCGGCGATAGGGACGTCAGAAGATGGCAGTAAAGGCAAAAGCTGGAGGGAATCCAGGATATGCCGCTCATGCAAGCTGGCGATATCCTTGGCGGCGACCAGGTTGATGCGCGCGTTCCACCGCGTCAGTAGGTCGGCGAAGATCGCAAGCTTGGGCGCAAGTTCCATCGCTTGCGCAACTGGATCGGGCAGCGGGCGCCGTTCGAAACCAGGGATGTGTTTCACGTGAAACGCATCGCTGCGTCGCTACTCGTCGGCATGGCGCGCCCTCTTGCCGCGCCGGAGATGCGCGGCGAGGGCGGCAATCGCAGCAGGCGTCACACCAGGAACCCGTCCCGCGCTGCCAAGACTGGCGGGCCGGGCCGAGCCAAGCCGCTGGCGCATCTCGTGTGAGAGACCGGCAACTCCGTGAAAGTCGATCCACTCCGGAATGGCCAATCTCTCTTCGGCCGCCAGCAGGCGTGACTCGGCTTCGTGCCGGCGCAAGTAAGGCGCGTACAGCGCCTCGGCCTCCAGTTGGGAGGCAACGCCTGCGGGTAGCTCAGCGAGCCAGGGGAAGATGCGCGCGGCCGTTGAAATCGAGATCCCCGGAAGCCCCAGCAAATCAAGCACCGTTCGCCGCTTCCCGTCCTGCCGGACCGGAAGCTCGGCTGCCGCCACGACGGCTGATGTCGCGCCCTCACGGGCCGCTCGGCTCAGACTGGCCGAGACAGCCTCCGCGAAGGTGCGATGGAGCGCAGCCCGCTCGGAACCCACGATCCCCCAATCAATGCCACGATCCGTCAGACGAAGGCCCGCATTGTCGGCCCGCAAGGTCAGTCGATGCTCTGAGCGGGCCGTCAGCATCCGATAAGGCTCGGTCACACCATTCAAGACCAGATCGTCGACAAGCACGCCGATATAGGCCTCGCCCCGGGAGAGCACCGCATCGGGTGTCCGGCCACTTGCGCGGACAGCCGCATTGAGTCCTGCCATGAGCCCCTGCGCGGCCGCTTCCTCATAGCCGGTCGTGCCATTGACCTGCCCGGCGAGGAAAAGGCCTGGCACGTCCCTGACTTCCAGCGTGGGGCGAAGGGCACGCGGATCCACGTGATCATATTCGATCGCGTAGCCGGCGCGCAGAATCCTTGCATGCCCGAGGCCCGGCATCGTCCTGATCATCTCGGCCTGAAGTGACGCGGGCATGCTGGTCGAGATGCCATTGGGATAGACCGTCGGATCGTCGAGTCCCTCCGGTTCCAGGAAGATCTGATGGCGATCGCGGTCCGCGAACCGCACCACCTTATCCTCAATCGAGGGACAATAGCGCGGTCCCGCACCCTGAATGCTGCCGCCATACACCGCGGACTGGTGCAGGTTGGCGCGAATGAGCGCATGGGTTTCCGGCGTGGTCCACGTAATGGCGCAGGCCAGCTGCGGGTTGCTGATGACCGGGGTCATCCATGACATTGGCTCCGGCGGGTCGTCACCCAGCTGTGGTTCGAGCGCGGCCCAGTCAATGCTGCCACCATCCAACCGTGGCGGTGTCCCGGTCTTGAGCCGCGCCAGTGGCAGGCCCAGGCGCTGAAGGGCCAAAGCCAGACCAACCGAGGGTAGATCGCCTGCCCTTCCGGCTTGGATCCGCTCGTCACCCCGATGGATCACACCGCGCAGGAAGGTCCCAGCGGTGAGAACGACCGCGCCAGCCAAAATCCTTGCGCCTGATGCGGTGATCACACCGCAGACGCGCCCTGACTCATCCTGCAGAAGATCCTCCGCCGCGTCGGCGCGCAGAGCCAGGTTGTTGGTCTCCGCCAGCAAGGCCCGGATGGCAGCCCGATAGAGCTTGCGGTCCGCCTGCACGCGTGGCCCACGCACAGCCGGCCCCTTGCTCCGGTTCAGGAGCTTCGCGTGAATGGCAGCGGCGTCCGCCGCCCGGCCCATCAGCCCGTCGAGCGCATCGATCTCGCGAACCAAATGTCCTTTGCCGACGCCGCCGATCGCCGGATTGCACGACATCTCGCCAACCGTCTCGAGCCGATGGGTCAGCAGCAGGGTCCGCGCGCCACTTCGCGCAGCTGCCGCCGCGGCCTCACAGCCCGCATGGCCTCCGCCAACCACCAATACGTCGATCGCGCCGCCCGTCACCATGCAACGGCATATAGGCCAGCCCAGAGGCTGCGTGAACGCGGCTATTTGCCGATGCAGAATTTCCCGAAGACCGCATCCAGCACCTGCTCAACCTCAACGCGGCCCGTCAGCCGCCCCAAGGCACGCAGCGCCGCGCGATATCCTTCCGCTGCCAACTCAGGGAGCGGCGCGTCCATGCCCGCGTTAAGTTCGGCCGCGGCCTCCGTGAGGGCCGCGCGATGGCGCGCCCGCGTCAGCACAGGCGCTTCGGAGAGGCCCGCCATGTCCACAGCCAGGCGCGTCAGCGCCGATCGAAGATCTGGCAGCCCCGCCCCGCTTCGCGCGCTCGTGCGGATAGGCATGATCCCGGGTGGAAACTCGGGCCCCGATCCCAGATCGACCTTCGTCACCACCACCAGCACCTTCGGCCCCGCTTCGCGAAGCGCCAGCGTTTCGGCGTCCAGGGATGCATCGGCGGCGAATGCCAGGATCACCAGATCGGCCTCTTCCGCGCGGCGTCGGGCGCGGCGCACACCCTCCGACTCGATTGCGTCGGTGGTCGCCCGTAAACCTGCCGTGTCGGCCAGCACGGCCGGCACGCCGTCGAGAACCATGCGAATCTCAACAATATCGCGCGTCGTCCCTGGCACATCCGAGACAATGGCGGCCTCCCGCCCGGCCAGCATGTTGAGCAGCGTGCTCTTCCCCGCATTGGGCGCGCCCACGATCGCGATCGACAGACCGTCCCGCAGCCGTTCGCCGCGGCCATCATCGTCCAGATGGGCCTGGAGTTCGGCCAGCAGGCCGGCCGCCTCTCGCCGCGCCACCGATTCCAGGTCGGTCGGCAAGTCATCCATTTGGAACTCGATGGCAGCTTCCTGCTGCGCCAACAGCTGTGTGGCCGCCAACGTCCAACCACCATACAACCGGGACAGCTCGCCATCGGCCTGCCGCAAGGCCAGTTGCCGCTGCGCCGCGGTCTCAGCAGCGATCAGGTCGGCGATCGCTTCCGCCTGGGTCAAATCGACACGCCCGTGCAGGAAAGCCCGTCGCGTAAACTCACCCGCTTCCGCCGGCCGCGCACCGAGCGCGCCAAGCGCGGCCATCACGCCGGCCACCACGGCTGGGCCGCCATGAACATGCAGTTCCGCTGAGTCTTCGCCCGTGTAGCTCTCCGGCCCTGGGAACCAGAGGATGAGCGCGTGATCGAGCATCTCCCCCGTCTCCGCCTCGCGCAGCCGTCGCAAGCTCGCCCTTCGGGGCGGCGGCAAGCGCCCGGCCAGGGCAGTCAGGATGTCGGCCGTCCCGGGTCCAGACATGCGCAGCACGGCAACCGCTGCCGCCCCGGCGCCGCTGGCCCGCGCAAAGATCGTATCCGTCAGGCTCATCGACGGCGGCAGGGGTGTTTCACGTGGAACGTGGTGGCGCGGCAGGCTCAGGCGGACGATGCGCATCCGTCAGCATCAGGCGGGGCACCCGACCGCCAGCGCCAAGGTGCACCTCGAGGATCTCATCAACATCCGCCGGTGTCCGGGGCGCATACCAGACCCCTTCTGGATAGATCACCAAGGTCGGACCGTATTCACAACGATCTAGGCAGCCTGCCTGGTTGACGCGCACACCCTTGAGCGACAATTCCTTCGCGCGCACCTTCATGTAATCACGCAGCGCCTCGCTCCCCGCCGCCGCGCACGATCCGCGTCGGTGGCCGTCAGGCCGGCGGTTGCAGCAGACGAACACATGCGCCCGGAAATAGGGCGGCGGATCGGCATCCAACATGGCTGGGTCCTTCCTGGGAAACCATCACATAGGGCGCCACGCGGGGCGCTGAAACCCGGCCGGCGCCGGTGGCACTTGACGAAGCTGGCGAAAATGTGGCGCATGGCGCGCCCACGATGGAAGCCATGCCCCAACTCACCTGCCTGACCCCTCTCGGTGAGGTGACACTGACCGAGGAAGACGGCGCTCTGGTGGCGCTGGATTGGGGTCGCGGTCGGGACCAGCAGCCCACGCCCCTGCTGCGTCGCGCCATCCAACAACTCCAGGACTATTTCGACGGAAGCCGCGCTTCTTTCGAGCTTCCTCTGGCGCCAGCCGGCACCCCGTTTCAGCAGCGTGTCTGGCAGGCGCTGCAAGCCATCCCTGCCGGCGAGGTCCGCTCCTATGCCCAGATGGCGCAGACATTGGGTTCGGGCGCGCGCGCCATAGGCCAGGCCAATGGCTCGAACCCGATTCCCATCCTTATCCCCTGTCACCGGGTCGTCGGTAGCGGTGGCCGCCTTGGCGGCTATTCCGGCGGCGACGGCCCGGACACCAAGCGCGCGCTTCTCCAGCACGAAAGCCGCATGGTGCCCGTCTCAGACCTTCTTTCCCCTTCGCCACCTGTCGGGATCCCCGCACGATGAACCACGCGATCCGCGTCCATGAGTATGGCGGGCCCGAGCGGCTGACCTGGGAAGAGGTCCCCCTACCCTCGCCCAAGCCCGGCGAAGCGCTGATCCGTCACCACGCCGTCGGATTGAACTATATCGACGTCTATTTCAGGACGGGCCTCTACAAGGCGCCGGCCCTCCCGGCCACGATCGGCATGGAAGCCGCTGGTGTGGTCGAAGCCGTGGGCGCCGGCGTGAGCAACGTCGCCCCCGGTGACCGCGTCGCCTACGCGACGGCGCCGATCGGTGCCTATGCCGAAGCCCGTACCATCAAGGCCGATCGGCTGGTGCGGCTGCCGGACGGCATCGGCTTCGAAACGGCGGCGGCGATGATGCTCCAGGGCATGACCGCCTGCTTCCTGCTGACCCGCACCTTCCCCGTGGCGGCTGGACAGACCATCCTGATCCATGCGGCCGCCGGCGGTGTCGGCCTCATCATGACACAATGGGCCAAGCATCTCGGCGCGACGGTCATCGGGTGCGTCAGCACCGAGGAAAAGGCCGCCCTCGCGCGTGCCAACGGCGCCGATCATGTTGTCATCGGTCTCGAGCACCTGCCAACCCGCGTGAAAGAGAGCACGGGCGGCGCCATGCTGCCGGTCGTGTTCGACAGCGTCGGGCGCGACAGCTTCGCCGCTTCCCTCGACTGCCTCGCCCCCTATGGGATGATGGTGTCCTACGGGAATGCCTCGGGTCCCGTTGCCATCGCGGATATTGGCGTGCTGGCGGCGAAAGGCTCGCTCTACCTCACACGGCCGACCCTGGCGACCTACACGGCGAAGCCCGAGGATCTCCAGCATTGCGCCAACGCCCTGTTTGATATCGTCGGCTCGGGCGGCGTGAAGATCGCGGTCAACCAGCGCTTTCCGCTCAAGGATGCCGCTGAGGCGCATATCGCGCTGGAAGCAAGGCGGACGACGGGCAGCACCATCCTGATGCCTTGATGGCTCCTGCCAGGACGCACCTGAAGCGAAGCGCGGCGTGTCTCTCACGATCCTCGCGGATTGGCGGCTTGCACGAGCATGGAATCGATGGCCTGCTGAACTGGGGACAAGGGTAATTCCGCCATCTTCCTACCCTGCCCATAATCCTTCGCTTGAAGGCATCGCCCATCACGAGACATGACGGGCCGGAATTTCTCCGGCCTCGTCGGTCCGAATAGAGAAACAAGCGGCGTGCCCGATGCGGCGATCATGTGCCCCGGCCCCGCATCATTGGCGACGCCCAAGGCGCAACGCGCGGCAATCGCCACCACGCGCAGCGGCTGAGGTCCCGGTGGCAGAAAGCTGAAAGCTGGGTCGGCCTCGGGCTCCAGCAAATCCGGCACGGCCGCGCGCAAGGCCCCGCGAAGCCCCTCATCCTGCGGCCCGATCAGCGCCACCGGCACCGCGCCCCGCGTCACCAGCCAGGCGGCCAGGGCGGCGTAGCGATCAACGGGCCAGCTCTTGTGCGGCCCGCCCGATCCCGGCGCCAGCGCGACATAGGTCGGACCAGCTGGCAATGCGGCAGCCGCGGCGGCGGCCAGCGCCGGCGGCACGGTGAGCGGCGACAGGTCGCGCAGGACCGGCCGTGCCGCCGCCGTCGCCAGCAGGGCGAACATCCCATCCAGCATGTGCGGCCCGGCGCCCCGCGCCGCCACCGCCGCCGCGACGAAGCGCCGATGCCGCAGCCGCCGCACGAGCAGGCTCACGCCGATCCGTGACTGCGTGTCCAGCAGCAAATCAAAGGGCCCGAGCGCGGGCGCCGGCCGCATCACCTCCCGCCAGTCGCAGCCCACGCCGCAATGGGGGACGACATGGTCGAGGAGGCGTTCCGCAACCGCGGCCATCGGTCCCGAGAAGACACTCGCGCGGGCCGTCAACCAGGTGATCTCGGCCTCTGGAAAGCAGGCGCGGAGCCCGCGCAGAAACGGGATTTTCAGCAGCGCATCGCCGACCAGATCCTGGCCCGAGAAGACCCCGATCCGCATCATCGCCGCGGCCGGCCGCTCCGCGCCGGACGCAGCGCCTCAGTAAGGGGCATAGGATTTCTCCTCGACCAGGACGGACCCAAGCCGCTCATTGACGCGCTTCTTGATGGCGGCACGCCGATCATTGGTGCGGTAGACGGACCGGGCCAGCGCCACGAAGGCCGGCCCGAAATCGCCGGCGCGCTCCGCCTCGCGCAGCGCGTCCTCAACCTCCCACAGCGCCTCATTCACCGCCCGCAACTCGCTCGCAAGGTCGGCGACGCCACGCGGATCGGGCAGGGCCGCGTCCCAGGCCGCACCCAGCTGGGCCCGCTCCGCCGCGACATTCGCCCGTTTCGTCGCGTCGGCGATCCGCGCCAGCTTGATGTCCAGGATAGTCAGCTTGTCCAGAACTTCGCCGGCCGAGGCCGGGATCGTCAGAAGCATGGCGTCATCCTCATCGCCGGATCTCGGCAAAAGCGTCAGGGACGCCGAGACGTCCGGTTTCCAGCTTCTCCACTGCGGCGGCAACCGCAAGCGTCAGCCCCTGTTCGACGAAGAAGGCGCCGCGCGCCTGCGTGGTCGCCTGGAGCGCGGCCAGAAAAGCGCGCCGCAGCGCTGGCTCGGGCGCCGCCGCCTCGTGCCACCAGGCATCGAGCGGGCCGCGATGCGCCAGGCCCGCAACATCCCACACCGCCTGGCCCATCCCCTTGATCGGCACCCCAAGCTCCACCGCCCGCAGCCCGAGCGTGCTGTTCACCGTCAGCACGCCCCGCGCTTCCTGCATCATCGCATCGAGCGGGCCGGCCCAGGCGAGATGCACCCGCCCCGCCAGCCCCGCCGCCGCCGCCAGGCGCGCAACCCGCCGGTCCCATCGCTTCAGGCCAGGATCCAACGGGTGGACCTTGACCAGCAGATGGTCCTGCGCCGGCGCCGCGCGCGCGAAGCTGGCCAGGACGGTCGCGATCGGTGCCTCCATGTCGGGCCAGGTCGAATAGGCGCGGATGGAGAAGTCTGTCTCCATCTGCATGCCGAACAGCCAGAAGCTCTTGCTGCGCAGCGAAGCCAGCAGGGCCACCCCGGCGCGCCGCTCGGCACCCTCCCGGATCAGGCGCCAGCCATTGCCGAGCAGGCTCGGGATCGGATGGTGCAGCAGGAAGCGGCGGTAATGCGGAAACGGCCAAGGCAGCAGGCTGGCCAACTGATAGACGACTTCCCACCGGGCCTGCCGCCCGAAATCATCGGCGAAGCGTGGCGTCAGGTCGGCGTCGGGCAGACCCTCCGCCAGCCGTCGGATGGCGCCCGGATCGCGCGGAAAGCGGCTGCCGCCGCCCAGCGCGTCCCGTTCCAGGGTGATCCAATCCGGACGGAAATAGCCATAATCCGTCACGCAAACGCGGATTCCCCGGGTCGCGGCGGCGGCGATCGCCACCTGATGGTAGCCCCGCTGCTCGCCGAGCAGGACCAGGTCGGTGATGGCGTGCCGATCGAGAAAGCAGTCGATGAAGGCCGGCCAGGCATCGGGCCGCCCGCGGAAGTCGGTGGCCGGGTGCGGCCAGATCAGCCGATCGCCCAGGCAAAGATTGATCCGGTGGACCGCATGGCCCCGGGCCATCAGGGCTGCGCCAAGGCGGGCGAAGAAAGGGCTGATCGGCCCCTGCAGGAACAGCACCCGGCGCGGCCCGGCAGGATCGGCATGGCCAGTCATCCGCGGTGCATCGCACTCGCCCCCGGAAGGGTCAACCGAGCGGCGATGATGTACCGCCGCCGTGAACCAGATCGGGTTCATGGCGGCGGACCACGCCCACCCTCAAGGGGCCTCAGGCCCCCGACCGGCAGCGCCGAGCGCCAGACCCCAATCGCGCCAGGCCACCAGTGTCACCCCTGAAGCTCGCAGCGTCATCGCGTCCGGAAAGCCGCAATAGGGGCGCGGCGCGGCCGCGGGCGCGTCGGTTTCGGGCAAGCCGCCGGCGACCAGCGACGCCAGCAGCCCCACCCCCTCCAGATGCAGCAGGCGCGCCGCCGCCAGCGCCGAGATGCCAGGCGGCAGCGCCACGCGGCGCTGCGCCAGCACCGTGCCGGCATCGATGCGCGCCACCATCCGGTGAAGGCTGACCCCCGCGCCGGCGCCGCCCTCCGCCAAGGCCCAGAAGGCCGGGATCGGTCCGCGATGGGCGGGCAACAAGGATGGGTGCAGGTTAACCCCGCCCTTGGGTGCCAGTGCCAGCGTCTCGTCCGCCAGGATCTGATCGAAATGCAGCGTGACGATCAGGTCCGGCCGTGCCGCGGCCAGCATGTCGCGAAACGCCGCGCCATTCACATCCGCCACCGCCGCGCTCGGCGCGCCGATCGCGGCGGCGGTGTGTCGCAACCGGCCAGCGCGCCCGGGCAGACCGTAGCCGAGCGCCAGATAGGGCAGGATGCGCGGCCCCGACTGGCCAATGCGGCGGCGCAGCTGCCCCAGAACACCCCCGGCCGCCGGGCGCATCGGATCGGACAAGCCCAGCAGCACGAGCCGCGGCCCAAGCAAGCGCATGGCCGCCAGGGACGCCGCATCGCTGATGACCGAGGGAAGGGTGAGAAGAGCGATCCGCGACGGGATCACCCCTCCATCGGGTCGCGCCCGCCCATCTCCGCCAGGATCGAGGCCGTCGCGCGCAGATCCACTTCCTCATGCTCGGCCGAGAGGAAGAAGCGCAGCCGCGCGGATTTCTCGGGCACGGCGGGAAAAATGATCGGCAAGGCATTCACCCCCTGCCCGAGCAGCGCTTCCGACATGCGCATGGCCCGCACGGTGCTGCCGACCACCACGGGTACGATCCCAAGCCCGGCCGACAGGCCGGTATCGAACCCTGCCGCGCGGCAAAGGTCGCGGAACAGGGTGGCATTGCGCTGCAACTTGGCGACCCGCCAGGGCTCGGCCTGCATCACCCCGAGCGCCGCCAGCGCCGTCGCCGCCAAGGGCGGTGCAAGGCCGCAAGAATAGACAAAGCCCGGGACGGTGTGGCGCAGCCAGTCGATCAGGTCGCTGCGCGCCGCAATATAGCCGCCGCAGGCGCACAAGGTCTTGGACAGCGTCCCCATCCAGATATCGACATCGGCGGGATCGACGCCGGCCGCCTCGAACACGCCGCGCCCGGTGGCGCCCACCACGCCGAGCCCATGCGCATCATCCACCATCAGCCAGGCGTCATAGCGCCGGGCGAGGCGCACGAAGCCGGCCAGGTCCGGCACATCGCCATCCATGGAGTAATGGCCTTCGATCAGCAGCAGCGCCCGCGCCGCGCCACGTCGTGCCGAAGCCAGCTCCCGCTCAGCCGCCGCCAGGTCATTGTGGGCGAAGCCAACGCGACGCGCACCGGACAGCCGGGCCCCTTCGGCGCAGGAATTGTGGATCGCGGCATCGTGAACGATCAGGTCGCGCGGCCCCATCAGATGGCCGATCACCGTCACATTGGTGGCATGACCCGAGACGAAGGCCAGCGCCGCTTCCTGCCCGTAATGCGCGGCCAGGGCCCCCTCCAGCGCCGCATGCACCGGCCGCTCGCCGGACACCAGCCGCGAGGCCGAGGCCGAGACGCCATAGCGCGCCATCGCCTCGGCCGCCGCCGCATGCAGGCGCGCATCGCCATTGAGGCCGAGATAATCATAGGAGCCGAAATTGATGACGGCGCGGTTGCCGATGCGGCTCTGCGCGCCGGCCCGCCCTTCATGGGCGCGAAAGAAGGGGCTCGTGATGCCCAGCGAGCGCATGGCTTCGCGCATCAGTCCCCAGTCACGCAGATTCTGGATGCTGGAAAAGCCGCGCGGATCCGCTGCCGCCTGCTCATCTTCACCGCCGCGCAGCCGGGCCAGCCGCTGCACCAGGGCCAATCGCGCCGTGGCGGAAAGTCCGAACCCCTGCGCCCTGCTGCTCATCGCACGATCATCCCCTGACAGCCGATGGCCCGCGCACCCCTATTCCACAGCATCGTTAACGAGTCACTCCGCGGCTTGGATAGGGCTCTCCGGCTCAAAGACTGCCACCAGACTTGCCATCGCCGCGTCATCGAATTCGCCCGTCGACGCCAAGGCGACCTCGGCGATCTGTCGCGCGAAACTGGCCACCGTCAGCTCCTCGGTCAAGGCGGCCAAGGGCACTTGCACGCCCAGCCGGTGCTCCAGGGCACCGCGCATCTCCATCGCGCCAAGACTGTCGAGACCGAGCCCCACGACCGGCTGATCAGGGCCGATGGCGTCCGGCGCCAGGCGAAGCACGCGGGCAATTTCCTCGGCGACCAGGCGCAGGATGGCCGCCTCCGCCTCGGCCCGGGGCAGAAGGGCGATGCGCTGGCGCAACATGGCCTGGTCCGGCGGCGGCGCGGCGGCGGCCAACTCGGCCAGCATCGGCTCGGCCAGCAGCGGCAAGGCAACCCGTTCCTCGGCGCCGGACAGGCGCAGAATCAGGGGGGCTGGGTTGGGCTGGGCCAGGGCGGCCGGCAGGGCCGCCAGCGCGGCGGCGGCCGGCATCGCCGACACGCCGAGCCGCCGGTGCAGCTTCGCCGCCTTGCCCGGATCATCGGCCAGCATGCCGACATCGGCGATCGGGCCCCAGGCCACCGTCAGCGCAGGCCGCCCGGCAGCCCGGCGGCGACGCGCGAGCGTCTCCAGGCCCGCATTGGCGGCGACATAGTTCGCCTGGCCCGGATTGCCGAAGACGGTCGTCGCCGAGCCGAACATCAGGAACAGGTCGAGCGGATCGCCCTCGGTGAGCCGATCGAGGTTGAGCGCGGCGGTCAGCTTCGGCGCCAGCACCCGCCTGAAGCGCGCCGCATCCATCGCCACCGCGGCACCATCATCCAGAATGCCGGCGGCGTGCACCACGCCGCGGATCGGCCGCGCCGCGCGGATCAGCGCCAGGGTTGCGGAAAGCGCTGCCGGATCCGCCGCGTCGCAGGCATAGACCGCCGCCTGCGCCCCGAGCTTCGCAAGTTCCGCCAGGGCCGCGCCATCGCTCGGCGCCCGTCGGCCGATCAGCGCCAGGTGCCGCGCCCCGGCGCTGGCCAGCCAGCGGGCGGCCATCTCGCCAAAGCCGCGCGTCCCGCCGACCACCACATAGGTGCCGTTGGGGTTCGCCTGCCAGGCCGGCGTCGTCGCGGCGCGGGGCTCCGGCGGGTGGACCACCAGCTTGCCAATATGGGTGGAGGCCTGGAGCGTCCGGAACGCCTCCTCCACCGCTTCGGGGGCGAAGATCCGCGCGGGCAGGGGCCGCCACAGCCCCTCGCGCAGGCCGTCGCGCAGGCGGGCCAGCAGCCGCGCCGCGATGGCGGGGCGGGCGGCCGGCAGTTCATCGACGTCGACGGCGAAATAGGTCGCGTTGCGGCGCAAGGGCCGCAGGCTCGCGCGGCGATTTTCGACAAAGTCGCGCTTGCCGAGTTCGATGAAGCGCCCGAACGGCCGCAGCAGCCCGAGGCTGCGCTCCATCGCGTCGCCGGCCAGGCTGTTCAGCACCACATCCACCCCGTCGGGCCAGGCGGCGCGCAGCGCGTCGGCGAAGGCCGGGTCGCGGCTATCGACCACCAGATCGGCGCCGGCAGCGCGCAGGAAGGCCCGCTTGGCGGCGGTGCCGGCGCTCATCGCCACCTCGGCGCCGGCGGCCAGCGCGACCTGAAGGGCTGCGAGCCCAACGGCCCCGGCGCCACCATGGATCAGCACCCGCTCGCCGGGCTGCAACGCGGCGCAGCCTTCCAGCGCGTGCAGCGCCGTCATGAAGGCGACGGGCAGGGTGGCGGCGGCTTCCGGCGAAATGCCATCCGGCAGCGCGGCCAGCGCCTCAACCCGCGTGATGGCGCGGGTCGCCAGCGCCCCGGGCACGAAGCCGAACACCCGCGTGCCGGGGCGCAGCGCGACGCCCGGGCCGACCGCCTCGACCACGCCCGCGCACTCCATGCCAAGCGTCGGGCCGGCGAAGCCCGCCTCCAGCACTTCCTCAGGCAACAGGCCCTGCGCCCACATCAGGTCGCGGAAATTCAACCCCGCCGCCGTGACGCGCAACGCCACCTCACCCGGGCCAGGCGCGCGCTCGGGCAAGGCGACCCAGCGCAGGCTCGACAGTCGCCCAGGCTGCGTGACCGCCAACGTCAGCGGCCCATCGGGCGGCGGCAGCGCGAGGCCGGCGCGCAGCCGGGGCGCGAAGCGACCCTCGGCCGCCAGCGTCACCTCCGGCGGATCCCGCGTGAGCTCCGCCTCCAGCCGCCGGGCGGCGGTGTTCAGCGGCAGGTTGGGGCAGAGGTCGATGCGGCGTGGGCGCAGCGCCGGCATCTCATTGCTCAGCACCCGCATGAGTCCGACCAGCGCGCCGGCTTCCGGCACATGCGGGCCGGCCGGTGGCTGGGCGCCGCCCTGGGTCACCAGGGCAAAACCCGCGGCGCTGCCGGCGGCGGCTTCCGCCAGGCGGGTCAGGGCGGTCGCCGTCGCCGGCAAGCTGGCGGCATCCGGCGCGGCCAGCGCCAGGACCAGCTTGCCCTTCATGGTGCGGGGCGCCGGTGTCTGGTCGAGCGGCTGGATCACCAGCGGCGCGCCGCTCCTGCTCAGCCGACCCGACAGCGCCTTGGCCAAGGCCTGGCTGCCGGCATCGGCCAGCAGCAGGATCGGGCCCGGCGCAGCGGCCTGGTACGATGGGGCGGGCACCGCGGCCGAGACCAGCAAGGCGGGCCAGGGCGTGCCCGGCAGTGGCGTGGCCTCGACATCGGCAAACCCGGCCTGCGCCAGGCGGCCTGCCCAAAGCGTGGCATCCGCCAGGGCGCCCCATTCGGCGCCGCCCTCGGGTGCGGTGCCAAGGCTGGTCCACCAGCTGGGATCCTGGCCACAGACGAAGGTCCAGACCCGTCCGGGCGCCGGTTCCGCCAACAGCAAGGCGCCGCCTTCCGCGAGCAGCGGCCGAAGGGTCGCCGCCAGCGTCCGTCCCTGCCGCAGCCGCGCACCGGCGGCGAGGCCAATCACCAGGTCGGCTGGCGGTGGCAGAGGCCCGGCACCGCCCGGAGTCCAGGCGATCTCGCGGGCCGTCAGGCCCTGGACCGTCCGGCCGGGCCCCGCCGTGGGGCCGGCGGCGCTGTAGATGATGGTGCGGCCGATCGGCGCCAGTCGCGCCAGGACGGCCTCGGTCAGCGCGGGCTGCGCACCCACTTCGAGGATCCGCAGGGGCTGGTGCTCGGGCCATGCCTCCGCCACCGCGGCCACGGCTTCGGCCAAAGGTGCGGCGAGCCGCGCGAAGGCGGCGCCCTGCGCCGGTGGTGGCGGCGCCACCACGCCGGCCCGCAAGGCATCTGGCACGCGCTCGGCCGCTTCCGCGATCCAGGCCAGGTCCAGCGCCAGGTTCGGCGCCTCCTCGAGCACCGAGCGCCAGATCGCGGTCGGCTCGGGCAAGGCGCCTTCGGGTGCCAGGCGAATGCCGCCCGGACCCTGTTCGGCGGCCCCGTCCTCGACCAGGGCACGGCGCAGGAAGGCCTGGTAGGGCTGGGCGGTCGCGGTGGCCGGCAGCCCCACCGTGCTGGACCATTCCCGTTGCGCCACCGCCGCCACATGCGCCTCCAGCAGCAGCCCGACCTCGCTCAGGTCCGGGCTGACCGCCGCCGCCGCCGCGCTGCGCGCTGCCATCAAGTCGGGGGCGGGCGAAGCCCCTTCCGATACCGGGTCGAGATCCAACCGGAACGCCTCGGCGCCGGCAATGCCAGGCAGCGGCACGCGCTGGAAGCCCACACCCTCCGCCCGCGCCGCCAGCCGGCCGGCCGCGTCACGCAGCAGGAAGCGCGCGCGCAGGCTGCGCTTGCCCCGCCGGACCACGCGCAGCTCGGCGGTGGCCGCGGGCGCCCCGCCCACCGCGACCAGCAGCCGGGCAATGCGCACCGGCACCATGCCCTCTTCCGTCGCGCCCGTGTCGGGCAGCAAGGCGAACAGCCCCTGGAAGGCGCCATCCAGGCGCGCGGGGTGCAGCAGGAAGCCGGCATCCTGCGGCGCTGTTTCCGGCAATGTCAGGTGCAGCCGCGCGGCGCCGGCCGCGGGGTCCGCTTCCACCGCCGCCACGGACGCGAAGGCGGGCCCATAGGTCATGCCGCGGGCCGCCGCCGCGGCGCGAAGCGTCGCCCCATCCCAGCGGCGGGCCGGCAGCAGCGCCTCGTTGGGTCCATCCAAAGCCGAGACCGGCACCGGGGCCACCCGGCCCTCGGCGTGCAGTGTCCAGGGATCATCGGTCAGGCGGCGCCGGCTTTCCAGGCGGAAGCCGCCCTCGGAATCCAGCGTGGCGCGGATCGCCCGGCTGCGGCCGGGTTCGAGCGCCAGCGGGTGCAGGATGCGGAATTCCGCCACTTCCAGCGCCGTGGCATCCGGATGGGTGGCCCGGCCGGCGGCCAGCGCCATGTCCAGCATGGCGGCGGCCGGCAGGACGGCATCCGCCCCAAGCCGATGGTCGGCCAGCCAGGGCAGCCTGTCAGTGTCGAGGTGGTGATGCCACAGGCCGGGTTCCGGCCCGCGCCGGAAGCCCAGCAGCGGGTGCTCCAGGATCGGGTCCGCGAGCAGCGCCGATTCCGTGCTTTGCGGGTACCAGGCTGGCTTGCGGTCGAACGGGGTCGCCGGCAGTCGCCGTTCAGCGGGTCCGATGAAGGCGGGCCCTTGGCGCGGGTCCAGCCCCTGGGCGAAGGCCCGGTCAGCGATGGCCGGGAAGGGGTCGCCAGGCCCATCCCGGCGAGAGAGGCTGACCAGCGGCGTCGCCTCGATGCCGGCCGCGCGCGCCGTCTCCCGCAGATAGCCTTGCAGGATCGGGTTGGGGCCGATCTCGACGACATGCCGCGCCCCGGCCCGCAGCGCCGCCGTGACCGCCTGCTCGAACAGGACCGGCTGGCGGAGGTTGCGCCACCAATAGGCAGCGTCTGGCGGTCCGGCCAGCTCCGCGCCGGTCACGGTGGAGATCATCGGCAGGCGGGGCGCGCTGACCGCAAGCCCGGCCAGGCTGTGCAACAATTCCCCGCACACCGGGTCCATCGCCCGCGAGTGGAAGGCGTAGTCGAGATCGAGCGGCACGAAGGCCATCCGTGCCGCCTCGGCCTTCGCCTCGATCCGCGCCAGCGCCTCCGGCGAGCCAGCTAGTGTGACCGCGGCAGGGGCGTTGATGGCGGCGATCTCAAGATCGGGTTCGTCGGCAATCAGCGCGGTGGCGGCCTCGACCGAAGCCGACAGCGCGGCCATCCGTCCTTGCCCACGCAGGCGATGCTGCGCGCGCGAGCGGGCAACCACCAGCCGCGCCGCCGCTGGCAGGTCGAGCCAGCCCGCCGCCAGCGCGGCCGCGACCTCACCGACCGAATGGCCAAGCACCAGGTCTGGCACCAGCCCCTGCTCGGCGAGGGTGGGGAGCAGGGCCGCCTGAATGGCAAACAGCAGCGGCTGCGCGATGTCGGTGGCGGCCAGTTCCGCCGCCGTCACGCCAGCCTCGAGCCGGGCGCGGACCGACCAGCCGAGGTCGGGGGCCAGGGCGGCATCCACCGCCGCCATCGCCGTCGCGAAGCTGGCCGAGGCTTGCAGGGTGGCCTGCGCCATGCCGGCCCATTGCGCGCCATTGCCGCTGAACACGAAGCAGACGCTGCCCACCTCCCGGACCTCGCCGGTCGTGAGGCCGGGCGGACGTTCGCCCGCGCGCCACGCGGCCAGGGTGGCGGCCAGCGCCGCGCGATCATCGGCACGGGCTGCCAGCCGATGGGGGGCAAGGTCGCGATGACGGGCCGCGCCGCGCAGCAGGGCCGGCAGCGGATCGGGCTCGGCAAGCCGTGCCTGCCAGCGTTCAGCCAGGGAGGCGAGCGCGGCGGCCGAGCGGGCCGAGAGCAGCAGCGGCGGCAGCGGCCCGGCCGTATCATGGGCCACCAAAGGCGGCCGCAGCGGCGCCGGGGCCAGCAGGGCGGTGGCGTTGGTGCCGCCAAAGCCGAAGGAATTCACCGCCGCGATCCGCTGGCCGGGCGCGCCGCCCAGCGATTCCATGGCCGTCGGCACGCGCAGATTGAGCGCGGTGAAGTCGATCGCCGGGTTGGGCCGGACCTGGTGCAGGCTGCCGGGCACCTGCCCCTTCTCCAGCACCAGCATGGCCTTCAGCAGTCCGGCCAGCCCGGAGACCGGCTCGGTATGCCCGATATTGGTCTTGATGGAGCCGATCGGCAGGGGCGCCGCGCGGCCGGCGGCGCGGCCGGCGACACTGCCAATGGCCCAGGCTTCCAGCGGATCGCCGACCGCGGTTCCTGTCCCATGGGCCTCGAAATAGGCGATCCGCGCCGCCTCGACGCCAGCCTGCCCGAGCACCCGCTGGATCAGGCGCGCCTGGGCATCGCGGCTGGGCAGCGACAGGCCGACCGTGCGCCCGGCGGCATTCACGCCGCTGCCGAGGATCACGCCGCGGATCGCATCGCCATCGGCAATCGCCCGGTCCAGCGGCTTGAGCAGCAGCACGACCGCGCCCTCGGCCCGCACATAGCCATCCGCCGCCGCGTCGAAGGCGCGGCAGCGCCCGCTGGGTGAGAGCATGGCGGCGCGCGAGAAGCCGACAAAGGCATAGGGCGAGATCAACAGATGCACGCCCGCGGCCAGCGCCATCTCCGCCTCGCCCGAGGCAAGGCTGGCCAGCGCGCCGTCCAGCGCCACCAGGGAGGAGGAGCAGGCGGTATCCACCGTCTGGCCACGGCCGCGCAGGTCAAACTGGTTGGTGAGGCGATTGGCCAGGATCGACAGGGCATTGCCTGTCATCAGGTAGCGGTCGCCGACCGCCACATCCTGCGATTGCACCACGCCATAATCGGTCGCCGAGGCACCGACATGCACGGCCACGTCCCGCCCCGCCAGCGCCGAGGGCCGGATGCCGGAATCGTCGATGGCCTCGGCGGCGACCTCGAGCAGCAGGCGCTGCTGCGGGTCCATCTCCATCGCCTCCCGCGGGGAGATGCCGAAAGCCCCCGCATCGAAGCCCGCTATGTCGCCCACCGTGCCGGCGGCCAGCGTGTAGGTGGTGCCCGGCTCATTGCGGCGCGGGTGCAGGAAGCGTTCGTGGCGGAAACGCTCGGCCGGCACGGTCGACACGGCGTCGGTGCCGCTGGCGAGCAGCGCCCATAGCGATGCCAGGTCGGGCGCACCGGGCAGCCGGCAGGCCGCGCCGATGATGGCGACCGGCGGCATGGCGGGGGATGACGCGTTCATGGGCGACACATTGGAGCGCCGGAGCGCCTTTTCAGGCGGGCGAGGGCAAGAATGTCACAGCGGCCCCTCGTCGCGCCGCGCCGACAGCAGAGCGGGGCTCCGCGGAGTCACGGCATGTCGCGCCGATGCGGGGTTCGCCGAGGGTGCGCCAAGCGAGGCCAGCATCTCCTCGACCTTCGCAAAATGCTCGTCCCAGGTCGGCGCGCGCCAGCCTGGCATGCGGTTCAACTGGTTGCGGCGCGCCAAGCTGTCCGGGCGCGCATAGTCCAGCACCGCCGCGCGCCACGCCGCGCCGTCCAACGGGTCGAGATAGTCCGGCACCTTCTGGCCGACCTCCCGCAAGGCCGGCAGGTCCGAGCAGATGGCGGGCACGCCGAGGGCGAGCGCCTCGGCCAGTGGCAGGCCGAAGCCTTCCGCGAAGGAGGGGAACAGCAGGGCGCGGGCACCGCGCAACAGGGAGGCGACTTCGCGATCGGGCAGGCTGCCGGCCTCGCGGACCAGCCCATCGAGTGCGGCGCAGCGGTCGAGCATGTCGAGGATATTCTCGTTTTCCCAGCCGCGGCGGCCGACGACCACCAGGCGGGGGGCGGCCGCACCAAGGCTGGCGGCGAATTGCCGCCACAGGTTGAGCAGCAGCAGGTGGTTCTTGCGCGGCTCGATCGTGCCGAGGATGACGAAATAGGGCCGCAGCGCCACGGGCGGCAGCGCTACCTGCGGCGGTGCCACGCCAAGCGGCGCGACGGCGATGGGCAGCGGCTCCGGGCGGAGCGCGAGCCAGGGCTTCAGCTCGGCTTCCGTGGCCGCCGAATTGACGATCACCGCATCCGCCAGGGTCGCCGTTGTCTGCACCCGGGCGCGATGCGCCTCACGCTGTCCCGGCCGCGCATATTCCGGGTGCTGCAGCGGGATCAGATCATGGATCAGCGGGACGAAATGGCAGCCATGGCGGCGGATCGCGGTGACGGCCACCGGCCGGTCCAGCGCACGGTGCGAGACGAGCAGGAAAACCTTGTGGCCTGGCCGGGCGAAGGCTTCGAGCAGCGCGCCGCGGCCGAAGGGCTGCGCCAGTCGCAGGCGTCGGGCGAGGGCGGTGGGCAGCGGCCCCCCGCCATCCCAGGCGGCGTGAAGCTGCGCGACCATGTCGCGGACCAGGGCGCCCGGTAGGGCGGTGAAGCCGATCAGGGGGATTTCGGCAACAAAGGTGACGGTCCCCGGCGGCGCGCCGGCGATGCGGCGGGCGTAGGCAAGTTCAACCCGATCTATCCCAGTCGGCGTCGCGCGCCATGCGGCGTGCAACAGGCGGGAGATGTCGAGGAAGGTGTGCAAACCTGGATCCCGTCGCGTGAGTGAAAGCCCCAACTGCCTGCAGGCTTATGCCTGCAAGCCGCATTTTGCTCGCTCCTGGCAACCGCTAGCGGTCTGCGAACCCGTTAAAGCATACTGCACTGCGAAGAGGCGTGTCACAATCCTGTGTCGGCAATGCGGCGAAAGCCCGTTTCCCTGCGTTTTGGCGATCCCGCGGTGTGGTTCGAGGCATGAATGAGCCCGGCACAAAAGGCCGCGCACCACGAGGTGCCACATAATCGCGAAATTAGAGCGAATTCCGTATTAATATTCTGCCAATTGGAGATCCCCAGCAATACTCTAAACGTATCATACAAATGACGGCGCCGTGAAGAAAGATCGAAGGGGGCCGGTAGCCCCGGGGCGCCGGGCATTGGCTTGTGCGCCGGCGCACCTAACAACCTCCCGCCGCAGCTGCAGCGGGCAGGTTGCACCCCGGCAGCGTCCCGGGGACGCTACTTCGCAACCACCACCATGGCCGGCTTCAGCAGGCGGCCATGCAGCGTCCAGGCCGGCGTCCAGGCCTGGATGACGGTGCCGCTGGCCACCCCTTCGGGCGCCGGCTGTTCGGCCATCGCCTCATGCAGGTCGGGCGAGAAGGGCTGGCCCTGCGCCTCGGCACGGGCGATGCCGTGGCGTTCGAGCATGGCGACGAAGCCGCGCTCCACACCCCCAAAGCCGCCGCGCAGCTTGGTCAGCAGCTCGGGCTCGCCTTCCGCCTCGGCGGGCAGGCTGTCGAGCCCGCGGCGGAGATTGTCGGCGGTCTCCACCACGTCGCGGGCGAATTTCTGGATGGCGTAGGTGCGTGCCTCCTCCACCTCGCGCTTGGTGCGGGTGCGCAGGTTCTGCATCTCCGCCTCAGCCCGCACCCAGCGATCCTTCATCTCGGTCAGCGCGGCTTCCAGCGCCGCGATGCGCTCGGCGTCGGCGGGGGGCGGGGTTTCCACGGGGATTTCGGGTTCGGCCTTGGGGTCTGGCGTGTCGCTCATCTGGATCCTACCTCGACCCCTCACCTAGGCGGCATGGTGCGCTGCCGCAAGCCGGTGCGGTCAGGCGGCCGGCAGGGTCACGATGAAGCGGGCGCCAATCACCTTGCCCTCGGCGTCGCGCCGGTTCTCGGCACTGATCCGCCCGCGAAGCCCCTCGACGATCTGGCGGGATATGGACAGGCCAAGCCCGGAATGCTGGCCGAACCGCTCGCCGCGCGGCCGCTCCGAATAGAAGCGGTCGAAGATGCTCTCGAGCTTGCCCTCCGGGATGCCGGGCCCCTCATCCTCGACGGTGAATTCCACGACCGATCCGGCGGCGCGCGCGCGCAGCGTGACTTTTCCGTCCGGCGGGCTGAAGGACACGGCATTGCCGAGCAGGTTGCGGAACACCTGCACCACCCGCCCCTCCACCCCGCGCACGATCAGGGCGCCGCCTTCGGCCTCCAGCTCCACGGTCGGATCATCCTCGGCCATGGTAGCGCCGTGCAGTTCCACCAGCGCTTCCAGGATGGGCGCTACATCCACGGGCTGGGCCACGGTGCGCGACAGCTCGGCATCCACGCGGGAACTGTCGGCGATATCGGCGATCAGCCGGTCCATGCGCACCGCATCATCGGCGATGATGGCCAGCAGCCGGCGCTGCTTTACCGGATCCTCGATGCGGCGCAGCGTCTCGATCGCGCTGCGCACGCTGGTCAGGGGGTTGCGCAGCTCATGCGCCACATCGGCGGCGAAGCGCTCATTGGCGTCGATCCGGGCCCACAGGGCGCGTGCCGCCGCCTGCAGGTCGCGCGCCAGCACGCCGATTTCGTCGGGCCGGCGCAGCAGCACGCGCGGCACGCTGCCGCCGCGCCCCTCGCCCTCGCGCATCGCGGCTGCGGCCTGCGCCAGCATCAGGATCGGCGTGGCCAGCGTGCGGGCCAGGTAAAGCGACAGCGCGACGGTCAGCAGCAACGCCACGCCGAACAGCACCAGCACGGAGACGCGGATTTCCATCAGCCGCCGGTCCACCTCGCGGCTTTCGCGCGTGAGCAGCACGATGCCGATGCTGGTGGCGCCGCGCGTCGCCGGCTCGGCCACCGAGATCAGCAGCCGGCCCTCGGCGGTGCGGCGAATATAGGGCCGGGTGCCGCCTTCCAGCGCCAGGCGCAGCTCCTCCCGCCGGTCCGGGCTCGCTTCGCCGAATTGCGGCTGCCAGTCGAAGCTCGGCGCGTCGGGGGTTTCATCCACCGTCACGCCGGCCGGGGCCTTGCGCGGCAGGATCGTCAGCACCCGGTCATAAAGGCCGGTCACCGTCCCGGCGAAGGGCGAGAGCGGCGCCGGCGGCGAGAGCGGTTCCGTCACGATGGCGCCGCCCGGCCCCTCTCGCACCCGGCTGTCGGCCACCAGCAGGCCGGTGGTGTCGAACAGGCGCGCCTGCGTGTTCGGGCTCGGCTCTACCAACCGGCGCAGCAACGGGCGCGCGGCTTCCGGCACCAGGATCACCCGATCATCGCGCGGGCGCGTGGCGGCTTCGGCGACGGCGCCGGCGTAGATGCGCGCCTGGGTGCGCAGCGCCTCCACCTCGGCGGCCAGCAGCCCGTTCTGGTACTGGTCCAGGTACAGCAAGGCAGCCGCCAGCAGTGCCGGCGGCAGCGCGTTCAGCAGCAGGATGCGGCGCAGCAGCGGGCTCAGCCAGCGGCGCTGTCGGCGTCTCTCAACGGGTTTCGAGGCGATCGGCGCGCCGGATGCATCAGGCATGGCGGCAGCCTAGCAGCCCCCGGCACCGCTTGCACCGCTTGGCACTTCGCGGAAGGATCGCCGCAACCGACGGAGGAAACGCCCATGCCGGGCCTGATGCAGGATTGGCCGCTGCGCATCCATCGCGCCATCGACCATGCCGCCCGCCATCACGGCAACCGGGCGATCGTCTCGCGCAGCGTTGAGGGGCCGATCCACCGCACCGATTATCGCCAGGTGCGGGCGCGCAGCTTGGCGCTGGCGCAGCGCCTGGCGCGCGCCGGCATCCGCCCGGGCGACCGGGTGGCGACGCTCGCCTGGAACAGCTGGCGTCACCTGGAAGCCTGGTACGGCATCACCGGCGCCGGCGCCGTCTACCACACCGTCAATCCGCGCCTATTCCCCGAGCAGATCACCTGGATCCTGAACCATGCGGGCAGCCGGCTGCTGTTCGTCGACCTCACCTTCCTGCCCTTGTTGGCGAAGCTGATGCCCGCGCTGCCCGCCATCGAGCAGGTGGTGGTGCTGACCGACGCCGCGCATCTGCCGGAAACGCCCTTCCCCGCCACCGCCTATGAGGAATGGCTGGCCGAGGCGGATGGCGATTTCACCTGGGTGCCCGTCGAGGAGAATGCCGCCGCCGGCCTTTGCTATACCTCGGGCACCACGGGCGAGCCCAAGGGCGTGCTCTATTCGCACCGGTCGAACCTGCTGCATGCGCTGGCCAATGGCGCGCCCGACATGTTCGGCCTGGCATCGCGCGACGTGGTGCTGCCGGTGGTGCCGCTGTTCCACGCCAATGGCTGGTCGCTGCCCTTCCTGGCGCCGATGACGGGCGCCAGCCTGGTGATGCCCGGGCCGCGCCTGGATGGCGCATCCCTGACCGAGCTGATCCAGCAGGAAGGCGTCACCTTCAGCGCCGGCGTGCCGACCGTGTGGCTCGGCCTTCTGCAACATCTCGAGGCGACGGGCGCCAGCCTGCCCTCGCTCGGTCGCGTGGTCATCGGCGGCAGCGCCTGCCCGCCCGCCATGACCGCCGCCTTCGCCGCCCGCGGCAGCCGGGTGATCCATGCCTGGGGCATGACCGAGATGTCGCCGCTCGGCACCGTCTGCGGCATCAAGGCCAGCCTGGGCGTACTGGATGGGCCGGGCGCGGTGGCGCTGCAGCGCAAACAGGGCTTTGCGCCCTTCGGCGTCGACATGCGGATCGTCGGCGATGATGGCGCGGAAAAGCCCTGGGACGGCGACAGCTTCGGCAATCTGCAGGTCCAGGGGCCCGCCGTGACGCGCGGCTATTTCCGCCTGGAGCGTGACGCGCTGACCGAGGATGGGTGGTTTGAGACCGGCGACGTCGCCACCATTGACCCGCATGGCTATATGGAAGTCACCGACCGCACCAAGGATGTGATCAAGAGCGGCGGCGAATGGATCAGCTCGATCACGCTCGAGAATCTGGCCGTCGGCCATCCCGACGTGGCCGAAGCCGCGGTGATCGCCGCGCGGCATCCGAAATGGGATGAGCGGCCGCTGCTGATCCTGGTGCCGAAGCCAGGCCGCACGATCACGCGGCAGGCGATGCTGGACCATCTGGCGCCCCACATCGCCAAATGGTGGATGCCCGACGATGTGATCCTGGTGGATGAATTGCCGCACACCGCCACCGGCAAGATCCAGAAGACCGTGCTGCGCGATCGCTTCGCGGGGCATTTCGACGGGCCGGGATAGCCGCATCCGGGCGGCGCCATCCACATACAATTTCAGGAGACAGATCATGGTCTGGCAAGAAAGCCTTCGCTATCCCGATCCGGCCATCCGCGCCCTGGATCCCACCTTCAAGGCCCTGCACCTGCCGCTTTCCTCGGTGGAGCGGCTGTGGACCGGCAGCCGCTGGGGCGAGGGGCCGGTCTGGCTCGGCGACCAGCGTTGCCTGCTCTGGTCCGACATACCGAACAACCGCGTGCTGCGCTGGGATGAGGAAACCGGCGCGGTCACGCCCTGGCGCCAGCCCTCCAACAACGCCAATGGCCATACACGGGACCGCCAGGGCCGAATCATCGCCTGCGAGCATCGCGGGCGGCGCGTCGTGCGCTTCGAATATGATGGCGCCATCACCGTGCTGGCCGACCAGTATCAGGGCAAGCGGCTGAACAGCCCGAACGATGTGGTGGTGAAGTCCGACGGCTCGATCTGGTTCACCGACCCGCCCTTCGGCATTGGCGGCTTCTATGAGGGCGAGAAGGCGGTGCCCGAGCTGCCCCACACGAATGTCTACCGCATCGACGGGCAGACCGGCGCGCTGAGCCTGGTGGCCGACGATGTGAACCATCCGAACGGCCTGGCCTTCAGCCCGGATGAGAGCATTCTCTACATCGTCGAAAGCCGGGCGGAGCCGCGCAACATCCTGGCCTATGACGTCCAGGACGGGGTGCGGCTGGCCAACCGCCGCACCTTCATCGCGACGGCGCCGGGCGAGTCACCGGACGGTTTCCGCGTCGACATCCACGGCAATCTCTGGTGCGGCTGGGGCATGGGCGGGCCCGGGCTGGATGGGGTGAAGGTGTTCAACGCGGCCGGCGCGCCGATCGGCTTCATCGACCTGCCGGAGCGCTGCGCGAACGTCGCCTTCGGCGGGCGCCACCGCAACCGCCTGTTCATGGCGGCGGCGCATTCGCTCTACAGCCTCTATGTGAACACCCAGGGCGTGGCGGGCGGCTGATTATCCCAGCGCCGGCCAGCGCCGGCGCACAAGGATCAGCACCAGCAGCCCCTCGGCGCCGATCACCAGCATGGCGGTGCGGGCGCCGAGCAGGTTCGCCATGATGCCGACATGCAGGAAGCCGATCAGGCCGAGCCCGATGCAGAAGCTCAGCACGCCCAGCGCGCGCGATCGCATCTCGCCGGGCGCGGCCAGGTAGACCAGCGTCGACTGGGTGACGCCGAAGGCCGCGCTGCCGATGCCCAGGAAGATCAGGGCCAGCCCCGCAAGGCCTGGTGACGGCGCCAGGGCGAAGGCCAGCAGCATCACGAGGTAGGTGGCGGTGCCCGCCACATAGATCGCGCGATAGTCGCGCGTGCGGCCCACCCAGGCGAGCAAGGTGGCGCAAGCCAGGGCGCCCAGCCCATCCATGCTGGCCAGCAGCCCGGTGCCCCCAGGGCCAAGCCCGTGATTCGCCGCCGCGATCACCGGCACCATGCTCAGCGCCGGCCAACCCCAGATGTTGAAGGTGATGGTCACGGCCATCAGCCCCTTCATCCCCGGCGTGCGCAGAACCTCGGCGAAGGAGGCGAAGCTTTCCGCGAGCACGCCACCCGGGCGCGGCGGCTTGAGCGTGCTGCGGTGCCGGATGGCCAGCGCGAGCGCCGCGCCGATCATGTAGACGCAGGCCGAGACGGCGAAGGCAACAGCGAGGCCAGCCTGGGCCAGCAGCAGCCCGCCGAGCGCCGGGCCCGCGATGCGGCAGGCATTGTTGCCCATCACGTCGAAGGACATGGCGCGGCCCATGCGCGGCCCGCCGACAACCTCGCCCAGCATCATGCGCCGCACCGGATTGTCGGCCGCCCAGGAGATGCCCGAGAGGAAGCTGCCGAGCGCGATATGCCAGACCGCGATCGTGCCGGTGGCGGCCAGGATGCACAGCGCCACCGCCACCACGCCCTGCAGCAGCAGTACTGCCACCAGCGCGCTCCGCCGCTGCACCCGATCGGCGGCGACGCCGGCGAAGGCGCCGAACAGCCCCATCGGCATCATGCGCAGCAGCGTCATGCTGGCGACCAGGAAGGCGCTGCCGGTTTCCGCCCAGACCGCGACGCCGATCACCAGCATCTCGATCCATCGTCCCACCGACGCGGCGATGCCGATGGCGAACAGGCGGCGGAAATCGGCCACGCCGAACAGGGGCCCCGTTTCGGGCTGCACGCGCTTCCTTCCAAACCGGGGCGCAATGCGTCCCGGGGTGCCAGTCAAGCAGCGTGGCGCGGCGGGCTCAAGCCTTGGCGGTGGTGATGATGCGCCCATCCTCCATCGCCACGATCCGGTCGGCGATGTCGAGGATTCGCGGATCATGGGTAACGAGCAGGATCGGCACGCCCCGCTCCTTCGCCAGGTTGCGCAGCAGCTGCGTCACCTCATGGCCGGAGACCTTGTCGAGGGCCGCGGTCGGTTCATCCGCCAAAACCAGCCCCGGCGCGGCGGCCAGCGCGCGTGCGATGGAAACGCGCTGGCGCTGCCCGCCGGAGAGCTGCGCCGGCACCTTGTGCGCATGGTCGGCAAGGCCAACCGCCGCCAGCAGGTCCCGCGCCCGGGCCTTGCGCTGGCTGTCGTTCAGGCTGCCATCCTGTTCCAGCGCCATCGCGACATTCTGTGCCGCCGTCAGGAACCCAAGAAGGTTATGCGCCTGGAAGATGAAGCCGATGCGGCTGCGCAGGCCAACGCGCGCACTCTCCCGCGCATCGGACAGTTCCTGGCCCAGCACCCGGGCGCTGCCTTCCTGCATGGCGCGCAAGGCGCCGATCAGCGTCAGCAGCGTGGTCTTGCCGCTGCCTGACGGGCCGGTCAGCAGCACGACCTCGCCGGCCGTGACCGTCAGGTCAACGTCGCGAAGCACCTGCCGTCGCAGCGCCCCTTCGCCATAGGCGTAGCCGACGCCGCGCAATTCGACCGGGTTCATCAGAACATGTCCGCCGGGTTGGCATCGCGCAGCTTGCGCGTGGCCAGCAGCCCGGCAACCGCGCACATGGTGAAGATCATCGCGAAGACGCCGGCCGCCAGCGGCACCGTCATGGCCAGCGGCAGGAAGGTGGCCGAGCCGACCAGATCGTACAGGAAGGTCGAGACGGCGAGCCCCGGCACGAACCCCGCCACCGCCAGGATCAGCGCCGCCCCCAGCACCACGCGCGAAAGGTAGAAGCCCGAATAGCCCATGGCCTTCAGCGTGGCATATTCCTTCAGGTGGCCGGCAATGTCGCTGAACAGGATCTGGTAGACGATCACCATGCCGACGATCAGCCCCATCAGGCTGCCAAAGGCGAAGATGAAGCCGATCGGCGTCGCCTCCTCCCAATAGGCGCGCTCATGCGCCAGCAATTCGGCCTGGGTGAGCACGGCGACGTCGGGCGGCAGCAGCGCGCGCAGCCTTGCCTGGGTGGCGCGGATGTCACTGCCCGCCACCAGCTTGATCGCCACCAGATCCACTGAGGAGACCTGGCGTTCCTTCACCAGCCGCCGGAAATTCACCTCCGACAGCACCAGATTGCCATCGGCGCCGAAGCTCGGCCCGATTTCGATCAGGCCCACCACATCCACATCACGCTGGCCGACTTCCACGCTCAAGGGACCAGCCCGCAGCAGGCTGGCGATGTCGCCGAATTCGGGGCGCGAGCGGACATCGAAGGCCACCGTGTCCGGGCGCTTCAAGGCTTCGCGCAGCGGCGCCAGGCCGGGGAATTCCAGCACGCCCGCATCCGTATCCACGCCGATCAGCTGGATCGCGCGGCGCGTGCCATTCTCGGGATTCCGCCAGGTGGCCTGGGCCAGATAGACGGGCACGGCGCGCTCCACCTCGGGCAGCGCCAGGGTTTGCCAGGCGCGAACCCGCGGCAGTGCCTCGGGCCGGAAGCTGGCCGTGGTTGTCGGGTGCATCAGGAAGATGTCGCCGCGCATGGCGCCGATCAGCGCGGTCGCGCTGTCGAACAGGGCGCTGCGGAAACCAAGCTGCATGAAGACCAGCACGCAGGCGAACATCACGCCGGCAATGGCCGAGGCCAACCGCGCCTTCTCGCTCCACAATTGCCGTGCCGCCAGGCGCAGCGCCAGGCCCGAGGCGCGCAGCAGCCCCGGTGCGGGCCGGGCGACGCTCACGGCGCGCCCGCCGGGCGGATCGCCACCTGCACCTGCATGTTGGACCGCCGGGCGAGCAGCGGGATCGCCTCCGGCGCCAGCGTCAGCCGCACCTCGACGGTGCGCGCATCCACCGCCGCAACCGGATCGGTCGAGCCTTGCACGGTGCGACGCACCTGCCAGCCAATCTCACGGACACGGGCGGCGACGCGGCGGGATTCGCCCGGGATGACCACCTCGGCCATGGCACCGATGCTGAGCCGCGAGAGGTCGGTCTCGAATATCTCCGCCACGACATCAAGGCGGCTGAGATCAGCCACCTCCAGCACGCCATCGGCCGTGGCCCTTTCGCCTTCGCGCACCAGGATGCGCAGCACGGTGCCGGCGATCGGGCTGCGCAGCCGGGCCTGGTCGGCCTCGACCCGGGCGCGGGCCAGGGCGGCGGCGGCGGCATCGCGTTCGGCGACGGCCAGCGCCAGATCCTCGGCGCGCGGCGAGAGCAGCGTCTCCAGCGCCGCCTCCGCCTCCGCCCGTTCGGCGCGGGCGCGGTTGGCGGCGAAGCGGGTGCGCTCGGCGGTGGCCTCGGCGCCGGCGCCGCTGCGTTCCAGCCGTTCGGCCCGCTCGGCTTCGCGGCGCGCATTGGCTTCGGCATTGCGCAGCGCCTCGATCCGGGCACGCTGGGCAGTGATATCGCTCGGCCGGCCGGCGGCGCGGGTGCGGGCGAGGCGCGCTTCGGCCTGGGCCAGTTGCGCCTCGGCCTGGGCAAGCGCGGCATCCTTCAGGCCGGCATCCTGGAATTCCGCCAGGATCTGGCCTTCAGTCACCTGGGAGCCTTCGGTCACCATCAGCCGATGGATGCGCAGCCCCTCCTGCGCCGGCGCCAGCCGCCGGATGCGCGATGCCGGCTCGACCCGACCCAGGGCGCCCACACCGACCGCACCGCTCGGCGCCGCGACCGGTGCCGGGGGCGGGCTGCCCTGGCCAAGGACGGCAAAGGCGCCGCCGGCACTGGCCAGCAACAGGCCGCCAAAAATCCAGGCGCGCCGCATCAGCGTGTCTCCAACAAGGTTTCGAGCGCCGCCCGCATGCGGGCCATGCGCTCGGGCGGATGGGTGACCAGGCGGAACAGCCGATGCATGAACAGGCCATCGCCGGCCAGCGAGATCGCCTCGGCCGCACCGGGGGGGAGCCCGTCTGACTCCAGGTCACGCTGGAATCGCTCGAACACGGCGCGGATCGGGTCCAGCAGCGCCGGATCATGATGGAAGCTGGCCAGGAACACCGCACCCGCCCGGTCATGCCGTTCGCCGCAGGCCAACTCGCCCTCGCCGAAGGTCCAATGCAGCATGGCGCGCGCGACCCGGCCGGCGCCCGGCGCCTGGGCAGCCACCGTCGCCTCATAGTCAGCCTCGATATGCGCGGCCAGGCGCCGCAGCATGGCGTCGATCAGCGCTTCCTTCGAGGCGAAATGATAGAGCAGGCCACCCTTCGAAGCGCCGGCATCGCGCGCCGTCGCATCCAGCGTCAGGCCGCTGACGCCCCGCGCCTGAACAATCCCTTCGGCGGCATCGAGGATGCGCGTGCGAACATCGGGAACATCAAGGTTGCGCGTGCGCGCATCGGGCTGGGGCGGATCCATGCCCGGACAGATAGGCCATCCCGACGGTCTGACAAGGAGAAAACCGTCCAGACGGTACAGAAACCTGTCAGCCGCGCGTCGGCCTTGCTGGCGGGACCGCATTGGCAGGCCGGCCCGCATCGAAGCCCAGGAAACCAATGGCTGGCTGCGGCGCACCGCCATTGCCGCTCCAGACGATGGAGGGCAGGGCGGCGGGCGCCGCGATGGTCGGTCGGCTCGGCGCCGGGCGGGCGGCAGCTGGTGCCGGCCGCGGCGGGGCAAGGCTCGGCGTGGCCGGCTGCTGCTCGGCCGGGCGGCCCGTCTCCCGGGCGCTCAACAGATAGAAGGCGATTTCATGCCGGCCCTGGTCGACGGCGGCGTCCACCGGGGCCAGGCCAAGCGCATTCCGCGCCCGCAGATTGGCGCCGCGACCGACCGCATCGCGCACCGCCGCCAGGTCGCCGCGGTTGATGGCATCGAACAGGGCGGCGTTCGGGGACAGGATCTGGTTGGGTTCAGCCTCGATGACGGGGGCCGCGCGCCGCCCAGCCAGGCCGGGCAAGGCCGGTGCGGCGGTGGTGGGCGCCACGTTCGGCGTGGCGGGACGGATCATGTTCTGCCCCAGCGCCGGCCCATGCAGGGCAATCAGCGAGGTGGCCAGCAGCAGGGTCAGGAAAGCGCGCATGCGGGGCTTCTACCCCAGCTTGGGCCGCGGTGGAACGCTCAGCCGGTCCGCACGATGCGGACCAGCTGCGCGACATGCTCGGGCGGCGTCACCTTCTCGATGCCATGGCCGAGGTTGAAGATGAAGGGCCGGCCCCGCATGGCGGATAGGATCTGCCGGGCCTCGGCCTCCAGCGCCGCGCCGCCGGTGATCAGCACGAGCGGGTCCAGATTGCCCTGCAGCGCCACCGAGGCCGGCACCAGGCTGGCGGCGAAGCGGGGATCCTGGGCGGTGTCCATGGCCACCACATTCACGCCCGTGCGCTGGGCATATTCGCCGATCAGCGGCCCGGCCAGGCGCGGAAAGCCGACCAACGGGATGTTCGGATAGACGCGCCGGACGTTGCGGGCGATTTCGGCGGTGGGCTCGATCACCCAGCGGCGGAACTGGCTCGGCGGCAGCATGCCGGCCCAGCTGTCGAACAGCATCAGCGCCTCGGCGCCCGCCTCGGCCTGCGCCAGCAGATAGTCCGTGGTGGCGGTGACCAGGGTGCGGATCAGCCGGCCGAACAGCGTCGGATCGCTGAAGGCCATCCCCCGCGCCGTGTGGAAATCCCGCGAGCCATGGCCCTCCACCATGTAGCAGGCGACGGTGAAGGGGCTGCCCGCGAAGCCGATCAGCGCCGTCCGTCCGTGTTGGACCGCCAGCAGCGCGCGCGTGAGGCGGACCGTCTCGAAGATCGGTGCTGCCCGTTCACGCACGGCGCCGATCTCCAGCGCCGCGATCGCCGCCGCGTCGCGCAGCGGCTCCAGCACCGGGCCCTCGCCTTCGGCAAAGCGGAGCGGCTGCCCCAGCGCCCAGGGCACCATCAGGATGTCGCTGAACAGGATCGCCCCATCCATGCCATAGCGGCGCACCGGCTGGATGGTGACCTCGGCCGCCAGTTCCGGGTTGGTGACCAGGGCGATGAAGCCGCCCGCCTGTTCCCGCACGGCGCGGTATTCCGGCAGATAGCGGCCGGCCTGGCGCATCAGCCACATTGGCGGCGGCCACACCGCCTCGCCATGCGCCGCCCGAAGCAGCGGCTTCACCTCATCGGACACGGTGATCTCCATCCAGGACGGCGCCATTCATCATCAAAGAAAGAGAATCTTAAAGAGGGGGGTGGTTAATGGAGGCTGTGGACGCTGGGGATCACCGCAGACCGCGGGCCCACCCACAGGCTTGTCCACGCGAAGATCGGCCCGCACACACCTGTCTGGCCGGGCTTTTCTGGCGTATCCCCCTGTGCACGCGGGGGGCCAGGCTTCCCATCCCGCGTTCGACGCAACCCGGACTTGTCCCCGGTCTGCGCCGCGTGGCGCTTGACCGCCATGGGTTTTCCCCGGCATCCCCGCATTCCCAACTGCCAGGCCTCGCCATGCCCGCACGCATGACCAACCTGCATCTCGTCTCCGACAGCACCGGGGAGACGCTGAACTCGATCGCGCGCGCCACCCTGTCGCGCTTCGAGGATCCGCATGTGGTGCATCATCGCTGGTCGCTGGTGCGCTCCCGCCTCCAGCTGGACCGCGTGCTGGACGGGATCGAGTCCGAACCCGGGCCGGTGCTGTTCACCCTGGTGGATCGCAGCCTGCGCCTGGCGCTGGAGGAAAAGTGCCGCCGGCTGGGCGTGGCGTGCTTCTCCGTGCTCGACCCGGTCATGGACCTTCTCCAGGCCGCCCTTGGCGAGCGGGCGCAGGAAAAGCGGGCAGCCCAGCATGTGATGGATGCCGACTATTTCCGCCGCATCGACGCCATGCACTATGTGCTGGCGCATGATGACGGGCAGGCCACGGCCGGGATCGTGGAGGCGGATGTCTGCCTGGTCGGTGTCTCCCGTTCGTCCAAGACGCCCACCTGCTTCTACCTGGCGAACCGTGGCATCAAGGCCGCGAATGTGCCGATCGTGCCGGGTGCGCCGATCCCCGAGGAGCTGCTGACCGCCACCTGCCCGGTGGTCGGCTTGCATATCGAGGTTGGCGCCCTGATCGAGATTCGCCGGCATCGCCTGAAGCTGATCGGCGCTGGCGCCGTCCGCCAGGACGCGACCGACTATGTCGACCAGGAATCGGTGAAGGCCGAGATTCAGGCCTGCCGCCGGCTTTGCACGCAGCAGGGCTGGCCGGTGATCGATGTGACGCGCCGCTCGATCGAGGAAACCGCGGCCACGGTGCTGCAATTGATGGAAGCCTGGCACGCGCGCCGCGCGCGGCCGGCCGGCTGATGCGCCGGACCGTCTCGCCCGAACTGATCCTGGCCTCGGGCAGTCCGGCGCGGCGTGCCCTGCTGAGCGCGGCCGGCGTCCGGTTCAGCGTCGAAGTGGCTCGGGTGGATGAGGCCGCCATCAAGGAAGCCGCCCAGGCCGAGGGCATTTCGCCCGACGAGGCGGCTCTCATGCTGGCGGACGCCAAGGCCGAGCGGATCGCGCGGCGTACCCCGGATGCGCTGGTGATCGCCGCCGACCAGCTTCTGGTCTGCGACGGCCGCTGGTTCGACAAGCCGGCCGACATGGTCCAGGCGCGCGCCAATCTGGAGTTCCTCCGCGGCCGTCGGCATGAGCTGGTGAATGGCGTGGTCGCCTGGCGAAATGGCGAGCGCATCTGGCAGGATGTCAGCACGCCCCGGCTGACCATGCGCAGTTTTTCCGATGCCTTCCTCGACGCCTATCTCGATGCTGAGGGCGAGGCGATCCTGGGCTGTGTCGGTTGCTATCGGCTGGAAGGGCTCGGCGTGCACCTTATGGCCCGGGTCGATGGCGAACACAGCGCCATCCTCGGCCTGCCGCTGCTGCCGCTGCTGCGCTTCCTGCGCCAGCATGGCGTGCTGACCGAATAGGTCGCGTCAGCCTTCCGCGGCAAGGGCGGCGATGGCCATGCGATAGGTCTCGGCGAACAGCGCATCGAGCGCCGGATTGACCCCCGCGAGCCCAACGGCGACGCGCCCGGCCCAGCCGACATATTCCACGCGGCGGGCATGCGGCCAGCCTGCCGGTGGACTGGCCATGATGGACCGCAGGTTGGAAATCTTGTCGGCCAGCTTCACCTGCTTGGCCCAGTCGGATTTATGCGGGGCCCGGCGGACCTGAAGCTCCTTCCGCGTTTCCTTGGGAAGCGTCTTGTCGTCGGTGCATTCCAGCACGATCAGCGTCACCTCATCCCCGAAGATGGCGCGAAGCTCGGCCTCGGTGGTCTCGGTATCCTCGACCGTATCGTGCAAAAGGCCCGCCACGATGGCGATCTCCGGGGCGCCGTGCGCGCCCAGGATCGCCGCCACCTCCAGCAGATGGTTCACATAGGGCTCGGCCGCGGCGCCCTTGCGCTGCTGGCCGGCATGGACGCGCGCTGCAAACAGCGCGGCATCGAGCACGGTTCGAATAGGTTCCCCCATGGCCAACCTGTCACGCCAGGGCGTGGTTCAGGTGTTCATCGCGTCGAAGAAATCCTGGTTGGTCTTGCTGTATTTGAGCTTGTCGAGCAGGAACTCCATGGAATCCTGCGTGCCCATCGGGTTGAGGATGCGGCGCAGCACCCACATTTTGGACAGCGTGCCACGGTCCACCAGCAATTCTTCCTTGCGGGTGCCCGACTTGGTGATGTCGATCGCCGGGAAGGTGCGCTTGTCGGAGAGCTTGCGGTCCAGCACCAGCTCGCTGTTGCCGGTGCCCTTGAACTCCTCGAAGATCACCTCGTCCATGCGGCTGCCGGTATCGATCAGGGCGGTGGCGATGATGGTGAGCGACCCCCCTTCCTCGATATTGCGCGCCGCGCCGAAGAAGCGCTTCGGGCGTTGCAGCGCATTGGCGTCCACGCCGCCCGTCAGCACCTTGCCCGAGGAGGGGACGACGCTGTTGTAGGCGCGGCCGAGGCGCGTGATCGAATCCAGCAGGATCACCACGTCGCGCTTGTGCTCGACCAGGCGCTTGGCCTTTTCGAGCACCATTTCCGTGACCTGCACATGGCGGGTCGCCGGCTCGTCGAAGGTGCTGGCCACCACCTCGCCACGGACGGTGCGGGCCATGTCGGTCACTTCCTCTGGCCGCTCATCGATCAGCAGCACCATCAGGAACACGTCCGGATGGTTGGCGGTGATCGACTTGGCGATGTTTTGCAGCATCACCGTCTTGCCGGTGCGCGGCGGCGCCACGATCAGCGCGCGCTGGCCCATGCCGATCGGCGCCACCAGGTCGATGACGCGGTGGGTATAGTCCTTGGTGGGGCCCTTCGCGACGCTCTCCGCGTCGGGGTTCTCCATCTTGATCCGGCGCGTCGGGTAGAGCGGCGTCAGATTGTCGAAATTGATGCGGTGCTTGAGCGCTTCGGGCGCCTCGAAATTGATCGTGTCGACCTTCAGCAGGGCGAAGTAGCGTTCGCCATCCTTGGGCGCGCGGATCTGGCCTTCCACCGTGTCGCCGGTGCGCAGGCCGAAGCGGCGCACCTGCGCCGGGGAGACGTAGATATCGTCGGGCCCGGGCAGGAAGTTGGCCTGCGGGCTGCGCAGGAAGCCGAAGCCGTCGGACAGGATTTCGAGCGTGCCGTCGCCATAGATCGCCTGCTCATTGTCGGCCAGCGACTTGAGGATGGCGAACATGATGTCCTGCTTGCGCAGGGACGAGGCATTCTCGACCTGGAGGGATTCGGCGAAGGCCAGCAGGTCGGCAGGCGACATGGCCTTGAGTTCGGAAAGATGCATATGGTCGCGCCCGTAATAGCGGATCGGAAAGCGGCGGACCCGGCGAAGCCCAGGCGGTACCGATCAATCGGCATGCCGCGCGGGGATGCCTGCATGAGGCAGCCGGGGCTGGGATGGGAAGGGGTGGCCGGCGACACGATGTGCGGCGCGGCCCAGGGACGCCATGAAGCTAGGCGGCGAGCGGGCGGGCGTCAACCCGCAAGATCTGTCCCGCTTCCCTGGCAGCCAAGAAAAAGGCCGCGACCCCAGGGGGATCGCGGCCAACATGCTGAAGCTGTGTCAGCTTCAGTGCTTCACATCCGCCCAGACCTTCCGCTTCACCGCATAGGTCAGGCCGGCCAGGACGATCAGGAACAGCATGATGCGCACGCCCATCTGGCGCCGCTGCTCCAGCTCGGGCTCGGCGGCCCAGGCGAGGAAGCTGACGACATCCTTTGCCATCTGCTCGACGGTGGCTTCGGTGCGGTCGGCGAATTCGACCTGGCCGGGGTTCAGCACATTGGGCATGGCGATCTGGAAGCCCGGGAAATAGGCATTGTAGTTCATGCCATCGCCCATCGTCATGCCGGCTGGCGGATCCTGGTAGCCGACCAGCATGGCCTTCACATAGTCTGCCCCATTGGCGCGCGCCTTGGTGATGACCGACAGGTCGGGCGGATAGGCGCCGTTATTCGCCGCGCGGCCGGCCTGTTCGTTCGGGAAGGGGCTGCGGAAGCGGTCGGCCAGCCGGGCCGGGCGTTCGAACATCTCGCCATCATCGTTCGGCCCGTCCTTGACCTGGACCTGCGCGGCGATGTTGCGGACCTGCTCCTCGGAAAGCCCGATCTCCAGCAGGTTGCGGTAGGACAGCAGGCGCAGGCCATGGCAGGCGGCGCAGACTTCCGAATAGACCTGGAAGCCGCGTTGCAGGCTGGCGCGGTCGAAGGTGCCGAACAGCCCATCGAAGCTGAAGCGCGTGTCCGGGATGGCGACCGAGGGTCCCGCGGCGCGGCCGGCGCCGGGGAACAGGCTCAGGCTGGCGCCCAGGATCAGGGCGCCGAGGAGGCTACGGATACGCATCATGCCTTCTCCATCGGCTTCGCCGCCGCGCCGGCCAGCACCGGCCCGCCGCCGCGCAGGACGGGCATGGCGATGCTCTCGGGCAGCTTGAGGGGACGCTCCAGGCGACCCAGCACCGGCAGGATCACCAGGAAGTAGGCGAAATAGTAGGCGGTCGCGAGGCGCGAGATGGTCACGTAGATGCCCTCGGCCGGCATGGCGCCCGCCCACATCAGCACGAAGAAGTTCAGGCCCCACAGGATCAGGAACCACTTGGCCAGCGGGCGGAAGCGCATGGAGCGCACCTTGGAGGTGTCGAGCCAGGGCAGGATGAAAAGCACCGCGATGGCGCCGAACATCAGCAGCACGCCGCCGAGCTTGTCCGGGACCGCGCGCAGCACCGCGTAGAAGGGCAGGAAGTACCATTCCGGCACGATGTGCGCGGGCGTCACCAGCGGGTTGGCCGGGATGTAATTGTCCGCATGACCGAGGTAATTCGGCATGAAGAACACCAGGAAGGCGAAGACGATGAAATAGACCACCAGGCCGAAGCTGTCCTTCGCCGTGTAGTAGGGGTGGAAGGGCAGGGTATCCTGCGGGCCCTTCGGGTCGATGCCCAGCGGGTTGTTCGACCCGGTGATGTGCAGCGCCGCGACGTGCAGGAACACCACGCCCACGATCACGAAGGGCAGCAGGTAGTGCAGGCTGAAGAAGCGGTTGAGCGTCGGGTTGTCGACGCTGAAGCCGCCCCAGAGCCACACCACGATATGTTCACCCACCAGCGGAATGGCGGAGAAGAGGTTGGTGATGACGGTGGCGCCCCAGAAGGACATCTGGCCCCAGGGCAGCACATAACCCATGAAGGCGGTGGCCATCATCAGCAGGTAGATGATGACGCCCAGGATCCACAGCAATTCGCGCGGCGCCTTGTAGGACCCGTAATAGAGCCCGCGCCAGATGTGGATCATCACGACGATGAAGAACATGCTGGCGCCGTTCATGTGAACGTAGCGGATCAGCCAGCCGAAATTCACGTCGCGCATGATGCGCTCGACGCTGTCGAAGGCGTAGCTGGTGTGCGCGGTATAATGCATCGACAGGAAGATGCCCGTCGCGATCATGATCATCAGGTTGACCATGGCGAGCGCGCCGAAATTCCAGAAATAGTTGAAGTTCCGGGGCGTGGGGAACGTCCCGTACTCCTTCTGCATCATGGTGAAGACCGGCAGCCGCTGGTCGACCCAGCGGATCACCGGATTCTTGAATTCACTGTCATGCAGGCCGATCGCCATGACGGCTCGCTCCTTTCGGTTTGGACCGGGGGCGTGCGCGGACCATACCGCGCACGCGCAACCTCAGCCGATGCGGATCTGGGTGGGAGAGGTGAAGGTATATTCGGGAACGGCAAGGTTGGTCGGCGCCGGGCCAAGGCGGATGCGCCCCGACGTGTCATAATGGCTGCCATGGCAGGGGCAGAACCAGCCGCCGAAATTGCCGCGCGCATCGGTTGGCTTCTGGCCCAGCGGCACGCAGCCGAGATGCGTGCAGACGCCGACCACCACCAGCCACTCATCACGCTGCACCCGGCCCTGGTCGGGCGCCGGGTCCTTCAGTTCCGACAGGGGCGTGGCGCGGGCGGCGGTGATTTCCTCGGCGCCGCGGCGCCGCACGAACACCGGCTTGCCGCGCCACATCACGGTCACGGCCTGGCCGACTTCGATCTTGCTCAGGTCCACCTCGGTGGAAGCCAGCGCCAGCACGTCGCGGGCGGGATTCATCGAGTGGATGAACGGCCAGACCACCGCGCCGACGCCCAGCGCCGCGAAAGCCGTGGTGGTCAGGCCGAGGAAATCGCGGCGCGTGCCGCCTGCCTCATGATCGCCGGCCCCGTGCCCGGCGGGTGCAACCGCATCGCCCATGTTTGTTCCCCAGCTTCGCGGCGTGCCGCGGGAGGTCCCGTCGGCACCCAAAAATCCCAGCGCTGCCGGATCGTAAGGAGCTGCATGCACAGGCGAATGCCTGGTCGCACGCCTCTCCGTCCTGACCCGGTCGGACGTCGGGCCGGTTATAAGGTGCGGCTTTCGCGCCTGTCCATCCGACTCGCCTTGAGACTTGGTCGAAATTTCTGAAAACTCTGTAAACAGTGCCCCTGCGCGCGCGCTTGAATCGCCTTCTCCGCCCGAGGCTGGCATCCTCGATCCGAGAGGAAGGACCATGATGCACGAAGCCCCCCAAGACCACCCGCCCCAAGACCACCCGCCCCAGGACCACCCGCCCCAGGACCACCCGATGGTGCCGATCGCCCGCGCCTGGTTCGAACAGCTGCGGGACCGAATCTGCGCCGCCTTCGAAGCCTGCGAAGATGGGCTGGCCGCCGGCCCGCACACCGCGCTGCCGGCCGGCCGCTTCGTCCGCACCCGCTGGGACCGGCCGGAAGGTGGCGGGGGCGTGATGGGGGTGATGCGCGGACGGGTATTCGAGAAGGTGGGCGTGAATGTCTCCACCGTGTTCGGCGAATTCTCGCCCGAGTTCCGCAAGCAGATCCCGGGCGCCGAGGCCGATCCGCGCTTTTGCGCCACCGGAATCTCCCTGGTCGCGCATCCACGCAACCCGCGGGTGCCGGCCGCCCACATGAATACGCGCTTCATCGTCACATCCCGCGCCTGGTTCGGCGGCGGCGGCGACATCACCCCGATGGACCATGACGCGCCACATTCCCGCGCCGACGCGGCGGTGTTCCATGCCGCCTTCCAGGCCGCCTGCGACCGCGCCGACCCCGGCTACTATCCGCGCTTCAAGCAATGGTGCGACGAGTATTTCTTCCTGCCCCACCGCAATGAACCGCGCGGCCTGGGCGGCATCTTCTATGATTGGCTGGGCGACCGCACGCCGGGCCAGGGCATCGAGCGCGACTTCGCCTTCACCCGCGACGTGGGCGAGGCCTTCCTTGAGGCCTACCCGGCCATTGTCAGCCACCGCATGAACGAGCCCTGGACCGAGGCCGAGCGCGAACATCAGCTGATGCGCCGCGGCCGCTATGTGGAGTTCAACCTGCTGCACGATCGCGGCACCATCTTCGGCCTGAAGACCGGCGGCAATGTGGAAGCCATCCTGATGAGCCTGCCGCCCCTGACAGGCTGGCCCTGACAGGCCGGCTACCCGGCCAGCGGCGGCTCCGCCGCGTCGCGCCGGGCGAGCCAGGCGGTGATCGCCTCGGACAAGGCGCGCGCCAGCCGGGCGCGATGCTCGGGCCGGGCCAGCGCCGCCTCATCCGCCGGGTGGGAGAGGAAGCCGAGCTCGACCAGCACCGAGGGCGTCTCCGGCGCCTTGAGCACCACGAACCCGGCCTGCCGGTGGGTGTTCGGCAGCAGCGGCGTGGCCGGGCGGAGCTTCTCCACCACCAGCCCCGCCATCCGCGCGCTGCCCGCCCGCGTCTCGGCGCGGATCAACGACAGCAGGATGGCCTGCACCTCGGGCGAGACCGAGGGCAGGGTCAGGCCGCCCGCCCGGTCGGCGGCGTTCTCCCGCCGGGCAAGGGCGAGCGCCAGCGGGTCCGACCCCTCGCCCAGCGTATAGACACTCGCCCCCCGCGCCCCCGGCGCGCTGTCGGCGTGCAGCGAGACGAACAGCGCGGCTTCCCGCTGCCGGGCGAAGGCCACCCGATCGGCGAGCGGCAGGAAGCGGTCAGTGGTTCGCGTTGCTGCCACGCGGCAGGTGCCGCTTGCCGCCAGCGCCCGGGTCAGCTCGGCGGCGGCGGCCAGGACGATCCGCTTTTCCTGCGTGCCGCGGGCGCCGATGGCGCCGGGGTCGCGCCCGCCATGGCCCGGATCGATCACCACCAGCGGCAGCGGGCGGCCGCCGGCAGCCAGTGCCCTTCCCATGCTGACGGCGCGGGCGAAGGCCTCGGCCGAGGTGGCGGCCAGGTCGAGCGTCAGCACGCCGCCAGCCTCGCGATGGGCGGCCAGGCGGAGCGGCGCCGCCAGGTCGATCCGCAACTGTCCGCCGGCGAAGCGCGCCCCGCGCACCGCGCCCACGCCGGCCAGCACCGCGGGCCCGCGCCAGGCCTCGGCCGGCAGGGTCAGCAGCAGCCGGTTGGGATTGGCCGCCGCCATCAGCCGCCAGCTGGTGCCGGCGGGCAGTGGCACCGTCAGGCGCAAGCCACCCGGTTGCGCGGCCAGGCGCGCCTCAGCCTGTGCCGGGCCGGGCGAAACGGCGAAGCTTGCCAGCATGCCGGCAAGGGTACGGCGCCCCAGCATCTTGTCTCTCCAGGATGCCGGACCAGGATAGCACGTTGAATCAGGTGCTTGCCAGCCAGGCCTGTGGGCTGGTGGCAGCTTTGCACAGCTGGTTCCACCCGTTGCGGTTGAGGCCGCTTGTGAAGGGCGGGCACCGCGCCTATGGTGGGCTGTCCCGGTGGTTGTTGCCGCTGGCTGATTTGGCGTGGTTGTTGCGTGGCTCACGGTTGCCGCCTTCGCATGTTGCGGGGCGGGCCTGGTGCCGCCCTTGTATCCGGCCTGGGCCCTGCCCGCTTCGCCGGATGCCGCCGCCGATCAGCCGGTACGCGCTGTCGCCCGCCATTCGCCCCGGTTCTCGGGGTGGCTTGGTCCGATCCTTCGCCGGGACGCCAGTTGCGGGTGGCGGGCAAGCCTTCGGGCCGCGTCCTGCCGCTCCATCCGAACCCTGGCCGCCGCCCTTCCTGGTGGCGTCCGCCGTGACAAGGATCGATCGACGCCGCATGGAGACCGCCGCGCCGCCGAGACCTGTCCCGGGCCTTCCCACCCTTTTCGTCGCCCGGACCCGGAGGGCATGACCACCGGACCCAAGGGCGCGGAGTCCGCACCCCCATGACCAAGCGCATGCTGATCGACGCATCCCACCCCGAAGAGACAAGGGTGGTGGTGCTGGACGGCAACCGCCTCGAAGCCTTCGACGTCGAAAGCGCCAACCGCAAGCCGCTCAAGGGCAATATCTACCTGGCACGGGTCGTGCGGGTGGAACCCAGCCTGCAGGCGGCCTTCGTCGAATATGGCGGCAATCGCCACGGCTTCCTGGCCTTCGGGGAAATCCACCCCGACTATTACCAGCTGCCCATGGCGGATCGCCAAAGGCTGGTCGAAATGCAGCGCGCCGAAGCGCGCGAGGAACGCGAACGCGAGGAGGCTGAGGAAGCCGCCCGTGCCAACGAACCCGCGCTGGAAGCCGCGCTGGCCGCCGCCGCCGCCGCCGAGGACGCCGCCCAGGCCCGCGCCGACCGCCGCGAGGATGAGCGCGCCGCCGAGGAGCAGGACCGCGCCCCGGATGCCGAGGCCGGCCAGCCGGACGAACAGCCCGAGGACGAAGCCCCCGCCCCCGATGCTGCGTCCGCCAGCGCCGAGCAGGCCGCGCAGGATGGCAGCGACGCCCAGGATGACCCGGGGCAGGATGACCCGGGGCAGGATGATGCGGGGCAGGATGATGCGGGGGATGAAGACCCGCGCGCCGCCCCCGCCGCGCCGCCGCCCGAAAGCATGGGCGGCAACAGCGAGGATGAGGGCCGCGAGCGCCGCATCCCGCCCAAGTTCCTGCGGCACTACAAGATCCAGGAGGTGATCAAGCGCCGCCAGATCATGCTGATCCAGGTCGTCAAGGAGGAGCGCGGCGGCAAGGGCGCGGCCCTGACCACCTACATCTCGCTGGCCGGCCGCTTCAGCGTGCTGATGCCGAACAGCCCGCGCGGCGGCGGCGTTTCCCGCAAGATCACCTCGGCCGGCGACCGCAAGCGCCTGCGCGAGATCATCGACGAGCAGCAGCTGCCCGACGGCATGTCGCTGATCGTGCGCACCGCCGGCGCGCAGCGCCCGAAGCCCGAGATCAAGCGGGATTGCGAATATCTGCTGCGCCTGTGGGACAATATCCGCGAACGCACTTTCGCCAGCACCGCGCCCGCCCTCATCTACGAGGAGGCCGATCTCATCAAGCGCTCCATCCGCGACGTCTTCGGCAAGGATGTCGAGGAAGTGCTGGTGGATGGCGAGGATGCCTACCAGGATGCGCGGGAATTCATGCGCATGCTGATGCCGACGCACGCGCAGAAGGTGCGCCCGGTGCGCGATGGCGTGCCGCTGTTCGCCCGCCACGGCGTCGACCAGCAGCTGGACGCCATGCACAGCCCGACGGTGCAGCTGAAGTCGGGCGGCTACATCGTGATCAACCAGACCGAGGCGCTGGTCGCGATCGATGTGAACTCCGGCCGCGCCACGCGTGAGCGCCACATCGAGGACACCGCCTTCCGCACCAACATGGAAGCGGCAGACGAAATCGCCCGGCAGCTTCGCCTGCGCGACCTGGCCGGCCTGATCGTCATCGACTTCATCGACATGGAGTCGAGCAAGAATGACGGCGCGGTGGAACGCCGCCTGAAGGATGCGCTGAAGCAGGATCGCGCGCGCATCCAGGTGGGCCGGATCAGCCATTTCGGCCTGCTCGAAATGTCGCGCCAGCGGCTGCGGCCCTCGGTGGTGGAACACGCCTTCGTCACCTGCCCGCACTGCCAGGGCCGTGGCATGGTGCGCAGCGTCGAGAGCAGCGGCCTGCAGGTGCTGCGCGCGATCGAGGAGGAAGGCGCCAAGCGCCGCGCCGCCGAGATCATGGTGCACACCCACAGCCAGGTCGCCTTCTGGCTGCTCAACCGCAAGCGCGAGCGGCTGGCCCAGGTCGAGCAGGCGACCGGCATGACCGTGCTGATCTCGGCCGACGATACGCTGCTGCCGCCGGCGCTGCGCATCGAGCGTCTGCGCGCGCAGAACCCCGACGCCATCATCGAACGTCCGGCCGCGCTGCGCATGGATTATGCGCCCGATCCCGAGCCGGCCGAGCTGGAGCTTCTCGAGCCCGAGGTCGAGACGAGCGTCGCCCAGGAGGAAGAAGCGCCCGCACCGCGCGCCGAGAGCGAGGCCGAGGCGGAAAGCCGCCGCCGCCGCCGCCGCCGCCGCCGTGGTGGCCGCCGCGAAGGCGCGCCGCCCGGCGAGGGCGCTGGCGCCGAAGCCGGCTTCGAAGCAGGGGGCGAGGAGACCGAGGAAGCCGGCGCCGAGCCGGGCGAGGAAGGTGCCGCCGACCCCGCAGGCGAGAAGCTTGCCGCGGCTGAACCCGCCCCGGCCGCGCCGAGCGCCGAGGAAGATGAGGAAGCCAGCCACCGCCGCCGCCGCCGCCGTGGCGGGCGTCGCCGGCGTGAGGAGGGCGAGGAAGCCGCGCCGGAGGCCGCCGCTCCGCCGGCCCCGCGCCGGGTCGCGACCCCGGCCGATCCCTTCGCCGGCCAGATGGATGAGATCATGATGGCCATGGAGGCGGCTGAAGTCGCCGCCGAGGCCGCCGCGGATCGCGCCCGCTCGGCGTTGATCGAGCCGCCAGCGCCCGAACCGGCACCGCCGGCGGAAGCCCCGGCGGCCGAGCCGCCCGCGCAGACCGCCGCCGATGTGGCGCCGGAGCCGGTTGCCGCGCCGCCTGTGCCCCCACCCGAAGCGGCGCCCGAACCCAAGGTCGAGCCCGTGGCGGCAGCGCCCGTGGCGCCGATCGTCCTTGGGGCGGACACCGCGGCCGACCTGCCGCGCAAGCGTGGCTGGTGGCGCAGCTAGACTGTGATCAACCTTTGATGATCACAGTCTAGGCCAGCGGCAAAGAAGAAACCGAGGAGACGAAGCGTGGCGCGGCTGACGGTTCTTGAGCCCGAGGGCATGTATCCGGACACTCTGCTGGAGCAGGAGGTGTTCGGGCCCGATGTGCGGATGCTGCAAGGTGGTGCGCCCTCGACCGGCACGCTCGACACGATCGACCCTGCCGTGTCGGCCGAGGTGGATGGGTTGCTGATCTTCCGCCATTGGCTGAAGCCCGAGCATATCGCCCGCTTTCCCCGGCTGAAGGTCGTGGTCCGCATGGGCGTCGGCTATGACCGGCTGGACCGCGCGGCCTGCGCGGCGCGCGGGATCATGGTGTGCAACGTGCCGGACTATGGCACGCAGGAAGTGGCCGACCATGCGATGGCGCTGGCGCTGTCGCTGCGCCGGGGCATCGTGCTGCATCATGATCTGCAGCGCGGGCCGGATCCGGCGCCCTGGCGGGCGATCGAAACGCCGCTGATCACCCGCGCCTCCGAACAGGGGTTCGGCATCATCGGGCTCGGCCGCATCGGCACGGCGGTGGCGCTGCGCGCCAAGGCCTTCGGCTATCGGGTGACCTTCTACGATCCGAACCTGCCGAACGGCGCAGACCTGGCGCTGGGCATCAAGCGCGCCCGCACGCTGGAGGATCTGCTCGCGGTCTCCGACACGCTGTCCATCCATGTGCCCGACATGCGCAGCACCCGCGGCATGATCGGCGCGCGGGAATTGGCGCTGCTGCCGCGCGGCGCGGTGCTGATCAACACGGCGCGCGGCACCAGCGTGGATATCGACGCGCTGGAGGCGGCGCTGCGCAGCGACCATCTGGCGGGCGCCGGGCTCGACGTGATTCCTGTGGAGCCGCCGGTGGCGCCGCTGCCCTCGCTGCTGGCGGCCTATCGCGCGCGGGAGCCCTGGCTGGCCGGGCGGCTGGTGATCACGCCGCACAGCGCCTTCTGGACGCCGCATGCCTGGGCCGACATTCGCCGCAAAAGCGCCGAGACCATGCGCGACGCCTTGCTGACGAACCGTCCCTCGAACGTGATCCGGCCCGACCAGGATTGATCCTGGCGGGACCTGCCAGCGGCGCGCCCGCTCAATGCCCGCCGAGATAGGCGTCGCGCACTTCCGGCCGGGCCAGCAGCTCGGCGCCACTGCCCTCCAGCGTGATGCGCCCGGTCACCATGACATAGCCGCGATGGGCCAGGCGTAGCGCCTGGTTGGCATTCTGCTCGACCAGCAGCACGGACAGCCCCTCGCGCGCGTTCAGGTCGCGGATCGCGCCGAAGATCTGCTTCACGATCAGCGGCGCCAGGCCCAATGAGGGCTCGTCCAGCAGCAGCAGCCGCGGGCGTGACATCAGCGCGCGGCCGATCGAGAGCATCTGCTGTTCCCCGCCCGAGAGCGTGCCGCCGCGCTGGGCTGCGCGTTCGCGGAGGCGCGGAAACAGGAAAAAGACCTTCTCCAGGTCGGCCGCCGGGTCGTGCGCCTGGGCCTGCGCGCCCATCAGCAGGTTCTCCAGCACGCTCATGCGCGGAAAAATCCGGCGGCCCTCGGGCGACTGCGCGACGCCGAGCCGCATGATCTCATGCGTCGGGCGCGCGGTGATGTCCTGCCCTTCCAGCAGGATCCGACCCTCCCGCGCGCGCGGGTCGCCGCAGATGCTCATCAGCAGGGTCGATTTGCCGGCGCCATTGGCGCCGATCAGCGTGACGATCTCGCCCTGGGCCACATGCAGCGAGACGCCCTTCAGCGCCTGCACCGCGCCATAGGCGGCGACAAGGTTCTCGACCGCCAGGATGGGGCCGCTCATGGCGCCACCTCCTCGGTCTCATCCTCGCCCAGATAGGCGGCGATCACATGCGGGTCGGCGCGCACCGCGGCGGGCGCGCCGGCGGCAATGCGCTTGCCATGGTCCAGCACCACCACCTGGTCGCTGATGCCCATCACGATGCCCATGTCATGTTCGATCAGCAGGATGGAGGTCGGGTCGGGTGTGGCGGCCCGGCCGTCGCGGATCGCCAGCAGCAGCGCCGCCAGCTCCTCGGATTCGCGGGGATTGAGGCCGGCGGCGGGCTCATCCAGGCACAGCAGGCGCGGGCCCGTGCACATGGCGCGCGCGATCTCAAGGCGCCGCTGCGCGCCATAGGGCAGCGCGCCGGCCGGATCATCGGCGCGGGCGATCAGGTTGGTGGCCTCCAGCCAGGATACCGCGCGGTCGATGGCGGCGCGTTCGGCTTCCTTGTAGCGACGGCTGCCGAACATGGCGCCAATGCCCCAGAAGGTCGCCTCGGTCAGCGCCAGATGCTGGGCGACCAGCAGATTCTCCAGCACCGTCATGCCGGCGAACAGGCGGATATTCTGGAAGGTGCGCGCCACGCCGGCGCGGGCGATGGCGTGGTCCTTCAGCGTTTGCAGGGCAATGCTGGCGCCCTCGGCGGGCCGCAGCAGCAGCGCGCCGGCGCTGGGCCGGTAGAAGCCGGTGATGCAGTTGAAAACCGTGGTCTTGCCGGCGCCATTCGGGCCGATCAGCGCGGTGATGGCCCCGGCTTCGGCGGTGAAGCTGACGCGATCGACCGCGGTCAGCCCGCCGAAGCGCATGGTCAAATCCTGGACGGTCAGGATGGGCGCGCTCATCCGCGGCCCTCCTGCACATGCTCGGACCCGATGGCGCGGCGTTCGCCCAGCGCCACGGTGGGGGTGCGGCTGCCCACCAGGCCGCGCGGCTTGACCACCATGATCACCACCATGGCGGTGCCGAACACCAGCATCCGCCATTCCTCAAGGTCGCGGAACAGCTCGAACCCGCCGATCATCACCAGGGCGGCGATGGCCACGCCCAGCTGGCTGCCAAGCCCGCCCAGCACCACGATGGCCAGGATGATGGCGCTTTCGATGAAGGTGAAGGATTCCGGGCTGATGAAGCCCTGCCTGGTTGCGAAGAAGGCGCCCGCGAAACCGCCGAACATGGCTCCCAGCGCGAAGGCGGTCAGCTTCGTGGTGGTCACGTTGATGCCGAGCGCGCGGCAGGCGATCTCATCCTCGCGCAGCGCTTCCCAGGCGCGGCCGATGGGCTGGCGGCGCAGCCGCACGCTGACCCAGTTGGTCAGCAGCGCGAGGGCCAGGATCAGGTAATACAGGAAGATCACCCGGTGGACCGGATCGGGCTCCAGCCCGAAGAAGCCGGCAAAGGTGCCGGGCTCGCCCGACATGTTGAAGGGCAGGCCGAAGAAGGAGGGGCGCGGGATGCCGCCAATGCCGTTCGGCCCGCCCGTCAGGTCGGTCCAGTTCAGCAGCACGATGCGGATGATCTCGCCGAAGGCCAGCGTGACGATGGCCAGGTAATCGCCGCGCAGCCGCAGAACGGGAAAGCCCAGCAGGATGCCCCAGAAGGCGGCCAGAATGCCGGCCAACGGCAGGCACACCCAGAAGCCGAGCCCAAAGGCCTGCGCCAGCAACGCATAGGAATAGGCGCCGACCGCGTAGAAGGCGACATAGCCAAGGTCGAGCAGGCCAGCCAGGCCGACCACGATGTTCAGCCCCCAGCCCAGCATGATGTACGTCAGCACCAGGATGCCGAGGTCGAGCTCATACCGCCCGATCCCGGGCGTGAAGGGCAGCAGCAGCGCCGCCGCCAGCAGGGCAGGGCCCAGCGCGCGCCCGGCCCGCTGCATCGTGCCGCCAAGCTTGGGCGCCGCTGGCGCGCGGGGCCGCGCCTGCCATAGCGACATCACCAGCCGCCCGGCAAAGACCAGCCCGCACAGCAGCGCCACATCCGGCCAGCGCGTGCGCAGGAACAGCGCGCCCGAGGGCGCGACATCCGTGCGCAGCCCCACCATGATGACAAACAGCCCGAAGGCGACGGCGGTGGCCAGCGCGGCGTCGCGCAGCGCCGCGGCCATGCCCTTTCGCGGCTGGCTCATACCTTCTCGACATCCTGCCGGCCGAGCAGGCCCGTCGGCATGAAGATCAGCACCAGCACCAGGATGCCGAAGGCCGCCACATCCTTGTACTGCACGCTGAAATAGGCGGACCAGAAGGTCTCGATCAGGCCGATCAGCAGGCCGCCCAGCACCGCGCCGGGCAGGCTGCCAATGCCGCCCAGCACGGCGGCGGTGAAGGCTTTCACCCCGGCCAGGAAGCCGATGTAGAAGTCGATCACGCCATAGCGCAGCAGATACAAAGTGCCGGCCACGGCGGCCAAGGCCGCGCCGATGACGAAGGTCAGGCTGATGGTGCGGTCGGTGTCGATGCCCAGCAGGCTGGCCATGCGCCGATCCTGTTCGCAGGCGCGCATGGCGCGGCCGAGCGACGTCCTGGTGACCAGCCAGGTGAAGATCGCCAGCACCACCAGCGTGGTGGCGATGATCAGCATCTGCATGTTGGACAGCTGCACGACGAAATCACCCTCGCGCATCAGGGTGATGCCGCCGGTCACCAGCGGTTCGGTGGGCTTTACGCGCGCACCCTGGCTGACCTGCACGAAATTCTGCAGCACGATCGACATGCCGATGGCGCTGATCAGCGGCGCCAGGCGAAAGCTGCCGCGCAGCGGGCGATAGGCGATGCGCTCCACCGACCAGCCATAGAGCGCGGTGAAGGCCATGGAGATGGCCAGCACCAGCAGGATGGCCGCCGGCCCTTCCAGCAGGCCGCCGCCGATCAGCATGACGATGGCGGTCAGCGCGATGAAGGCGCCGATCATGAACACGTCGCCATGGGCGAAGTTGATCATGCCGATGATGCCATAGACCATGGTGTAGCCGACCGCGATCAGCCCGTAGATCATGCCAAGGCTGATGCCATTGATCAGCTGTTGCAGCGCATAGGCCAAGTTTGGCCCCTCCGTCCCGTTTTCTTGCGGCGCAGCCTCGGCGAAGCGCCGGGGCCATGCAAGCGGCCAGGGCCGGCGCGCGGCTAAATTCGCGGAAAGGGTGGGTCGGGCATCGGCAAGGCGCGGGCGCCGTCGAGGGCGCCCGCGCCTGCCAGGCTCAGCGAATGGCGTCCATCACCCGGTGCGTCCAGGCGCCGCTCGGCGCGCGGCTGATCACCGGGCTGTCGCCGCCCGAGGAGAGCAGGGTCGCCACCGTGCGCTCATAATCGGCGGGCAGCAGGCGGCCGCCAGCTTCCGCGTCCAGCAGGCGGGCGATCTCGCCCATCATGCGGCGCTGGTGGGCGATGGTCTGCGCACCCGAGGCATCATTGTCGAGCACGATCTGCGCGGCCGCGTCGGGGTTCGCCCGCGCCCAGGCCCAGCCTTCCATGCTGGCCTTCACGAAGCGCGCCATGCGCGCCACGAAGGCCGCGTCGGCCAGGCGGGATTCCAGCACATAGAGCCCGTCTTCCAGGGTGGCGACGCCCTGTTCCTCATAGCGGAACACGGTCAGCTGCTCGGGGCGGAAGCCGCCATCGATCACCTGCCAATACTCATTGTAGGTCATGGTGGAGACGCAGTCGGCCTGGCGCTGCAGCAGCGGGTCCACATTGAAGCCCTGGCGCAGCACGTGCACGCCGGCCGGCGTGCCATCGGTGCGCAGCCCAAGCCGCGCCATCCAGGCGAGGAACGGATATTCATTGCCGGAGAACCAGACGCCCAGCGTGCGGCCGCGCAGGTCGGCAGGGGCGCGGATGCCGGTCTCGGCACGGCAGGTCAGCATCAGGCCGGACCGCTTGAAGGGCTGCGCGATATTGACCAGCGCGACGCCACGCTCGCGCGCGGCCAGCGCCGCCGGCATCCATTCCACCACCACATCGGCGCGGTTGCCGGCGATCACCTGCGGCGGGGCCACGTCCGGCCCGCCCGGCTGGATGCGCACATCGAGGCCGGCCGCGCGGTAGAAGCCGCGCGCGGCGGCGACGTAATAGCCGGCGAATTGCGCCTGGGTGACCCACTTCAATTGCAGAGTCACCCGCTCCAGCGGCTGCGCCAGCGCGGCGGGGGCGGCCAGTGCCAGGGGGCTGGCCAGCAAGGCGCGACGAGTGGGGTGCATGTGTCTCTCCTCAGGGTCGGTGGGACGGGTGCCAGAAGGTCGCAGCCCGCTCGGCGAGAGCAAGCGTGCCATAGAATGCCGATCCGGCCAGCGCCGCCAAAGCGATTTCCGCCCACACCATGTCCATGGCCAGGCGCGACGCTTCGGTGGCGATGCGGAAGCCCATGCCGGCGGTGGGGCTGCCGAAGAACTCGGCGACGATCGCGCCGATCAGCGCCAGCGGCGCATTCACCTTCAGCGCGGTGAAGATGAAGGGCAGCGCCGCCGGCAGCCGCACATGCCACAGCGTGGCGCCATGGCCGGCGGCGTAGCTGCGCATCAGATCATGTTCCAGCCGCCCGGCGGCGGCCAGGCCCGCCAGCGTATTCACCAGCATCGGGAAGAAGGTCATGGCGACGACTACGGCCGCCTTGGATGGCCAGTCGAAGCCGAACCACATCACCATGATCGGCGCGATGCCGACCACGGGCAGGGATGCCGCCAGGTTCGCCAGCGGCAGCAAGCCGCGGGCCAGGAAGGGCACCCGGTCCGCCAGCAGCGCCAGCAGGAAGCCGCCCAGGCAGCCGATCGCGTAGCCCGCCAGTACCGCCTTCAGGAAGGTCTGGTTGAAGTCGATCCACAGGATGCCGGCGCTGGCCACCATCCGCGCCCCGATGGCGCTGGGCGCGGGCAGCAGCACCATGGGCACCTCATTGGCCACGACCAGGAATTCCCAGAGCGCCAGCAGCGTGGCGCCAAAGGCCAGCGGCGCGGCCAGGCCGAGCACCGGCCCCTCCAGCCGCGCCAGCCGATGGATGGCGAAGCCCGCCGCCACCAGCAGCAGGATGGCCAGCAGCAGGCTCATGCCGCGCCCGCCATGCGCCTGGCGATCAGCCGCTCGGCCAGGGCCAGCAGGCCGACCAGCGTGGCGCTGACCAGGGCCGCCATCGCCAGCGCCGACCAGATTTGCAGCGTCTGGCCGAAATAGCTGCCGGCCAGCAGCCGCGCGCCCAACCCCGCCTGCGCCCCTGTTGGCAATTCCGCCACGATGGCGCCGACGATCGAAGCCGCCATCGCCACCTTCAGCCCGCCGAACAGGAAGGGCAGCGCCACCGGCAGGCGCAGCGCGAAGAAGATCTGCACGCGGCTGGCCGACCAGGTGCGCATCAGATCCAGGCTGAGCCTGTCCGGCGAGGCGAGGCCGCGCGCCATGCCGATGGTGACCGGGAAGAAGCAGAGATAGGCGCTGATCACCGCCTTCGGCCAAAGATCGCCCAGGTCGAGCGAGCCCAGCGCCACGATGACGATCGGCGCCAGCGCCAGCACCGGCACCGCCTGGCTCATCACGATCCAGGGCATCAGGCTGCGTTCCAGCGTGCGCAGATGCACGATCGCGGTCGCCAGCACGATGCCCGCCAGGCTGCCCAGCGCGAAGCCGCTGAGCGCCGCCGACAGGGTGATCCAGGCATGATGCACCAGGCTGCGGCGGGAGGTGACGGGCAGCATCACCGTGCTGCGCCACAGCTCCTCGGCCAGCTGGTGCGGCCCCGGCAGCAGTGGCCGCGCATGGTTGAGGGTGAGGCCGAGCATCGCCTGCCAGTCCGGGCTGTGGCCGGTGCGCGCCTGCGCATCCGCCACCACCTGCCAATTCAACGCGATGGCCGCCAGCACCCAGATCACCAGCAGCGCGGCCGCCACCACGGCCAGCGGCAGCGCGCTAATCCTCATAGCTGTGGGCGGCGCGCAGCCCCTCTCGCACGCGGGCGGCGATGGCCAGGAAGGCGGGCGTCTCGCGGATTTCCAGCGGGCGCTCGGTGCCGAGATCGCAATCGACAATGTCGGCGATCCGGCCCGGCCGCGGCGACATCACCACGATGCGGGTGGAAAGAAACACCGCCTCCGGGATGGAATGGGTCACGAACAGCACGGTCTTCTGCGTCCGCGCCCACAGCGCGCGAAGCTGTTCGTTCAGATGGTCGCGGACGATTTCGTCCAGCGCGCCGAAGGGCTCATCCATCAGCAGCAAGGCCGGGTCGAAGGCCAGCGCGCGGGCGATGGAGGCGCGGCTTTGCATGCCGCCCGACAACTGCCAGGGGTACTTGCGTGCAAACCCTTCCAGGTTGACCAGCCTGAGCTTTTCCGCCGCGCGGGCGCGCCGCTCGGCGCGGGGGATGCCCATGATCTGCAAGGGCAGCATCACGTTGGATTCGATGCTGCGCCAGGGCAGCAGGCCCGGCGCCTGGAACACATAGCCATAGGCGCGCGCGAGGCGCGCCGCACGCGCTGTCATGCCGTTCACGCGCAGCTCGCCCGCGGTGGGGGCTTCAAGATCGGCCACCAGGCGCAGGAAGGTGGTCTTGCCGCAGCCCGAGGGGCCGATGAAGGACACGAATTCGCCCGGCGCGATGGCCAGGTCGATCCCGGACAGCGCCTGCACCGGCCCATCGCGCGTGGCGAAGGTGAGCGAGAGGCCACGCGCCTCGACGGCCATCGTCTCAGCCACCCGAGGCGATCTCCCACAGGCGGCAGGGGGAGAGCGGCATTTCGTTGATCTCCACGCCCCGCGCCGGCAGGTCCAGCGCATCTTCCAGCGCCTGCGCGAACAGCGCGCCCACGGGAATGGCGCCGGCCTCCCCCGCCCCCTTCACGCCGAGCGGGTTCAGCGGCGAGGGGGTGACGGTATGGTCCAGTTCCATCCGCGGCACGTCGAGCGCGGTCGGGATCAGATAATCCGCCAGCGTGGCGTTCAGCAGCTGGCCCTGATCGTCCCAGGCCAGCTTCTCGAAGAAGGCATTGCCGATGCCCTGCGCCACGCCGCCCTGGATCTGCCCGGCCAGGATCAGCGGGTTGATGACGGTGCCGCAATCATGCACCACCACATAGCGCCGGATGGTGGGGCGCATGGTCTCGGCATCCACCTCGATGATCATCGCATGCACGCCGGCCGCCGTGGCGCCGCTGGCGGGGCCGAAATAGCGGGTGGCTTCCAGCCCCGGCTCGGTGCCCGGCGCGACCGCGCCGCGCATCGGGTTGGCCAGGCCCGCCAGGGCGCCGAGGGTGATCCGGCGTTCCGGCACGCCATCGATGTGGACGGCGCCATCGGCCAGCACCAGATCGGCCTCGGCACATTCGAAATGGTCGGCGGCGGTCTTCAGGATCTTGGCGCGCACGGCCAGCGCGGCTTCGTGGGTGGCGCTGCCGGCCACCACCGCGCCGCGGCTGGCGAAGGTGCCCACCCCCCATTGGAACTGGTCGGTATCGCCGGTGACGACATCGACCATGCGCGCATCCACGCCCAGCTGCTCGGCCACGATCTGCGCGAAGGCGGTGCCATGGCCCTGGCCCTGGCTGCCGATGCCGGTGGCCAGGCTGACGCGCCCGCTGGACTGCACCTGCACGCGCGCCCCTTCATAGGGGCCGATGCCCGTGCCCTCGACATAGCAGACGATGCCGAGGCCGAGCGCGCGGCCGGCAGCGCGCGCCGCCGGCTGTTCCTCGGCCAGGAATTCGTCGTAGCCGATGGCGGCGCGGGCCTTCTCCAGGATCGGCGCGTAGTTGCCGCTGTCGTAGGAAAGCCGGGTGAAATCCTGGTAGATGATGCCCTGGTCGTAGGGAAAGGCGTCGGGCGGGATCAGGTTCCGGCGGCGGATCTCCACCCGGTCCAGCCCCAATTCGCGCGCCGCGGCATCCAGCAGCCGCTCCATCACGAAGACACCATGCTGGCGGCCCGCACCGCGATAGGGCGTGACCAGCGTGCGGTTGGTGAAGACCGCGCGGAAGCGGCTGTCATAGGCCGGCACATGATAGCAGCCCAGCAGCGTGCATTGGCTGTTGATCGGCACGGTCAGCCCATAGGGGTCATAGGCGCCGGTATCGTGCAGGAATTCGTCGCGCACGCCGAGGATGCGGCCCTCGGCGTCCAGCGCCATCTCGGCCTCGTGGATCTGGAGGCGTTCATGGGTTGTGGCGGTGAAATGCTCCAGCCGATCCTCGATCCACTTCACCGGCCGGCCGAGGCGCATGGCGGCCCAGGGGACCAGCACCTCCTCCGGGTAGAACATCATCATCTTGGGGCCGAAGCCGCCGCCGATATTGGGCGCCACCACGCGCACCTGCCGTTCGCTCAGACCGAGCATGGCGGCCAGCCCGTTGCGGATCACCACCGGCGCCTGCGTGGTGTCCCAGATGGTCAGCCGATCCGCGCGGCGATCCCATTCCGCCACCACGCCCCTGGTCTCCATGGGGATCGAGGCGCCGCGATCATAGGCAAAACGACGACGGATGATGTGGTAGGCGCGGGCGCGAGCGGCGGCGTAATCGCCCCGCGCCTGCCGCGCCTCGGCGGCCAGGTTGGTGCCGAGATCCGCATGCACCAGGGGGCTGCCGGGTTCCAGCGCCGCTTCCAGGTCGCCCACCGCGTCCAGCGTCTCATAGGTGACGTCGATGTCGCCCACCGCATCCTCGGCGATGTAGCGGCTGTCGGCCACCACCATGGCGATCGGCTCACCCACATGCCGTACGATGCCGCGCGCCAGCGGCACCTGGCAGCGCTGGTTGAAGATGATCCCCGGGATCGGCGGCGGCGGCACCAGCAGGGGCCCTGGCTGCCAATAGGTGCCGAGATCCTCGGCCAGGATCACCGCCTGCACGCCGGGCCGGGCACGCGCGGCGGCGACATCCACCGCCCGGATGTGGGCATGGGCGTGCGGGCTGCGCAGGAAGGCGGCGTGCAGCAGGCCGGCGGGCGTGACATCGTCCACGAACAGCGCCTCGCCCCGCAGCAGGCGCGGATCCTCATTGCGGGTGAGGGGTTTGCCGAAGCTGCTCATGGCCTGGCCTCGCGCAGCCGCTTGGCCGCCAGCAGCGCCGCATCGACGATGTGCTGGTAGCCGGTGCAGCGGCAGAGATTGCCGGACAGCGCGTGGCGCAGCTGATCCTCGGTGGGGTCTGGCGTCTCGGCCAGGAATTCCGTGAGCGTCGCCAGCATCCCCGGCGTGCAATAGCCGCATTGCAGCGCATGCGCGTCGCGGAACGCCTGTTGCAGCACGGACAGGCTGCCATCGGCGGGCGACAGACCCTCGACGGTGGTGATCGCCGCACCCTCGGCCTGGCCGGCAAGCGCCAGGCAGGACCGCACGGCCTGGCCATCCCACAGGATGGTGCAGGCGCCGCAGACGCCATGCTCGCAGCCCACATGCGTGCCCGTCAGGCCGAGATCGTGGCGCAGCAGGTCGCTCAGCAGCCGGCGCGGCTCCACGGTGGCGGTACGGGGCTGGCCGTTCACGGTGAGGCGCACGGTGATCATGCGGCGCGTCCCCACGCGAGGGCGAGCGCCCGGCGCGCCAGAACGCGCGCCAGGTGCCGCTGATAGGGGATGGAGGCCTGCACGCTGCCCATCGGGTCGATCTCCTGCGCGGCGGTCTCGGCGGCATCGGCGAAGGCGTCCGGCCCAGCGCCGACCAGGGCCGCGGCGGCGCGCGGCGCCAGCATGGGCGTCGGGCCGGCCGAGAGGAAGGCAAGCCGCGCGGATGCCACCCGATCCGCGGCGCGCGTCAGCACGACGGCCACGCCCATCATGGCGTAGTCGCCCTGCCGCCGCGCCAGTTCCAGGAAGGCGGTGCCGGTGCCGGGGGGCAGCGGCGGGATGCGAATGGCGGCCAGCATCTCATCGGGTTCGAGGGCGGTGGTGAGCGGCGCCAGGAAGAAGTCGGCCGCGGGCAGGCGCCGCGTGCCGCCGGCGCGCCGCAGGTCGAAGCTGGCATCCAGCGCCAGCATGACGGCCGGCATCTCGCTGGCCGGATCGGCGTGGGCGAGGTTGCCGCCCAGCGTGCCGCGCGCGCGGATCTGCGGGTGCGCCACCTCCGCCATGGCCTCGGAAAGCAGCGGGTGTGGGTGGTGCTCCACGGTGCGGTGGCGGGTCATGGCGCCTATGGTCAGGCCGCCATCGGGCTCGGTGGTGATCCCGGCCAGGGCCGGCAGGCGGGAGAGGTCGATCAGCGCGGCCGGCTGCGCCATGCGGAAATTCATCGCCGGGATCAGGCTCTGCCCGCCTGCGATGAAGCGCGCCTCCTCCCCGAGCGCTGCCTTGAGGGCGAGCGCGGCGTCGAGGCTGTCCGGGACGTGCCAGTCAAAGGGCGCGGGCTTCATGGGGCGGAGCCTGCCAGAGTTGGCCCTGGCGAGGCCAGGGGGGGAAATCCGCCTGCCTCCGCATGGCCGGGTGCTGCTTGCCCAAGCGGCGGGCGGCGTGGTGAGTTGGCAGGCATGCGCGCCTATCTTGCCGGGCCGGACGTGTTCCTGCCCAACGCCCCCGCCCATGCCGCCCGCAAGGCCGCGATCTGCGCCGCGCACGGCATCCATGCGCTGCCACCGCTGAACGAGGATGTGGCGAGCCTGGCCGCCATGGACCCCGTCACGGCGTGGCGGACCATCTTCGCCAAGGATATCGCGATGATGGCGCAGGCGGATTTGGTGATCGCCAACCTGACGCCGTTTCGCGGCGCCTCGGCCGATGCCGGGACGCTGGTGGAGCTTGGCTGGTTCGCCGGCCGGGGCAAGCCGATTTTTGCCTATTCGAACCAGGCCACGCTGTTTGCCGAGCGGAGCGCCGCGCTTTTGGCCGTGGTGCCGGACCCGATGCCCGGCCTGACGGTGGGTGGCTTCGGCCTGCCCGACAATCTGATGATCCCGGGCGTGGTCGAGCAGGGCGGCGGCGTGCCGATCTTCCTGCCCGAGCGGGATCTACCGTTCGACAGCCTGGATGTTTTTGAACGCTGCGTCGCTGCAATACGGGCGCGTTCTGGTTGAATTCCTGGGTTCCAAGGGGCCCCTGCCCCTTGGCCGGGAGGGTTCGGGAGGGGCGGCGCCCCTCCCGGGCAAGATACTGAGGGTTCGGGAGGGGCGGCGCCCCTCCCGGGCAAGATACTGAGGGTTCGGGAGGGGCGGCGCCCCTCCCGAGGCCTGTCCTTGCCGCCCTCGCTCGATGGCGCCATCTACCGACCGAACCGGAGTACCGCGCATGATCGCCCTACCCCCGCCCAAGCCCGGCATCCTCGCCCGCCGCGAGCCCATCGTCGCCGCGCTGCGTGGCCTGTTGCCCGCCGATGCCGTCATCTCCGATGAGCTGCGCCTGAAGCCCTACGAAACCGATGGCCTGACCGCCTATCGCCAGGTCCCCCTGGCCGTGGTGCTGCCCCGCACCACCGAAGAAGTCGCGGCGGTGATGCGGTACTGCCATGCCGAGGGCATCCGCGTGGTGCCGCGCGGCGCCGGCACCAGCCTCTCGGGTGGCGCGCTGCCGCTGGCGGATGCGGTGGTGATCGGCCTGATGCGCCTCAACCGCATCCTCGAGATCGATTTCGACGATCGCTTGGCGGTGGTGGAAGCGGGCGTGACCAACCTCGGCATCACCAAGGCGGTGGAGCATGAGGGGTTCTTCTACGCGCCCGATCCGTCGAGCCAGCTTGCCTGCATGATCGGCGGCAACGTCAACATGAACTCCGGCGGCGCGCATTGCCTGAAATATGGCGTGACGGCGAACAACCTGCTCGGCCTCACGCTGGTGACGCCCGAGGGCGCGGTGGTGCGGATCGGCGGCGACCATCCGGATGCCGCCGGCTATGATTGGCTCGGCCTGCTGACGGGCAGCGAGGGCATGCTCGGCATCGTCACCGAAGTCACGGTGCGCATCCTGCGCAGCCCCGAGGGCGCGCGCGCCATGCTGGCGGCCTTCAAGGGCACCGAGATCGCCGGCGCGGCGGTGGATGCCATCATCGGCAGCGGCATCATCCCGGTGGCGCTCGAATTCATGGACAAGCCCTGCATCCATGCCTGCGAGGCCTATGCCCATGCCGGCTACCCGCTGGACGCCGAGGCGATGCTGATCATCGAGGTCGAGGGCAGCGTCGCCGAACAGGATGCGCTGCTGGCCAAGATCAAGGATATCTGCGCGCGCTTCGACCCGATCAGCCTGAAGGTGGCGACCACCGCCGAGGAATCGATGGCGATCTGGAAGGGCCGTAAGGGTGCCTTCGGCGCGGTCGGGCGGATCAGCCCCGACTATCTCTGCATGGACGGCACCATCCCGACCGGCGAGCTGCCCTTCGTGCTGAAGCGCATCGCCGAGATGGGCGTGTCCTACGGGTTGCAGGTGGCCAACGTGTTCCATGCCGGGGATGGCAATCTGCACCCGCTGATCATGTTCGACGCCAACGACCCGACCAGCTTCGCCAAGGCCGAGGCCTTCGGCGCCGACATCCTGAAGCTGTGCGTCGATGTCGGCGGCTGCCTGACGGGCGAGCATGGCGTGGGCGTCGAGAAGCGCGACCTGATGACCTATCAGTTCACCCCGCCCGAACTCGCGCAGCAGCGCGCGCTGAAGAGCGCCTTCGACCCGGCCTGGCTGCTCAATCCGCACAAGGTCTTCCCGCTGGAGGCCGTCTGAGATGGAGCGGATCGCCCCGGCGGATGAGGCAGGGGTCGCCGCCGCCATCGTCGCGGCGGCTGCGGCGCGGGCCCCGCTGGCCATCGAGGGGCGTGGCACCAAGCGCGCCATGCTGCGGCCGGTGCAGGCGGCGCGCACCTTGTCCACCCGCGCGCTGACGGGGATCACGCTCTACAAGCCGACCGAGCTGGTGATCTCCGCCCGCGCCGGCACGCCGCTGCCCGAGATCGAGGCCGCGCTGGCGGAGAAGGGCCAGGCGCTGGCGCCGGAGCCGCCCGACCTCTCCGCGCTGTTCGGTGCCACGGAACCGGCGACCATTGGCGGGATTGTCGCCACCAACCTGTCCGGCCCAAGGCGGATCGTGGCAGGGGCGATGCGCGACCATCTGCTGGGCGTGCGCTTCGTGAATGGCGCGGGCGAGGTGCTGCGCAACGGCGGACGGGTGCTGAAGAACGTCACGGGCCTGGATATCGCGAAGCTGCTGGCGGGCAGTCATGGCACGCTGGGGGTGCTGACCGAAGTCACGCTGAAGGTGCTGCCAGCGCCCGAGGCAACGGCCAGCCTGGCCATCGCGGTGCCCGACCGTGCGGCGGGGGTGCGGGCGCTGTCGGCTGGCCTCGGCAGCCCCTTTGGCGTCACGGGGGCGGCGCTGCTGCCCGATGGGCGCGCCCTGCTGCGGCTGGAGGATTTTGTGGAATCCGTCGCCTATCGGCTGGAACGGCTGGCCGAGGAGCTGGCGCCGCATGGCGTGGTGACGCGGATCGCCGGCGATGCGTCCCGCGCGCTGTGGCAAGGCGTGCGGGATGCGGCGCTGCTGGGTGCCACGTCGCAGGATGCGATCTGGCGCGTCTCCGTCCGGCCGAGCAAGGGCCCGGGCGTGGCGTCGGCGCTGGAGGCGGCTTTCGGCGCGCGGCTGCTGATGGATTGGGGCGGCGGGTTGCTGTGGGTGGCGGGCCCGGCGACCGAAGCGGCGCATGCCGCGCTGGTCGCGGCGACGCAGGCGGCCGGCGGTTCGCATACCCTGTTCCGCGCGCCCGATCCACTGCGCGCGGCCGTTGCGGTGATCCCGCCGGAAGCCGCGGGCTTGGCCGCGATCGCGGCGCGGGTGAAGGCGGCGATGGACCCGGCGGCGATCCTCAATCCGGGGCGGATGCGCGCGGGCGGCTGAGCCTACTCGGCCGCGCGCAGCAGGTGCGGCGGGTGATGGCGCTCGCCCTGGGCGGCCAGGGCTGCGGCGCGCAGGCCAAGCAGCACCTGCTGGCGGGCATATTCCAGCTCACCCAGCCAGGCGCGGTCGGTCTGCAGCCGGCCGCCTTGCACGCGGAATTCGGCCAGCGCCCGCAGCACCGAAAGCTCGGGGTCGGTCGGGGCCAGGACCCGCTCCTTGGGACTGGTTGCTTGCGAATTGCGTTGCATCTTGCGGCTCCTGCGTGGCGGCAGGCGGTGCGGTGCATCCTGCGTGCCACCGCTTTCCGCCACGGCCGAGCCGGGCCATATGTCACCCACAGGGGGACCCGATGCAGACCAGCTTCACCGAGGACCAGCTCCGCGATCCCGATACGGCCGAGAGCAACCGGATCCTGCGCACCTGCGTCCATTGCGGCTTCTGCACCGCCACCTGCCCCACCTTCGCCCTGCTCGGCGATGAGCTGGACAGCCCGAGGGGCCGCATCTACCTGATCAAGGACATGCTGGAGAATGACCGGCCGGCGACGGCCGAAGTGGTGAAGCATGTGGACCGGTGCCTGTCCTGCCTGTCCTGCATGACCACCTGCCCGTCCGGCGTGAACTACATGCACCTGGTCGACCATGCCCGCCGGCATATCGAGGAAACCTATGATCGCCCGGCGCCGGAAAAGGCGCTGCGCCGGCTGCTCTCCTTCCTGCTGCCCTATCCGGGCCGCTTCCGCCTGGCGCTGCTGGGTGCCGGCATCGCGCGGCGGCTGGCGCCCTTTGTCCCCGGGCAGGGGATGATGGCGCAGCGGCTGCGCGCCATGCTGCGCCTGGCCCCGGCGCATGTGCCGCCGCCATCGGACCTGGAGCGGCCGGGCGTCCACGCCGCGCACGGCCCGCGCCGCGGCCGCGTGGCGCTGCTGGCCGGCTGCGCGCAGCAGGTGCTGGCCCCCTCGATCAACGAGGCCACCATCCGCCTGCTGACCCGCATGGGGATCGAGGTGGTGGTCACCCGCAGCCAGGGCTGCTGCGGCGCGCTGGATCACCATATGGGCCACCATGACCCGGCCATGCGCCTGGCGCGCGCCAACATCGCCGCCTGGACCGAGGAGATGGCGAAGCCCGGCGGGCTGGATGCGGTGGTGATCAACGCATCCGGCTGCGGCACCACGGTGAAGGATTACGGCTTCATGTTCCGCGCCGAGCCCGGCGACTGGCCGGACAAGGCGGCGCGCGTCTCGGCGCTGACGATGGATATTTCAGAATTGCTGGTGAAGTTCGGCTATGCGCCCACGCGCCCGGCACCCGGGCTGACCGTGGCCTATCACAGCGCCTGTTCGCTGCAGCATGGCCAGAAGATCACCGCCGCCCCCAAGGACCTGCTGAAGCGCGCCGGCTTCCGCGTGAAGGACCCGGCGGAGGGGCATTTGTGCTGCGGCTCGGCCGGCACCTACAATCTGATGCAGCCGGAAATCGCCGGGCAGTTGCGCGCGCGCAAGCTGGCCAACCTGAACCGGACGGGCGCCGACCTGATCGCCGCGGGCAATATCGGCTGCCTGACGCAATTGGCGGGCGATGCGCTGCCCACGGTGCACACGGTGGAATTGCTGGATTGGATGGCTGGCGGGCCCAAGCCGGCCGGCGTGAGGTAACCGAGGAGCCCCGATGATGCTGCGTCGCACCCTGCTGGCCGCCCCCGCCCTGATCCCGCTGGCCGCCCGCGCCCAGGCGCCCTGGCCGGCGCGCCCGGTCTCGATCGTGGTGCCCTTCACGCCGGGCGGCTCCACCGACATCGCAACGCGCATCCTGGCCGAGCGGCTGGGCCCGAAGCTGGGGCCGGAGGTGCGGATCATCGTCGAGAACCGCGCCGGCGCCGGCGGCTCGCTGGGCGCCGATCTGGTACGCCGCGCCGCGCCGGACGGGCACATGCTGCTGATGGCGACCGCTTCCTCCCACGGGTCGAACCCGGCGGCGCTGCCCGCCAGCACGCCCTACAACCCGGTCGAGGATTTCACCGCGGTCGCCATGGTGGGCGGCGGCCCGCTGGTGATCGTGGTGCCCGGCCGCAGCCCGCACCGCACCATCCAGGAATTGTGGACGGCGATGCGCGCGCGCCCTGGCGCGCTGTCCTTCGCCACGTCTGGCGCGGGCGGCATCGGCCACCTGACCGGCGCCTACATGCTGGCGCGCGCCGGCGGGCTGGCCGCGGAACATATCCCCTATCGCGGCGGCGCCCAGGTGCTGGCCGCCATGGCGGCGGGCGAGGTGGAATGGTCGAGCGAGGTCTTCGCCTCCGCCGTGCCGCATCTGCGCGACGGCACCAGCCGGGGCCTGGCCGTCACGGGTGCCACGCGCCACCCGCTGATGCCCGCCATCCCCACCTTGCAGGAAGCGGGTCTGGCCGGCTTCGAGGTGACCACCTGGAACCTGCTGCTGGGTCCGAAGGGCCTGCCGGCGCCGATCGTGGCGCGGCTGAATGCCGCCATCGCCGAGATCCTGGCGGAAGCGCCCGTCCGCGCGCGGATGGAGGCGGCCGGGGTGGACCCCGCGGCCCCGGCCCCGCCCGCCACGGCCGAGAGCTTCCTGCGCGCGGAACTGGCGAAGTTCCAGGAGATCGTGCGCGTGTCCGACCTGCGGCTCGGGCGATAGGGCTTGCTTCGGGTGGGGTGGGCCCTGATCCTGATGCCCATGCGCGCTGCCCTGCTGGCCCTGATGCTGCTTGCCGCCCCGGCGCCCCTCGGGGCGCAGGCGACCTCGCCGGCGCAGGCCGCCCGCCAGGCTGAGCTGGACCGGCTGTTCGAGGCGCTGCGCACCGCGCCCGACACGCAGGGCGGGCAATTCGTGGAAGCGCGCATCCGCGCGGTGTGGGGCCAGGCCATCTCGCCCGCCACCGCGCTGCTGCTGCGCCGCGGCATGCGCAACCTGCAAGGCAATGAACCGGGCGAGGCGCTGGAGGATTTCGACGCGGCGCTGGTGCTGGACCCTGCCGCGGCCGAGGCCTGGCTGTGGCGCGCCCGGGCGCTGGCGGCGCTGGGCGAACAGGCCGCCGCGGCGCGCGACCTGCAACAGGCGCTGAGGATCGAGCCCCGGCATTTTGGCGCGCTGCTGCAATTGGCTGAATTGCAGGAGGAAGCCGGGAACGCGCGGGCGGCGCTGCGCAGCCTGGACGCGGCGCTGGCGCTGCACCCGCAAATCCCGGGCGGCACCGAGCGGCGGCGGGATCTGCGGCGCAAGGCGGAAGGGGACGCGCTGTAGCGATGGCGCGGTCCTCGCTTTCGTCCGGGCAACCGGACTAAAGTGTCGACATGTTGTCCGATGCTGAACTCCTGCGGCTGCTGCGTGATGGCGAGGCCGATTATGTCGAGCGCACGGCAACCTCGAACAAGTCCGAGAAATTTGGCGAGGCGATCTGTGCCTTCGCGAATGACCTGCCCCGGCGGGGCCGCGCCGGTGTTCTGTTCGTCGGTGTCCATGATGACGGTAGGTGCGCCGGTCTGACCATCGACGAGAGGTTGATGCAAACCCTGCTTGGCTTCCGCACGGATGGCACCATCGCACCCTTTCCGCGGCTTCACGCGCGGAAAGTAGTCCTGGACGGGTGTGAGTTGGCGGTTGTCGAGGTTGAGCCGTCCGACAATCCGCCTGTCCGCTACCAGGGCCGGACCTGCATCCGGACGGGTCCCCGGCGCGGCTTCGCGACGCCAGAGGAGGAGCGGCAGCTTCTGGAAAAACGACGTTGGGGGGTCTTGCCATTCGACCAGCAGCCGGTGCCTGGCAGTAAGTTGGCTGACCTCGACCTGCTGCGCTTTCGCGAAGAGTATCTGCCGACCGCCGTCCACCCGGACGTGTTGGCGGAAAACCATCGTGACCTTGAGCAGCAGTTGCTGGCACTTCGTCTGCTCCACCCGAAGGGTTGCGCGACGCTGACCGGGCTTCTTGTTTGCGGCAAAGACGCCCGCGCCTATGTGCCGGGCTTCTATGTGCAGATGGTGCGCTATCCGGGGCGCGAGATTGCCGGGTCTGTGATCGATCACAAGCAGATCGATGGGCCGCTGAGCGAGCAACTGCGGAGCCTCGATCTGGCGATCCGTCTCAATGTCGGCGTTTCTGCCGACCTGTCCGGCACGCAACAGGCCGACCACCCATCTTATCCGGTGATTGCCCTTCAAGAACTGATCCGCAATGCGGTACTGCATCGAAACTATGAAGCTACTGCCGCGCCCGTGCGGCTCGACTGGTTTGAGGATCGTGTTGAAATCACGAGTCCGGGCGGCCCGTACGGTATTGTTACGATCGAGAATTTCGGTCGGCCCGGACCGACCGACTATCGCAACCCAGCTCTCACCGACGCCGCGAAAAATCTCGGCTTCGTGCAGAAATTCGGCTCCGGCATCGCCCGTGCACGCGCGGCACTCGCGAAGAATGGCAATCCAGAACCCGAATTTCATGCCGAGCCCACCTACACGCATGTGGTGGTCCGGGCTCGGAAATGATCACCATCGGCTTCTTCAACAATAAGGGCGGTGTCGGCAAGACATCGCTGGTCTACCATGTCGCCTGGATGCTGGCGGAGTTGGGTCACCGCTGCATCGCGGCTGATTTTGATCCGCAAGCCAATTTGTCGAGCTTTTTCCTGGATGAGGAGCGGCTGGAAGAACTCTGGTCCGCCGCCCCCCGCCAAACGGTGCATGGCGCGATTGCCCCCCTGTTCCGTGGCATCGGCGACATCCAAGACCCGTTTGTCGAGGCCATCCAGCCGCTGTTCCGCGGGATCGGCGAGATCCAAGACCCCTTTGTCGAGCCCGTCCATGAGCGCATCGGGCTTCTGGTTGGCGACCTCAATCTCTCCGGTTTCGAGGATGATCTCTCGCTGAGCTGGGCGCAGTGCGCGGTGGGACAAGAACGCGCATTTCGCGTGACCAGCGCGCTGGCCCGCACTCTCGCCGCTGCGGGGAAGATTTTTGGTGCCGAGTTCGGCCTCGTGGATGTCGGCCCTAATCTTGGGGCACTCAACCGCGCGGCGCTACTGGCCTGCGATGGCGTAGTTGTCCCGCTCGGGGCGGACTTGTTTTCGCTACAAGGGCTTCGCAATATGGGGCCAGCCATTCGCGCTTGGCGCGCGGCCTGGGCCGACCATAAGCCAAAAAATCCAGACCCGGCTTTGCTTCTACCTGCCGGGACAATCGACCCGCTGGGCTACATTGTCACGCGACATTCAGTGCTGGCGGGCCGGCCTGCGCGGGCATTCGGGCGCTGGATCGAACGTATCCCAGACCAGTACCGTGAGTTCGTGCTTGCTCATCCGGCGCACACTCCGCTCAACCCCGGTAGCGATCCGAACCGAATCGCTCAGTTGAAAGACTATCGATCGCTCATGCCGCTTGCCCAGGAGGCGCGTAAGCCGATGTTCCACCTCCGTCCTGCGGATGGGGCATTTGGTGGGCACCAGCAAGCGGTCGCTGAATGCTACACTGACTTCAAGCAACTGACCGAAGAGATTTTGCTGCGGACAATGATTGGTGTGCCGCCGCGCTGATTCGCAGCCGTTGCCTGTGGGACGAGGCGCGCCGCCAAACCAGCGCAACGCCCGGATGGCGGCTCGTCGGCCAGCAGGCAAAAGTGCCGCCATGAGCGACACCGACGAATCCCGCTGGCAAGCCATCCTGGCCCGCGACCCCGCTTTGGCCCCGGCGCCCTTCCTCTATGGCGTCACCACCCAGGGGGTCTATTGCCGCGCCGGCTGCCCCTCCCGCCCGCCCTTGCGGCGCAATACGCGCTTCTTCGCTGACGCGCCCACCGCCACCGAAGCCGGCTTTCGCGCCTGCAAGCGCTGCGACCCGGATGGCGCCCGCGCCGCCATGCACGCCGAGGCCGTCGCCGCCGCCTGCGCCCTGATCGAGGCGGCCGAGACCATCCCGAGCCTGGCCACCCTGGCCGCTCGCGCCGGCTATGCCCGCCACCATTTCCTGCGGCTGTTCCGCGACATCACCGGCGTGACCCCGCGCAGCTATGCCGAGGCGGTGCGCGGCCGCCGCCTGCAAGCCGCGCTGGCCGATGGCGAAAGGGTGGCCGATGCGGTGGCCGGAGCCGGCTTCGGCAGCGAAAGCCGCGTCTATGAGGATACCGCCCGCCACCTTGGCATGACCCCCGGCGCCGCCCGGCGGGGTGGCGCTGGCGAGGCGATCGGCGTGGCGCGCGCCGAGAGCATCTTTGGCCCCCTTCTGGTCGGCGCCACCGCGGCGGGCCTTTGCTATATCGGCTTCGCCGAACCTTTCGAAGCGCTGGAGGGCGATCTGCGCGCGCGCTTCCCGCACGCAAGGATCGTCAGCGCCTCCGACACGCTGACCCAGGCGCTGGCCAGCGTGGCCGCGACGCTGGCCGAGCCTGAGGCCGCGGCCGCCCTGCCGCTCGATCTGCGCGGCACCGTCTTCCAGCGGCGGGTGTGGGAAGCGCTGCGCCAGATCCCGATGGGCGAGACCCGCAGCTATGGCGCGCTGGCCGCCGAGATTGGCGCGCCGCGCGCGGTGCGTGCCGTGGCGCGGGCCTGCGCGCAAAACCCGCTGGCGCCGATCGTCCCGTGCCACCGGGTGGTGGGCGCCAAGGGCGACCTGACCGGCTATCGCTGGGGGGTGCCGCGCAAGGCCGCGCTGCTGGCCGCCGAACGGGCGGCGGCGCGGGCGAAAAGCTGAATACTCAGCGCGTGGGCGCGGCAGCCGGTTCCGCCGCGTCTGCTCCCGGTGCCGGTGCGGGTGCGGGCTCCGCCACGCGACGCGGCACCAGCCGCTCCGATCCATTGCGCGGCGAGCCGATGATGGTCCATTCCCCGTCCATGGAGCCATCCGGGTTCAGCGTGTAGATGCCAATTCCCGGCCGCGTCGCCAGCCCGTAGGTCACGGCGACCGTCCGGCCGGACGCAAAGCCCAGCCCATCGATCAGGTTGCCGCCGATCCGCCAGCGGATGGAGAAGGAAGCCAGACCGGTGGTCTGGATCTGCGCCAGCCCGGTATAGGGCGTGCCGTCCAGGTTGGTGCCCGTCACCTCATAGATGCCGGGCGCCTGGGCCGCGGCGGGCCGAAGGCCAGAGGGGAGCGTCAGGGCCAGCAGGCTGGTCAGGATCAGAAGGGCGCGCATGGCGCATCCTTCGCCGCTTCACTTCACGATGGCAACCCGCAAAGCGTTGGTGGTGCCTGGCGTGCCGAAGGGCACGCCCGCCGTCACCACAACCTCGTCGCCCGACTTCGCAAACCCCTCGACGGCGGCGGCGCGGATGGCCTTGGCGACCATGTCCGTCATGGAATGCGGTTCGATCGAGGACACCGGATGCACGCCCCACACCAGGGCCAGCCGCCGTGCCGTGGCCGGGTTGGCCGTCATGCCCAGGATCGGCGCCTCCGGCCGCTCGCGCGCCACGCGCAGCGTGGTGGAGCCGGTGCTGGTGAAGGTGGCGATCGCCTCGGCCTCGATGGTGGTCGCCACCTGCCGCGCCGCGGCGGCGATGGCGCCGGCGGAACTGCGTTCCGGCGCCGGGCGGCTGCGGTCGGTCTGCGCCCGCCAGTCCGGGTCCTGCTCCACCCGGGTGATGATGCGGTCCATCATGTTCACCGCCTCATACGGGTATTGGCCGGAGGCGGTCTCGGCGCTGAGCATCACCGCATCCGCCCCGTCGAATACCGCCGTCGCCACGTCGGACGCCTCGGCCCGCGTGGGGGATGGCGCGCTGATCATCGATTCCAGCATCTGGGTCGCCACCACCACCGGCCGGCCCAGCGCGCGCGACAGGCGCACGATGCGCTTCTGGATCAGCGGCACCTCCTCCGGCGGGCATTCCACGCCGAGATCGCCGCGCGCCACCATGACGCAATCGGACAGTTCCACGATGGCGTCGAGATTCTCGATCGCCTGCGGCTTTTCGAGCTTCACCATGATCCAGGCGCGGCCATCGGCGATGGCCTTGGCTTCCGCCACATCCTCGGCGCGCTGCACGAAACTCAGGCCGATATACTCGATGCCGAGCGGCAGCACGAAGGCCAGGTCGGCGCGGTCCTTCTCGGTCAGGGCGGGGATGGGCAGCATCACGTCGGGCACATTCACGCCCTTCCGGTCAGACAGCGGGCCGCCCACCAGGATTTCGGTTTCCAGATGATCCTCGCGCTTGCGCGTCACGCGCAGCCGCAGCTTGCCATCATCCAGCAGCAGGTTGGTGCCGATGGCGGCGGCCGAGATGATCTCGGGGTGGGGCAGCTGCACGCGCCGCACATCGCCCGGCATGGGTGACAGGTCCAGCCGGAAGGGCTGGCCGGTTTGCAGCTGCACGCGCCCCGCCTGGAACTTGCCGACCCGCAGCTTCGGCCCCTGCACATCGGCCAGGATGCCGATCGGCCGGTCCACCTTGCGTTCCAGGGCGCGGATCGCGGTGATGCGCGCCGCGTGATCCTCATGCGTGCCGTGCGAGAAGTTCAGCCGGAACACATCGACGCCCGCGCGGAACAGCCGCTCGATCATCTCGGGCGTCGAGCTGGCCGGGCCGAGCGTCGCGATCATCTTGGTGCGGCGGTGCCGGCGCAGCGGCGTGCGGTTGGCCATGCGGATCGGTCCTTCACGCGGGGTGGGGGGCGGCACGGAAGGCAGGTCGGGCCGCACCTGGTCGGTGGGCAGGCCGAGCGCGCGCGCCACCTCCGCCACGCGGTCATCCGGCACACGCCGCCATTGGCTGACGGCGGCGGTGGAGATGCCAAGCGCCGTGGCGATCCGGGTAACGGCGCCGCGTTGGGTGAGGAGGGCTTCGAGAGCAGGGTCACGCATGGCGCTAAGTTAGCGCCCCTAATTCTCCCGCGTCAAATAACGGTTTGTGACTTACTTTTCCTAAGTCACCAGCAGCAGGCGAAGGTCATTCACATTGGTCAGGGTCGGCCCGGTGGTCACCAGATCGCCGATCCCGTCGAACAGGGTCCAGGAATCATGCCGGGCGAGCAGGGCGCGCGGATCCAACCCCGCCGCCCGCGCCCGGGCCAGCGTGGTGGGGGTGGCGATGGCGCCGGCATTGGCTTCCGACCCGTCGATTCCATCCGTGTCGGCCATCAGCGCATGGACGCCCGGCGCGCCAGCCAGCGAAACGGCAGCGCCGAGCAGCGCCTCGCTGTTGCGGCCGCCCCGCCCATGGCCCTCGGGACCGATGGTGACGGTGGCCTCGCCGCCCGACAGCAGCAGGCAGGGGGCAGCGGCCGGCACCCCATGCGTCGCGGCAGACAGCGCGATGCCGGCCAGCGCCTGGCCCAGGCCGCGCGCCTCGCCCTCCAGCGCGTCGCCCAGGATGATTGGCGCCAGGCCAAGCGCGCGCGCCGCCGCGGCCGCCGCGTGCAGCGCCATCATGGGGGTGGCGATGAAGCGGTAGTCGGGGGTACCAAGGCGGGGGTCGCCCGGCTTTGGCGTTTCATCCGTGGCGGCGGCCAGATGGGCCATCACCGAAGCGGGCAGCGCCATCCGGTAATGGGCCACCAGCGCCTGCGCCTCGGCGAAGCTGGTCGGGTCCGGCACCGTCGGGCCGGAGGCGATGACGGCCGGATCATCCCCCGGCACGTCGGAGATCGCGAGCGTGACCAGCCGCGCCGGCGCCGCCGCCAGCGCCACCCGCCCGCCGGAGAAGGCCGACAAATGCCGGCGGATGCAGTTCATTTCATGGATGGTGGCGCCCGAGGCCAGCAGCGCCCGGTTCACCGCCATCAGATCATCCAGCGTCAGGCCCGGCGCGGGCAGCGTGGTCAGCGCCGAACCGCCGCCCGAGACCAGGAACAGCACCAGATCCTCGGGGCCCAGGCCCTGCACGGCCGCCAGGATCCGCGCCGCGGCCTCGGCGCCTGCGGCGTCGGGCACCGGGTGGCTGGCCTCCAGCACCTCGATCCGCCGGGTCGGGGTGCCATGGCCATAGCGGGTGACCACCAGGCCGGACAGCGCCACGCCGGGCCAGGCATCCTCGACGGCGGCGGCCATCACGGCGGCCGACTTGCCGGCGCCCACCACCACCACCCGGCCGGGCGGGCGTTCGGGCAGGTGTGCGGCCAGCACGCGCCGCGGATCGGCGGCGGCGACGCCGGCGGCGAAGATCTCGATCAGCGCGGCGCGCGCGCGGGCATCATCCCAGGGCATCCCCCATCATGGCGCGCGCCGCGCGGCGCGGCTATCACCCCGCCGCACAGTCGAGGAAGACCCCATGCGCACCCATCGCATCGCCGCCATCCCCGGGGACGGGATCGGCCAGGAAGTGATCCCGGCGGGCCTGGCCGTGCTGGCGGCGTTGGCCGAGCGCCAGGGCGACTTCACGCTGGCGGTCGAAACCCTGCCCTGGGGGAGTGATTTCTACCGCGCCACCGGGCGCATGATGCCCGACGATGGGCTGGCCACGCTGCAACCCTTCGACGCCATCTATTTCGGCGCCGTCGGCGACCCCGCCTTGCCCGATGACCTGACCCTCTGGGGCCTCCGCCTCAAGATCTGCCAGGGCTTTGACCAATACGCCAATATCCGCCCGACCCGCGTGCTGCCCGGCCTGACCAGCCCGCTCCGCGCCGTTCACCCCGGCGACATCGACTGGGTGATCGTGCGGGAGAATAGCGAGGGCGAATATGCCGGCCATGGCGGCCGCGCCCATCGCGGCCATCCGGAGGAGGTGGCGACCGAGACCGCCATCTTCACCCGCGCCGGGGTCGCGCGGATCATGCGCACCGCCTTCGGCATCGCCGCCAGCCGCCCGCGCCGTCTGCTGACCGTGGTCACCAAGTCCAACGCCCAGAAGCATGGCATGGTGCTGTGGGACGAAATCGCCGCCGAGGTGGCGCGCGACTTCCCGACCGTGACCTGGGAGAAGGAGCTGGTGGACGCCATGACCGCCCGCATGGTGCGCCGCCCCGCCAGCATCGACACGGTGGTCGCCACCAACCTGCACGCCGATATCCTGAGCGACCTGGCCGGCGCCGTCGCCGGATCATTGGGGGTGGCGCCGACCGCCAACCTCGACCCTTCGCGGCGCTACCCGAGCATGTTCGAGCCGATCCACGGCTCGGCCTTCGACATCATGGGCAAGGGCGTGGCCAACCCGATCGCCACCTTCTGGACGGGGGCGATGATGCTGGAACATCTGGGCGAGGGCTCGGCGGCGGCGGCGCTGATGGTGGCGATCGAGCAGGTCTGCGCGGCCGGCATCCTGACCGCCGATGTCGGCGGCACTGCCACCATGGCCGAGGTGACGCAAGCGCTGATCGCGGCGATCGGCGGCGCCAATCTGGCAGCCTGACCCGCGCCGCCCCATTTGCGCCCGTGAAGGAGCACCCCATGACCGAGATCGACGAGGCCACCCGCACCCAGCTGGAAGCCGCCGCCTTCCGCCGCCTGGTGCAGCATCTGCGCGACCGCAGCGACGTGCAGAATATCGACATGATGAACCTGGCCGGCTTCTGCCGGAACTGCCTGTCCAAATGGTATCGCGCCGAGGCCGAGCAGCAGGGCATCGCGCTGTCCGACCCGGCGGCGCGCGAGATCATCTACGGCATGCCCTACAAGGACTGGCAGGCGCTGCACCAGAAGGAAGCGACGGCCGAACAGAAGGCCGCCTTCGCCGCCGCGAACCCGGGCCATTGAACCGGCGCCCCGCCCGTGGCACCACCCGCCCCCTTGCGGAAGGGACCCCAGGCGTGAATGAGACGGTGACGGATACCAACAATGACGTCGGCGGCATTGCCGCCGACCGGCTGCGCTCGATCATTGAACGCGTCGAGCGGCTGGAAGAAGAACGCAAGGCGCTGGCCAGCGACATCAAGGACATCTTCCAGGAAGCCAAGTCGGCGGGTTTCGACGTGAAGGTGATCCGGCAGATCATCTCGCTGCGCAAGAAGGAACCGGCCGAGGTGGAGGAGCAGGAAACCCTGCTGGATCTGTATCGTCGCGCGCTGGGGATGTAGGCAGCACCATGTTCTACCATGTCGGCACGCACCGGGCGGCTGGGCTGCCGCATGACCCGCTGAAGGCGATTGTGGCACCGCGGCCGATCGGCTGGATTTCCACGCTGGACGCGACGGGGCGGCCCAACCTGGCACCCTATTCCTTCTTCAACATGGTGCAGACCCACCCGCCGCTCGTGGCCTTTGGCAGCGATGGCTGGAAGCACACCGCCGCCAACGCCGTCGCCACCGGCGAATTCGTGGTGAACCTGGCCACCCGCCCGCTGTTTGACGCGATGAACGCCACCTCCGCCGCGCTGGCCGAGGGGGCGGATGAATTCGCCCATGCCGGGCTGGAAGCCGCGCCCTGCCGCCTGGTGAAGCCGCCGCGCGTGGCCGCCAGCCCCGCCAGCCTGGAATGCCGCGTGATCCATGACATGAAACTGCGCGACATCGAGGGCAAGGATACGGGCGGGCATCTGGTGCTGGGCCAGATCATCGCCGTGCATATCGCCGATTGGGCGCTGAAGGATGGCCAGTTCGACATGCTGGCCGCCCGCACCATCGCGCGCTGCGGCTATCGCGACTATGCCGAGGTGACCGAGCTTTTCTCGGCGCTCCGCCCGACCGATGGCGGCGCCTGGCGGCCGGGGCAGCGGGACCTTTAGAGCCTGATCGCCTTTGGTGGAATCACCAAGGGCGTGAATCAGCCTCTTGGCATAGGCTAGACTGTGTTCAACCTCTGTTGATCACAGTCTAGCGCGGCCCGCGCGCCCGGTTCAGCGCCAGCTCATCCGGCGTCAGCTGGAAGGACAGGCGGATGGTGTGCGCGCTGGCCGGCCGGTCCGTGCCGACGGGGAAGGTCAGGCGCGCCGTCTGCCCATCCACCACGGCACGCGCCGTGTTGGGGGCGAAGGTGGCGCGGGCCGTGAAGCCGGGCCGGTCCAGCAATTCGGCATCGCCGGGGTTGGTCAGGGCAGCAAACCAGGGCAGCTCGGCGGTGCGGCCGGCCGCGCCGGGGCCGCGCTCGGCCTCGAAGCGGGGCGTCACGCGCACCTCCAGCGCGGTCCGGTCCCGCCCGGTGAAATCGCAGCGCGCGGTGAAGCCCACCAGGCGCGCATCCACCACCAGGCCGGTCAGGTCGCGCCCGGCATCGGGGCGGAAGCGCGTCAGGTCGGCGCCATCGGCCAGGATCACGATGCGCGGGCAGGGCGCCTGCTCGGTCGAGACCGTGTCCAAGCCGCAGGCCGTCAGCGCCAGCAGCGCCGCGCCGAACGTGAGCCTCTTTGCCGCCACCGCCCCACCCCCTAGATTGCCCGGAATCGCCGGTTTCTATCGCACCCCGCCCGGCGCAAGACCATCCCCGAGGACCAAGCCGCATGACCGACCTCCCGCGCCTCAAGGTGCTGCTTGCCGGCCCGCGCGGCTTCTGCGCCGGCGTCGATCGCGCCATCAAGATCGTCGAGGAGGCGCTGAAGCGCCATGGCGCGCCCGTCTATGTGCGCCACGAGATCGTCCATAACCGCTTCGTGGTGGAAAGCCTGGAGCGCCAGGGCGCGATCTTCGTCGAGGAGCTGCACGAAATCCCCGATGATGGGCAGCCGGTGGTGTTCAGCGCCCATGGCGTGCCGAAATCCGTCCCGGCCGAGGCCGCGTCGCGCCGCATGTTCGCGCTCGACGCCACCTGCCCGCTGGTCAGCAAGGTGCATCGCGAGGCCGAGCGCCACCATGCGCGCGGCCGCCACACGCTGCTGATCGGCCATGCCGGCCACCCGGAAGTGATCGGCACCATGGGCCAGCTGCCGGAGGGCGAGGTGACCCTGGTCGAGGATGCCGAACAGGCACGCCATGTGGTCCCACCGCCCGGCCGCGAGCTGGCCTTCAGCACCCAGACCACGCTCAGCGTGGATGACACGGCCGAGATCGTGGCGATCCTGCAGGCCCGCTTCCCCGAGATCGCCGCGCCGGCCAAGGAGGATATCTGCTACGCCACCACCAACCGCCAGGCGGCTGTGAAGGCCATCGCGGCGCGCGGCGCCGAGCTGGTGATCGTGGTCGGCGCGCCCAACAGCTCCAATTCGGTGCGCCTCGCCGAGGTGGCGAAGCGCGCCGGCGCGGCGCGGGCGCTGCTGGTGCAGCGCGGCGCCGACCTGGACCCCACCATCGCCGATGGCTGCACCACGCTGGGCCTGACCGCCGGCGCCAGCGCGCCGGAGATCCTGGTGGAGGAAGTGCTGGCGCGCCTGGGGACCCGCTTCGCGCTTGACGTGGAGGAGGTGGTGGTGGCCGAGGAACGCATCACCTTCCGCCTGCCGGCCGGGCTCGCCGCCCAGTAATGGCTGTCTATACCGAGGTTGGGGACGAGGCGCTGCGCGCCTTCCTGGCCGATTATGCGCTGGGCGGGCTGGTCGCCTTCCGCGGCATCGCCGAGGGCGTGGAGAATTCCAACTACGCGCTGCGGACCGAGGCGGGCGACTTCGTCCTGACCCTGTATGAGAAGCGCGTGGACCCGTCGGAGCTGCCCTGGTTCCTCGGCCTGATGCGACACCTGGCGGCGGCCGGGCTGGCCTGCCCGGAACCGGTGGCCGGGCGCGACGGCACGGCACTGCGCAGCCTGGCTGGGCGGCCGGCGGCGATTTGCACCTTCCTGCCCGGCGTCTGGCCGCGCCGGGTGCGGCCGGAACATCTGGCGCCGCTCGGCGCGGCGCTGGCCGGGCTGCACAAGGCCGGAGTGGATTTCGCGCCGCGACGGCCCAATGCGCTGGGGCCGGCCGGTTGGGCGCCGCTGCTGGAAGGCTGCCGCGCCGGTGGGGACGCGGTGCAGCCCGGCCTGATCGCCGAGCTGGACGGGCAGCTGGCCGCCATCCTGGCTGCCTGGCCCGCCGCGGGCAGCCTGCCGGAGGGGCACATCCATGCCGACCTGTTCCCCGACAATGTGTTCTTCCTGCCCGACGCCAGCGGGGCGCCCCAGGTTTCCGGCCTGATCGACTTCTACTTCGCCTGCACCGACCTGCTGGCCTATGACCTGGCCGTCTGCCTGAACGCCTGGTGCTTCGAGCAGGATGGCTCCTTCAACGTGACCAAGGCGCGGGCGCTGGTGCAGGCCTATGTCGCGGAGCGGCCGCTCTCGGCCGCGGAATTCGCGGCGCTGCCGGTGCTGGCGCGGGGGGCGGCCATTCGTTTCCTGCTGACGCGCCTCTATGATTGGACCCACACGCCGCCGGGCGCCTTGGTGACGCGCAAGGACCCGCTGGAATATCTGCGCAAGCTGCGTTTCTTCGCGGCCGCTGTCGGGACGAACGATCTTGGCCTCTGAAGACGATCGGCCGCTGGTCGAGATCTGGACCGATGGCGGCTGCCGGCCGAATCCGGGCCCCGGCGGCTGGGGCGCCATCCTGCGCTTCGGCGCGGTGGAGAAGGAATTGTCCGGCGGCGATCCCGCCACCACCAACAACCGCATGGAGCTGACGGCGGCGGCGGCGGCGCTGGAGGCGCTCAAGCGCCCCTGCCGCGTGGCGCTGCACACCGACAGCGAATATGTGCGCAACGGCATGGAGCGCTGGGTCAAGGGCTGGGTGCGCAACAATTGGCGCAATGCGGCGCGCGAGCCGGTGGCGAATTACGAGCTGTGGCAGCGGCTGCTGGCGGCGGCGAAACCGCATGAGATCGACTGGCGCTGGGTGCGCGGCCATAGCGGCGATGCGATGAACGAACGCGCCGACGCGCTGGCGACGGCGGGCCGGCAGGCGCTGGCGGGGGGGTAGTTCGGTTTCAGGCCAATCGGACTCGCCCGGGCGGCCCGCCCCCACCCCCGCCGCGCCGCGTCTACACCAGCGCGAATTCGCTCGCTGGCCTGGTCGTCGCGGTCACATTCACCCAGTCATGGCCGCCGACGAAGCGCCCGACCCGCCGCTCATTCACGCCGAGCAGGGTGAATCCCGCCGCTTCGACCATTCCGGCAAAGCCGGCCGCATCGAAGCCCCACACATGCTGCTCGGCCGGATGGATCGCCTGGGCTTCGCCAAGCGGCGAGCCCACCACCAGCATCCCCGGCCCCATCGCATGGTAGTCGCGCAGCACCTGCAGCGGGTCGGGGCAATGTTCCAGCACCTCGAAGGCGGTGATCAGGTGGATGCGGTTCCCGCCGGCCAGCGCCCTTGCTTCCGCCACGTCGCCCACCTCGAACCGGCAATGGTCCCGCCCGAGATTGCCCGCGACCACCCGCGCCACCTCGATGCCGGGCGCGTTGAAGTCGAAGCCCAGGAAGCGGCAGCGCCCGCTGATATTGGCCGGTGGCGCCACCGCATTGACCAGCACGCCATAGGAGCAGCCGGCGTCCACCCAGAGGATCTCCTCCCCCGGATGGCGGTCGCCAAGAAGGCGCAGCGCCAGCTCGACCTCGCGCGCCGCCTGGTTGAGCCGCACGATGTGATCGAGCCCGCCGCGCAGCGTATCCAGCGTGGTGACCGTGTCGGGCGCGCAGCCGCGCAGCGCCATCTGCCGCGCCTCGGTCTTGTAGAAGTCGATATACTCGCCGAACGGCTTGAGCGGCTTCGGATAGAGCGGCGGCGCCGCGAGCCGGCCGCGCAACCGAAGCGCAAGGTCCGCGGTGGCGTTGTCCGCCAGGCCGAAATCGTGCCAGCCCGCCAGCAGGCCGCACAGGCGAAAGGCGGTCTCCTGCGCCACCATCGCCGCCCCGGCCGCTGCCGGGCCCTCCGCCAGCTGGTCGAGCTGGAGGGCCAGGCGCTGCATCAGGACCGGATCGACCAGGCCGAGCGTGGAGTCCGCCAGCGCCAGGATCCGATGCCCGCGCGCGCGCAGCGCCGCCGGCGCCTCATCCTGGCCCGGGCGCAGCATTGCCAACCGATCGCGCGGGCGGGCGGTGCCGCGCGCCAACGCCTCCAGCACCGAGAGCGTGCTGCCAAGCTGGCGCAGCGGGTAGCCCGCGCCGAAGGGATCGGCCACCACGGCAAGGCGCTCGGGCGTGGTCGCGGCGATCTGTTCCAGCAGCAGCAGGAAGTTCTCGGCCAGGGCGCCGCCACCGGCGCGGCGCATGGCGGCCAGATTCGCCACCAGGATCGCGTTGGTGCAGCCGATGATGTGCAGATGCGGCCGCAGCAGCGGGTTGCCCGCCAGGGCGCGCAGCCGGAAATCCTCGGCGCAGGGCAGCAGCAGCACGGCATGTTCGAAGCGCTGCGCGAGGGTGGCGATCGGTGCGCCCCGCGCCGGAATCTCGAACAGCGAGGCGATGACCGCCAAGGTCCCGCCCGGGGCCGGCAGGGCCAGGGGCGTGCCCCGGCTGAGCGGCGCCAGCACCGAATCCACCGCCGCGGCCCAGACATGGTCCGGCGCCACCAGATCCAGCACCGCGCCCAGCAGCGGCAGGTCGAAGCCCAGATGCCGCTCGGCCGGCGGGGGGGCGATGTGCGGGCGGGGCGTGAGCAGATCGGCCAGCGCGGCGGGCGGCCGCACCGCCCATGCGGCGCCCGGCCAGAATAGCGCGCCGAGCGTGGCCGGGGGCGCCGCGTCACCGACGGTCAGGGCAATGGTGCCGACGGCGATTCCCTTCTGGCGGTCATCGTCGATGCCGGGGTCGATATCGGTGTGGGAGCGCGTGAAGGGCACCTCGATCGCCAGCTCCCGCATGCCCTGGCCGGGATCGGGCAGGTCGAAGCTGGCCAGCAGCGCTGGAGATTGGCCCACCCTTCCCTGCACGGGCGGCGCCGCGGGCGCGATGCCATCCAGCGTCAGGCGCACCCCTGCCACCATGGCCCAGTCGAGCACCGACACCAGTTGCAGCGACAGATCCAGCCGCCGGCTGGGCGGGGCGGCGAGGCGGATGGTGGCCACCCGGCCGGGGCCGGTCCAGCGGGCCAGCGGCGCCCCGCCCTCACGCACATGCCAGCCCTGGCCATCCAGCGCCTCGGCCATGGTGAAGTGCCGCTCGGCGCCATCCAGCAGGGCCTCGGTCAGCGCCGGTTCCGGCCGGTGGAAACGCCGCGATGGCGGGGCGCGCATCACGCTGGCGGGCGTGTGGTCCAGCTCAAGCGCGCTGTCCTGCATCGCCTGCCAGACCTGCCGGTCGGCGGCGATCATCCGCGCGATCTCCGCCTCGGTCGCCGCATCAAGCATCATCGGCGGGCGCGGCGGCGCGACATTGAGCGGCCGCACGCTGTCCGGCGCCGACCAGCCATAGGCGCTGGCGATCCGCGCCAGCGCATCATCCAGCGCATCGGTGGTGCCGACCACGTCGATGCTGGCCAGGCGCTGCCGGGCGGTGGCGACCAGCGTGTCTTCGTCCATCATCTCGGCACTGGCGAGGCCGCACAGCATGCGCGCCTGCAGATTGCGGAAGCCGATCTCCACGAAAGGGTTCCGGGCGGCGAAGAAGGCGCCGATCGGCATGTCGCGCGCCGCGAGGAAGGCCTCGCGATGCGGCGCGGCCACGCCCTCCAGGCTCGCATCGGTGGTGCGCCGCCAATGATGATACTGGCTGATCAGCCGCGCGCGCGGCTCGCGCAGCACCGTCACGGTGAACAGCCCTTCGCCCGGCGGCAGCCCGGTCGCGATGGCGTCGAGCTTGTCCTGGTCCAGATGGCTGCCCACGCCGATCAGGCGGTAGATTCGCCCGACTTCGCGCAGCAGCGGGTCCGCCGCGCCGGCATGCAAGGCCAGCCGGAAGGTGCCGGCGATGTCCTGCACCGCGAAGCGCTGCGCCAGCGCCGCGCCGAAGGCGGTGCCGGCGGTCTTGGGGATGTGCAGGAAGGCGAGGCGACGCCGCTGCGGGTCGTGCGGGGCGCTCGGAGAGGTCAGGCGCGGTGCGGCGATGTGGGTCATGCGAAGGGGTCGATCCTGCCAGGGGTCCAGACATAGTCTCCATGCGGCGCGGCGGTGGTCATGTGCGCGTGGGTGAGCGGCGCCGAGACATGCAGCCCGCCATCCGGGGCAAGCCTTGGTTCGAGGTGGCGCACCCGCCAGCCCAGCCGCTCGGTCTGCGCCCAGACGGCGTCGAAGGCGGCGCGCAGCGCTGTCCCGCCCTTGTCATAGTGGGTCGCGCTCCATTCGGTGATCAGGCGGAGCCGCGGCGCGGATTCGATCACGCGATGGGCGCCCAGCAGCGCCAGCGGCTCCGCGCCCTCAATGTCGAGATGCAGCAGGTCGATGCGCGGCAGGTCGAAATGCGCGACCAGATGGTCGATCGTGGTGGTCCGGGCCGAGAAGGGCAGCATCAGCCCCATGCCCTTGATCCAGGCACCTTCCGCATCGAGCAGCCGCGGCAAGGTGGCGGGGGACCAGAGCGCGGCGTTCAGGCTGGTCGCCTCCTCGCCGCCATCGCTGATCGCCTGCGAGAGCGCGCGCATGGCGCCGCCGCCCAGATATTGCGGGTCGAAATGGAAGGCCACCGTCTCGTCGCGCTGATCGGACAGGGCGCGAGCCACGACTTCGGTGTTGCCGATGCTGCCGTTCCAGTAGAGCGACTTCATCAGGAAGGGCAGGATGTGCGGATTGGGCTCGACGCCGATGACCCGGCCCGCAGGCCCGACGATGCGCCCGGCGAGGCACACGAAATAGCCGAAATTCGCCCCGGCATTGAGGTAGATGTCGCCCGGCCGCAGCAGCTCCTGCACCAGCCGCGTGGTCCAGGCTTCGTGCACGCCGTCGCGCGCCACGCCGATCGCGACGTCGATGTTGAAGGCCGGCACCACCATGAAGCCGCCCCACTCGGCCTCGACCAGGATTTCCCCAGCGGCCAGCGGCACCAGCCTGCGGCCCCTTGCCCGATCCTCCAGCCGCCGTGGCGGACTGATCATGTCGATCCCACTCATCCGATATGTTCCTTCAGGGCGCGGAGCGCGATCAGGCCGACGAACCAGGCCAGCAGCGCGGTTGCGAAGATTGTCAGCGTGTTGGTCAGCCGGGCCGGGTAGAGCGCATGTTCCGGCAGCACCGGACGCACCACGGGGGCGAGATAGACCTGCTGGCGCTGCGCCTCGGCGCGCGCGCGTTCCAGCGCGCTCATCGCCGCCTCGTAGGCGCGCTGGGCGAAGATCGCCTCGGTCTCGATCGCCTCATAGCCGCCGATGGTCTCGGACAGCGCCGCACCCTCGGGGGCGGCTTCGGTCAGCCGCGCCTGCACCGCCGTGATCTGGTCCTGCGTGCCGCGGATCGCCGCGCGCAATTGCGCGACCGGCGCGGCCGCCTCGCTCATCACGCCGCGCAGCGTTGCAAGCTGGGCGCGCTGGGCGATCAGCTCCGATTGCAGGCGCACCAGATGCTCGGAATAGGCGGCCGCGCTGCGGCGCGGGTCCACGGTCTGGCGATTTTCGCGGAAGGCCTGCACGGCGGCCCGCGCCGCGGCGAAGCGCGCTTCGGCGGCGGCCACGTCGCGCGCCGCGGCATCCAGCAATTCGCGCCGGCTGCGGGCCGACATGGCATTCACCACCGCCTCGGCCGTGGCTTCGACGCCCCGCGCCAGGGCCAGCGCGTCGGGGGGCGAGAAGGCGCGGATCTCGACCGTCACGATGCCGCTGGTGCGGTCGAAATAGGGCCGCACCTGGCGCCGCCAGGCGGGCAGCGCGCGTTCCAGCGGTGCCGCCGGGTCGAGCCGCGCCAGCCAATCGGCATGGTCGCGCCCCAGGATGGCGCGCACATCCGCATGCTGCGCGACACCCAGAATGGCCTCGCGGCTTTGCAGGTGCTGCACCACCGCATGGGCATCGGTGTTGCCCGCCGCCAGGCCCGCCATCATCCCGGCGGACAGGCCGGCGCGGGCCGGATCGGCGGGGCGCACGGCAAAGCGGATGTCGATCGCATATTGATCGGCGGCGACCAGGTACTGCCAGGCGCCGAACAGCAGCGTGGGCAGCGCCACCAGCAGCAGGAAGCTGCCCGGCAGGCCGAAGCGCCGGCGGGCGACGGGCGCGGGCGGCGCCCCCTGGCGGGTCGGGCGCGGCGCGAAGGGGGGCGCCGGGCGCTCGGCCGGGCGTTGCAGGGTCTCAAGCATCGGCCACGCCCATCAACTCGGCATAGCGCGACAGCGCCGCATCCACCGTGTCAAAGGCGATCAGCTCGCCCTCCCACAGGATCGCGCAGCAATCACACAGCGCGCGGATGGTGTGGCTGTTGTGCGAGACCAGGATCAGCGAGGCATGGCGCAGCCGGTCGCGGAAGGCCGCCGCCGAGCGGGCGCGGAAGCGCGCATCGCCTACCTCGGTCAGCTCATCCACCAGATAGACGTCGAAATCGATCGCCAGCGATGCACCGAAGGCCAGCTTCGCCATCATGCCAGAGGAGTATTGCTCGATCGGCGCATCCATGTAGGGGCCGAGTTCCGAGAATTCCGCGACGCTGTCGACCATCGCGCGCGGCGGCACGCCATAGACCCGCGCGAGGAAACGCAGATTCTCGCGGCCGCTCAGCCCGGGATGGAAGGTGCCCGAGAAGCCGAGCGGGAAGGAGACGCGGCCATGGCGGGTGATGCGCCCGGAATCCACCGGCTCGGTGCCGGAGATCAGGCGCAGCAGCGTCGATTTGCCCGCGCCATTATGGCCCAGCACGCCGACCTTGAGCCCGGCGGGGAAGGCGATGGTGGCGCCGTTCAGCACGGTGCGCCGGCCCCCATCGGCGGTGCGGTAGGCCTTCCGGACATCCTGGAGCACGACCATGGTCAGGCCATCCGCCGCAATTGCCGCGCCGTGGCGGCGAACACCAGCGTGCCCAGCAGCGCCGCGGCGATGGCGCAGCGCAGCAGGTAGGGGATGTCGAGGAAGGGGCTCTCATAGCTGTGGAAATAGGCCTGCCGCATCCATTCGGTGACGTGCACCAGCGGGTTCAGCAGGATCAGGCCGCGAATATCCTCGGGCATGTCGAGCGGATGATAGAAGACGCCGCAGGTGAAATACTGCACGCGCAGAAAGCTCGGCCAGAGCTTCTCCCAGGCTGAGCTGTAGGATGAGGCCACGAGGTTGAAGCTGGCCACCCCGCAGGCGAGCAGGAACAGCACGGCGTAGCAGCCGATCATGCTGGCGGGATCGTGCGGAACCTCGCCCACGCCGATGGCCAGCAGGAATGCGAAGGTGACGGCCGCGACGACGAGGTCCGTGGTGGCCGAGAGCACCGCCTTGCCCGCGAAGATGTCGAACAGGCCGAGGGCGGGCACCTGCAGCAGCGATCGGTTCGCCGCCGGCAGATCCATCGCGCGTTCGGTCAGGTGCGCGAAGAACAGGAAGGACAGCACGCCCGTCATGTAGAAGGTCAGCATGGTCTGGCCGACCGGCGGTTCGCTGTCATGGCCGAGGAAGAAGAACACCGCGCTCAGCAGCAGCACATGCGACAGCGGCTCGACCAGGGCCCAGGCATAGCCGAGCCGGCTGGCGGTGAACATCGTCCTGGTCTCGCGCAGCACCAGCGCATCGACGATGCGCGCCCGCGCGGCGAGGGCCGCACGTAGCGAGACGCGGCGCGGCGCCAGGGCCTCCGGCGCCGGCACGGCCCAGCCCGGCGGGACGTGCCGACGGATCGGGGCCGGGATGGCGGCGCCCGGCATGGGCGCGCGTGATGCGGGCGGGGCATCCTGGTCAAGCTCCGCCGCATGGGCGACCCGCACCTGCTCGGCGTGCGGCGCGTGGTTGGCGGAAAGCCGCGCGGCGCGGTTGGCGGCGGCGATCGCCTCGGCGGTCTGGCCGAGTTCGAGATAGGCGGCGGAGGCAAGCCGCCAGGCATTGTGGGCGGCTGGATCGACCCCGAGTGCCCGCCCCGCGGCCAGCAGCGCCGGGCCCGGCTGGCCGGCGCGCAGCAGCAGGCCGGCCAGATGCTCCTGCGGTTCGGGCTGCACGGGCAGCGCATCGGCCGCGATGCGCGCGGCTTCCAGCGCCGGCCCATCCCGCCCGAGCAGCATCCAGGTGCCGGAGATGGCGCGGGCCAGCATTGGGCTGCTGTGCGCGCCGCGCCAGAAGGGGCGCAGCAGCGTCTCCGCCAGGGCGTGGCGCCCGGCGACGAGGAGCAGCGAGGCGAGATGCACCCGCGCCGGCTCGGCCAGCGGCGTGGCCGCGGCCTGGCGGAGCGCGGCCACCATGTCGGGACCGGCGGGCAGGCCGAGCGCCTGCAGCGCCGATGCCAGGCCTTCGGCATCGGCCGCTTCGGCCAGGCCGGGCAGGGCTTCCTGCCGATCCAGCAACAGCTCCGCCAGCAGCGCATGCCCCGGGGGCGGCTGCTGCCAGGCCGCGTGGAGCGCGGCCGCCCGCGCCCCATCGCCCTCGGCAAGGGCGGCGCCGATGGAAGCCAGCCGTTGATCCTGGCTGCCCGACACGATGCTCAGGCCTCCACCAGCGTCCGGTCGGGAACGGTTTGCGGCAGGGTGGCCAGCATCGGGCGGTAGCGCGGGGGCAGGCTGACGCGCAGGTAGAGCTCGGCATTGCTGTTCGTATCGAAGGCGCTGGGCTCGGCGGGGGGCGCCTGGGGCTCGGCCTCGAGGCGCTGGGCCAGTTCGGCGAAGTTGCCGATGTCGAAATACTCGACGCGGCCCGGATGGTAGCGGGCGAATTGCAGGAAGGCGCGGTTGCGGGAGGCGATCACGCGGCAGCCCATGTCGACCGCCATGGAAAGCGGCCCACTGCTGGATTGCCCGACCTCCAGGTACGGGATCACCACCGCGTCGCAGACCGCCATGGCGCCCATGAACTGGGAATCGTCCAGCACGCCCATGAAGTGCAGACGGTCATGCAGGTCCTTCGGGTGGCGCTCCAGCAAGGCGGCTGCCGCGCCGTCAAGGGCGAGGCCGCTGGTTGCGCCGCTCTCCCGAACCGAGTCGAGCACGCTCTGGCCGATATGGCCCTTCTGCAGCAGGCGCGCGATGTAGGGATCGACCTTCTGGTGGCGGGCGATCGCCTGGGGATGGGTGCCGCCGAAGACCAGCAGGTGATGATCGGGCGGCAGGTAGCGCAGGGCCTCGAGCGCCGTCTCGAAGCCCTTGTAGGGCGAGAGGAAGCCGAAGGTGCCGATCAGCTTGGCGTCGGCCGGCAGGCGCCGGAGCATCGGGAAATCCTGGCGGCTGGTGCTGGCGCGGATGCTGGCCGCCTGTTCGGCACTGACGAAGGCCAGCGGATGGTGATGCACCGATGTCAGCCGATGCACGTCGCGCAGCAGGCGCATGTCGCGCTTGGTGTGGGTGATCACATGGACCGGCTTGCGCCATTGCTGCCGGGCCAGTTCGCGATAAATCCCATGCGCCAGGCGGTTGCAGCGCATGTTCTCGGCCAGCATGGCCGTCGCCTCGCCGAACTTGAACCGCCGGGCCCGTTGCAGGATTTCCGCGAGCGGCGCCACCGCCTCATCGAGGATGGTGTGGAAGGTGACCGAGAGCGCCGGCGCCGCGCGGGACAGGCGGCGAAAGCGGCGCAGGATCTGGGAGGTGGTCCGGCCGAGCGTTCCATGCTCGAGCTGGATGTTAACGCTGTCGAATTCCGCGAGCCGATTCGCGATATTTCGGATGTGCTGGTCCGCCAGGCGCTGCACCCTTGGATGCGGGCTTCGCAGCAGATACTGGTCGAGGTCGAACACCTGGACGTCGATCAGGCCGCCGAGCTGCCGCTCCAGCGCGCGGGTATAGCCGGCAATGCCGCACAGCTCGTCATAGGTGCTGACGATCGCCAGACGTGGTTTGGACTGGTTTGGATCGACTTTTGTTCCCAAGGCGCCCGCATTCTGCATTGGCTTCCTGACCTTTCTGGCTGCCTCGCCATGGTCGGATCATCCCCGGCCTGACGCGCCCGGCCCGATGACCCAGCGAAGGCAGGGAGACGGACCGCCTCGGCACGGCGCATGTAGCGCACCGATCCCGTAAATAAATTCTTAAGATCGTCGTTAATAAAAAATTATACAACTTGCGGTGGTGTCTCGGCTGCCCGACATTGTCCAGCGGGCACGGAGATCCGAATGCACAACCCAGGATGGTCGGCGGCAAAAGGCCGTGGCGGGCACGTCCCATGAGCGACAACAACATCGTTGCCCGGCCGCCGGTGCTGCCCGTCGCCGCGCCCGAGGACGCGGCGACCTGGGGCGTCGGCCCCGGCCTCGCACGTGCGCGACTTGCGCCAGTCTCCCTTGCGCCAAGGCTCCTTCTGCCGCGTGCCGCGCTCGCGGCGACACCGGTCTGGCTCGACGTGTCGCGCCTGCTCTGGCGGGTTTTTCGCGGCGTGCTGACCGGCATCGACAGGGTGGAACTGGCCTATGCCCAGCATTTGCTGGCCGAGGTCGGGCCGCGCCTCAGCTTTGTCGCCTTCGACTATCGCGGCGGCTTCGCCATGTTGCCGCGCGGGCCCGCCACCGCGCTGGTGCACGCCATCGGCCCCGCCTGGGAAGCGGGGACGCTGCGGCAACTGGCGCCCCGCGCCTGGGCGCTATGGGCGGGCAGCGTGCTGCATCTGCGGCGCCTGCCGCGCGCGCGGCCCGGCGCCCCGACGCCCGTCTACCTCAACGTCTCGCACCACCCGCTGGCGCATACCGGAGCCCTGGCCCGCATGCTGGCGCGCGCCGGGGCTGCCTTCGTCCCGCTGGTGCATGATCTGATCCCGCTCGAATATCCCGAATATGTTGCGCCGATCGAGACGGCACGCCATCGGCGCCGGCTCGCCACCGTGGCGAGCCTCGCGACCGGCGTCCTGACCAATTCCTACGCCACGGCGATGGCGGTCGCGCCCAGCCTGCCGGAGGGCCTGCCGGTCCGGCCCGTCACCCTCGGCGTCACGGCGCGTCGGGTGATGCCGATCCGCAGCGCGCTGGACGATGGGACCCCCTTCTTCCTCTGTCTCGGCACCATCGAACCGCGCAAGAACCATCTGGTGCTGCTGCATCTCTGGCGCCGGATGGTCGAGCAGGCGGAGGCCACCGGCCAGCCCGTGCCGCGCCTGCTCATCGTCGGTCAGCGCGGCCGGGACAATGTCCAGGTGTTCGACATGTTGGATCGCTGCGACCGGCTGCGCCCCCATGTGATCGAGACCGGCGTGCTGTCCGATGCGGCGGTGGCGGGGCTCATGGCCCGCGCCCGGGCGCTGCTCATGCCCTCTTTCGTCGAGGGTTTCGGCCTGCCCGTGGCCGAGGCGCTGGCCAGCGGCTTGCCCGTGCTGGCAAGCGACATCGCCGCGCATCGCGAGATCGGCGGCGCGGTACCCGAATATCTCGACCCGCTGGATGGGGCCGCCTGGCAGGAGGCCGTCTCGGCCTATGTGGCGCCTGACAGCCCCCGGCGGGCCGCACAGCTGCGACGCCTGGCCGGGTGGGAAGCGCCGGGGTGGCCCGGCCATATCGACGCGGTCCTGGCCTTCATCGAGGACATCCTGACCCACAACGGTCGACCGCGGGCCGAGGCCCGCGCCATGGCCCCCCAACCGGCACCTCGCGCGGGCCTCATGGCTGGCACGCATGCCGGGGGCGATGCCGAACCGTCGCGCCGCGGCCTTCCGGCGGCGTGCGACTGAGATCGGGGTCGAGGGGCTGGCGACGCTCCTGCCGCCCGATCCGACGCCCGATCCGCCGGTGGGTCGCCGCCCAGGCTGATGCGCGATCGGCGGACCGCTGGCCTTGCGGCGCGCGAAGGGCCGGAATCTGCATCCGCCGGGATGTCCACCAGGGTGACGTCCCGACCAGTTTCAGGGCTGTGGATAAGGCGAACAAACCATTGTGAGCCCGGTGGGATTCGAACCCACGACCCCATGATTAAAAGTCACGTGCTCTACCGACTGAGCTACGGGCTCATGCGCGGCCGCTGTAGCAGCCTGCCCAGCAATGGTCGAGGCGGCCGGCCGCCTCAGCTCGCGGCGAAGGCGGCCAGCCGGGCCTCCAGCGCCACACCCGGGCCCGCCCAGAAACCATCGTCGATCGCGATCGCGGTGGCGCGCGTCTGTGGCGCATGGGGCCCCTGCCCGCCGGCGGCCGGGCTCGCTGCCCGCAGCGCGGGCGCGGCAGCGATCCGGTCGGCCATGGAAGCCTGCTGCGGCGTGGCGCTGGCGAAGGCCAGGAATTCCAGCGCCTGCGCCAGGTTCGGGCTGCCAGCGACAATCGCCCAGAACAGCGGTGCCTGCAGGCTCCGGGTCCAGACGATGCCCAGGTCCGCGCCCTCGGCGACCTGCGCCATGATCCGCCCCTGGTCGGCCGCGGCCAGCGCTACCTCGCCGGCCGCCAGCCAAAGGCCCGGCTGGGCGGGCCGATCCCACCAGGCGGTCAGGTCACGGATCCGCGCCAGCTGCGCGAAGGCGCGCTCCACCCCCTCGGGCGTCGCCAGCGTGGCGGTGAGCGCAGCCGGGGGCACGCCCTCGGCCAGCAGCGCCATCTCCAGCGTCCCGCGCGCGGTGCGGCGAAGCGCGCGGCGGCCGGCCAGGCGCGCCGGATCGAACAGATCGGCCCAGCCCTGCGGCGCCACCGGCACGCGCGATCGATCCCAGCTCAGCAGCATTGCCGACACCAGATGGCCAATGCCGCAGGGCTGCACGGCCCCCGGGACGAAGGCGGCCGGGCCGCCAAAGGGTGCGGCCTCCAGCGGCAGCAGCAGCCCCTCCTCGCAGGCCAGGCGGAGCGCATCACCCTCCAGCAGCACCAGGTCCCATCGCGCCTCGCCCGCCAGCCGGCGGGCGCGCAGCGTGGCGATGCCGCCGGTCCAGGTTTCCTCCAGCACGCGCCGGGACGTGGCATCCGCGAAGGGGCGAAACAGCGTGGCGCGCTGCGCTTCCTGCAGGGCACCGCCGAGGCTCGCAATGGTCAGGTCACGGGCCGGTTGCGCGCGGGCGGGCGCAGCCAGCAGGGCGGCGGTCCCAAGGATGCAGGCGCGGCGATCGAGCATGGCGCCCCCGGTTCGAAGCCATGCCAGCCTATCCCAGCCGGGGCGTCCGGCGGAAGGCGCGCGCGTGCGACGCTTCGAAGGCAATCGCCGCCTCGGCGCCCGGATGGGGCAGGGCGCTGCCGCCGATGGCGCGCTTCGCCACCAGCTCCGCCCCGCCGGCCAGCCGCAGGCGCAGCCTGAGATGGTCGCCCTGGAACAGCACCCCCTCCAGCCGCGCCGCCAGGGCGCCGGGCAGGCCGAGATCGGCCGCCGCCACCGGCGCCACCGCGATGCGTTCCGGCCGGATCATCACCGTGCAGGCATCGCCCACGCCGAGCCTTTCGGCGGCGCTGGCTTCCAGCGCCGTGCCATCCGCCAGCCGAAGCTGCACCAGATCATCGGCGATGCCGGTGACCACGCCGTCCAGCGCATTATTCTCGCCCACGAAGCCGCTGACGAAGGCGTCCGCCGGCGCGTCGTACAGGATGCGCGGGGTGGCCACCTGGCGCAGCCGGCCTTCGTGGAAGACACCGATCCGGTCGGCCAGCGTCAGCGCCTCCGCCTGGTCATGCGTGACGTAGAGCATGGTCAGGCCGAGCCGCTGCTGCAGCGCGCGCAGCTCATGCTGCATTTCCTCGCGCAGCGCCTTGTCCAGCGCGCCGAGCGGTTCGTCCAGCAGCACGATCGGGGGCTCGAACACCATGGCCCGGGCAAGGGCCACGCGCTGCTGCTGGCCACCCGAAAGCTGCGCCGGCCGCCGATCGCCAAAGCCGGCCAGTCGCACCCGGTCCAGCGCGGCGGCCACGCGCGTCGCCTGTTCATGCTTCGGCACGCGGCGGGCGGCCAGCGGGAAGGCGATGTTCTCGGCCACGCTCATGTGGGGGAACAGCGCATAGGATTGGAACACCACGCCGATCCCGCGCTTGTGCGGCGGCAGGCGCGCAATGTCGGCGCCCTGCAACAGGATGCGGCCTTCCTCGGCGGTCTCGAATCCCGCCAGCAGCATCAGCGTGGTGGTCTTGCCCGAGCCGGAGGGGCCGAGCAGCACCAGCAATTCCCCGGCCGCGACATCCAGGTCGAGCCCCTGCACCGCCGGGCGCGCCTGCGCCGCGTAGCGTTTCGTCACCCCGAGAAAGCGGACCAGCGGTAGGGCCATGGCGGCAGGCTTCGCCGGGGCTTGGCGGCCTGTCAACGGCAGCGCAGCTTGCAGCCGCCGGGATGGAGGGCGCACATGGAAGAAGCTTCGGTGACAGTGGTGCGGGAAGGTGCGGCGGCGCGCGTCACGCTGAACCGGTCGCGGGCGCTGAATGCGCTCGATCTGCCGATGATCCAGGCGCTGGCGGCGGCGATTCCCGCGCTGGCCGCCGACCCCGCGGTGAAGCTGGTCACGCTGGAAGGCGCCGGCGGCCGGGCCTTCTGCGCCGGCGGCGATGTGCGGCACATCCGGCAGCTGGCGCTGGCGGGCGATGCGGCCGGCATCGAGGACTTCTTCGCCGGCGAATATGCGGTGAACGGGGCCATCGCGGCCTTCCCGAAACCCTGGATCAGCCTGGTCGACGGGGTCTGCATGGGTGGTGGCATCGGCGTGTCCGTGCATGGCAGCCACCGGGTGGTGACCGAGCATGCCATGCTGGCGATGCCGGAGACGGCGATCGCCCTGTTCCCCGATGTCGGCACAAGCCACGTCCTGCCCCGCCTGGCCGGCGCGCTTGGCCCCTGGCTGGCTCTGACCGGCGCGCGGCTGAAGGGCGCCGAGGCGGTGGAGGCCGGGCTTGCCACCCATTTCGTGCCCCGCGCCCGCCTGCCGGCGCTGCGGGAAGCCCTGGCCGAGGGCGATCCCGGCGTGGTGGCCGGCTTTGCGGAACCCGTGCCCGCCGGCGCCATCGCCGCGCAGCGCCCGGCGATCGACCGCTGCTTCACCAGCGCCACCCTGGCCGAGATCCAGGCCGCACTGACGACCGAGGCCAGCGACTGGGCAGCCGCGCAGGCCGCGATCCTGGCGCGCATGTCGCCCACCAGCCTTGGCGTCACGCTGGAACTGCTGCGCCGCGGCGCCACGCTGGACCTGGCCGGCTGCCTCGCCCTGGAACTGGCGCTGACCCGCACCGTCACCCGCCACCCCGACTTCGCCGAGGGGGTGCGCGCCGTTCTGGTGGACAAGGACCATGCGCCGCGCTGGGCACCGGCCGCGCCAATCGCCGCGATGTTTCCCGACGCTTGACCCATCGGCCCGGGGACCCTAGGCAGGGGGTGGTGGCGACACCCCTCGCGATTTGTCCGGCCTGATTGCGGCGAGGTCCCGGTAACGGGCGGGCATCCCCCGAAAACAAGCGCGCTAAAGGGCTGCCGGAGGGGGCAATGCCCCCTTGGGGCTCCGGGGCCGGACATGTCCGCTGGAAGGTTCCCCGATGGCCCGCACCCTGCCCGACCGCCCCCTTCGCCCTGCCACGCTGCTGGTCCGCGGCGGGCAGATGCGTTCCAACCATGATGAAACCTCGGAGGCGCTCTACCTGACCTCCGGCTTCGTCTATGACAGCGCCGACCAGGCCGAGGCGACGTTCCTCGGCACCGAGCGCCACTACCAATATTCGCGCTTCGGCAACCCGACCATCACCATGCTGGAACAGCGCCTGGCCGCGCTGGAAGGCGCCGAGGCATGCCGGATGACGGCCACCGGCATGGCGGCGGTGCATGCCTCCATGCTGTCGCATCTGAAGACCGGCGACCGGGTGGTGGCCAGCCGGGCGCTGTTCGGTTCCTGCCACTGGATCGTCTCCACGCTGCTGCCGCGCTACGGCATCACCACCGACTTCGTGGATGGCGCGGATCTCGGCCAATGGCGCGCCGCCTTGTCCAAGCCGGCCACCATGGTGCTGCTGGAGACGCCGTCGAACCCGATGCTCGAGCTGGTGGACCTGCAGGCGGTGTGCGACCTGGCGCATGCCGCCGGCGCGCTGGTGGTGGTGGACAATGTCTTCGCCACGCCGCTGCTGCAGAAGCCCATGCAGTTCGGCGCGGATATCGTGGTCTATTCCTGCACCAAGCACATGGATGGCCAGGGGCGCGTGCTGGGCGGCGCGGTGCTCGGCCGCCAGAAATGGGTGGACGAGGTGCTGCAGCCCTTCATCCGCAACACCGGCCCCTCGATCAGCCCCTTCAATGCCTGGGTCGTGCTGAAGGGGCTGGAGACGCTGCATCTGCGCCTGCCCGCCATGTGCCGCAGCGCCGCCGCCATCGCCGACTTCCTGGCCGAGCGCGCCGAGGTGGCGCGCGTGTTCTACCCGTTCCGCACCGACCATCCGCAGGCGGCGCTGGCCAAGGCGCAGATGGCCGCCGGCGGCAGCCTGGTGACCTTCGACGTGAAGGGTGGCCCGGGGGGGGCGAAGGACGCGGCGTTCCGCTTCATGAATGCGCTCGGCATCGTCGATGTCTCGAACAATCTCGGCGACGCCAAGTCGATGGTGACGCACCCCGCCACCACCACGCATATGCGCGTGGGTGCCGAGGAACGCGCGCGGCTCGGCATTGGCGAGGGCTCGATCCGCCTGTCGGTCGGGCTCGAGGATGTGTCCGACCTGATCGAAGATCTGGCGGCGGCGCTGGACGCCATCGCCCCCGAACCGGCGCCCACGGTGCGCGTGCGCACCCATATCGAGGAAGCGCCGGCCGAGCCCGACGCCGAGTCGGGGGCGGGGGCGCCGAAGCCGCGTCGCCGCGCCCGCCCCGCCGAAGCCACGCCCGCGCTGCTCGACCTGATGGACCCGCTGCCCGAGGCGCCGCGCCCCGCCGGCTGACACCAACGGCCGAATGGATTGACCTGCGGGCGGCGCAAGCCGCCCGAGCGCCCGACCGGGGCCCCCATCGACGCGATCGCTTCGATGGGGGCCCGGGGGCGCCGCGCCCAATGGCGCGAGGCAAGCGGCCGGATGGCCGCGCCCGCCGCTTGAGGGCGCAAAAAACACCAACGAGTCGCTGCAAGCGGCCGTTGGCACGATACTGCACTGGACAGGCCGCACCGGATCGCCAAACTCGGCCCAGGGGAGATCATGCGCGCCATGCCGGACGAATACAGCGCCACCACCCGCCAGATCCGCGTGGTGGTGCGCGCCTTCTACCTGGCTGACCAGTCCGAGCCGGATGATGGGCGCTTCGTCTGGGCCTATCGCGTCGGGATCTTCAATGAGGGTGCCGAGACGGTGAAGCTGCTCAAGCGCAGCTGGCAGATCACCGATGGGCTCGGTCGCACCCAGACCGTGCATGGCGAGGGCGTGGTCGGCGCGCAGCCGGTGCTCGAGCCCGGCGGCACCTTCGAATACACCTCGGGTACGCCGCTGCCCACGCCGTCAGGCTTCATGCGCGGCGCCTACCACATGGTGGTCGCCGCCAGCGGCGAGATGTTCGACGTGACGATCCCAGCCTTCAGCCTGGACAGCCCGTATCAGCCGACTACCCGCGTCCACTGACGGGCGCGCGCGCCTCAGCCTTCGCTGATGGTCCGCGGCGCGGTGACCATCGACAGGAATTCCCGCCGCGTGTCGGAATTGTCGCGGAAGGCGCCAAGCATGCGGCTGGTGGTCATCGTGACACCCGGCTTGTGCACGCCGCGCGTGGTCATGCACTGGTGCGCGGCCTCGACCACCACGGCGACGCCCCTGGGCTTCAGCACGTCATTCAGCGTGTTGGCGATCTGCGCCGTCAGTTTTTCCTGAATCTGCAGCCGCTTGGCATAGGCGTCCACGACGCGCGCCAGCTTGCTGATGCCCACCACCCGGCCCTGCGGCAGGTAGGCCACATGCACGCGGCCCAGGATCGGCGCCATGTGATGCTCGCAGGTGCTCTCCAGGCGGATGTCGCGCAGCAGCACCATCTCATCATAGCCGTCCGTCTCCTCGAAGGAGCGGGCGAGCAGGTCGGCCGGGTCTTCCTCATAGCCGCAGAACCATTCGCGATAGGCGCGGGCGACGCGCTTCGGCGTGTCGAGCAGCCCTTCGCGTGTCGGATTGTCGCCGGCCCAGCGCAGCAATGTGCGGATGGCATCTTCGGCCTGCGCCTGCGTCGGCCGGTCGGTTTCGGAGCCGCTCGGGGCGGCAATGGTCGGGGGAGTCATGATATTCACGAGGCGTTCCTTGCGGCATTGGATGCATGCGGCGCTGCCGCCATGCGGGTTGGCCTTCCTGTTCCCCGCTGAGGCAGATGGGAGGCAGCGCGGATCGCGCAAGCCATCCCCTTGCGGCGCCCATTGCCGGCCTGACATGCGCCTCTGTCACGCGTAAGGACCCTGCCGCATGAGCTTCCTGGCTGCCCTGGCCCTCTTCTGCACCGCGCTGCTGGTCGGCGGCATGGGCTTCTTCGCCGCGATCGTGGCGCCGCTGATCTTTCGCGTGCTGCCGGCCGAGGCGGCGGCCCGCTTCGTGCGCGCGCTGTTCCCGCCCTACTATACCTGGGTCCTGGGCACCGCTTCGGCCGGCGCGGTCGCCCTGTTCCCCCTGTCGAAGCTGGATTCCGGCCTGCTGGCCTGCGTGGCCGCGCTGGCCTTCTGGCTGCGCCAGGTGCTGATGCCGCGGCTGAATGCGCTGCGCGACGCGGAACTGGCGGGGGACCCGGCGGCCGGCCGCGCCTTCGCCCGCGGACATCGCCTGTCGGTGATCGCCAACCTGCTGCAACTGCTGGTCGGCTGCCTTGTCCTGTCGGGCTTTGCGCTGTGAACGGCACCCTTCCGCGCGCGGCGTCGCTGCCCTAAACGTCACGAAGGGGCGGCCCCAGAGCCGCGATCTTCGATCGAGGAGAGGAACCGTCATGAACCGTCGTACCCTTGCTGGCGCCGCCGCCGCCGGCGCAACGCTGCTCGCCACGCCCGCCGTCGCGCAGGCGCTGCCCGAGGTGCGTTGGCGCGTCCAGTCCAGCTTCCCGCGTGTGTTCGACGTGCTCTATGGCACCATGGAGCGTATCGCCGCCCGCGTCGGCCAGCTGACCGAGGGCCGCTTCCGCATCCAGACCTTCCCCGCCGGCGAGATCGTGGGCGGCCTGGCCGTGCTCGACGCCGTGCAGGCCGGCACCATCGAGGCGGGGCACACCGCCAGCTACTACTATATCGGCAAGGACGTGGCCTTCGCCCCCTTCACCGCCATGTGCTTCGGCTTGAACACGCGCCAGATGACCGCCTGGTTCCGCCATGGCGGCGGCAATGCGCTGGCTGACCAGCTGTTTGCCGAATACAACATCGTCGCCCACACCGCCGGCGACACCGGCGCGCAAATGGGCGGCTGGTTCCGCAATGAGATCACGACGGTCGAGCAGCTGCGCGGCCTGAAGTTCCGCATCACCGGCCTTGCCGGCCAGCTGTTCACCCGGCTGGGCGCGGCGCCGACGCTGATCGCCCCGGCCGACATCTACCCCTCGCTCGAGCGCGGCGTGATCGACGCGGCGGAATTCGTCGGCCCGCACGATGATGAGCGGGCGAACTATGTGCGCGTGGCGCGCTTCTACTACGCGCCGGGCTTCTGGGAGCCGGGTGCCCGCCTGCACTTCATGTCGAACAAGCGCGCCCATGATGCGCTGCCCGACCTGTACAAGCATGCGCTGGAAGTGGCCTGCGCCGAGGCCGATTCCGACATGGTCGCGCGCTATGACCATCTGAACCCGCTGGCGCTGCGCCGGCTGGTGGCGGCGGGCGCGCAGCTGCGCTTCTGGCCGCGCCCCGTGCTGGAAGCCGCCTGGCGCGCCAATGAGGCGATGAATGCCGACCTGATGGGGCAGAATGCGCGCTTCCGCGGCATCATGGAAAGCTATCTGCGCTTCCGTGGCGACCAGTATCAGTGGTTCCGCGTGTCCGAGAACAGCTTCGACAATTTCGCCTTCAGCGCGCCGCAGACGGTGCGCTGAGGTGACATGTTGCGCGGGGGGTGCCCCCCCCCGCGCAGGCGGCGCTGGCTTTGCCCCGCCGGATATCGTTAGGCTAGGCCGATGGTTCGCATCGCCCTCCTGATCGCTGCCCTGTTGCTCGGCGCCCCCTCCGCGCTGCGGGCCGAGCCGAATTTGAGCGACCGGCTGGTCGGCTCGGTGGTCGGCGTGATGCGGCACGGCGGCGCGGTGCAGGCCGGGCCGGGGACGTCACCCCCGGTGCCCGGGTGCGACACGTCTGCCATCATGACCAATGTCGGGCGCGAGGAAATACGCCGCTGGGGTGCGGCGCTGCGCGCGGCTGGCCTGGCGGGGACGCGCGTTGAAACCTCGCGCCAATGCAGTGCCTGGGAAACGGCGCAGCTTCTCGATCTGGGGCTGGTCGTCGTGAATCCCCGGCTGGACCCGGCCGCCACGCCGGCGCTGCGGCGCGAGCGTCTGTTCGCAGCGCTGGAGGATGCGGTGCAGTCGCGGCAAGCCGGCGGCCCGCCGGTGATCCTGCTGACCCATCGCGCCAATATCGTCGATCTCACCGGTATCGAGATCCAGCATGGCGAAATCCTTTTGCTGCGCCTGCATACCGGCAGCCTGGCGCTGACGGCGCGGCTGCCGGTGGAATAGGCGCCGCGCCAAGCAGCACAGAAACCCAGATTCCGAAGGAAGATGGGGCCATCACAGCACGCTTCGTCGGAGTCGCCCCGCGCATGGATGCCGCCGCTATCCTCTCCGCCCTGCTGATGGGCATCGTCGAGGGGCTCACCGAATTCCTCCCCATCTCCTCGACCGGGCACCTGATCCTGCTCGGTGCGCTGATCGGGTTCGAGGGGCCGCCGGGCAAGACCTTCGAGATCTCCATCCAGCTTGGCGCCATCCTGGCCGTGGTGCTGGTGTTCCGCGCGACGCTGGTCAATCTGGTGCTGCGCGCCTGGCGGCCGGGGCCGGAGCGTTTCTACGCCCAGAACATCCTGCTGGCCTTCCTGCCCGCCGCGATCCTGGGCGCGTCGCTACATGGGCCCATCACGCGCGCGCTGTTCAACCCCTGGGTGGTGTCGGTCGCGCTGATCGTGGGGGGCGTCGCCATTATTGCGATCGAGCGCATGAACCGCACGCCGCGCATCCGCTCGGTGCCGGAAATCGGGCCGCTGGCGGCGCTGCTGATCGGCTTCGGCCAGGCGCTGGCGATGATCCCGGGCACCTCGCGGTCGGGCGCCACCATCATCGCGGCGCTGCTGGTGGGCGTGGAACGCCGCACCGCCGCCGAGTTCAGCTTCGTCCTGGCCATTCCGACCATGGTCGCGGCCACCGCCTACAGCCTGTACAAGGCGCGCGCCGACCTGGATTTCTCCGCCTTCGGGCAGATCGGCATCGGCTTTGTGGCCGCCTTCCTGGTGGCGTTGCTGGTGGTGCGCTGGGTGATGGCGGTGATCGGGCGCATCGGCTTCACCCCCTTTGGCTGGTACCGGATCGCGCTGGGGGGGGCCATGCTGGCCTGGCTCGCCCTTGGCTGAGCCCATAGTTGCAGGCCGCCGGACTTGCCGGCATGTTCCCGGCGTTCCGGGGGTCTTGCCTGATGCGTCGCGCCATCCTGCTCACCTGCCTGCTGCTGGCCACGCCGGCCGCTGCGCAACATTGGAATGATGCGCCGCCCGGCCGCGACCTGTTGAGCTCGGTGCCCACCGACTTCGACGGTTTCCGCCAGCGCATGGCAGCGCAGCCGGCCTCGCCCGCGAATGAGCGGGGCGAGGCGCTGGACCCGCTCGGCCAGCCGCGCGGCCCCATCCCGATCCTGGATTGGGTGACGCCGGGTGCCGCGCCGGCGGCCGCCGCGCCACGCCGCACCAGCAGCGCGCCGCGCCGCGTGGTGCGCCGCGCGCCGCGGACGGAGGAGAGCGTGTCCTACAGCAGCGCGCCCGCGCCCCGCGCCGCAACCGGCAGCAACGCCCAGGATTGGGAACGCCGCCTGGCCGAGCGCGAGCGGGAACTGGACCGGCTGCGCGCCCAGCTGGACGCTGATCGGCTTCGCCTGCAGCAGTCGCAACAGCCCACCCTTCGCTGAGGCAGCGTTGCGCCGAGCCCCCGCCTGGCTGCGCGGCGCGTGACCTCGACCCGGATTGTGGCACTTGCTTTCCTGGCCTTTCTGCTGGCCGGCGGCCTGCTGCTGCGCGCCACGCCGTGGCCCGCGCCCTTCGATGAATTGCAGCATGTCTCGCTCGCCGCCAGCGCCACCGAGAGGGGCAGCGTGCGGCCGCGGGTCGAGGCGCAGTTCGTGCTGGACCCGGCGGATTTCAGCCGCTGGACGACCGACCGCAACTATATCGGCCATCCGCTTTTCTATTATGCGCTGATCGGGCCGCTGCTGGATCGCAGCCTGCCGCCGCTGGCCGCCGTGCAGGGGCCGCGCATCGCCTCCTTCGCGATGGTCGCGGCCGGGGCGGGGCTTGGCCTGTTGGCGGCGCTGCGGCTGGTCGGCGCGGTGCCGGCGGCGCTGGGCATCGCCGCGCTGATGGCCTTGGCGCCGCTTCGCCTGCAGGTGGGCGTGCAGGTGAACAATGATGCGCTGGCCATGCTGGGCGGCGGGTTGGTGCTGCTTGGGCTCGCGCGGCAGGGGCGCCTGGCGGCCGTGATGCTGGCGGCCGGCATCCTGTGCGCCATGGCATCGAAGCCCAGCGCCGGCCTGCTGGTGGGCGGCTTTGCCGGGCTGGCCGCACTGTTGGCACGCGATGTGCGGCTGCTGGCGATCGTGGTCGCGGCGGGGTTGGCGGGGCTGCTGCCCTATCTGGACCTGCTGGCCCGCTACGGCACGGTGATCCCCATCACCTTCGAGGCCCTGACCGGCGAGGCGGCGAGCCCCATGGCGCCGCTCGACTATGCGCTGCGCTTCGGGCGCCAATTCCTGACCAGCTGGACCATGGCCGAGACCGGCAATCCGCTGGTTGGCGCCGCCTTCGCCGGCGTGCTGGCGTTGACATTGGCGGGCGGTGGCTTGGCCGCCGCGCGGTTGCGCCACCCGGTGGCCAGCCGGTCGGATGTGCTGGCCGCGGCCGCGGTCGCCACCTTTGCCGGCGTGGTGCTGGTGCAATTCACCTATGGCGCGGCCTCACTCGGGGGGAGTCTCGGGGCGGCGTCCATGCGTTACCACCTGCCGCTCTGGCCGATGCTGGCGCATGCCATGGCGGTGGCCGTGATGGCGCTACCCGCGCCTGGCCGCACGGCAGCCCTGGCGATAACGGTCGTGGCGCTGGTCGGCGCTCTGGTGGCCTGACCCGGTTTCGGATTATCAGCGGGCAGGCTCGCCTCGGAGGAAACAACATGCACCGCCGCACCCTGCTTGCCGCCGCGTCGCTGTCGCTCGCCGCGCCGGCGCTGGCGCAGCCGGCCTGGCCCGCGCGCTCGATCCGCCTGGTGGTGCCCTTCTCGGCCGGTGGCGCGGCTGACAGTTCCGCCCGCGTGCTGACCGCCCGCATGACGGAGCGGCTCGGCCATGGCTTCGCCGTGGAGAACCGCACCGGCGCCTCGGGCAGCCTGGGCGCCGCCGAGGTTGCGCGCGCCACCGATGGCCACACCTTCCTGTGGGACGCCTCCTCGCACATCGTGAACCCGGCGCTGCTGCGCGGCCTGAGCTTCGACTATGCGACCGGCTTCACCCCGATCTCGCTGGTGGTCACCTTCCCCTCGGCGGTGGCGGTGAAGGCGGATTTCCCGGCCCGCACGCTCGCCGAATTCGTAGCGCTGGCGAAGGCGCGGCCGGGAACCGTCACCGTCGCCACGCAGGGCAATGCCACCGCCGGGCATCTCGGCCTTCTGGCCTTTGCGCGGCGCGCCGGGATCGAGGTGATCCACGCCCCCTATCGCGGCGGTGCGGCGGCGGCGCAGGATCTGGCGGCGGGCAATATCGACGCGGTGTTCACCACCCTGGTCTCGGCCGGGCCGGTGGTGGATGGCGGGCGCGCGCGCTTCCTGGCGGTGGGCACGCTGGCGCGGGTGGAAAGCCGCCCCGCCGTGCCGACCATCCATGAGAGCGGCTATCCCGGCTTCGACAGCAATGAATGGGCTGGTCTGCTGGGCCCCGCCGGCACCCCGCCCGCGACCGTCGCCACCCTGTATGCCGCGCTGTCGGCCGCCATCGCCGAGCCCGCCACCCGCGCCCGCCTGGTGCAGATCGGCTGCGAGCCGGTGGCCTCCACGCCCGCGGATTTCACGCGCTTCCTCGCCGAGGGGCGCGCCAGCATGGCCACCCTGGTGCGCGAGGCGAATATCCGCCCCGACTGAGAGTTTGTGGATTAATGCCCGACAGCGCCACCATTGCAGGAGAAAACCCAATGCGATCAACGGGCGTTACGCCACAAACTCGATTGTTTCACGGGCTCTGACGCGGCGCTTGCCCCTCTCCCCCAATCTCGCCGGCATCCTGCTGATGTCGGCGGCCGTGCTGGCCTTCGCGCTGAACGACGTGCTCGGCAAATGGCTGGTCGCGACCTATTCGGTGGCGCAGGTGCTGCTGCTGCGCAGCATCGCCGCCCTTCTCATCCTGGCCCCCTTCATCTGGCGGGAGGGGGCCCAGCATCTCCTGCGGCCGAAGCGCCCGCGCCTGCAAATGGCCCGCGTGGCGGCCGGCACCATCGAGGTGGGCTGCTTCTACTGGGCGGTCGGCCTGATGCCGCTGGCCGACACCATGGCCTTCTGGATGGCGACGCCGATCTTCGTGGCGGTGGCCGGCGCGTGGCTGCTGCGCGAGAGGCTGGAACGCGCCCGGCTGGCGGCCATCCTGCTGGGCTTCGCCGGCGTGCTGCTCACGCTGGGGGCTACGCTCGATTCCGGCCTGCTGCCGACGCTGGTAGCCATCGTCGGGGTCAGCGTCTATGCCGCCTACCTGATGCTTACGCGCGCGCTGCGCGGCACCAGCGCCACCGTGCTGGCCACCTACCAGATGACCGGCGCGTTGCTGGCCGGCGCGGTGATGGCGCCCTTCGCCTGGGTGCCGGTGGCGCCCTTCGACCTGGCGCTGCTGATGGGCCTCGGCATCGTGGGCGTGGCGGCGCATCTGGCGGTCACGCGGTCGCTGGCGCTGGCGCCGGCGGCGGTGGTGGTGCCCTGGCAATACGCCATGATCCTGTGGGGCATCCTGTTCGGCTGGATCTTCTTCGCCGAGGTGCCCACGCCTGCCATGATCGCCGGCGTCGCCATCATCATCGGCGCCGGCTTCTGGCTGACGCGGCTGGACCTGAAGCCTGTCACACCCGCGGCGGATCGCCCGCCACCATGACGCTCAGCGGCCCTGCCAGCACGCGCGCGGCGATCCGCGCGGTGGTGGCGGGCGTCAGCGCGGCCAGCCGCGCGGCGCGGCGGTCCAGGAAGTCGATCGGGCGGCCATTGCGCCGCAGCGCCAGCAAGGTGCTGGCGATGCGCCGCGTGTCGGTGAATTGCAGCGGCAGATTGCCGGTCAGGAAGGCCACCGCATCGGCGATCTCGGCCTCCGTCGGGCCGGAATCCGCCATGCGCGACCATTCGGCGCGAGTCACCGCCAGCATCTCGGCGACCTGGGCGTTGTCGGTGGCGGCGCTGCCCAAGACCACGCCCTGCCCAAAAATCTGGTCGAGCCCGACGCCGATCCCGTAGGTCAGGCCGCGCTTCACCCGCACCTCCTCCATGAGGCGGGAGGAGAAGCCGCCGCCGCCCAGCACCCGCAGCACCAGCTGCAGCCCTTCCCAATCGGGATCATCCACGGCGATGGCGGGCTGGCCGAACTGCACGGTGGATTGCGGCCCGGGCACGCGCAGCACCTCGGTGCCGAAGGCGCGGAAGGCGGGCAGCGCCGGGGCGGAAGGCGGTGCCCCGGCCGGCAGGCCCGCGAACAGGCTCGGCAGCAGCGCGGCCAGCGCAGCGGGCGTGATGGCGCCGGCGGCCGCGATGATCAGCCCCTCGGCGCGGATCTGGCGGGCGAGCGCCGTGCGCAGCGCCGCCTCGGGCAGGGCGGTCAGGCTTTCCACCGTGCCGCCGGCGGGGCGGCCGGCCGGATGCCCGGGATAGGCGGCGGCCCAGAAGGCGCGCCCCACCTGGCCGCGCGGGGTTTCCAGCGCGGCGCGCGCCCCGGCCACGGCGCGGGCCCGCACACGCGCGATGGCGCTGGCATCCAGCCGCGGCGCGCGCATCGCCAGATTGGCCAGACGGATCGCTTCAGGCAGGGCATCGGTCAGGGCGCGCAGGCTGCCCTCGAACCCGTCGCGCTGCGCGCCGAAGCCGATCCCGATCGCGGAATCGCGCAGCGCATCGGCGAAGGCCAGCGCCGGCAGGTCGCCCGCGCCTTCGGTCAGCAGCGCGGCGGCCATGGCAAGCGCGCCTTCCTGCCCCTCGGCATCCAGCGCGGCGCCGCCGCCCCAGGCCCAGGCGATGGAGACGACCGGCACCGAGTGATCCTCGATCAGCCAGGCCGAGAAGGGGCCGGCGGTGACCGGCGTGATGGGGACGGAAAAGCTCACAGCGTCACCTCCGCCGGGGCCGGCGTGCCTTCCGGCAGCAGCCAACCGCTGGCCGAGGGGGCCGCCAGCACGGAATTCGCCGCCGCCACCACCTGCGCCCGCGTCACTGCGCGCAGCCGGCGCGGCCAGAATTCCACGCTCTCCAGCGGCAGGCCGATCGACAGGGCCTGGCCGATCATGCGCGGCGCGGCGCCCAGACCATCCAGCGCCAGCAGCGCGCCCACGCTCATCTGCCGGATGCTGCGCGCCACCTCGGCCTCGGTCGGCCCGCCTTCGTCCAGCAGGCGCTTCAGCGTGGCCATCATGGTTTCTTCGATGCGGGCCGGCGCCACGTCCCGCCGCGGCGTGGCGTAGATGGAAAAGTCGGTGTGGCCCGCCGAATCCGCGTCGTAGCTGGCGCTGGCGCCAACGGCCAGGCCGGGCTCCACCAGCGCCGCATGCAGGCGCGATCCCTGGCCGCTGCCCAGCAGATGCGCCAGCACCTCCAGCGCGTCGGCCAGGTGGGTGGCGCCGGCGGTGGCGGAGGGGGCGTAGAAGCTGCGGACGAAATTCGCCTCGCCGCGCAGCCGCGGATCCTGCCGCACCAGCCGCGGCGTGGGCGGTGCGGCGGGCGGCGGCGCGCGGTCGCGCGGCACGGCGGGGCCGGCGGGCAGCGCGCCCCATTCCTGCTCGGCCACGCGGTTGAATTCCTCGGCACTGACGGCGCCGGCCACCACGAGCACGGTGTTGCCCGGCGCGTAGCGGGCGCGGAAGAAGGCCAGCAGGTCGGCATGGGAGATGGCGCGGATTTCCTCCTCCCAGCCGATGATCGGCCGGCCGCCCCAATGCTGGGCGCCCCACAGCGCCGCGGCGAAGGCCTCGTAGAACAGCGCGCGGGGCGAGGAGCCGGTGCGCTGGGCGCGTTCTTCCAGCACCACGCGGCGTTCGGATTCCATCTCCTCGGCGGGGATGCGGGCGCTGGCGAAGCGATCCGCCTCCATCATCGCCACGAGGCCGAGGCGCGAGGCTTCCACATGCTGGAAATAGCCGGTGACGTCGCGCGAGGTGAAGGCATTGTCCGTGCCGCCCTCCCGCGCCACGCGGCGGGAGAATTCGCCCGACGCCACCCGGGCGCTGCCCTTGAACAGCATATGTTCCAGATAGTGGGCGATGCCGGACAGGCCCGGCGGGTCCTCACCGCCGCCCGCCGCGACGAAGGCATAGTGGGCGACGACCGGCGCCCGGCGCTGCTCCACATGGGCGATGCGCAGCCCGTTCGGCAGCGTGCGCAGCGTGGCGCCGAACAGCGGCCGATCGGCGGCGGCGGCGGATTGGGAAGCGGCGGGTGGGGGCATCGCCCCCAGGGCAGCGGCCGCGGCGGCGGCCTGCAAGGTCTGGCGGCGGGTCAGGGCGAGCTCGGTCATCCCGGCAAGATGGGCCCGCCCGCCGGTTGCGGGAAGGCCCAGCCCGCGCGATCAGGCGGCGCGCAGCTTCGCGACGAACCCGGCCACTTCCTGGCGCAGCGCGCCGCCCTGCCGCCCGACCTCGTTCCCGGCCTCGCGCAGCGTCGCCACCCCGCTGGCGCTTTGCGAGACTTCGGCCGTCAGGCGCGCAATGTCGCCGGCCGCTTCCTCGGTGCTGCCGGCCGCTTCGGCGGCGTTGCGGGCGATTTCGCGCGTGGCCGCGCCCTGCTGTTCCACCGCCGCGGCAATCGCGCCGGTCACTTCCTCCATGCGGGCCACCGCGCCGGCGATGCCGCGCACCGCGCCGACCGCCTGTTCGGTGGCGCCGCGCATGGCGCCGATCTGCGCGCCGATTTCCTCGGTGGCCTTGGCGGTCTGGGCGGCCAGCGCCTTCACCTCCTGCGCCACCACGGCGAAGCCCTTGCCGGCTTCCCCGGCGCGGGCGGCCTCGATGGTGGCGTTCAGCGCCAGCAGGTTGGTCTGGCCGGCAATGTCGTTGATCAGCCGCACCACATCGCCGATGCGCGCCGCCGCCTCGCTGAGCCCGGCCACGGTGGTGTCGCTGCTGCGCGCCGCCGCTGCCGCATCCTGCGCCACACGGGCGCTTTCGCCGACCTGGCGGGTGATCTCGGCGACGCTGGCCGCCAGTTCCTCGGCCGCCGCGGCCACCGCCTGCACATTGCTGGTGGCGTCCTGGACGCGGCTGGCGCTCTGGCCGGCGCGGGTGGCAATGCTGTCGCTGGCGGCGGCGACCTGTTCTGTCGTGCGGGTCAGTGCCGTCGCGGCCTCGTTCAGACGGCTGGAGACGCCGCCGACACTCTGTTCGAGCGCATCCGCGGTGCCCCGCCGGGCCGCCTGCCGCTCGGCCTCGGCGCCGATGCGCGCCGCCTCGGCGGTTGCCGCAGCGGCGCGGGCGGTCAGCGCCCCATCGCGCAGTCCTGCCACGGCCCGGCCGATCTCGCCCAGCTCATCCTGGCGCGCGGTGCAGGGCACCTCGGTGTCCAGCTTGCCCGCGCCGATGGCGCGCAGCGCCGTGGTCAGTCCGCCGAGCGGGCGCAGCGCCGCGCGCAGCACCAGCCACAGGATCAGCGCCGCGCCGGCCATCAGCCCGGCGCCCAGCAGCAGCACCTGGCGGATTTCCGCCTGCAGCGCGGCCTCGGCCTCGGCCAGCGGCACCCCGGTGAACAGGATGCCGATGGGCTGGCCGGCGGCGTCGCGGATCGGCTCATAGACGGTCAGGTGCGGCGCACCCAGGATGATGTTCGTGCCGCGATAGGTCTCGCCGCGGCGCACCGCCTCCAGGGCGGGGCCGGCGGCCAGCGTGGTGCCGGTGGCGCGGCTGCCATCCGGCCGCGCCACATTGGTGGCGACCCGCGTCTCGCCGGCGAAGATGGTGGCCACCCCGCCGCCGATGGCGCGCACCCGGTCCACCGCCGCGGTCTGCCCGTTCAGCGCCACGCCGCCCACGCTCAGCGTCTGTCCCTCCAGTCGGAAGCCCTGGCCGAGATCGCCGAGTTCGACCTTCAGCAGCGCCAGGTTGCGGTCCAGCTGCTGGCGGACAATCTCATGCTCGCGGGCGGTCGCCAGGCGGATTTCCATGACCATCGCGGCGCCGAGCGCCGCCCCCAACACCGCCAGCGCGGCCATCAGGATCGCGCCGCGCAATCCCGGGCGCAGCCGTTGCGGAAAAAGGCGCGTCAACATGCCGACCATTCACATCGTCCTTGCTCAACTTTGCGGCAGGGTGTCACGGCGGGATTAACGCTGGCTGAACATGCGGGCGGCGGCCGGTCGGCTGTTCCCATCCGATCGGAACATGCTCTACACGGGCGCATGACCGCCCCCGTGCGCCAGCTTCCCCTGCCGCTCGCCGCACGGCCCTCCCTCGACATGGCCGACTTCGTGCCCGACCCGTCGAATGAAGCGGCGCTGGTCTGGATCGCTGAGCCCGGCACCTGGCCGGGGGGGCGGCTCGCCCTGGCCGGGCCGGCGGGTGTCGGCAAGACGCATCTGTTGCGCGCCTTCGCCGCCGGCTACCGCCAGCTGGAGGGCCCGGCGCTGACCGAGGCGCTGGCCCTGGCGCCCCCCGGCCCGACCGCGCTGGATGAGTGGAGCGCCGCCCCCGAAGCCGCTTTGTTCCACCTGATCAACCGCTGCGCCGAGGCCGGCGCGCCGCTGCTGCTGGCCGCGCGCGAGCCGCCCGCCCGCTGGCCGGCGGCGCTGCCCGACCTGGCGTCGCGGCTGCGCGCCACCACCAGCGTCACCATTGCCGAGCCCTCGGACCGGCTGCTCGAAGCGCTGCTGGCCAAGCACCTGGCGGATCGGCAGCTGCCCTGCCCGCCGCCGGTCGCCGCCTTCCTGCTGGCGCGGCTGCCGCGACGGGCCGATGCGGTGGCGGCGGCGGTGGCGGCGCTGGATGCGTCGGCGCTGGCCGCGCGCGCCCCGTTGACCCGACCCTTTTGCGCGCGCGTGCTCGGCTGGCAGGAGACCCAAGGATGATAGTTGGTCCATCCGGGCCGCGTGCCCCTGTCCGGCCACGCCCCCCGCGGGTTAGGGTCCGCCGCATGGACGCCCCCGTGCCCCCAAGCATGCCCCCCAACATGCCCCCTGGCCCGCCCCCCATCGCGCCCGACAGCCCGGCGCGCTTCATCAACCGCGAGCTTTCCTGGCTGGCCTTCAACAGCCGCGTGCTGGAAGAAGCGGCCAATCCGCGCCACCCGCTGCTGGAGCGGCTGCGCTTCGTGGCCATCTCGGCCTCCAACCTCGATGAATTCTACTCGGTGCGGGTGGCCGGCCTGGTCGGGCAGGATCGGGCCGGGGTGCAGACCCTCTCGCCCGACGGGCTGCTGCCGGCGCAGGCGCTGGCCGCCATCCATGCCGAGGCGATGCGCCTGATCGTGGCGCAGCAGGAAGCCTGGCGGGAGCTGCGCGGCCTGCTGCAAGGGGCGGGCATCTTCGTCTGCACGCCCGCCGACCTGACCGAGGCCGATCGCGCCTGGCTCGACGCCTGGTTCATGGACCGCGTCTTCCCGGTGCTGACGCCGCTGGCCGTGGATCCGGCGCACCCCTTCCCCTTCATCGTGAACCTGGCGCTCTGCTTCGTGCTGAAGCTGGTGCGCGAGGAGGATGGCGGCACCATGCGGGCGCTGCTGCCGCTGCCGTCCCAGGTGGATCGCTTCATCCGCCTGCCTGCCGCCCCCACGCCGCCGGGTGGCCGCCCCGCCATCCGCTTCGTGATGCTGGAGGATCTGATCGGCCTGTTCCTGCATCGCCTGTTCCCGGGCTTCATCCCCGCCGAGACGGGCCTGTTCCGGCTGATCCGCGACACGGATGTGGAGTTCGAGGAGGAAGCCGAGGATCTGGTCCGCAGCTATGAGACGGCGCTGAAGCGCCGCCGCCGCGGCCGCGCCATCCGCGTCTCGGTCGATGCGCGCATGGCGCCCGACATGATCGAGCTGGTGGCCGACGAGCTGGACGCCGACCGGCACGCGATCTTCACCGTGAAGGGGCTGCTGGGCGTGGCGGACCTGACCCAGCTGATCGTGGAAGACCGGCCTGACCTGCTGTTCACGCCCTACACGCCGCGCTTCCCCGAACGCATCCTGGATTATGGCGGCGACTGCTTTGCCGCCATCGCCGCCAAGGACATCGTGGTGCACCACCCCTACGAATCCTTCGACGTGGTGGTGCAGTTCCTGCGCCAGGCGGCGCGGGATTCGCAGGTGGTCGCGATCAAGCAGACGCTCTATCGCACCACGCGCGACAGCCCGATCGCCAAGGCGCTGATCGAGGCTGCCGAGGCCGGCAAGAGCGTGACCGCCATGGTCGAGCTGAAGGCCCGCTTCGATGAGGAACGCAACATCGCCCTGGCCCGCGAACTGGAAGCCGCCGGCGTGCAGGTGGTGTATGGCTTCGTCGAGCTGAAGACCCATGCCAAGGTGTCGCTGGTGGTGCGGCGCGAACGCGATGGCAGCTTGCGCAGCTACGCGCATTTCGGCACCGGCAACTACCACCCGATCACCGCGCGCATCTACACCGACCTGTCCTTCTTCACCGCCGACCCGGCGCTGACGCGCGATGCGCAGAAGCTGTTCAACTACATGACCGGCTACGCCCGGCCCGAGACAATGGATGCGCTGGCCTTCGCGCCGCTGACCATCCGCCCGGCCCTGCTGGGCCTGATCGAACGCGAGATCGCCTTCGCGAAGGAAGGCCGGCCCGCCACGATCTGGCTCAAGATGAACAGCCTGGTCGATGAGCAGCTGATCGATGCGCTGTACCGCGCGTCGGAGGCGGGCGTGCGCGTGGATTGCGTGGTGCGCGGCATCTGCTGCCTGCGCCCGGGCGTGCCGGGCCTGTCCACGAATATCCATGTGAAGTCCATCGTCGGCCGCTTCCTGGAACACAGCCGGATCTTCGCCTTCGGCAACGGGCAGAAGCTGCCATCGCGCCGCGCGCGCCTGTTCATCAGCAGCGCCGACCTGATGGCGCGCAACATGGATTGGCGCGTGGAGACGATGGTGCCGGTGGAGAATGCGACGGTGCACGCGCAGATCCTGGACCAGATCATGGCGGTGAACCTGGCCGACACGATGCAAAGCTGGGAACTCGGCGCCGACGCCGTCTATCGCCGCCTGTCGCCGGGCGACAAGCCGGTGTCGGCGCATGAGTATTTCATGACCAACCCATCCCTGTCCGGTCGCGGCAGCGCGCTGCAGCGGGCCGCGCGCTCGCCGCGCCGCGCCCGGCAGGATCGGGTGCAGCAGGATTAGGCGCGTGGACACGAACCCCGGCCGCACGGCCCTGCACGCGCCGACCCGTCCCCGGCTTGGGGTGGTGGATCTCGGCTCCAATTCCGTGCGCCTGGTGATCTTCGAGGGGCTGTCGCGCAACCCGCTGCCGATCTTCAACGAGAAGGCCGTGCTCGGCCTCGGGCGCGGCCTGCAGCAAAGCGGGCGGCTGAACGAGGAAGCGCTCGGCCTCGCGCTCACGGTGATCACGCGCTACGCGGCGGTGGCGCGGGCCATGGGCGCCGACCCGGTGGAGATCCTGGCCACCGCCGCCACGCGCGACGCGGCCAACGGCGCGGAGTTCATCGCCGCGATCCGCGCCCGGCTTCCCGACCTGCCCGTGCGCATCCTGTCGGGCGAGGAGGAGGGGCAGCTTTCCGCCGAGGGCGTGCTGCTCGGCTTCCCCGGTGCCGACGGCATCCTGGGCGATATGGGGGGCGGTTCGCTCGAACTGGTGGATCTGCGCCGTGGCATCCCGGGGCGCTCGGCCAGCCTGCCGATCGGCGCGCTGCGCCTGGCCGACCGCGCCGGCGGCGACCCGATGCGCGCGCGGCCGATCGTCGAGCAGGAATTGGCAGCGCTGCCCTGGCTGCGCGAGGGCGAGGGGCGCGACCTGTACCTGGTGGGCGGCGCCTGGCGCGCGCTGGCGCGGATGCACATCGCGCAGACCGCCTATCCGCTGTCGATCGTGCACCATTACGTGCTGCGGCGGGAGGAAGCGCGCGACCTGGCCGGCGTGGTGGCGCAGGCCACGCGCAAGACGCTGGAGCGCATGCCGGGCGCGCCGGTGAAGCGGCTGTCCGACATGCCCTATGCCGCCACGGTGCTGCGCCGCCTGCTGCGCGCCACCGGCGCGGCGCGCGTGGTGTTCAGCGCCAACGGGCTGCGCGAGGGCTGGTATGGCGCGCTGCTGCCGCCCGCCGTGCGGCAGCAAGACCCGCTGCTGGCCGCCGGCCGCGATCTTGGCCTGCGGCATGGCCGCGACCCGAGCCTGCCGCCCGCCCTGCTCGCCTGGACCGATCCGCTGTTCGAGGCGGAGGATTCCGCCGCCGCCGCCCTGCGGGAAGCGGCCTGCTGGGTGGCCGACATTGGCAGCCACGATCACCCTGATTATCGCGCCGAGCAGGCCTTCTACCGCGTGCTGCGGCAACCCGGCGTCGGGCTGGACCATCACCAGCGGGCGTTCCTGGCGCTGGTGGTGGCGCTGCGCTACGAGGCCGACAGCGCCGCCCCTTTCCTGGCGATCGCCAAGACCCTGCTCGACCTGGCCGCGGTGCGCCGGGCCGAAGCGTTGGGGGCTGCGCTGCGGCTGGGCTTCACGCTTTCGGGCGGCACGCCGCAATTGCTGGCGGGCACGGCGCTGCGCCGGCATGGCGCCGAATTGCAGCTTCGCCTGGTGGAGGGCAGCGGCGTGTTCGCCGGCGAGAGCGTGCAGCGCCGGCTGGATGCGCTGGCCGCCGCCTTCGGCCTCAGCGCAACGGTGGAGGTGGCGGCGCGCTGAGAGTTACCGCCTGCTCATCCTTCAGCGCCACGCCGGTGGCGCCGAGCCGCAGCGCCGCGCCGGCCAGCCACAGAAGTTTCGCGGCCGCTTCCTCCGGCGACATGCCGCCAGCGCGGATATTGCTGATGCAGTTGCGCTCGGCGTCGGTGCGGCCCGGGCGCGGGTCGAGCGTGAGGTAGATGCCCATGCTGTCCTGCGCGCTCAGCCCCGGCCGCTCGCCGATCAGCACCGCGACGATCCGGGCACCCATCGCCGCGCCGATCGCATCGCCCAGCGCGACACGGCCCTGGGTGGCGATGACCATGGGGGCCAGCGTCAGGCCCGCGGCCTCCAGCATCGGCGCCGCGGCGGCGATCAGTGGCGGGGCCATGGCCTGCACGCCACTGGCCGAGAGCCCATCCGCCACCACGAACAGGAAGCTGCCGGGCGCACGCACGGCCTCGATCCGCGCGGCCTCGCCATCCGCCAGCCGGCGGCCGAGATCGGGGCGCAGCAGGTAGCTGCGCCGGTCGGGCGCGGCGCTCTGCACCGCCAGCGTCGGCCGGCCGATGGCAGTGGTCAGCGCCGGCAAATCCAGCGCCGAATGCACCGCATCGCGGGCGCGGGCGTGGGCTTCCTGGAAATCGAGATGCGCCGCCGTCGGCAAGCCCTCACCCACGCGCCCCAGCGCAACGCGCGCTGCGGTGTGGCGGCGCAGGTCGCGCCACAGGGTCGGCGGGCCCTGAGACCGTTTGAGACCGCCGGGCGGGTCGGCTCCGCGGGTCTTTTCCGCCCCCGCTGCGTTGCCGGGCTTGCCGATGCAACCAGCATCGGCGGCGTCCGGCGCCTTGCGGGGACAAAAAATCCCCTGCGGATCCTCAGCCGCCGGCATTCTCAAACGGTCTCCCACAACAGCCCCGCGACGTGCATGGGCAGCGAGGCGGGCGTGCCCTGGTCGAGGCCCATCTTCGCCAGCCAGGCCGCGAATTCCGGGGCGGGCGTCTTGCCGAGCACGGCGCGCGCATAGAGCCCGTCGTGAAAGCTGGTCGATTGATAGGCCAGCATCGTGTCGTCCGCGCCCGGCACGCCCATGATGTAGGTCACGCCCGCCACGCCCAGGAGCGTGAGGCAGGCATCCATGTCATCCTGGTCGGCCTCGGCATGGTTGGTGTAGCAGACATCGACGCCCATCGGCAGGCCGAGCAGCTTGCCGCAGAAATGATCCTCCAGTGCCGCACGGATGATCTGCTTGCCGTCATACAGGTATTCGGGGCCGATGAAGCCCACCACGCTGTTCACCAGCAGCGGGCGGAAGCGCCGCGCCACGGCATAGGCGCGGGCTTCCAGCGTTTGCTGATCCACGCCGTGATGCGCCTCGGCGCTCAGCGCGCTGCCCTGGCCGGTTTCGAAATACATGCAATTGTCGCCCAGCGTGCCACGCTTCAGCGCCAGCGCGGCCTCATGCGCTTCCCCCAGCACCGAGAGGGAGACGCCAAAGCTGCGGTTCACCGCCTCGGTCCCGCCGACCGACTGGAACACCAGATCCACCGGCGCGCCGCGCGCCATGGCCAGCATGGTGGTTGTCACATGCGCCAGCACGCAGCTTTGCGTCGGGATCTCGTAGCGGCTGCGCACCGCATCCAGCAGCGCCAGCAGGCGCAGCAGATTGTCCACATTGTCGGTGGCGGGATTGACGCCGATCACCGCATCGCCGGCGCCGAGCATCAGCCCATCCAGGATCTGCGCCGCGACCCCGCGCGGATCATCCACCGGGTCATTGGGCTGCAACCGGACTGACAGCGTCCCCGGCAGGCCGATGCTGTTGCGAAAGCGCGTCACCACGCGGGTCTTGCGCGCGATGGCCACCAGATCCTGCAAGCGACAGATCTTGGAGACCGCGGCCACCATCTCGGGCACCAGGCCGGGCGCCAGCGCGGAGAGCGACGCGGCATCCGCGCTGCCCAGCAGCCAATCCCGGAACCCGCCCACCGTCAGATGCGCCACCGGCGCGAAGGCCGCCGGATCGTGGCTGTCGAGGATCAGCCGCGTGACCTCATCCGCCTCATAGGGGATGACGGCATCGGTGAGGAAATGCCGCAGCGGCAGGTCGGCCAGGGCGCGCTGGGCGGCCACGCGCCGCGCCGCGCTCTCCGCCGCCAGCCCGGCCAGCGCGTCGCCGGAGCGGAACGGGGTGGCGCAGGCCAGCAGGGTCTTCAAATCCGGGAAGGTGTGACGCGTGCCGCCCACCGTCGCGCCAAAGCCCATCGCTCGCATCCCTGCCAACATCCAGGCACATGGCACCGCGCGGCCACTCTTGCCAGCCCGCCGGCGGCGCCGCAGGCTCGGCCCCAAGGGATCGGACCCAGAGGATCGCCCCCGGAGGATCGCCATGGACCGCACCGCGCTGGAGATGCGCACCGACGCCGATTGGCCGGACGGCATTTTCGCCACGCTTCGCCGCCACGGCATCACGCTGGTGGCGCAGGTACCCGATGCCGGGCATGCGCGGCTGATCCGCGCCTGCGCGGCCGAGCCCAGCATGCGCCTGGTCACGCTGACCACCGAGGAGGAAGGCGTGGCGCTGCTGGCCGGCGCCTGGCTTGGCGGCACCAAGGGGGTGCTGCTGATGCAATCCTCGGGCGTGGGCAATTGCATCAATATGTTGAGCCTGCCGGCGCTGTACCGCACGCCCTGCCCGATGCTGGTGACGATGCGCGGCGACTTCGGTGAATTCAACCCGGCGCAGATGCCGATGGGCCAGGCGACCGAGACGGTGCTGACGGCGATGGGCACCGTGGTGCGCCGGGCCGATACGCCGGCCGATGTGGTGCCAGTGGTGGATGCCACGCTGCGCCTGGCCTTCAACACCTATCGTGCGACGGCGGCCCTGCTGGGGCAAAGGCTGCTGGGCGCCAAGACCTTTGGGACGGCCGAATGATGCGCGCAGAGTCGGGCCTGTTGGAACGGCGCGCCGTGGTGCGGGCGCTGCTGGCCGATCGCGGCGATCTTCTGGTGGTGGCGGGGCTCGGCGCGCCGGCCTGGGACATCACGGCGGCGGGCGATGGGCCGGCCAATTTTCCGCTCTGGGGCGGCATGGGGGGCGCGGCCATGCTGGGCCTCGGCCTGGCGCTGGCGCAGCCGGCGCGGCGCGTGCTGGTGGTGACCGGCGATGGGGAGATGCTGATGGGCCTGGGCGCGCTGGCCACCATCGCGGCGCAGCGCCCGGCCAACCTCGGCATCGTGGTGCTGGACAATGAACGCTATGGCGAGACGGGCGGGCAGCTGACCGCGACCGCCGCCGGGATCGACCTGGCGGCCATGGCGCGCGGCGCCGGCATCGCCGATGCGCGGATGGTGACGGATGCGGCCGGGCTGGCCGCGCTGCATGGCGCGATCGGCGCGCTGGCCGGCCCGCTGTTTGCCGTGGTGAAGGTGGATCCGGCCAACCTGCCGCTGGTGCTGCCGCCGCGCGAGGGCGCCTTCCTCACCGCCCGCTTCCGTGAAGCCCTGCTCGGCCCTGCCGCGCATCATCAGGTATAAGCAAATGCCCCATGTCATCACGCTCCGCCCGATCCATGAGGATGCGCTGGCGCTCATGGCGGCCACGCCGGGCGTCACGGTGCAGGTGCTGCACGATTTGTCCGAGGCCTCGCTGGCGGAGAATTTGCCGAACGCCGATGCGATGATCGTGCGCACCATCCGCATCGACCGCGCGATGCTGGCGCATTGCCCGAAGCTGCGCATCCTGGCGCGGCACGGCGTGGGCTACGACATTGTGGATGTGCCGGCGCTGACCGAGCGCGGCATTCCGCTGACCATCACGCCGGAGGCCAATGCGACCAGCGTGGCCGAGCATGCGCTGATGATGATGCTGGCCTGCGCGCGGCGGCTGACGGCCTTCGACGCCAATATGCGCGTGCCGGTCTGGGGCGCGCAGCCGAACCTGCCCACCTTCGACCTGGCCGGGCGCACCGTGCTGGTGGTGGGTTTTGGGCGGATCGGCACGCGCGTGTCGAAACTGTGCGCCGCCTTTGGCATGCGGGTGCTGGTGCGCGATCCTTTCGTGGCGAAGGGCAGCATCCGCGGCCTGGGCTTCACGCCGGTGGATGACGCGACGGAGGCAGCGGCCGAGGCCGACATCGTCACCATCCACGTCCCCTCCAGCGCCGCCACGCGCAACATGGTGGATGCGGATTTCCTGGCGCGGATGAAGCGCGGCGCGATCCTGGTGAACACGGCGCGCGGCACGCTGGTGGACGAGGCAGCGCTGGAGGCCGCGCTCCGCCACGGCCATCTGGGCGGTGCCGGCCTGGACGTGTTCGAGGAGGAGCCGGTGGAAACCCAGATCCCCCTGCTGTCGGCGCCGAACCTGATCCTGACGCCGCATGTGGCGGCCAGCACGCAGGAAGGGCTGCGGCGGATGGCGATGGACAGCGCGGCATCGGTGCTGGCCTGCTTCGCCGGCACGCTGGACCCGGATGTGGTGGTCAACCGCGAGGTGCTGGGGTAGGGCGGGGCGATCAAAGCGCCGCGAACCGATCCCCCTCGCGCCGCGCCAGCCCTTCCGCCGCCAGCTTGATCAGATGCGCCAGCAGGCTGCGCGCCGCGGCGGGCATCAGCTTCGCATCCAGCGTCGGGCCATAGGCGGCCGGCACCAGCTCGGCGGCGCTGGCCATCCCCGCCTGCCGCAGGGCCGCCAGCACGCGCGCTTCCCGTTCGCGCCGATGTGCGGCCAGCCCGGCCAGGAAGGGGGAGGGCTCGCGCAAGGGCGGGCCATGGCCGGGCAGCAGCAGCCGGTCGTCCCGCGCCGCCACACGGGCCAGCGCGGCCATGTAGGCGGCCATGTCGCCATCGGGCGGGCTGACCACGCTGGTCGACCAGCTCATCACATGGTCGGCGCTGAACAGCGTGCCGGTGCCCGCGGAATCCTCCAGCGCGAAACACAGGTGGTTGGCGCAATGGCCGGGCGTGTGCAGCGCCGTCATCCGCCACTCGGGGCCGTCGACGGCCTCGCCATCGGCCAGGCGCTGGTCGGGATGGAAGGCGTGGTCGCCGCCCTCGCCGCCAGCCTCGGGCGGCGTCAGGTGCGGGCCGAAGCCGAAGCTGGGCGCGCCCGTCGCGGCTTGCAGCGCCGCCGCGCCCGGCGAATGGTCGCGATGCGTGTGGCTGACCAGGATGGCGCTGATCCGCTCGCCCGCCGTGGCGGCCAGCAGCGCGGCCAGGTGCGCGGGGTCGGCCGGCCCGGGGTCCAGCACCGCCACTTGGCCGCGCCCGATCAGGTAGCTGTTGGTGCCGCGAAAGGTGAAGGGCCCGGGATTGTCGCACCGGATGCGGCGGATGCCGGGGGCGATGGTCTCGACCGCGCCGGGCGGCAGGGGATCGTCGCGCAGGAAGTTCATGGGCGCCTCCGCTGGAGTTCACGATGCAGGATGAACAGCCCGGCCGCCACGATGATCAGGGCGCCGGTCACGGTCCAGAAGCTCGGCACCTCGCCAAAGGCCAGCCAGCCGAGCAGCACCGCCCACAGCAGCGAGGAATAGGAAAAGGGCGCCACCGAGCTGACCTGCGCGCTGGCCCAGGCCTCGGTCAGCAGCACCTGCCCGACCGCGCCGATCACGCCGATCAGCACCAGCAGGCCAAATTGCGCCGCGGTCGGCGTGACCCAGACGAAGGGCAGGGCCAGGGCCAGGGCGCCGCTCATCAGCAGGGACTGCCACATGACGATGGTGGTGCTGGCCTCGGTGGCCGACAGGCTGCGCACCATCAGCGTGGTGCCGGCCGAGAAGACGCCATGCATCAGCGCCACGACCAGCCCGATCTGGGCGGCCTCCGGCAGGCCGCCGCTGAAGGCGCCCTGGCCCACCGCAATCACCAGCATGCCGGCGAACCCCACCAGCACGGCGCCGAGCCGCCAGGGCCCCACCTTCTCGCCCAGGACCGGGATGGACAGCAGCGTGACGAACAGCGGCGTCGCGTTGGTCAGCGCCTGATGCTCGGCGAGGGGCAGCAGGCCGAGCGCGAAGAAGGAACAGCCCATCGCCAGCGTGCCGGTCGTGGCGCGCAGCGCATGCCCCGGGAAGCGCCGCGTGCGCAGCGCGCCCACAATCCCGCCGCCGCCGCGTTGCGTGCGCATCATGATCAGCAGCGCCACCGGCATGGCGCAGGCCGTGCGGAAAAACATCATCTCGATGAAATGGATCTGGCCGGACAGGTGCTTCACCGCCACGCTCATGCCCGCGAACAGGCCGCAGGCCGCCAGCATCAGCAGCACGCCGCGCCGCGGATCATGGCGCAGCGGCATCAGGCGGCATCCGGCGCGCGATCCGCCCGCTGGCGGGCATGTTCGCGGTCGGTGCGCCGCCGCGCATGCTCACGGTGAAGATTGTACAGGCCCGCCGCCATCACGATCAGCGCGCCGGCGAGCGTGGTCCAGGCCGGGACCTCGGCCCAGATCAGGAAGCCGAGCAGCCCGCCCCAGAGCAGCGTGGTATACTCATAGGGCGCCAGCACCGAGACAGGGGCGATGGCGAAGGCGCGGGCGAACAGGAAATGCGCGCCGCCATTGGCCAGCCCGAGGAAGACCAGCGCCGCCACCAGGTCGGGCGCGGGCAGCAGGGGCCCCTCAGCCGGAAAGACGGGCAGCAGCAGCACGCCCATCGGCACATGCGCGGCCAGCAGCCAGAAGGCGATGGCCTGCGGCGTGTCGGTTGCCGCCAGCACGCGCGACCAGATGCGCGTCAAGGCGAGGCAGGCGGTGCCGGCCAACAGCATCCCTGCCTCCCACCGCCACAATTCGCCGCCCGGCTGCAGGATCACCATCACGCCGAGGAACCCCACGCAGGTGGAACTCCAGCGCCGCCAGCCCACCCGCTCGCCCAGCAGCGGGATGGCCAGCAGCGTCATGATCAGCGGGCTGGCGGCATTCACCGCATAGCTGGCGCCCAGCGGAAAGGCGTGGAACCAGGCGACATAGAAGGCGACGGTCACCGCGCAATGCAGGGTGGAGCGCAGCGTGAGCAACCGCCAGCGCACCGGCCGCAAGCCGGCGAAGCGCGCCAGCACCGCGATGCCCAGCATGCCGAACAGGCCGCGCCAGATCATCGCCACGGCCACGCCCATCTCGGGCAACACCCATTTCACCGCGGCGTCCGCGCAGGCGATCACCGCGAAGCCCAGGCAGATGGTGCCGATGCCGCGAACCCGGTCCTGCGCCAGCAGGGGCGCCGCCCGGGCGTCAGCCATCCGCGAAATTCGCCTCGGCCTGCTGGCTGGTGGCGTTGGCGGCGTCGCGGGTTTCCAGCGCCATGCCATGGGGGCCGTCGGGCCGGGCGAGTAGGGTCAAGGGCTGGTCGGCGAAGGCGGGGCGGCGGCCGCGAAAGGCGAAGCGGGTCAGCCGCCGTCCAGGGGCCGCCGCCAGCGCGTGCTGCGCCAGCAGGGTGGCCATCAGCGGCCCATGCACGATCAGGCCGGGATAGCCCTCGACACCCGTCACATAGGGGTGGTCGTAGTGGATCCGGTGGCCATTGCCGGTCAGCGCCGAGTAGCGAAACAGCATCACCGCATCCGGCGTCAGGCGCCGCGCATGGGCGCCGGGCCAGGGCTCGGCGGCCGGGGCGGGCTTCACCGCTTCACCCTCGGCGCCGCGATAGACAATGTCCTGTTCTTCCACGACGGCAAGCCCGGCGGGCCCCTCGATGCGGTGGCCCACGGTGACGAAGACCAGTCGGCCGCTGCCGCCGGCCTTTTCGGTCACGGACAGGATGGTGCTGGTGCGCTGCACGGCATCGCCCGGGCGAAGCGGCGCGTGGAAGGCCAGCCGCCCGCCCGCCCACATGCGGCGGGGCAGATCATGCACCGGCGGCAGGAAGCCGCCGCGCTTCGGGTGCCCATCCGGCCCGATCGCGTCCGGCATCACCCAATCCTGGAAGAACATCCAGTGCCAGCCCGGGGCGAGTTCGCCCGGCGTCGGCAGGCCAAGCGTGGCGGCCATGCCGGCGACCAGGCGTGGCTCGACCCGGTCGGTGCGGATCTCCTGTCGGCCGACAGAATCCTGGTGGCTCATCAATCCTCCGGCAGGAACAGGCGATAGGTGTCGAGAATGACCACGCGCGTATAGCGCCGCCATGTCGCGGCAAAGGCGGGGTGGCGGCTGAAATAGGCGATCGGGTCGAAGGCCTCGTCGCCGCAGCGCGGAATGCCCTGATCGTTCGCCACCAGCACGCCGGCGGGCGGGGCGCGGGCGAAATCCTCGGCGACGGTGCGGTAGATGAAGAATTCCGGCCGCGCCATTTCCCAGGTCTCGCGGTAGCGCGCGCTGCCTTCGGGGCAGGTGGCATAGGCGCCGACCAGCATCCAGCTGTTCATGGTGCGCAGCGTCGATCGCGCCCGCGCATAGGTCAGCGCCGGATGGACCGGATAGATGTCGGGCGAGAGCACCAGCAGCCGCTCGCCGGCCACTTCGCGCTTCAGCGCCAGCGCCAGCTGCCCGTCGCGCAGCTGCCAGTACCAGATCTGCCGCCAGGGGCTCTCGCCCCGCAGATGCGCGATCGCGAGGCCCGTGACCAGCGCCAGTGCCAGCAGCGTGGCGTTGCGCAGCGCGCGGGCCGGGGGCAGGGCGGTGTCCAGCCAGCGGCCGATCACCTCGGCGGCCAGCAGCGCGCTGGCCATGGCGATCGGCACGATGTGGTAGGTCCAGCCCTTATGCTGCACCCAGGCCGAGGCCAGCGCGCCAAGCCCGACCGCGCCCAGCATCCAGGCCCGCACCCCCGCGCCCGGCCAGATCAGCAGGGCCAGCGCGGCCAGCAGTGTGGCCGTGGCGCCGCCCAGCAGTGGCCCCAGCAGCACATCGAACCAGCCAAAGACATGGTTGCCGAGATAATAGTCGCCGACCAGCGGCAGCACCGTGTCCAGATAGGCGGGGAACAGGGCCGGCAGGCTGGCCAGATAGGCCAGCCAGATCGCCGCCATGGTCCAGGGCAGCGGATCGCGCCAGGCGGCGCGGCCGCGGCGCGCCAGTACCAGCGCCTCGACCAGCGCCGGCACCGCCAGGAAATGCGGCTTCAGCGCGAAGCCAAGGGCGGCCGCCAGCGTGACGCCGAAGGCCAGGGCGCGCGGCGTCGCCCGCGCCTCGGCCCGCCGCGCCGCCAGGAAAGCGTACGGGATGGCGAACAGCGCCATCAGATGCTCGCGCTGGCCGACATCATAGGCGGCCAGCACCAGGGTGAAGGGGATGGCGGCGTGCAGCACGGCGCGGGCAACCGGGCCCTCGGCCGCCGGGTCGCGCAGCCGCGCTGTCCAGTGCCAGGCCAGCAGCAGCGCCGCGGCCACGAAGGCCAGCCAGACCGGGATGGTCGGCAGCCCCGCCAGCGCGGCCAGGCCCGCCGGGATGGCGGCCAGCACGAAGATCAGCGGCGGGTTGACGTCGATCAGCTCGGCGTAAAGCTGTTCGCCCGCCACCCAGCGTTCGGCGAAGTTCAGGATCGCCGCGACATCATGGTTGAGCGGCGGGGCCGCCGCCATCAGCGCGAAGGCCAGGGCCGGCAGCAGCGCCAGCACGCCCAGCAGCCGCGGCCGGTCGGGCAGGGCGCGGAGCCGCGCGTGCCAGGATCGCTGGCCAGGCGGCGGCGCCGGCGAGCCTTCCAGGCGAATGGGTTCGGCGGGCGCTGGCATTATCCGCTCATTGCAGGTGGGCCATCCTCGGCCCGCCTCGGCGCGGTTGCAACCGCATTGCGGCGCCCGCGGGGCAAGCCAGCCTTGCTCGTGCCGCGACGCTTGCGCAAAAGAGCTTCGTGGACGCCGCCGAATACACTCTGATGGATGCCGCCGAGGCGCGGATGTGGTGGTACCGGGCTGCCCATGCCCGCGTGCTGGATGCGCTGCGCGCACGCCCGGGCACGCCCGCGCCGCTGCTCGATGCCGGCTGCGGCACGGGCGGCTTCCTGGCGCGCCACGCCGCTTCCTTCCCGGGCCGGACCGCCTTCGGGCTGGACTATCATGCGGGCGCCGCGGCGCGCGCCGGCGCCAAGGCCGGGCTGCCGACCCTGGCCGGCGACATCAATATCCTGCCCTTCACCGACGCGGCCTTCGGCGCCGCCGTCTCGATCGACGTGCTGAGCCATGCCGCCGTCACCCCGGCCCGCGCCCTGGCCGAGCTGAAGCGCGTGCTGGCCCCGGGGGCGAGCCTGGTGCTCAACCTGCCCGCCTATGACTGGATGCTGAGCGCGCACGATCTTCGCGTCCATAATGTGCGGCGCTTCACCCCGCGCACGGCGACCGACCTGCTGGCCGATGCGGGCTTCATCGAGGTCCGCGCCCGTTTCTGGAACAGCCTGCTGTTCCCGCTGATGGTGCTGCAACGAAAATTCCTGGCCCGGCGCGACGATGCGCCCTCCGACGTGACCGACTTCCCGCCCTGGCTCGATGCCGGCCTGCATGCGGTGACGGCGGCGGAGCGCGCGCTGGCGCGCCTCGGCCTGCCCTTGCCCTTCGGCGGCAGCGTGCTGGTCCTGGCCACCCGCCCCTGACCCCCCCCCCTTAACCCCGCCCCTGAATCAAGGTTTTGCGCATGTCCCCCGCACACGAAGCCGCGCCGCCACCGATGACCCCCACGATCGGCCTGTCCATCGTGGTGCCGGTCTATCGTGGCGCCGCCACCGTCGGCGCGCTGGTCGCCGCCCTGTCCGAGCTCCGCCCCGAGGGCGGGCTCGAGATCATCCTGGTGAATGACGGAAGCCCGGACAATTCCGGCGAGGTCTGCCGCGCCCTGGCCGCCACCGCCGCGGTGCCGCTGACCTACATCGAGCATGCGCGGAACTTCGGCGAGCATAATGCGGTGATGACCGGCCTGCGGCACGCCAGCGGCCGCTACGTGATCACCATGGATGATGACCTGCAGAACCCGCCGGAGGAGGTGCTGAAGATCTACGACCATGCCCGGCAGGGCCAGTGGGACGTGGTCTATACGCGCTACGCCAAGAAGGAGCATGAGGGCTGGCGCAATATCGGCAGCCGCTTCGCCAACTGGGTGGCGGACCAGCTGCTGGACAAGCCGCCCGGCCTCTATCTCAGTTCGTTCCGCTGCATGAGCGCCTTCGCCGTGCAGCAGGTGACGCGCTATGCCGGCCCCTACCCCTATGTGGACGGGCTGCTGATGCAGGTGACGCAGCGGCTGACCAGCATCGAGGTGCGCCACCTGCCGCGCGCCGAGGGGCGAAGCAACTATACGCTGAAGCGGCTGGTGCTGTTGTGGCTGAACCTGGCCACCAGCTTTTCCGTCCTGCCGCTGCGCCTGGCCATGCTGGCCGGCGTGGCGATGGGCGCCTTCGGCCTGCTCGGCGCGCTGGTGGTGATCGTCGAGGCGCTGATGGGCATGACGCCGTCCGGCTATGCCTCGTTGATGACGGTCGTGCTGCTGGTGGCGGGCGTGCAGTTCCTGATCCTCGGCGTGCTCGGCGAATATGTCGGCCGCGCCTTCCTCTCGGCGAATGGCAAGCCGCAGGGCATCGTGCGGGAAACCCTGGTGGTGCGCGGCGGCCAGCAGGATACCGCGCGCGTGCGGGCCGTGTCGTGATGACCTATTGGGCCGTGCTGGCCGCGGCCATCATCACCTCGCTGGTCGGGCAGGTGCTGCTGAAATCCGGCGCCAATGACAGCGTGGCCGCCGAGGCCGGCTTCCTCGACCAGCTGTTCCGCTGGCCGACCATGTTCGGGCTGGCCTTCTATGGCGGCGCGGCGCTGCTCTACATTATCGCGCTGCGCAAGATCCCGATGAGCGTGGCGCTGCCCTGCACCGCCGCCAGCTATGTGGTGATCGCGCTGATCGGCTGGGCGGTCTTCGGGGAAAGTCTGGGCACCGCCAAGATCGCCGCGATCCTGCTGATCAGCGCCGGGGTGGCGCTGCTGGCCACCACGGCGTGAGAGACAGTTTGATACCAACGGCCGAATTGATTGACCTGCGCCCGCGGAAGGCGGGCGAGCGCCCGAACGGGCGCCGCGCCAAGTGGCGCGCAAGCCAAGCGCCGGATGGCGCGCCGGCGTCTGAGGGCACGAAAGAGAATACCAACGAGTCGCTGCAAGCGGCCGTTGGTATGAGAACACCGCACGGGTCGGCTCCGCGTGCCTTTTCCGCGCCTCAGTCGTTGCCGGGCTAGCCGATGCAACCAGCATCGGCGGCGCCTGGGACCTGGCAGGCACGAAAGTTGCCCGGCGGATCCTCGGCCGCCGGCATTCTCAAACGGTCGCCGAGGTGAGGGCGCGCCTGCTGGTCCCGGCGCTCGGGCTGACGCAGATCCTGGGCTGGGGGTGCAGCTACTTCCTGCCCGGGGCGCTGGGCGGCGCGATCGAGGCCGAGCTGGGCCTGCCGGCGGGGGCGAGTTTCACGGGCATCGCCATCCAGCTCGGGCTGGCCGGGCTGCTGGCCCCGGCTACCGGGCGGTGGCTGGACCGGCACGGGGCGCGATCCGCCATGGCGGCGGGGTCGGCCTGCTTCGCGGCGGGGCTGGCGCTGCTGGCGGTGGCACCGGGGGTCTGGGTGGCGCTGGCGGCCTGCCTGCTGCTGGGCCTGGGCGGCGCGCTGGCGCTGACCGAGGCCGCCAATGCCGCGCTGGCCACGCTGGGGCGGGAAGGCGCGCGGCGGCGCTTCGGGCTGATGGCGGTGCTGTCGGGCATGGCTTCCTTCGTCGCCTGGCCGTTGTTGAGCGTGGCGGCGGAGCTGGCGGGCTGGCGCGGCGCGGCGCTGGCGGCGGCGCTGGCGCATCTGCTGATCGCGCTGCCGGTGCATCTGTGGGTGCTGCCGCGCGGGGTGCGCGAAGCCCGGCCACCGCGCATCGCCGCCGGCCCCCTGCCGCCGGCGCTCAGGCTGCTGTCGGTGGCGCTGACGCTGCAGGTGGTGGTGGGCAGCGCGGTGCTGGCCAATATGGTCGGCATTGTCGTCACGCTCGGCCTGGATGGCGCGGCCGCGATCTTCTGGGCGTCGCTGGTCGGGCCGGCGCAGGTGGCGGCGCGGCTGCTGGATGTGCTGGGCGGGGCGCGGGCCAGCGCGGTGCGGATCGCCTCGGCGGCGCTGCTGTCCATGCCCCTGGTCCTGGTCCTGCCCTTCGTGGCGCCAGGCCTGGTGCCGGTCTTCGTCATCGCCTGGGGCCTCACCTCCGGCCTGATGAGCGTGATGCGCCCGGCCCTGCTGATCGAAATCCATGGCACCGAGGGCTACGCCACCATGGCCGGGCGGGTGATGGCGCCCGTCACCTTCGCCATGGCCGTGGGCCCGGCCATCGTGGCGCCGCTGCTGGCCGGGGCGGGCGCCGCCGCCACGCTGCTGCCCGCCGCCCTGGTGCTGCTGCTGGCGTTCATGGTGCTGCGCCGCGCCGTGCGTCTGGTATAGGCTCGACGCATGCGCCTCATCCTGCCCCTGCTCGCCTTCCTCCTCATGCAGCCGGCCGCCGCGGCCGAGCCCTGCCCGCCCGGCACCATGGCGACGACCGTCGCCGAGGCCTATTTCGGCCGCAACGCCCAAGGACGGGAGGTGGTGGACGATGCCGCCTGGGCCGGCTTCCTGGATGAGGTGGTGACGCCCGCCTTCCCCGATGGCCTCAGCGTGCTGGACGCCGCCGGGCAATGGCGCAACCGCGCCGGCACCATCGGCCGGGAACGCACCAAGCTGCTGGTGGTGGCGATGCCTGGCGCCAGCCTGGCCGAGGCCGCTTCCCGCATGGCGCCGGTGCGGGAAGCCTACCGCACGCGCTTCGGGCAGGAGAGCGTGATGCTGGCCCTCAGCGCGGCCTGCCTCGGCTTCTGAGCCCGCGCAGCATGGACGCACCGGCCCCCATCGACCCGCGCGCCCTGGCCCTGCACGAAGCGGCGCTGGTCATCGACGCCTGCGCGCCGATCCTGCGGGATGCCGACCATGCCATCCATTGGATCAAGGGCGGCGCCACCGCGGCGCTGGCGACCGTCTGCCTGTTCGATGATGACCGCGCCTCGACGGTGGCCAACATCGCCCGCCTCGCCCGCCAGCTGCGCGCGCGGACGGATGCGCGGCTGGTGCGCGACGCGGCGGGCATCGCGGCCGCGAAGCGCGACGGCAAGCTGGCCATCGTGCTGGCCTTCCAGAGCAGCGGCGGCCTGGCCGGCGATGTCGGCATGGTGGAGCTCTATCACCAGCTCGGCGTGAAGGTGATGAACCTGGCGTACAACAAGGCCGAGCTGACCGCCGATGGCTGCACCGAGCCGCGCAATGCCGGGCTGACCGAGATCGGCCGCCGGGTGATCGCCGAGATGGAACGCGTGGGCATGCTGCTCGACCTGTCGCACACCGGCTATCGGTCCAGCATGGAGGCGATGGAGATGGCGACGCGCCCCGTCGCCTTTACCCATTCCAATGCCTGGGCGCTGTTCGACCATCCGCGCAACATCCGCGACGACCAGATCCGCGCCTGCGTGGCGACCGGCGGCGTGGTCGGGCTCAATGGCCATCCCGCCTTCGTCCGCGCCGGCACGGCGATGCCCAGCATGGATGACCTGCTGGCGCAGCTCGACCATCTGCTGGGCGTCGCGGGGATCGACCATGTCGGCATCGGGCTCGATTTCTCGCAGCCGCCGGGCCAGCAGATGACCGCCGCGCGCTACGCGCAATTGCTGGCGGACGGCATCTTCACGCCCGAGACACTGCCGCCGCCGCCGATCCGCTACCCGGTCGGCGATGCCAGCCAGCTGCCGCGCCTGACCGAGGCGCTGCTGCGCCGCGGCTGGCGCGACGCGCATGTGCTGCAGCTGCTCGGCGGCAACTTCCTGCGGCTGTTCCGCCAAGTGTGGGGCGGCTGAGCCGGCGCCTCATACCAACGGCCGCTTGCAGCGACGCGTTGGTATCTCTTTCGCGCCCTCAGGCGCCGGGCGGCCGCTCCGCGGCCTTGGCCAGTGTCCGAAGGCACGCCTTCGGCACGACGCTGGCCGCAGGTCATTCAATTCGGCCGTGGGTATCAGGCCGTGGCGTAGAGATAAACCGGCATCGGCTGCGTGCTGTCCACCACGCCCGTGACGCCCGGCACATTCTCGGCCAGCACCCGCAGCGCCCGCTGCACCGCGGCACTGCGCGAGAAGCCATGGAATTCCACCACCCCGTCGGTCACCGCGACCATGCTGAGGAAAGTGTCGGCCCAAGGCTGCTTCTTCATCTCGGCCATCACCGCCATGCGGATCCGCTCATCCGACAGGCCCTCGGCGGCGGGCGGCCGCATGACCAGGGCGCGCAGCAAATCGGCCCGCGAGACCAGGCCGAGCAGCCGCCCTGCGTCCATCACCAGCACGCGGCGGATGCCCTGATCCTCCATCATGTGGGCGATCGCCGCGGCGCTGGTCTCGGGCGGCACGCTCACGACCGTTTCGGTCATGATGTCGGCCGCCGTCACGCCATGGGTGCGGGCATAGGTCTCGGCGTCGCGGGCGGGGTTGCTGAACAGGCCGGTGAACCAGGAGGCCGGCTTGTCCTCCTCGCCGGCCAGGCGGCGGATCAGGTCGGCCTCGGTCACGATGCCCACCACCATGCCGGCGGAATCCACCACCGGTACGGCGGAGATCCCACGCTCGGCCAGCAGGCGCGCCATCGCCACCACCGGCGTCTGCGGCGGCACGGTAACAACGTCGCGGGTCATCAGGTCATGGGCGGTGTGCATGGTGTCTTCTCCTCCATCCGATGCCCCCACCCTAGCGCCGCCATGCCAGGGCGACCTTGCGGCAGGTCAAGTGGGCTTTCCGCTTTGCGGCCACGCGGGTAGGTTGGCCGGCAGAACAACATCCAGGGAGGATTGGGCATGACCCTTCGCATCACCCGGCGCGCGCTTGGCGCCGCCGGCCTCGCCGCGCCTTTTGCCGCGATCAGCACTGCCCGCGCCCAGACGCAGCAGATGGCGATCGCCACCGGCACCACGGGCGGCGTCTATTATCCGCTGGGCGGCGCGCTGGCGAACTACCTCTCGCGCGGCATCCCGGGCATGAGCGCCACGGCCGAAGTGACCGGCGGCTCGGTCGCCAACTTCCAGCTGCTCGGCGCCGGGCGCGTCGGCATGCTGTTCGGCCAGGTGGATGCTGCGGTGGACGCCATCCGCGGCGCCGGGCCGTTCCGTGGCCGCACCGTGGCCGCGCGCGCCATCGCCGTGCTCTACACCAACCGCATGCAGGTAGTGACCACGGCCGCCGCCGGCATCCGCTCCATCGCCGACCTGCGCGGCAAGCGCGTGTCCACCGGCGCGCCGGGCTCGGCCACCGAACTGTTCGCCTTCCGCGTGATCGCCGCCGCCGGGCTCGACCGCGACCGCGACTTCCGCGCCCGCGAACGCCTCTCGCCGGCGGAATCCACGAACGCAATCCGGGATGGCAAGCTCGACGCCTACTTCTTCGTGGCCGGCCTGCCGACCGCCGCCATCACCGACCTGGCCGCGACACCCAACACGCAGATCGTGCTGGTGGACCATGCGAACCTGCTGGACCGCATCGTGGCGGAACACGGGCCGGTCTACTTCGCCGAGGAAATCCCGGCCAACACCTACCCCGGCCAGACCACAGCCAACCGCCAACTCTCGGTCGCCAACATCCTGGCGGTGCGCGACGACATGCCAGCCGACCTGGTCACCAACATCCTGCGCGTGACCTGGACCAACCGCGAAGATTGGGGCCGCGTCCACAGCGCCGCACGCGACTTCACACTCGACGTGCAAAAAACCGCCGCGGCCGGCATCCCCTGGCACCCGGCGGCGGAAACCTTCTGGCGGACCCAGGGGGCAAGCCTGGCGTGATGGGCGTGGTGTTCGCGAGGGGCGCTGCCCCTCGCGCTCCCCGCAAAGGGGCAGCGGCCCCTTTGAACCCAATACATGGCCGTGGGAGGGGGGGCATCGCCCCCCCTCCCACGGCCATAAATGATGGTTTCCAAAGGCCCACTGGCCTTTGGCAGGGGGTGCAGGGGGACAGCGTCCCCCTGCCGACACCATGACCCAACACACCCACGCCTTGCCCCCCGAGGCGCGCGCCGAGGGTCTCGATGCCGGGACGGTCGCGCGCGTCGAGGCGTTGATTGAGCAGGAGGAGGGGGCGCAGAATCGGTTTGGCGGGTGGTTGGGCCGTTTGGCGGTGTTGATCGCGCTCGCCATGTCGCTGTTCCATTTGTGGGCGGCCTGGGACATCGTGCCCACCACCACGCTGCGTTTCGTGCATGTGGGTTTCGCGCTGGTGTTGGGGTTTGTGTTGTTCCCCGTGGCGCGGCGGTTCCGGCATCGGTTGATGGTGTGGGACGTGGTGCTGGCGGCGGGCGCCGTCTGGTGCATCTGGTATCTGATCGCGGGCGGCGACGATCTGCAGGATCGCTACGTGTTTCCCGAGCCGATGGACGTGATGATCGGCTGGCTGCTGATCGCGCTGGTGCTGGAGGTGACGCGGCGCGCCACCGGCGCGGTGATGCCGGTCGTGGCGATCGTGTTCCTGCTCTACGGGTTTTTCGGCGACGTGCTGCCGCCCCCCTGGCGCCACCAGGGTTATGATGCGGAACGGATCATCCCGCACCTGACCATCACGCTGGAGGGTCTTTTCGGCACGGCGGTCGACGTCTCGGCCACCCTGATCGTGCTGTTCACCATCTATGGGGCGATCCTGCAGGCGAGTGGCGCGGGCAAGTTCTTCGTCGATTTCTCCTTCAGCCTGACGGGCGGCAAGCCTTCCAGCGCCGGCCGCACGGTGGTGCTGAGTTCGTTTCTGCTGGGTGGGCCTTCCGGTTCGGGGGTGGCCACCACGGTCACGCTCGGCACGGTGGCCTGGCCGATGATGCGCCAGGTCGGCTATCGCGCCGACGATGCGGGCGGGTTGCTGGCGGCGGGTGGGCTTGGCGCCATCATCTCGCCGCCGGTGATGGGGGCGGCGGCGTTCCTGATCGCCGAGTATCTGAAGATTGGCTATCTCGACGTGATCGTCATGGCGATCGTGCCGACCTGTCTCTACTACGCTTCGCTGCTGTTCATGGTGGAGCTGGACCAGCGCCGCATCGCGGCCGAGCGCGCGGCGGGCACGCGGGCCGAGGCGCCGCCGATGCCGGTCGATCCGGTCGGCGTGCTGCTGCGTCGCTACGGGTTCCACTTTTCGACGCTGGTCGCGATCATCGTCTTCATGGTGATGGGCTATTCGGCCACGCTGTCGGTGCTCTACGCCATGATCGTCGCGGTGGTGTTGAGTTTCCTGCGGCGCGAGACGGCGCTGACGCCGCGCCGGCTGGTCGAGGCGCTGGCTTCGGGCGGCACGCAGGCGGTGGGCATCGCCGCCACCTGCGCCTGTGCGGGCATCATCGTGGGCATCATCACGCTGACCGGGCTCGGGCTGAAGTTCAGCGACATCGCGATCCAGGCGGCGGGCGGATCGCTGGTGGTGACGGCGCTGTATACGGCGCTGATCGTGTGGGTGGTCGGCCTCGCGGTGCCGGTGACGGCCAGCTACATCATCTGCGCGGTGGTGGCGGCGCCGGCGCTGATCCGGCTGGGCGTGCCCGACTATGCGGCGCACATGTTCGTCTTCTACTACGCCGTGTTGAGCGAGGTCTCGCCGCCCACGGCGCTGAGCCCCTTCGCGGCGAGTGCCATCACGGGCGCCGGCCCGTATCGCACCACCTGGCAGGCCTGGAAGTACACGCTGCCGGCCTTCGTGCTGCCGCTGGTCTTCGTGACCGATCCGAAGGGCGTGGGCCTGCTGCTGAACATGACGGGCAGCATGACCATGGTGGACGTGGCCGTGCAGATCCTGCTGGCGACGCTTGGCCTGGCGGCGCTGGCGGCGGCCTGCCAGGGCTTCCTGCGCCGGGCGATGTCGGGCCTGGAGCGCTGGGGGATGGTGGCGGCCGGGCTGCTGCTGATCTTCCCGGCGCCGCTGGGTGGGCTGGTGCCGGTGCCGGCGCTGCTCGGCGCGGCGCTGATGGCCGGGCTGCTGGCCTTGCAATGGCGCGGCCCGCGACCCGCGCGCTGACGGCCTTGCTACCGCTGCCCGCCTTGGAGGTGACGCCGCAGCATTGGCCCGGCTTCGCGGCCTGATGGCCTCAGAGCCTGTTAATCTATCGAACTTGCGAAAGAATTCCCGCTGACATCATTGGATTTCTTCCGGCAAATCCGGTGTTGGCGGGCATTCTTTCACAAAATCTCAGCCGGTCGTGTAGTAGGGCGAGTTCATGCCGCGGCTGGCCTCGGCCACCACATCGCCATCGAACAGCTTGACGGTCAGGCTCGCATTCACGGCGCGGGCGAAGCCGGCGAGCATGCCCTGGACATAGGCATGGGCATTGGCGACGGAATCGAATTCATAGAAGCCGCCCACCGTCTGGGTATTGATGCCGCTCAGCCAGGTCTTGCTGCGCAGGCCGGGGGCGGTGTGCATCAGCGGGTTGGTCTCCTGCCAGACGGCTTCGGTGAAGGGGGCGGAGATCTGGAGTTCGGCGTAGAGAAAAATGCGGGTCGGGTCGGGCATCGGATGCTCCTGGGCCAGATGGTTGGGTGTCGCGGCATCCTTGCCCTGAAAATCGCCCTGGAGAAAGTACGCACCTTTTGGTAATAATTGACGATGTTCGAACCCGCCAACCCCTACAACATGAATTGTCCCTCCCGCGATGTGCTTGACCTCATCGGCGGGAAATGGGCCATCCTGATCTTGTGCTGCCTGCAACAGGGGCCGGTGCGGACCGGCGCGCTGATGCGGATGGTGGATGGGATCTCGCAGAAGATGCTCACGCAGACCCTGCGCGAGCTGGAACGCGACGGCTTCGTCGATCGCGTCAGCCATCCCGAGGTGCCGCCGCGCGTCGAATACCGGCTGACCGAGCTCGGCCGGTCACTCAGCGAGTTGGCGCGGAGCATGGAGCAATGGGTGGTGGCGCATTACCCCGACATACTGGAGCAGCGCCGCCGCGCCGGGGCGCGTGTCGGTCCAGGGTGAAGGGGCGCGCCGCCCCTATCCTGGCCGGTGCCGATGCCGGCCTGGACCGGCATCGGGTGGCTGCTGGCCCTGCAATGGCGGCCGGCGCGCTGACGCGGCGGCTGGATCAGGCCTTGCCCATCCGCATCATCGTCAGTTGCAGCGCGTTGGCCGCCGGGACCCAGCCTTCCTGGTCCATCGGGCCGACCGCTTCCAGCTTGAGGCCGACTTCCGACGCGCGGGCCTGATAGTAGGAAAGCGGTGCGTGCAAGAGCGCGTAGTGCCGCCACTTGCCGCGCACCGTGATGGTGTCCAGCCGGTTGTCGACGAAGGCGGTCACATAGGCCACGCCCTTGGCCGCGAGCATTTCCGACGCGGCCTTCATGGCATTGCGCACATGCTCATCCGTCAGATGGATGAAGACCTGGAAGATCCAGATCATGTCGAAGCGCCGCTTGCCGGCCAGCGTCTCGATGCCGAAGGCGCCGCTCTGGATGATGGTCGGGGCTTTGTCGCGCAGCTTGAAATGGTCGATCATGCGGTTGGCCGCCGCGACGCAGTCGGCATCGATGTCCACGCCGACATAGCGGCCGGGGATCAAATGGTCGATCAGCGGCAGGCCGAGCCGCAGCGTGCCGCAGCCGAGATTCAGGAAGCGTGTCTCCGGCGTGATGCCGAATTCCGCGAGAAGCCGCAGTTGCAGGTCACGGCGCGCCTGCCAATGGCCGGGCGGACCAACAAGCGCTTACAGTTGCGCTTCAAGCTCGGGTGAGTCGAGGTTGAATCGTGATGCGTCGATCATCCAGGCCGTGTCCTTGTCACTGAAGCCGGCGCCGGGGTAGCACAGCTTCGCAATGGCCTTGAAAGGCGCGTCAGCCCCGCGCCCTTGCAATCGCCGCCCAGAGCGCGCGCAGCACCGCCGGCACGCCCTCGCCGGTGGCGCCCGAGACCAGCAGCGCCTGCTGGCCGCAGGCGCGGCTGAGTGCCTTCAGGCGGCTCGCGCGGGCTTGCGGCGTCATCGCGTCGGTCTTGTTCAGCGCCACGATTTCCGGCTTGTCGCTGAGGCCACCGCCATAGCCTTCCAGCTCGGCCCGGATGGTGCGCCAGGCCTGGGCGGGGTCGGCCGCCGTGCCATCCACCAGGTGCAGCAGCACGGCGCAGCGTTCCACATGGCCGAGGAACCGGTCGCCGAGGCCCGCCCCCTCGCTGGCGCCCTCGATCAGGCCGGGGATGTCGGCCAGGACGAATTCGGTGTTCGCATCCGGCTGCACCACGCCCAGCTGCGGATGCAGCGTGGTGAAGGGATAGTCCGCGATCTTCGGCCGCGCCGCGCTGACGGCGGCCAGGAAGGTGGATTTGCCGGCATTGGGCAGGCCAAGCAGCCCGGCATCGGCGATCAGCTTCAGGCGCAGCCAGACCCAGCGTTCCTCGCCGGGCCAGCCCTTGTCGGCGCGGCGCGGCGCACGGTTCGTGCTGGTCTTGTACATGGCATTGCCGTAGCCGCCATCGCCGCCGCGGGCGATCACCAGGCGCTGGCCGATCTCCACCAGGTCGCCCAGCAGCAGGTCCTTGGTCTCGTCCAGGATCTGCGTGCCGACCGGCACCTTCATCACGACATCATCGGAACCCGCGCCGGTGCGGTCGCTGCCCGCGCCATTGCCACCCTTGCGGGCCTTGAAATGCTGCGCGTAGCGATAGTCGATCAGGGTGTTGAGGCCATCGACCGCCTCGATGATGACATCGCCGCCCTTGCCGCCATTGCCGCCATCGGGGCCGCCGAATTCGATATACTTCTCCCGGCGGAAGGCGATCACGCCATCGCCGCCGTCGCCCGCCTTCACGAAGACCTTGGCTTCATCGAGGAATTTCATCGCGGGTCCCGAGAGATTGTGAGTCAACGCCCGAAGGCGCGCGCGTCGAACGAACAAACCCGACGGTCCCGCCGGGCGTTAATTCACAATCTCGATTCTTTCACAGGCTCTGAAACGCAAAAGGGGGCCTTGCGGCCCCCTCATCTGGCAGCAGGCCCGGGGCCACCGGCCAAGCTACCTATTCCGCAGCGATCGGCAGCGGGCTGATCGAAACGCGCACGCGGCCTTCGGCCACGCGCTCGAACTTCACATGGCCGTCGACCGTGGCGTGCAGGCTATGGGTGCGGCCCACCAGCACGTTGCGGCCCGGCAGCACTTTGGTGCCACGCTGGGTCACCAGGATGTTGCCGGCATTCACCAGCTGGCCGTCGCCACGCTTCACGCCAAGACGCTTGCCGGCGCTGTCGCGCCCGTTGCGGGACGAACCGCCTGCCTTCTTATGTGCCATGGTTGGGTGCTCCGGTCTCTCAGGCGGCCGCGATTTCGGAGATCTTCAGCACGGTCTGGTGCTGACGATGGCCGTTCTTGCGGCGGCTGTTCTTGCGGCGACGCTTCTTGAAGATCAGCACCTTGTCCCCGCGCGACTGGTCGACCACGGTGGCCACCACCCGCGCACCCGGCACGGTCGGCGCGCCGAGCACGAGGCCGGCCTCGGTCCCGAGCGCCAGCACGTCATGGAACGTGATGGTCGCGCCGAGCTCGGCTTCGAGCCGCTCGACAGTCACCACGGTGTCCGTGGTGACGCGATACTGTTTCCCGCCGGTGCGGATCAGGGCATAGGTCATTGCTGCGATCGGGCTCTTGGTGTCCGGGGCTGCCGGGCCAAGGCCCGCCTGGTATGAGGAGTTGGTCCCGCCGGCCCTGTCAGGCTGGCGGAGGGCGCAGCGTATAGCGGCGCCCTGGCCCCGGAGTCAACTCGCGAACGGTCAACTCGCGAACGGTCAACTCGCGAACGGTCAACTCGCGAACGGTCAACTCGCGAAGGGCCAACTCGCGAAGGGCCAACTCGCGAAGGGCCAACTCGCGAAGGGCCAACTCGCGAACGGCCAACGCGTTCGCCCGTGGGATCAGGCAGCCCGCTTGAGCACGGCGTGAGCCGCGGCGGCCTGGGCCCAGCGGCGCGCCGCGCCGAGGAAGGCGTCCAGCTCGGCCACGCCAAGTGCCTCGGCGAATTCCGCGGCGGTCACCGCGTCCGCGTCCCAGGCGTTGAGGGTGGCGCGCACCAGCGCCGCATCGGCCCCGGCGCGCGGCCCGGTCTTGAGGTGGCGGCGCGCGAGCACCAGCAGGCGCGCGGCCGCATCGCGGCGCATCACCTCCTCAAAGGCTGGGCCGCCAAGGTCGGCGAGCGACTCCAGGGCGCGACGGCTCGGCGTGCGCGGCGTCTTGCCCATCCCAATATCCGGCATGCCGGTCCTGCTCCTGTCTCAAAGGGTGCGACTCGCGTCGCAATCCCTGCTGTCATCATACGCGCCGCCGCACGCCAACAAGGTTTGGGAAGGGGTCATGGCGGATGCAAGGCCAGCGCATGGCTGATTCGTGGACTCGGACATTGAATCTCTCGTTAACCCGCCGCGCTTTCGCGTTGACGCGGCCCGTCCGGCGCCCGAAGGAAGAGCGATGACCACCATCGCCATCCTCGGCCGCCCGAATGTGGGCAAGTCCACCCTGTTCAACCGTCTTGTCGGGCGACGCATCGCCATCACCGACGATACCCCCGGCGTCACCCGCGACCGCAAGACGGCGGAAGCCGAGCTTGGCGGCCGCAAGATCACGCTGGTCGATACGGCCGGGCTGGAGGAATCCGCGCCCGACAGCATCTACGCCCGCATGCGCGCCAGCAGCGAGGCCGCGCTGAAGGGCGCAGACTTGGCCCTGTTCGTGGTCGATGCCCGCACCGGCATCACGGAAGCCGACCGCGCCTTCGCCCGCTGGCTGCGCGCCACGGGCGCCAATGTGCTGCTGATCGCCAACAAGGCGGAAGGCCGGCTCGGCCTGCAGAATGCGCTGGAGGCCTATGAGCTTGGCCTCGGCGACCCGGTGGCGGTCAGCGCCGAGCATGGCGATGGCATCGGCACCCTGCATGATGAGGTGCGGGAAAAGCTAGAAGCCCTTGCCCCCGATGAGCAGGCGGCGCGCGACCGGCCGCTGCGCATCGCCATCGTCGGCCGCCCCAATGCCGGCAAATCCACCCTGCTCAACACGCTGCTGGGCGAGGAGCGTATGATCACCGGGCCGGAGCCCGGCCTGACGCGCGATGCGGTCTCGGTCAGCTTTCACGACGATGTCGGCCCGGTGCGGCTGGTGGACACGGCCGGCCTGCGCCGCAAGGCGCGGATCGATGAGCATCTCGAAAAGCTCTCGACCGGTGCGACCATCGGCGCGCTGAAGGAAGCCGAGGTGGTGATCCTGGTGCTGGACGCGCTGCTCGGCATGGATGAGCAGGATCTGCGCATCGCCCGCCTGGTCGAGCGTGAGGGTCGCGCCATCCTGATCGCCTTCAACAAGTGGGACGCGGTGCCGGACCGCGCGGTGGCGCGCCGCAAGCTGGACGATGTGCTGACCGCCAGCCTGGCGCAGCTGCGCGGCATCGAGGTGGTGCCGCTGTCCGCCGCCAATGGCCGTGGCGTGGACAAGCTGATGCCGGCGGTCCGCAAGGTGCATGAGGTGTGGAACCGCCGCGTGCCGACCGGCGCGCTGAACCGCTGGTTCGAGGCGATGAAGGACCGTCACCAGGCGCCGCTGGTGGAGGGCAAGCGGATCAAGCTGCGCTACGCCACCATGCCCAAGGCGCGGCCGCCGACGCTGGCCATCTTCGGCACCCGCGCCGAGCTGCTGCCCGAGGATTATCGTCGCTACATGGTGAATTCGTTCCGGGAAGCGTTTGATATGCCGGGCGTGCCGGTGCGGGTCAATCTGCGCGGCACCGAGAACCCCTACGCCGAGGATGCCGAGGAATAGGCGGCCAGCCCCTTGCGGGGTGGCCGGGCGTCCGGCAAGCCAGACCGCCATGCCATCCCTGTCCGAGCTGCTGACCCTCCCGAGCCGCATGGCCGCGCTGCAGCGGGAATTGGCGGCGATGCGCGAAGCGCTGCCACAGGCGATCGCGGCGGGCATTGCTGCGGCCCTGGCCGCCCAGCCGCGCGCCATTCCGCTGGATGGGGCGGTGGCGCTGGCCATGCTGGAAGGCCGGCTGCCGATCCATGTCGATCCGCGGGCCGGCGACATCGCCCCCCATCTGATGCTGACCGGCCAATGGGAGCCGGTGGAGACGCGGCTCTGGCGCCGGCTGCTGCGCCCGGGGCTGCTCACGCTGGATGTCGGCGCGCATCTTGGCGTCTATGCGCTGCTGGCCGCCGAGGCGCTGGGCGAGACCGCCATCGTGCATGCGTTCGAGCCCAATCCGGCGCTGGCGACGCTGCTGGCGCGCTCGGTCGCGCTGAACGGCTTTGGCGGGCGCATCACCCTGCATGGCGTGGCCGCCGGGGCGGGCGATGGGGTGGCCAGCCTGATGGTCCGCCCGGGGCTGGAGGGGGGCGGCTTCCTGGATGCCGCGCTGCCCGGCCCGCCGCGCCCCGACGGCTTCGTGCCGGTGCCGGTGCGCGTCGTGGCGATCGACCCTTTGCTGCCGGCCGGCGAATTGGGCGCCGCCAAGCTCGACATCGAAGGCATGGAGGGGCAGGCGCTGCGGGGCATGGCGGGGCTGCTCGGCCGCTCCCCCGGCGCGCGGCTGCTGCTGGAATGGGCGCCCGCCATGCTGGCGGGCCAGGGCATGCCGGGGCCGGCCTTGGTCGCCTTCCTGGAAGGCTTCGGCCTGCGTTTTTGGTCGATCGCCGCGGATGGGGCGCTGGTGCCGCTGCCGGGGCCAGCCTTGGCCGGGCTCACCGAAGGGTTGCGCAATATCGTGGCCACGCGTGAACTGCCAGCATGACACCCGCCAGCCTGATCGACCATCTATCCCTGCTGCTGTGGCCTGACGGCACGGTGCATCCGCGCCTGATCGGCGGCAGCCTGATGCCGCGGCCGGTGCTGGAAGCCGCCTTCCGCCGCCAATGCCGGCCGGTGCTGCTGGGGCCGGACCGGGTGCTGTGCCGGGTGCTGGGCAACTTCAAGATGGTGCTCGACCCGCGGGATTCCGGCCTGGCGCCGCATCTGCTGCTGGACGGCCATTGGGAATGGTGGGTCACGCGCTTCCTGACGCAGCAGGTCCGGCGCGGCATGGTGGTGGCCGATGTCGGCGCGCATGCGGGCTATTTCAGCATGCTCATGGCGTCCCTGGTCGGCCCCGCCGGCCGGCTGCACGCGGTGGAGCCGAACCCCGCCATGGCGGCGCTGCTGGCCGAGAACCTGTCCATCAACGGCTTCACCCCGCATGCGCAGCTGCACCAGGCCGCCGCCGCGGCGCAAAGCGGCGGCCAGCTGCGCTTCGTGGTGGACCCGACCGAACCCAAGAATGGCCGCATCCTGTTCCGTCGGGGCAAGGCCCACCCCAGCCTGTCGGAGCAGGCGGTGACGGCGCTGGCGCTGGATGACCTGCCGGAAGCGCGCATCGACGTGATGAAGATCGATGTCGAGGGCGCCGAGGCGGAAGCCTGGGCCGGCATGCAGGGGCTGCTGGCGCGCAGCCCCGACATCATGGTGCTGATGGAATTCAACGCGCAGCGCTTGTCGCAACCGCGTGCCCTGCTGGCCACCATCGCCGCCCGCTTTCCGCTGCGGGAGCTGACCGACAAATGCGAGGTACGGCCGGTGGCCGAAGCGGCGGTGCTCGACCGGCCGCTCGACACCATGCTGATGCTGACCAACGCCTGACGCTCTCGCCGGGGCTGTCCGGCGCCGATCATCTTGGGCCGGCGCCCCGGTCGGTCGAGCGGGTCACTCCTCCTCCGAGAAAAAATCCTCATCGAGACGCTTGAACTCAACGGTTCGGCTGGTTCTCACCCCGACACCGTGCTCGACCATCAGTTCGGTCAGGCGCTTCCCATTGATCAGCACCACGCGCTGCGGAATCCGCGAGACGAAGTCGATGGCCTGGGCCGAGAATGCGGAGGTCGTCACAAAAACTCCCTTCGAGGCGCCGAGACCAACGAGGCTGCCGGTGAATGCCTGAATCTCCGGCCGCCCGATGGTGCTGCCAAGCCTGTGCCGCTTGGCCTGTACATAGACCCGGTCAAGCCCGAGGACGTCCTCATTGATCACGCCGTCGACGCCGCCGTCACCGGACTTGCCAAGCTGTTCCGCGGCATTCAGACGCGACCCCCCGTAGCCCATGGCCACCAGAAGTTCGACGATCAATTGCTCAAAGAAAGCCGGGCTATTCTGCATGATGCGCCCCAGGAGCTCGTCGCGCAGAGCTGCCTGAAGGGTTTTGTAGGCCGCGTCAACGACTTCTTCGGGTGTCGCGCCCGGCGGTTCCACCTCCATGACTGGATGGGAGGCATCGGCTTCCTCCTCGCCGCGGTAGAAGTCGCGGAAGGCCGGAATTGCCAGGAGGTATTTTGTATTAAGTTCTTCTGGTGGGCGGGAAAGTATTTTCCTCCCAGCATCGGTGATCACAAAGCGGCCTCGCTTTGGGCTCTCAAGTAATCCTGCTTTTGTCAGATAAAATTTAGCCCAGTGTAGCCGATTATGTAGGATTCTCTGCTTTCCGCTCGGTATCATTTGCTCTCGTTCTTCGGCGGTGAGACCAAAACGATGTCCGATCTCGTCGGCCGCCAAAGGGACGGAGGACTCACTCTTCGCGCCGATCTCAAGAACCGGCAGCATGAGGGATTGGTAATCAGGCATTGCCATCGATACAGTCCCGAAGTTGCCGGCCCGTCCCTGCGCGTCCTGGAGCCCGCTGCCCAGCGCGCAGCCTCCGCATGTACCCCAGCGCTACACCAGCGTCAGGCTTTCCCGCCGCATCGCCACCGTCAGCGCATCCAGCGCGCGGCCGGTGCGGGCCACCATCTCGTCGATCTCCGCCTCATTCATGATCAGCGGCGGCGAGAAGGCGATCGTGTCGTTGGACAGGCCGCGCAGGATGACGCCCGCCTCCTCACCAGCCTTCACCAGCCGTGCGCCGATCTTGAGCTTCGGGTCGAAATTGCGGTGCGTCGCCTTGTCGGCCACCAGTTCGATCGCGCCGACCAGGCCGATGCCGCGCACCTCGCCCACCAGCGGATGGTCGGCGAATTGCGCGCGCAGCGCCGCCTGAAGCCGCGGGCCGGTGCGGCGGATGGTGCCGACCACATCCATCTCGTCGTAGATCTTCAGGGTCTCAAGCGCGACGGCCGCGGCCACCGGATGGCCGGAATAGGTGAAGCCATGGCCCCAGGTGCCGATGGTGGCGCTGCCATCGGCCAGGCCCTGGAAGATGCGGTCATTGATGATGATGGCGCTGATCGGCAGGAAGCTGGCCGACAGCGCCTTGGCGCAGGTGATGATGTCGGGCGTGATGTCGAAGGTCTGGCAGCCCCAGTAATTGCCGGTGCGGCCGAAGCCGCAGATCACCTCGTCGGCCACGAACAGCACGTCGTATTTGCGCAGCACCGCCTGGATCTTGGGGAAGTAGCCGGCGGGGGGAATCATCACGCCGCCCGCCCCCATGGCGGGCTCGGCGAAGAAGGCGGCGACCGTGTCCGGGCCTTCGCGCAGGATCACCTCCTCCAGCTCGGCGGCCAGGCGGGTCGAGAATTCCTCCTCGGTCTCGCCCGGCAGCGCCTCATGGTAATGGTGCGGCGTGCGGACGTGCAGGAACCGGTCGGAGACCGGCAGGTCGAACATCTTGTGGTTGGCCGGCAGGCCGGTCAGTGACCCGGAAGCAATGGTGATGCCGTGATAGGCCTTGAGGCGGGAGATGATCTTCTTCTTCCCCGGCCGGCCGACCGCATTGTTATAGTACCAGACCATCTTGATGGCCGTGTCGTTCGCCTCGGACCCGCTATTGGCGTAGAAAACCTTGCTCATCGGGCAGGGGCTGCGCTCGATCAGCATTTCCGACAGGTCGATCAGCGGCTCATGCGATTTGGCGGTGAAGGCGTGGTAGAAGGGCAGCCGGTCCATCTGCGCCTTGGCCGCCGCGACCAGCCGCTGGTTCGAGAAGCCGAGCGAGGCGCACCAAAGCCCGGCCACCCCCTCGATATATTCGCGGCCCTGATCGTCCCACACGCGCACCCCCTCGCCGCGCGTGATCACCAGCGGGCCGTTCAGCGCATGCGCGCGATGGTCGGTGTAGGGGTGCAGCACGTTGGCGATGTCGCGCGCGGCGTTGGAATTGCGCGCGGCGCTGGGCGGCGGGGTCATGGGGGCTTCCTCGGAACCTTGCTGGCGCGAGCCTAGCCCAGATGCGGCGCGATGGAAGCCTTTGCGAACAAGGTTCGCGTCACGAGGCGCGACGGCCGATTGCCCTGCCGCCCCATTGCCGGCATTGATCCCCCCGGAAAGGGGTCCCGCGCATGACCGTGATCAAGCCGCAAGGCTCGCATTGGGGTGCTTTCGAGGCGGTGGTCGAGGATGGCCGCCTGGTCGCCGCCGCGCCCTTCGCCCGCGATCCGAACCCGGGCGCGCTGCTCGCCTCCATGCCCGACGTGGTGCACAGCGCGGCCCGCATCGACCGGCCCTATGCCCGCGCCGGCTGGCTGCGCGGCGAGCGGCGCGGCAGCGCCCGCGGCGGCGATGCCTTCGTCCCGCTCACCTGGGACCAGGCGATCCGCGCCCTGGCCGAGGAGGAGGCACGGGTGCGCGCCGAACATGGCGGCGCTTCCATCCTGGGGGGGTCCTATGGCTGGTCCTCGGCCGGGCGCTATCACCATGCGCGCACCCAGCTGCACCGCTATCTCGGCCAGGGCGGCGGTTTTTGCGCGCAGGTGACGAACTATTCCTACGGCGCGGGCATGACGCTGATGCCCCACATCCTCGGCACCAACGAAGTCATCCAGGGGCCGATCACCGATTGGCGCAGCATCGCGGCGAACGCCAAGCTGATGCTGTGCATCGGCGGGCTGCCCTTGAAGAACGGTCTGGTCACCTCGGGCGGCGCCGGCGGACATGAATATGTGCCCCTGATGCGCGCCGCCGCCGAGGCCGGCGTGCGCTTCGTGAACATCTCGCCCTTCCGCGGCGATGCGGCGGGCTTCCTCGGCGCCGAATGGGTGCCGATCCGCCCCAACACGGATTGCGCGCTGATCCTGGCGATGGCGCATGTGATCCTGACCGATGGGCGCGAGGATCGCGGCTTCCTCGATCGCTGCACCGTGGGCTTCGACCGGTTCCGCGCCTATGTGCTGGGCGAGACGGACGGCCTGCCCAAGACCCCGGCCTGGGCCGCGCCCATCACCGAAGTGCCGGCCGAGACCATCATCCGCCTGGCGCGCGAAGCGGCCAGCCTGCCCACCATGCTGACCGCCACCTGGTCCATCCAGCGCGCCGAGCATGGCGAGCAACCCTGGTGGGCGCTGGTGGCCCTGGCGGCCATGCTGGGCGGCATCGGCAAGCCGGGCCAGGGCATCGCCTTCGGCTATGGCAGCATGAACGGCATGGGCACGCCGCGGCACGAGGTGCCCTCGGTCGGCGGCCCATCGGTAAAGAACCCGGTCGGCGCCTATATCCCGGTGGCGCGGGTGACCGAGCTGCTCGAACGGCCGGGCGAGATCCTTCAGTATAATGGCCGCGACCTGACGCTGCCCGACATCCGCATGATCTGGTGGGCCGGCGGCAACCCCTTCCACCACCACCAGGATCTCGGCCGGCTGCTGCGCGCCTGGAACCGCGCCGACACCATCGTGGTGAACGAGCCCTGGTGGACCGCGCTGGCCCGCCATGCCGACATTGTGCTGCCGGCCACCACCACGCTGGAGCGCAACGATATCGGCAGCGGATCGCGCGACCGGTTCGTGCGGGCCATGCACCAGGCGATCGCGCCGCAGGGCCAGGCGCGCAACGATGTCGACATCTTCGCCGACCTGGCCGAGGCCGCCGGCTTCCGCGACCGCTTCACCGAGCAGCGCGACGAGATGGCCTGGCTGGACCATCTGTATGGCCGCTGGCGCCGCGCCTGCGCCGTGCAGGGCCTCTCGGTGCCGGATTTCGCCGAATTCTGGGAACAGGGCTATGTCGAAGTGCCGGCGCCCGGCACCGACTATGTGCAATTCGCCGATTTCGCCCGCGACCCGGCGGCCAACCCTCTGAACACCGCAACCGGCAAGGTCGAGATCTATTGTGAGACCATCGCCAGCTTCGGCTATGCCGAGGTGCCGGGCCATCCGGTGTGGCGGGAACCCCGCGAATATCTCGGCGCGCCGCTGGCCGCGACCTATCCGCTGCACCTGCTCAGCTTCCAGCCCGCCACGCGCCTGCATGGGCAGCTCGACCCCGGGCGCGTCGCCGCCGCCAGCAAGATCGCGGGGCGCGAGGCGATCCTGATGCACCCGGCCGATGCCGCGGCGCGCGGGCTCAAGGATCAGGACATTGTGCGCGTGTTCAACGACCGCGGCGCGGTGGCCGCCGGGCTCCGCCTGACGGATGAGCTGCGCCCGGGCGTGGTGGCGATGGCGACCGGTGCCTGGTGGAACCCGGCCCGGCCCGGCGCTACGGACGCCGCCTGCGTGCATGGCAACCCGAATGTGTTGACGCAGGATGTCGGCACCTCGCGCCTGGGTCAGGGATCGTCGGCGCAATCCTGCCTGGTGCAGGTGGCACCCTGGCGGGGCGCGCTGCCGCCGGTGACGGTGCATGCGCCGCCCATCATCGCCGAGGCCGCCGGATGATCGGCCGGCGGGCGCTGCTGGCCGCCGCGTCGCTTGGCGCGGCGCCGGCGGCGGCGCAGATCACCAGCCTTGATTTGTCGCCGGCCAGCGTGCCGGTGCGCCCGGATGATTGGGTGGCCGCCGGCCATGCGCGGGCCACGCTGCTGCGCTGGGGCGATCGCGTGGCCTTCGACGCGCCGCCCTGGGACCCGCGCGCCGCCACCGCCGAAGCGGCCGCCCTGCAGGCCGGCTGGGACATGCGGGTCGCCGGGCTGATCGTGCCGCCGGTCGCGGCCGATGGCGTGCCCCGCCTGGTGCTGGCGCTGGCGCACCCCGATGTCGATCCCGCCATGGCCTTCCCGCAGGGGCGCGCCGGGGTGGCCCTGATGGCGGCCAGCGCCGGCGCCAGCCTGCTGAACCTGGAATTGCAGGACGGACGCTGGGTGCTGGTGGATGGTGGCTTCCAAAGCCGGCGCATTACGCATGAGACGCTGTGCCGCCTGACCGGTCCGGCCATGGCCGGCGCGGTGCAGGGGCTGCTGCCGCCTGCCTGCGGCTGCGCGACACCATGGGGCAGCCTGCTGCTGGCCGAGCCCGAGCCCGGCCCCTGGCTGGCCCGCCTGGCGGCGCTGGATGCGCGCTTCCGGGATGCCAGGCCCTTTGGCTGGATCGCCGAGGTCGATGCGCTCGACCCGCAAAGCGTGCCGGCCAAGCGCAGCGCGCTCGGGCGGATCGGCGCGGCGGCGCTGGCATCCACGCTGGCCACCGATGGGCGCGCCATCATCTTCGCTGCCGATGGGCGGCCGCAGGGCTTCGTCTATCGCTTCGTCTCGACCAATCCCGCGCGTCAGCCCGACGCGCTGGATGCCGGCATGCTCTCCGTGGCGCGGGAGGAGGGGGGCGCCATCCTCTGGCGCCCGCTCGGCCCACGCGGCGCGCTGGATCCCGAAGGTGCGGCGGATGCGGCGGGCGGCACGCGCTTCGACGCGGTCTCGGCCTTGGCGGTCGATCCGAATCGTCCGCGCCTTCTGCTGGCCGGCCGCACCGGCAGCCGGACCCCCGGCACCACCACGGCGCTGCATCCGCGCCTTGGCCCGCATCCTGGCCAGCTGCTGGAGGTCAGCGGCGACCTGGCCGGCCCGCGCTGTGCGGCGGCGCTGCTGCTGCTGGCCGGGGATGCGGCCGAGGGCGGCCAGCAGGGGCGCAGCGCACCGCTGCCGGGCGCCGTGCCGCGCTTCCCCGCGACGCTGCATGTGGATGGGCGCAGCCGGCTGTGGATCGGCACCGACCGTGGCGGGCGGCCAGGCGTGGCGCCGGACCTGATTTTCGCCACTGACCTTGAGGGGCCAGGGCGCGGCCAATGCTACCCGATCTATGGCGCGCCGCGCGGTGGCGGGATTGGCGGCGCCGTCACCACGCCCGACGATGCGGCGCTGATCCTGGCGGTCCGCCGGCCGGGCGCGGAACCCGGCGCCAGCTTCGAGCGGCCGGCCACCCGCTGGCCCGCCTTTGACGCCAGGCTGCCGCCGCGCAGCGCCGTGCTGGTGGTCACGCGCAACGCCGGCCCGCCGGTGGGCGGATAGAGCCTGATCGCCTTTGGTGGAACCACCAAAGGCGTGAATCAGCCTCTCGGCAAAGGCTAGACTGTGATCGACCTTCGTGGATCACAGTCTAGGACCTGTTGAGAATTGGGATTCGCAAGGCGTTGGATTTGTGATTCAAGCTCTGGATGGAACGATTCGTACTGACGGATGCCCAATGGGCGAAGATGGCGCCGCACTGCTTGGGC